>Ga0136846_1242984_pt1 | contig 10766 bp, 11 predicted proteins | sample HopSoiMetagenom2_FD_96841 | JGI IMG/M metagenome (GOLD analysis project Ga0136846, IMG submission 96841) | Grasslands soil microbial communities from Hopland, California, USA - 2 Assembly 2016 (version 4) | ecosystem: Environmental > Terrestrial > Soil > Grasslands | place: USA: Hopland... | reverse complement strand
GCGGCGATCTGCCACAATTTGGAACAGGTACAGTGATGCGCAGCTCGAAGACCAGCGGTTCGATGGTTCGAGATCCCAAATGGGGGTGCTGGCAGGCATTGAAATTGTCCGCGGTCGCGCTCGGCGTCGGTCTGGTGATGTCGGCAGGCCCGGTCCGCGCCGGCGACGACGGCGACGACGATGACGACATGACCTTCGAAGAGAAGCTCATCGACAATCTGATGTCCGGCATCGGCGCCAAGAGCATGGAGAAGAAGGGTATCGAGTACCGCGAGCGCTCGCCGCTGGTGGTGCCGCCCAAGCTCGACCTGCCGCCGCCCGCCGGCACCGAAGCCAAGAACGCGCCGAACTGGCCGAAGGACCCTGACGAGAGGCGCCGCAAGGAAGCCATCGCCCAGCGGAAAAAGGCCGTCAAGGCGACGGAGAACTGGCAGGCGGCCCGGCCGCTGACGCCCGCCGAGATGAAAGCCGGCACGGCGGCTGCCCCCGAGCGCACCAGCAACGATCCGATTCAGCCGGGCACCAACGGCAACCCGTCGCTCAGCCCCGCCGAGCTCGGTTTCACCGGCGGCCTGTGGGGCATGATGAAGGGCAGCGGCAACAGCTCCGAGTCCAAGCAGTTCACGACCGAGCCGCCGCGCCAGTCGCTGGTCGAGCCACCACCGGGATACCAGACGCCCTCGCCGAACTATGCCTACGGTGCCGGACCCGACAAGTCGCGGCGGACCTATTTCGACATCATGTCGGGCAAGGACAAGGAACAATAACGCGCCTGTCCCGCCACGAGGTCCTGACTGACAGAAGCGACCTGGCGCCGGCGGCCCACGCACGCCGGACGCGGTCCATAAATTGCCTATCAGTAACTTGCCTACGCGTTGAGTTCTCTGCTTCGTGACGCGAAGCCTCAGCCGCACGGTGTAGCATGCCGTGCCTCCGAGCCGGACATCCGGGCTCGGCCTTTCACTAGGGATCATGATGTTCGCAAACCGATCGGTTGCCCGCCTCCTTGCCGCGCTGCTTTCGACCAGTGTCCTCTCAGCCGGCACGGCCCTTGCCCAGACCACGGTGACATCGGCCCCGCCCGCCAGCTTCACACTCGCCAATGGCATGCAGGTCGTGGTGATCCCGGACCACCGCACGCCCGTGGTCACGGAGATGATCTGGTACAAGGTCGGCTCGGCCGACGAGACGCCGGGCAAGTCCGGGCTCGCGCACTTCCTCGAGCACCTGATGTTCAAGGGTACATCGAAGCATCCCGTCGGCGAATTCTCCCAGACCGTGCTCCGCGTCGGCGGTAACGAGAACGCGTCGACCTCGGTGGACTACACCAACTATTACCAGCGGGTGCCGAAAGAGCAGCTGCCGACGATGATGGAGTTCGAGGCCGACCGCATGACCGGCCTGATCCTCAAGGACGAGAACGTGCTGCCGGAGCGTGACGTCGTGCTCGAAGAGTACAACATGCGCGTCGCCAACAATCCGGACGCGCGGCTTAACGAGCAGATCATGGCTGCGCTCTATCTCAACCACCCCTATGGCCGGCCGGTGATCGGCTGGCATCAGGAGATCGAGAAGCTCGATCGCGAGGATGCGCTCGCCTTCTACCGCCGCTTCTACGCGCCAAACAACGCGATCCTGGTGATCGCCGGCGACGTCGAGGCCGCCGACATCCGCCCGCTGGTCGAGCGCAATTTCGGCTCCATCCCGGCCCAGTCTGCAATTCCGGCACGCCGGGTCCGTCCGCAGGAGCCGGAGCCGGCTGCACCGCGCACCGTGACGCTGGCCGACCCACGCGTCGAACAGCCGAGCGTACGCCGCTATTATCTCGCGCCCTCCGCAACGACGGCAGCGGCCGGCGAGAGCGCGGCCCTCGACGTGCTGGCGCAGCTGATGGGCAGCGGCAACAACTCCTATCTCTACCGCGCGCTCGTGGTCGACAAGCCGCTCGCGGTCTCCGCCAGCGCCAGTTATTCGAGCATCTCGCTCGACCCGACCCAGTTCGCGGTCTCCGCTTCACCGAAGCCTGGCGTCAGCTTCGCCGAGGTCGAGCAGGTGATCGACGGCGTCATTGCCGACGTCGCGCAGAACCCGATCCGCGCTGAGGACCTCGAGCGCGTCAAGACCCAGCTCATCGCCGAAGCGATCTACGCCCAGGACAATCAGGCGGTGCTGGCGCGCTGGTACGGCGGCGCACTGACCACGGGCCTGTCGGTCGAGGACATCAGAAGCTGGCCCGACCGCATTCGCGCCGTTACCGCCGAACAGGTTCGCACCGTTGCGCAGAAATGGCTCGAGAAGAAGCGCTCGGTGACGGGCTATTTGATCAAGGACACCACCGCCACCAAGCGCGAGGAGAAGCGTTCGTGACCTATTCCTTCCCTGGTGCAAGACAGTTCCCTCGCACAAGACACTTCGCGCTGTCCGTCGTCACCGGCGCGGCGCTCGCGCTCGCTGCGGTCTCGCCGTCGCTGGCCGCGGCAAAGATCCAGCGCCTGGTCTCGCCCGGTGGTATCGAGGCCTGGTTCGTGCAGGACGCCACGGTGCCGCTGATTGCGATGGAATATTCCTTCGCCGGCGGCTCGGCCCAGGATCCCAAGGACAAATCGGGCGTCGCCAATCTCGTCGCCGACCTGCTCGACGAAGGCTCCGGCGATCTCGACTCCAAGACCTTCCACGAGCGGCTCGACCGCCGCGCCATCGAGCTGTCTTTCAGCGCCAGCCGCGATACCTTTCGCGGCAGCCTCCGCATGCTACGCGACAACAAGGACGAGGCCTTCGACCTGCTCAGGATGGCGCTGACCTCGCCGCATTTCGACAGCGCCGACGTCGAGCGTATCCGCTCGCAGGTGATCTCCGGCCTGCGCCGCGAAACCACCAGCCCCTCGTCGCTGGCGAGCCGCAAATTCCTCGAGGTCGCCTTCTCCGATCATCCCTACGGCCGGCAGACCAACGGCAGCCTGGACAGCGTGCCGACCATCACCGTCGCCGACATGAAGGACTATGTCGGCCGCGTGCTCGCCAAGGACACTTTGAAGGTCGCAGTGGTCGGCGATGTCGACCCGGAAGCTCTCGGCAAACTGCTCGACCAAACTTTTGGCAGCCTACCGGCAAAAGCCAATCTCACGCCGGTCGCCGACATCGAGGCGGCAAAACCGCCGCAGCGCGCGTTCGTGCCGCTCGACGTGCCGCAGACCGTCATCACCTTTGGCGGCCCCGGCGTGAAACGCAACGATCCGAACTTCATGGCCGCCTATGTCGTCAACCACATCCTCGGCGGCGGCGGACTCTCCTCACGGCTCTACCGCGAGGTCCGCGAGAAGCGCGGGCTGGCCTACTCGGTGTTTGAATCACTGCTCTGGATGGAGCATTCGGCGCTCTTCATCGGCAACACCGGCACCCGCGCCGACCGTGCCGGCGACACCATGGATGCCATCGAGAAGGAGGTTCGCCGGATTGCCGACGAGGGTCCGACCCAGAAGGAGCTCGACGAGGCCAAATCCTACCTCAAGGGCTCGCAGATGCTGGCGCTGGATACGTCCTCCAAACTCGCACAGGCGCTGCTGCAATATCAGCAGGACAAGCTGCCGATCGACTATATCGAGAAGCGCAACGCCATTGTCGACGCGGTGACGCTGGATGATGCCAAGGCCGCCGCCAAGCGGCTCTGGGGCCAGGGCCTCCTGACTGTCGTCGTCGGCCGCGCCCCCCAGGCCGCCGCACAGCCGGCGGCCGCACCGGTGACGAAGTCGAACTGACCGGCCGTTGGGTCTCGCGCAGGACACACTGCGCTGCCTCCCCTCTTGTGGGGGAGGGAACGGATAGAGCGCGGCAAATTTCCGTCAAAGCAGATATGTTGCGCGCGCGAATCCTTTTGCTGGTGCCATCATGCTGCGGATATCCCGCGATCTCGTCATTGACGAGGACGACATCGACATCGTTTTCGTCCGCGCCTCCGGCCCGGGCGGGCAGAACGTCAACAAGGTGTCGACCTCGGCCCAGCTGCGCTTCGATACACGCAAGCTGACCCTGCCTGAGGATGCGACGATCAGGCTTGCCCGCATCGCCGGCCAGCGCATGACCAAGGACGGCGTGATCGTGATCCACGCCCAGCGCTTCCGCACCCAGGAACGTAACCGTCAGGACGCCATCGACCGGCTCGTCGAGATCCTGAGCGAGGCGATGATACGGCCGAAGCCACGGCGCGCGACACGGCCGACCTTTGGCTCCAAGCAGCGCCGGCTCGAGGGCAAGAAGCATCGCAGCGACATCAAGGCCGGACGCGGCCGCAGTTTCGACGATTGAATGGGCAAAAACCTCCGGCCGCCGAGCGACCGGAGGTTTGCAGTCTCAAGTTCCGGCGTCAGTAACGCTTGCCTGTGGCGGGGTTGCCCGAAGCAGAGTCGTCGGCGGCGCCCTTATGCGCTGCGCTTCCCGTTGTGCCGACCGTGCCCTTCGTTCCCTTGGTCGACTTCATGCCCACCTTCTCACCCGCAGCTCCCTGCGGCGTACCGAGCTCATCATCTTCGCCGGCTGCCGCGCCCCCCTGCATGGGTTTGCTTTGCACGCTGCCGCCCGGCTTGATGCCGGACGACGTGCCTTGCGCGAAAACAGGGGTCGCAATGAGGGCCGCAAGAGTGCATGCGATTGCAGAAGTCTTCACCAATTTCATCCATTTCTCCTGGATTGTTGCGACGAACGGGTCGGCTGCGTCCTGCGCCGCCCGGCTGCACCGGACCAGTTCATCGCGTCGAGAGTTCGAACGGCGCGATCGCGATGCAATCCGCCTCGTGTGGTCATCGTTTAGGGATTTCGAGGCGGTTTCGCGGAATTGTCCTCCGCATATGCGGCAGCGCGAAACAACGCACCCAGCGAAACAGCCCGCTACTACCACCGCATGTTTGACGGCGCCTAGAGTTTGCACACGCTGAAATTGACGTGGATGGGCGAGCTTTTGAAGATGCGCGCAGTCGTGCTGGGATTGTGCACCGCAGTGGTGCTGGTGGTGCGGGCTGCCGACGCGCAGATGCCCTTGCCGGCCGCAAAGCCGCCGGACGGTGCGACGCTTTTCAAGCAGCAATGCGCGGTGTGTCACACTTCGAGCCTGTCGGAACCGATGCGGCAAGGTCCGCCGCTGGTCAGGATCGTGGGCCGGACTGCCGGCAAGGTCGAAGGCTTCCACTATTCGGATGGCCTCGCCAATGCTGATTTCACCTGGGACGAGTCCCGGCTCGACGCCTGGCTGGCCAATCCGCAAGCCGTCATTCCCGGCGTGGTCATGGCCTATCGACAAGCGAAGCCGGAGACGCGCGCCGCCATCATCACCTACCTCAAGGAGCTGAACTGAATGGCCAAGGCCGTCCATTCCAAGCCCGTCCATTCCATGATCCGCGTGCTGGACGAGGCGCGCTCGCTCGACTTCTACAGGCGCGCCTTCGGCCTGGAGGTCGCCGACCACCTGAAATTTCCGGACTTTGCCTTAATCTATCTGCGTCATCCGTCCTCACCTTTCGAGGTGGAGCTGACGGTGAATTTCGAGCGCAAAGAGCCCTACGCGCTTGGCGACGGCTACGGCCATCTCGCCGTGGTCGTCGACGATCTCGATGCCGAACATGCCCGCTTCGCGCGCGAGAAGCTTGCACCGGGGCCGTTGCGTGATTTCAAGCACGACGGCAGGACGCTGGCGCGCTTCTTCTTCGTCAGCGATCCCGATGGCTACAAGATCGAGGTGATCCAGCGGGGCGGACGCTTCAACTGATCAAACCACAAGAATCCAGATCACAAAATCCACGGAGGAATGCCATGAGAGAAGTCGATCGTCGCAGCAAGCACAGCCGCCGCGTCTTTCTCCAGGGCGCGGCGACCGCCGTGCCAGTCGTCGCTGTCGCGACCAGTGTCGCTGCCAGCATCGAGGACGCCTGGGCCGATGATGCGAGCGCACTCGCCCCCGCGACGATGAAGACGCTGCTGAAGGTCGCGCGCGACATCTACCCGCACGATGTCCTCGGCGACAGCTATTACATCACCGCGATCAAGCCGTGGGACGGCAAGGCCGCGAAGGATCCCGCGGTCAAATCGCTGATCAGCGACGGCATCACCCGGCTCGATCAGAACGCGCGCGATCGCCACAAATTGGCTTACGCCGAAGTGCCCTGGGAGGCCGACCGCGTGGTGCTGCTGAAGGAGATCGAGCAGAGCGACTTCTTCCAGAAGGTGCGCGGCGACCTCATCGTCTCGCTCTACAACCAGAAAGAGGTCTGGCCGCGGTTCGGCTACGAGGGCTCTTCGGCCGAACATGGCGGCTACATCAACCGTGGCTTCGCCGATATCGACTGGCTGCCGAAGGCTTAAGGTCCACCCAACGGTTCAGGAGAACGCATATGGCAAAATTCGATCTGAACGACTCCAGCGTTGCGGTGATCGTCGGCTCTGGCGCCGGCGGCGGCACGCTGGGCAACGAGCTCGCGCAAAAGGGCGTCAAGGTGGTCATCCTCGAAGCGGGTCCTCGCATCGAGAACCAGGACTTCGTCAACGACGAGTGGGAAAGTTTTTCCCAGCTCGCCTGGACCGACGCCCGCACCACATCGGGAACGTGGCGCGTCGCCAAGGACTTTGCGGGCCTCCCGGCCTGGATCGTCAAGGCGGTCGGGGGCTCGACAATCCATTGGGCGGGCGCGTCACTGCGCTTCGACGAGCACGAGTTCAGGGTCAAGAGCACCTATGGCGGCGTTCCCGGCGCCAACCTGCTGGACTGGCCGGTGACGCTTGCCGAGATGGAGCCGTGGTACGCGAAGGCCGAGAACAAGATGGGCGTGACCCGCACCAACGGCATTCCCGGCCTTCCCGGCAACAATAATTTCAAGGTGCTCGAGGCCGGCGCAAAGAAGCTCGGCTACAAGACCGTGCATACCGGCAACATGGCCATCAACAGCCAACCGCGCGACGGACGCGGCGCCTGCCAGCAGATCGGCTTCTGCTTCCAGGGCTGCAAGTCCGGCGCGAAATGGTCGACGCTCTACACCGAAATCCCAAAGGGCGAGGCAACCGGCAATCTCGAAGTGCGGCCGAGCAGCATGGCGGTCAAGATCGAGCATGACGCAAGCGGCAAGGTGACCGGCGTCGTCTACGCCGACGAGAGCGGCGCGATGCAGCGCCAGAAAGCGCGCATCGTCGCGGTCGCCGGTAACTCGATCGAAAGCCCGCGGCTGCTGCTCAACAGCGCCTCGACCATGTTCCCGGACGGCCTCGGCAATTCGTCCGGACAGGTCGGCCGCAACTACATGCGGCACATGACCGGCAGCGTCTACGCCGTATTCGAGAAGTCGGTGCACATGTATCGCGGCACCACCATGGCCGGCATCATCCGTGATGAAGCCGCCAACAACCCGAAGCGCGGCTTCGTCGGCGGCTATGAGATGGAGACGCTGTCGATCGGCCTGCCGTTCATGGCCGCGTTCCTCAACCCCGGCGCCTGGGGCCGTCCGTTCACCGCGGCGCTCGACGGTTATCCGAGGATGGCCGGCATGTGGCTGGTCGGCGAGGACATGCCGCAGGAGACCAACCGCATCACGCTCGACCCCGGCGTGAAGGACAAGTTCGGGCAGCCGGTCGCGAGCGTGCATTTCGACGACCATCCCAACGACGTCGCGATGCGCGCGCATGCCTACAAGCAGGGCGCCGCAGTCTACGACGCCGTCGGCGCCACCGTGACCTATCCGACGCCGCCCTATCCGAGCACGCACAATCTCGGCACCAACAGGATGAGCGAGAAGCCCAGGGATGGCGTGGTCAACAAGTTCGGGCAGAGCCACGACGTCAAGAACCTGTTCGTCTCCGACGGCAGCCAGTTCACCAGCGGCGCGGCCTGCAACCCGACCCTGACCATCGTCGCGCTGGCGATCCGGCAGGCGGACTACATTGCGGGGGCGATGCAGAAGAGGGAGATTTGAGGCGCGGGGTCCATCGGCTCGGAATGGAGCACACCGCTCCCTCCCCGTCCTTGCGAGCGAAGCGAAGCAATCCAGAATCCCACCCCGGTGACGGTCTGGATTGCTTCGTCGCACCAGCGCAAAATTGCTTTGCAATTTTGTCGCGGGCTCCTCGCAATGACGGTGGGACTATTCGGCCGCATCGAGGATGGGCGCAACCGTCGTCTTGAACCCCTGCACCGGCGCCAAGCTCTTGGCGCGATAGATCAGGCAGGAGCAGCGCAGCAGCGAGGCGAAATTGTTGACCTCGCCGTGATGGTCGAGCACCTCGTTGTAGAGCGTCGTCAGGAACTTGCCGACGCTCATGTTCTCCCTGGCCGCGATCTCCTCCAGCGTGTCCCAGAACGCCATTTCCAGCCGGATCGAGGTGCAGTGGCCGTCGATCCGCAAGGAGCGGGTCTGGGATTCGTAGTCACGTTGGGGCTGGTGCGCAAAGAGATGGCACATGGCGTCCTCCCGTCCTGTTGCCGTTTTTTCACAAGCTACACCGCTGCCCGGCACCCCACAATCAGGACCGTCAGCGGAGCCAAGGCCAGCCCGAATGCACGATTTTCTCGAACGTCCAATGTCTTCAATGTGATAGAGAGCCCTCTTCCCCAGCCCTCCACTCAGCTGTTGCCCAGCACATGCTTTTGACGCAACACGGCCTAGAATAGCCGTCAGCGAATCCAGATCGAACACCCCATGCCCGTCCGCCAGCTTCCAGAGCAAGTCGTCAACCGCATCGCCGCCGGCGAGGTGGTCGAACGGCCCGCGAGCGTGGTCAAGGAACTGGTCGAAAACGCCATCGATGCCGGCGCGAGCCGGATCGACGTCTTCACCGATGGCGGCGGGCGGCGGCGGATCGGCATCACCGACGACGGCAGCGGGATGACGGCCAAGGACCTCGCGCTTGCGGTGGAGCGCCACGCCACCTCCAAGCTCGACGACGAGGACCTCTTGCAGATCCGCACCCTCGGGTTCCGCGGCGAGGCCCTGCCTTCGATCGGCTCGGTCGCGCGTCTGTCGATCACCACACGTCACGCCAGCGAGCCGCATGCCTGGGCGTTGACCGTCGAGGGTGGCGACAAGTCCGAGATCATGCCTGCGGCGCTCGCACATGGCACCCGCGTCGAGGTCAATGATCTCTTCTACGCGACCCCCGCGCGGCTGAAGTTTCTGAAGACCGATCGCACGGAGGCGGAGGCGATCCGCGAGATTGTCAGGCGCCTGGCGATGGCGCGGCCGGACGTCGCCTTCACGCTGGCAGGCGAGGAGCGCGCGCCGGTGACCTGGGCCGCGGCATTGCCCGGTGCCGCGGGACGGCTGACACGGCTCGGCGATATCCTCGGCGCAGAATTCCGCAGCCATGCCTTCGAGGTTCATGCCGAGCGCGACGGCATTGTCGTTGCCGGCTATGCCGCGGCGCCCGCGCTGACCAAGGCCAATGCACTCGGGCAATATCTGTTCGTCAACGGCCGTCCGGTGCGCGACAAGCTGATCTTAGGGGCGGTACGCGGGGCCTATTCCGACTATCTGCCGCGCGACCGTCATCCGGTGCTGGCGCTGTTCGTCGCGCTCGATCCGCGCGAGGTCGACGCCAACGTGCATCCGGCCAAGACCGAGGTGCGCTTCCGCAACGCCGGCCTCGTGCGCGCACTGATCGTGCATGGATTGAAGGAGGGTCTTGCGCGTGAGGGCCGGCGCACCGCCGCCAATAGCGGCGAGAGCGCGCTGTCCTCGTTCCGGCCCGCCTTCACGCCGCCGCGCCCGGCGAGCTGGGACTGGCGTGCCTCGCCCTCCGCCCCGGTCGCGCCGATGCCGTCTTTCGACGGATCGGCGGCACCTGCCTTCGCCGAGCGCGCCCAGGCCGCGTTCGACGTCGGCGCACCCAGCGCGGACGTGCGGATCGAATCCCAACCCGCCGGCGACCTCGTCGATCGCCCGCTCGGCGCGGCGCGCACGCAGATCCACGAAACCTACATCGTCTCGCAGACTCGCGACGGATTGATCATCGTCGACCAGCACGCCGCGCATGAACGCATCGTCTATGAACGGCTGAAGGCCTCGCTGGCGGCGAACGGCGTGCAGCGGCAGATCCTGCTGATCCCCGAGATCGTCGAGATGGACGAGGCCACGGTTGAGCGCCTGCTGGAGCGCAGCGAGGAGCTCGCTTCGTTCGGACTTGCGATCGAATCCTTCGGCCCCGGCGCGGTCGCGGTGCGCGAGACGCCGTCGCTGCTCGGCAAGACCAATGCGGGCGGACTGCTGCGAGATCTTTCCGAGCACATGGCTGAATGGGACGAGGCACTGCCTCTCGAACGTCGTCTGATGCACGTCGCTGCCACCATGGCTTGCCACGGCTCGGTGCGCGCCGGCCGCAGGCTCAGGCCCGAGGAGATGAACGCCCTGCTCCGTGAGATGGAGGACACCCCGAACTCCGGCCAGTGCAATCACGGCCGCCCGACCTATGTCGAGCTGAAGCTGAGCGACGTGGAGAAGCTGTTCGGGCGGAGATAAGCACCGGTGCCGTAGGGTGGGCAAAGGCGCTCTTGCGCCGTGCCCACCATCTTTCCGCGATCCGATAAAAGTGGTGGGCACGCTTCGCTTTGCCCACCCTACGAGCTAACCCTAAGATCTCTACGATTTATCCTTCCGCCGTGACTTCAGCGCGATCGTGCTGCCGGCCACCACCTGCAACAGATCCTTGCGCACGGCCTCGATGTGCCGCTCCAGGAACCGGCAGGCCTCCTCGACCTTCTGTGCACGGCAGAGCGCGATCAGATGGGCGTGCTCCTTCTC
>Ga0136846_1215101_pt1 | contig 10766 bp, 12 predicted proteins | sample HopSoiMetagenom2_FD_96841 | JGI IMG/M metagenome (GOLD analysis project Ga0136846, IMG submission 96841) | Grasslands soil microbial communities from Hopland, California, USA - 2 Assembly 2016 (version 4) | ecosystem: Environmental > Terrestrial > Soil > Grasslands | place: USA: Hopland... | reverse complement strand
CGCGATCCGCGGCGGGAAGTCGGTCACGCGGAGGCGAGCGCGGTGCGCTGGATCTCGGTGAGCTCGCCGATGCCCGTCGCCGCCAGGTCGAGCAGCTCGTCGAGCTGCGCGCGATCGAACGGCGCGCCCTCGGCGGTGCCCTGCACCTCCACGAGCTGGCCGTCGCCGGTCATCACGACGTTGCAGTCGACCTCGGCGCCCGCGTCCTCCTCGTAGCAGAGGTCGAGGCGTGCCTCACCGTCGACGAGCCCGACGCTCACCGCGGCGACCGAATCGCGGAGGGCTCCGTCGACGCCGGCGCCGCGCAACGCCATCGCGAGGGCGACGTAGCCGCCGGTGATCGACGCCGTGCGCGTTCCGGCATCCGCCTGGAGCACGTCGCAGTCGATCGTCACCATCCGCTCGCCGATCGCCCGGAGGTCGGTGACGCTGCGAAGGGCACGACCGATCAGCCGCTGGATCTCCTGTGTGCGTCCACCCGGACGCCCGCGCGTCACCTCGCGCGCGGATCGCTCAGACGTGGCGGCGGGCAGCATCGAATACTCGCCCGTCACCCATCCCTTGCCGGTGCCGCGGAGCCACCGTGGCGTGTCGTCGGACACCGACGCCGCGCAGAGCACGCGGGTCTTGCCCATCGAGAACAGGATCGACCCCGCGGCCCACTCCTGGTAGCCGAGCTCATAGGCGACCGGCCGGAGCGTCGCGGGGTCGCGTCCGTCGGGACGCGTCACGCGCCGACCTCGATCACCATGTCGGGCACGGCGACGTCGATGGATCCGCTGTAGCCGACCGCCGCCTGTTCGAGCGAGACGCCGGGGTCCAGGTTCGGCGTGATGTGCGTCAGCACGAGCCGCGCCACGCCGCCGGCTTTCGCGTGTTCGGCCGCCTCGAGCGCGCTCAGATGGAAGTACGAGAGTTCGGAATCGTTCTGATAGGTCGCCTCGCAGAGGAACAGGTCGGCATCCTGCGCGAGCTTGACCGCCTCGTCGCACGGCCCCGTGTCGCCGGTGTACGCGAGCGTCTTCCCGTCGGCCTCGATCCGATACCCGAGCGACGGGACGCCGATATGCGTCATCTCGTACGGCGTCACGCGGAACGGCCCCACTTCGAACACCCCGCCGGGCTTCGCCTGCGTGAAATCGTAGGTTTCGCCCATCACGTTGCGGCCGCCTTCGGCAACCAGCAACGCCGCCAGGTCGGTGAAGCCCGGCGGCGAATGGAACGGGAGCCCCGGCGAACCGAGCCCTCCGTAGTGACGGGCGTAGAACGCCGGGATGATGTCGAGGAAGTGGTCCGCGTGGCCGTGGGAGATCAACAACCCGCCCAGCTCACCGACCGACAGGTGCTCCTGCAGACGCGCGAACGTCCCGGTGCCGGCGTCGAGCCACAGATGGAACCCGTCGGCGGTGAGGAGGTAGCCACAGCACTCGCGGGCGGCTCCGGGCCAGGTTCCTTGGGAGCCGAGGACGGTCAGCCTCACGCGGCGTCCTCCCCGATCACGGCCGCCTCGACGCGAGGGATCTCGAGCCCGAGCACGCGCTCCGCGAGGTCGCCGAAGGCGGCCGGGTCGCCGGTCGTCGAGAACACATGGTGGGGCGGCTCGGCCGCGTCGCGCAGAGCGTCGCCGCGCACGAGCTCCGCGTAGACGTCCTTGGCGGTCTCCTCCGCCGACGACACCAGCACGACGTCGGGGCCCAGCTCGAGCTGGAGCAGTCCCGACAACAGCGGATAGTGCGTGCAGCCCATGATCACCGTGTCCACGCCCTCCTCGTCCAGCGGTGCAAGATACCTTGCGGCGGCCGCTCGCAGCGCGGCGCTCGTCGTGTCGCCACGCTCGACGTGCTCGACGAACACCGGGCAGGCCGCCGCGACGAGGGTCGCGCCGGAGCCGACGGCGCGCTGATAGCCGCCCGTCCGGATCGTCGCCTCGGTCCCGATGACGCCGACCTTGCCGTTGCGCGTCGCGCGCAGCGCCGCGCGGACGCCCGGCGCGATCACGCCGACCACCGGCACCTCGGCCGCCGCCGCGATGTCGCCGATCGCGGACACCTCGATCGAGTTGCACGCGACGACCAGGAGCTTCACGCCGCCGGCGACGAGGTGCCCGGCGATCCCCATCGCGAAGCGACGGATCTCCTCGACCGGCCGCGGGCCGTACGGGAAGTGCGCGCCGTCGCCGACGTAGGTCACCGACTCGTTCGGCAGGAGCTCCCAGATCGCCCGCGCGACCGTCAGCCCGCCGACGCCGGAGTCGAAGACCCCGATCGGCCGGTCATCGCCCACGCGTTACCACCACAACGAGCCCTCGATCCCCTTCTCCGCCGCCGTCGCGTCCTCGTGCCACGCGTCGGTCGACAGGTACTTCCACCCGCCGTCGGGCAACAGGCACACGATGTCACCGGCATCGAGCTCGTGCGCGACCCGTTGGCCGACGTGGATCACGGCGCCGCTCGAGATGCCCGCGAAGATGCCTTCCTGCTCCGTGAGCGCGCGGGTGGCGCGGAGCGAATCGACGGCGTTCACGAGGAACTTCCGGTCGATCTGCGTCGGGTCGAAGATCGGCGGGATGAATCCCTCCTCGAGCGAGCGGAGGCCGTAGACGAGGTCACCGAGCTCGGGCTCTGCGGCGATCACCTGGATGTCGGTGCGGAAGGCATGCAGCCCTCGACCCGTTCCGGTGAGCGTCCCGCCCGTGCCCATACCGGCGACGAAATGCGTCACCTTCGGAAGATCGCGGATGATCTCCTGCGCGGTGCCGCGCTCGTGCGCCTCGGGGTTCGCGGCGTTCCCGTACTGGAACGGCATGAAGTACCGGTCGTCTTGGGCGAGCGCGCGGGCGACCTCGATCGAGCCGTTCGTTCCCTTCGCGCCGTCGGAGTAGACGATCTCGGCGCCGAACAGACGGAGTAGCCCGATCCGCTCCTCGCTCGCATTGTCCGGGATGACCACGGTGAGTTCGTAGCCCTTGCGGCGCGCAACCATCGCCAACGCGATGCCGGTGTTGCCGCTCGTCGGTTCGAGGATCGTGCGGTCCGGAGTGAGCGCCCCGCTCGTCTCGGCCGCCTCGATCATCGCGAGCGCGATCCGGTCCTTCGTCGAGCCGGTCGGGTTCTGGCCTTCGAGCTTCGCCCACAGACGAACGCCCGGCTTGGGCGACATCCGCGGGATGCCGACGAGCGGCGTGTCGCCGATCGCGTCCAGGATCGAGTCGTAGCGCACGGTCCGAGCATCATCTCAGGCACGGGCCGGCTCGGCGCCGGGCGGGATCGAGGCGTCAGGACGGCAGGATCACGTCGCCGGTCGCCTTGTCGACGACGACCCGGACCATCTGCAACGGCGTCGAGGTGGGGCTGCCGGGGACGGGGTCGGCCTGGCGCGCCGGGTCGAACTCGGCGCCGTGACACGGACAGACGAACAGCTGGGAGCTCTCGCTATACCCGACGATGCACCCGGCGTGGGTGCAGACGCGGCTGTACGCGACGACGTTGTCGTTGGCGAGCCGGACCACCGCCGCCGGCCCGACGCCCGGCGCCGTGAACCCGAGGGCCTGGCCGACCTGGAGCGAATCGAGGTTGGCGATCGTCCTGCCGGGGATCGACGGGGCGGAGCTGGGCGACGGCGACCCGGTCGCCGGCGGCGTCGTCGCGGTCCGCGTCGGGGCGCGAGCGGCGCGATCGGAGCCGCCGGCGACGGCGATCCCCGACGAGGCGGCGGTCGGCGGTCCTGCGACCACGCTGGCGATGCCGCCGAGCGCGATCGCCAGGCCGGCAACGAGACTGCCGCGGAGCATCGCGCGGCGAGCGATCACGTCGGGATCTTGCATGCGGCGCGCGACGTGCGGGCTCGGCCGCGACCTCGCGACCTGCCACGAGCCGACGATCAGCGCGAGCCAGGCGACGGCGTAGATGGAATCCGACCCAAGGAAATAGGGATGCACGTGCCACGTGGCCGACAGCCACAGCACGACGTTGATCGACAGCCCGATCACCGACGCGGTGATGAGCCCGATCCCGGCGAGCACGGCGATGCCGACGGCGAGCTCCGTGACCGCCACGCAGACGCCCACGAGCCACGGCACATGTTCGAGCACGCGCATCAGCGGCGCCGCCGGCGTCGAGCGCGCGAACCCCTCGAGCTGGGTCCCGATGTACGTCGGGCTCCCCGCGTGCAGGAACCCCGGGTCCAGGAACTTCTGGAGCCCGGCGTAGAGGAAGGTCACGCCCAGGAACGCGCGGAGGATCCGGAGCGACCACGGCATCTCGCGCCACGACGTCTCGAACGAGACGGGCGCCATCACGCGGGAGGCGGGCCGATACGGGTCGGGGCGTCGCGGCGTCTGCTGCAAGGGCGTCCGTTGCATGTCGGGAGATGTTCGGCGCTCGTGATTGGACGGCGTTCGGTCTCCGGTTTGAGATCGGTAAGGATGCACCGCATGCGGTCGTGACCTGGGACGATGATGGTCGTGGACATCCTGCTGATCGAGGACGACACGCGTCTGTCGGCGCTGGTGGCCGATCGCCTGCGCGGCGAAGGCCACTCCGCGGAGACGGCAGCCGACGGTGACGAAGGGTTACGCCTCGCGAGCTCGGGGCGGTTCGACCTGGCGGTGGTCGACGTGATGTTGCCCGGCATCGACGGGTTGCACGTCGCGAGCACGCTCCGCGAGCGGGGCGTGACGACCCCGATCCTGATGTTGACGGCGCGTGACACCGTGGACGATCGCGTGGCCGGGCTCCGGGCAGGGGCCGACGACTACCTGGTCAAGCCGTTCGCGTTCAAGGAGCTCGTGGCGCGGATCGACGCGCTCGCCCGGCGCGCGCCGCGCGCCGACGACGACGGCGTCATGGCGGTGGACACCGTGCGCCTGGATCCGCGCGCGCGCCGCGTGACCGTCGACGGGACACCCGTCGAGCTCACCGCGAAGGAGTTCGATCTGCTCGCGTGTCTGATGGAGCATCGCGGGCGCGTGCTCTCGCGCGTGGAACTGAAAGAGCTCGTCTGGGATTTCTCCTTCGACGCGCAGACGAAGGTCGTGGACCTCTACGTCCACTACCTCCGCCGCAAGCTCGGATCTGCGGGCGACATCATCGAAACGGTTCGCGGCGTCGGATACGTCGTCGGGCGCTGATGTTCCGCTCGCTGCGGCTCCGGATCGCGCTGTCTCATGCGCTCGTGTTGCTCGTGATCCTTCTCGCCCTCGGCGTGACGCTGCAGTACGTCCTGTCGCGCACGCTCGACGCGTCGGTGACGCGCCAGCTCCAAACGTCTGCCGCAGGCGTCGCGGAGAACATCGGGGAAGCCGGCAAGCCGGTACCGCCCCCAGATTCCGATGTGCCGTCCGACGCGGCAACCCAACTCGCGGTCTATGGGGAGACCGGCATCCTCGTCGGCGAACACGCCGAGACGCCGCGCTGGCTCAAGCCTGGCGACGAACCGGTCACCGACCTGGAGGTGAGCGGCCAACGGGTGCGGGTCGTGACGACGCCCGTGTCGCTCGGCGACCAGACGGTCTGGGTCGTCGCCGGCCGCTCCATGTTCGCCGAGGACGACCTCGTCCACCGGGTGCGGATGCTGCTCCTTGCGGGGTCGCTCCTGGCGGTGATCGCGAGCCTCGCCGCGGGCTGGTGGCTTTCCGGCCGGGCAGTCCGCCCGGTTGAGCGCGCCTACGAGGCGCGGGCCGCGTTCGCGGCGGACGCCTCACACGAGCTCAGGACGCCGCTGACCTTCATCCGCCAAGGTGTCGAGGTCCTCGCGGCGAGCGACCCGGCGCTCGGTGACCAGGTGCTCGGCGAGGTCGACTATATGGCCGGACTCTCGAAGCGCTTGCTGCTGCTGGCACGCGCGGAGGGCGGCCCCGCCCTCGACCTGCAGCCGGTCGCGGTCGCCACCCCGATCCAGCAGGCCGCGGAGCGGAGCGAGCGAGCGCTCGGCTTGCGTCTGCACGTCGACGGCGTGGACGGCCTGACCGCGATGGCCGACACCACCGCGCTCGAGATCGCCCTCGACGCGGTGTTCGAGAACGTGGCCCGCCACGGCGGCGGAGCTGCCGAGGTACGCGCGCACCGCGAGGGCGGCGAGGTCGTGATCGCGGTGGCGGACACCGGCCCGGGTCTGCCGGCCGACCTGCACGGCCGCGCGTTCGACCGCTTCTTCCGAGCCGACCCCTCGCGCGCGCGCGAGACCGGCGGCGCGGGGTTGGGCCTCGCGCTCACTCGCGCGTGGGTCGAGGCGCAGCACGGGAAGGTGGGCCTGTCGCCGACGCCGGGCGGCGGCCTGACCGTCTCGATCGGTCTGCCGGCCGTCGTCGCGCCTGGACGGAGGCATGCGGCACCGGGCTAGCTGCTCTGGAACACCGCCAGGCGCCGTTCGGTGGTCTTGCTGATCGTCGTGAAGACGCCGCCGACGCCGAGCGTCGTCCCTGCCTCGTCGGTCGCCAGGGACCAGATCTGCTTGTTCGGCTTCGGCTGCCAGGTCATGTCGACGGTGCCCGTCGCCGGGTCGAACGCGGCGAGCCGCGGAAGGTACGTGGCGCCGCTGTTCATGTAGATCCAGTGTCCGCCGGCGATCACCTGGCCGCCGTAATAGGCGATGGCGTTGACATCGCCGTCGGTGTAGACCGTCCAGCGCAGGTCGCCCTCGTTGGTCCACGACCGAACCTTGCCACCCGACCCGGCGACCGCGCCGTAGACATCGTCGTCGGGACCGGTGACGAGCCCGACGACCTCGGCGCTCGACGGGTACGACCACGACTTCGACTGACCGGTGATCGGATCCAACGCGTCGATGTGATCGATCGATTGGCCGCCCACCGCGGTGAAGAAACCGCCCACCACGATGTCGCCGGAGGCGACCGAGGTGATCGCGCGCACCGACGCGTTCGCCTCGGGGTCCCAATCCAGGAGCGTTCCCGTGGTGCTGACGGCGGCGAGGTAGTCGCGTGTCGTCCCGCGGACGGCCGTGAACGCGCCGCCGACGTACAACGTCGTGCCCAGCAGATGGAGCGCCTCGACCTTGCCGTTCGTCGCGGCCTTGAACGAGAGCAAGCCTCCGGTCTGATCGACGGCCGCGAGGTGCACCCGCGACGTGCCGTTGACCTTCGTGAACGCGCCGCCCACGTAGATGTTGACCCCGTCCGTCGCCATCGCCGCGACCTCGCCGTTCGCCGACGGGCTCCACGGAAGCAGGTCACCGGTCGTGAGGTCGATCGCCGCGAGGTGGCCACGGGGCGCCGACGTCGTGCCGTCGGGCGAGATCACGCTCGTGAAGTCGCCGCCGATGTACAGCGTCGTTCCGACGATCACCTGCGCCCTGACCGCGCTCGAGGCGCCCCAGGTCGAAAGCGTCGGCTTCCCGGGCGGCGTCGCCTGCGCCGCGGACGGCAGCACGAGCGGGAGGGCGACGAGCACGACCATGGCAAGCCCGCGCGTCCGACCTCTCCATCGTTGGTACATCCGTCCAAGCCCTCCCGTATGTTCGGTCAGCGTACGTGTGGTCGCGGTGGATTTCCCATGCGTCGAACGGCCGAAACTTGGACCAAAAGGCGGGGTCGGCCGACGGCGAGCCAGGCGGGGCGTTACCCGCCGGCGACGGCCGGCAGGATCGAGACGGTGTCGCCGTCGGAGACAGGCGTCTCGAGCGACCCGAGGTAGCGCACGTCCTCGTCGTTGAGATACACGTTGATGAACCGATGCAGACCGCCGTACTCGGCGATCACGTTCTTCGTGATGCCGGGGTACCTCGACTCGAGATCCTTCAAGACCTCGGCGAGCGTCGACCCCTCGGCGCTCACCTTCGCCTCGTTGCCCGCGTGCTTGCGCAAGATCGTCGGGAGCTTCACGGTCACGGCCATCGGATCAGCAACTCCTCACTCGGCTCTGGCGGGCACGCCGCAGAACTGCTCGTAGTCGATCAGCTCGGTGATCGTCGGCTCTTTGCCGCACACCGGGCAGTCGGCGTCCCAGCGGATCTTCACTTCCTGGAAGTCCATGTGCAGGGCGTCGTACAGCAGGAGCCGCCCCTCGAGCGTCTCGCCCTCCCCCGTGATGAGCTTGATCGCCTCAGTCGCCTGGATCGAACCGATCACGCCGGGGAGCACGCCGAACACGCCGCCCTCGGCACAGCTCGGCACCGTTCCGGGCGGCGGCGGCGACGGGAACAAGCATCGGTAGCACGGCGTCTCCTGTCCCGGCATGAAGATCGTCGCCTGTCCCTCGAACTGATAGATCGAGCCGTACACGAGCGGCTTTCCCATGAACTGGCATGCGTCGTTCACCAGGTATCGGACCGGGAAGTTGTCGGTGCCGTCGACGATCACGTCGTAGCCGTCGAACACGTCGAACACGTTGGTCGAGAACAGCAGCGTGTCGTGACCGACGACGTCGATCGTCGGGTTGATCGCGCGTAGGTGCTCGACCGCCGACTCGACCTTCGGCCGGCCCACGTCCCCGTCGGTGTGCAAGATCTGCCGCTGCAGGTTCGACACATCGACGCGATCGAAGTCAACGACGCCGAGCGTGCCGATGCCGGCGGCCGCGAGGTACATCGCGATCGGTGAGCCGAGCCCGCCGGCACCGATCACCAGGACGCTCGAATCGAGCAGCTTGCGCTGACCGGCCCCGCCGATGTTGGGCAGGATGATGTGCCGGGAGTACCGCTGGACCTGTTCCTCGGTGAACGGCTGCGTCATGAGATCGTCAGCTCCTCCTCGGTGACTTCGCCGTCCACGATGAAGAACGAACGAACCACCGGGTCGGCCCGATCGGCGAGCGACACCAGGATGTATCGCGCGTCCGGATAGAACGCCAGCTTCACGTCGGTGTCGCTGGGATAGGCCTCCGAATGGGTGTGCGAGTGGTAGATCGCCCAGAGCTCGAGGCCTTCGTCGTCCATCTGATCGAAGACGCGGAGCTGCTCGACCCCATCGAGCCGGTACGTGACCGGGCTCGCGTCCGCGTTGCGCATCGTGAACACCTTGGCGGGCACGCCGTCGTGTGCGGCGATCAGGCCGCAGCATTCGTTCGGGAACTCGCGGAGCCCGTGCTCCACGATCTCCTTGAGATAGACGCCGTCCAGCTCGGTCACACCTGCGCTCCGAAGGGGTCGCGGTCAGGCGCGCGTGCGCCTGTTGCAGGTGCAAATGCTACCAGTGGGGTGGTCTATTCCCGGGCACCGCGGCGGCCGTCAACCGTCAAGCCGGCCGGTGACCAGGATCGCGCCGGGTGGGCCGTCCGTCGTCGCCGCGGTCACGTGTCCGATCACGTGTCCGCCGACGCCGGCCGCGAGGAGCGCACCGGGGTCCTCGGTCGCGAGCAACAGCCCGCCACTCGTCTGCGCGTCGGCCAGCACCAGCTGCTCAGGCAGCGTGCACGCCCCCCAGTCGGTGGTCGGCTGGAGCCACGCGTGGTTCCGCTTCGTGCCCCCCGCGACGACGTCGCGCTGGGCCAGGTCGAGCGCTCCGTCGAGCAGCGGCACGGCCCCCGCATCGACGGTCGCGCCGCACGCGCTCGCCTCCAGGAGCTTCCGGAGATGGCCGAGCAGGCCGAAGCCGGTGACGTCGGTGCCCGCGCGCACACCCGACGCGACCGCCGCGCTCGAGGCGCGATCGTTCAGCGTGGTCATCGTCGCGACGGCGTCGGAGAGCTGCGCCTCGGTAGCGGCGCCACGCTTGGCCGCCGTCGAGATCATCCCGACCCCGATCGGCTTGGTCAGGACGAGGGACATGCCGGGGCGCGCCTGGGTGTTGCGGATCAGCGCGTCCAGCGGCGCGAAGCCGACGCCGACCATCCCGTACAACGGCTCCTTCTCGGTGGTGATCGTGTGGCCGCCGATCACCGCGATCCCGGCAGCGTCGGCGACGGCCCGCCCGCCGCGCAGAACCTCCGCGAGCGTTTCGAGCGGCAGCACGTCGACCGGCCACCCGGCGACGTTGAGCGCGAGCGCCGGGACGCCGCCCATCGCGTAGACATCGCTCAGCGCGTTGGCGGCGGCGATCCGCCCCCAATCGAACGGGTCGTCGACGAGCGGGGTGAAGAAGTCGATCGTGACGATCGCGCCCCGACCGTCGGGGAGCCTGTAGACCGCCGCGTCGTCGCCGCTCGCCTCCGAGACGATCACGTCGTCGGTCGGAACGGAGGGACCGAGCAGCTCGAGCACGTCGTGGAGCTGGCTCGGCCCGAGCTTGCACGCGCACCCGGCGCCGTGGCTCAGGCTGGTCAGTCGTATCGGTTCGGCGACGGCCACGTCAGAACACCCCCAGGTTTGTCGCCCATTCGACCCACGTCATGCCACCGTCGAGGCTGATCCGCAGCGTGATCGGACGGTTGCCGCCGGTCACGTGGAACACCAGCGCGCCCTTCGTCGAAGCGCCCGGGGCGAGCGAGACGGGCGCGAGGAACGACCGGTTCGACCCACCGTATCGCCCGGGATCGGGATGCAGGTCGCCGGGCGCCGGATGCGTCGCGGGGAACACCGCGGCGTTCAGGTCGGTGACCTCCGCATCGGCGCCGATCGTGCCGCGCCAACGATCGTTCCCGGGGTTCCGCGCGGTCAGATACACGGTCAGCGCCCGCGCGTCGCGCACGTATGCCGTCGTCATGGTGGTCGTGATCGGCGTCAGCTGGATCGACCCGCCGCCGCCCGTCGCCGCGGTCAACGTGTCGGGGATGAAGCCGGACGTGGACGCCGAGTGCGGCAGCGGCGGCGGTGAGTACGGCACGAGCGGATCGACCCCGCTCGGCGAGGCCGCCGGCGTCGTCGCCGGTGGCGCT
>Ga0136846_1213490_pt1 | contig 10766 bp, 6 predicted proteins | sample HopSoiMetagenom2_FD_96841 | JGI IMG/M metagenome (GOLD analysis project Ga0136846, IMG submission 96841) | Grasslands soil microbial communities from Hopland, California, USA - 2 Assembly 2016 (version 4) | ecosystem: Environmental > Terrestrial > Soil > Grasslands | place: USA: Hopland... | reverse complement strand
GATCGGTCGTTCTCCGAATTCAACGTGATCTTCTGCCGGAACGTGTTGATCTACTTCGATCGCGAGCTGCAGGATCGCGTGCACGCATTGTTCTACGAGAGCTTGTCGATGTTCGGCGTGCTCGCGCTGGGTTCAAAGGAGACGCTGCGGTTCTCGAAGTACGAGCCTTGCTATGAGAAGCTGCACGCGCGCGAGAAGATGTATCGCAAAGTGAAATAACCAATCGGCGCTCACCGTGGCCTATTCCATTCTGGTCGTTGGCACGTCATGGGGAGGGCTCAACGCGCTGCGGGAGCTGGTGGGCGCGCTGCCGGAGGGCTTTCGCATACCGGCCGTTCTGGTCCAGCACCGACACCGTCAATCCGATCATCTGCTGAGCACGTTCCTGCAAGAGCGGACCCGACTGGAGGTCGTCGAAGTAGAAGACAAGATGCCGATTCAGCCCGGGATGCTGTTCGTCGCGCCGGCCGATTATCACCTGCTGATCGACCGGGGGTTTTTCGCTCTCTCGACCGATCCGCCGGTGCGGTATAGCCGGCCGTCGATCGACGTGACCTTCTATTCCGCGGCGGACGCATACGGTGCCGCGACGGTGGGAGTCGTGCTCACGGGCGCGAACTCGGACGGTTCGCGTGGGCTGCGGCGCATCTTCGATCGTGGCGGGCTCGCGCTCGTTCAGGATCCCCTGACGGCGGAGTCGCCCACAATGCCATCGGCCGCTGTGCGGTGCGTGCCTGCCGCGCGCGTCCAGACGATTCCGCAGATCGCCGCGACGCTCGCGGGGCTCGCGCCAACGGGCAACGATGAGCCGACGGCACGCGGGCTCCAGAGCCAGCACCGCCTCGATGCGCCGCGTCGCTTCTCGCCGCCGGGGAACGCGTGACCGGCGTGCAATCGATGCCTAACGGCGGCGCCGCGTCACGCCAAGTAGGGACGACGGAGCAGGTCGACATTCTCATCGTCGACGATCGCGCCGAGAATCTCCTTGCGCTGGAAGCGATCCTCGAGCCGCTGCACCAGCGGCTCGTGCGGGCCTCGTCGGGCGAGGAGGCACTGCGCAGGCTGCTCGAGCGCGACTTCGCGCTGATCCTGCTCGACGTGCAGATGCCGGGGATGAACGGCTTCGAGACGGCGCGGCTGATCAAGTCCCGCGAGCGTACGAAGTACATCCCGATCATCTTCCTCACGGCGATCAGCAAGGAAGAGGCGTACGTCTTCGAGGGATATTCGGTCGGTGCGGTCGACTACCTCTTCAAGCCGTTCCAGCCCGAGATCCTGCGATCGAAGGTCGCGGCGTTCGTCGACCTGTACGTGCGGCAGCGGAATGTCGCGGCCAAGGAAGCATTGGTGCGCGAGAGCGAGCGTCGCGAGCTCGAGCTGCGCCACATGCGCGAGCTCTGGGAGTCGCAGGCGCGCTTTCGCGAAGTCGTGACATCGGCGCTCGACGCGATAATCCTCTTCGACGACACGAGCACGATCACCCTCTTCAACTCGGCCGCGGAGCGGATGTTCTGCTGTACGAGCGCCGACGCGGTCGGGACATCGATCGCGCGCTTCTTTCCGGATGAGATGAAGACCGTGGACGAGCTGCGCGCCTTCGCCGACGGCCGCGAAGCCGCCGTGGCGTCACATGAGCCGATGCAGAGCGTCCGCGCGTTCTCGGGCCGGCGGGCGAGCGGCGAGGTCTTCCCGGTCGAGGCGTCGGTGTCGCTCCTGAAGTCGCCGGGGAACACGACGTACACGCTGATCGTGCGCGACGTGTCGGAGCGCGTGCGCCATGAGGAGATGCTAAAGCAGCAGGCCGTCTCGCTCGCCAACACGATGAGCGAGCTGAAAGCGCTCAACGACGAGTTGAGCGAGCGGCAGGCGGACCTCGAGCGTGCGATGACGGCGCGGAGCCGCTTCTATGCCTCGATGAGCCACGAGCTGCGCACGCCCATCAACGCCGTCCTCGGCTACAGCACGCTGCTGCTCGAGAACATCTACGGTCCGCTCAACGAGAAGCAGCGCGAAGGCATCGAGCGCACACACAAGGCGGCCAAGCACCTCCTCGAGCTCGTGAACGACGTGCTCGATCTCTCGAAGATCGAAGCCGGGAAGATCGATCTGCGACTCCAGCCGGTGAGCTTTCCGTCGCTCATCGAGGATCTGTTCGTCACGGTGCGGCCGCTCGCCGATCAGTACGGGTCATCGCTCAAGATCGAGCACACGGGTGACTCGATTCGCATCGTGTCGGACCCGCGCCGACTCCGGCAGATTCTGTTGAACCTTCTCTCGAACGCGATCAAGTTCGGGAAGGGGAAGCCGATCCGCGTCGCGCTCCATCGACGGGACGACAACGGTGTCATCATCGAGGTCGTCGATGAGGGGGAGGGCATCGCGCCCGAGGATCAGGAGCGGATCTTCCAGGAGTTCGTGCAGTTGGGGAAGACGCAGCTCACCGAAGGAACCGGCCTCGGTCTGCCGATCTCGCGCCGGCTCGCGGAGCTGCTCCGCGGCTCGCTGACGCTTCAATCCGAGCTGGGACGCGGCAGCACGTTCCGTCTCTCGCTGCCCGCCACCGCGGAGCGATCAGTCAGTGCGCGGCTCGCCGACCAGGACATGACTCCGCGGCCCGCCGACGATCGCTCCGCTCCTGTTGGCGAGCGTAATGGCGACGGCCACGACGACGCGAGAGAGAAGCACACGGCGAGTCACATGGCGAGCTGAATGGCGAGCGTCGCGACGTGATTCGGGTCACGATTTTTCGCGCGGTTCGACCTCTGAACAAACGAGAAGGCCAGCGGTATATTCACGCACTATGCGTGTGCTGTGCGTTGGAAGACATCCCTTTCTCAGCGCTCATCTGTGTCGTTTCTTCGACGCGCTGAATGTGGAGACGAGGCCCGTAGTCGGCCTCGACGATGCAATTGAAGCGGCGGCGGCCTGTCAGCCGGATGCTGTAGTCTGCGATTATGATCTGCTCGCCACGATTTCCCTCGAGGGCTGGGAGCGGGATCCTCTGCTCTCGCGACTGCCGGTGATCGCGGTGAGCCTCACGCGCCGGCCCGAGGAAGTACATCTAATGGATGTGAACGGCATCGCCGGATTTCTGTATCTGCCGACGCTCGAGCGAGAGCGGGCGCTGCAGATGCTGAGCGCCGCCGCGTCGTGGCGGCGAGCGGGTGTGTCGTCGCCAGCATCGTTGCCGTTCCCGGGCTCGCGTTCGGCGCGCCTTTCATCTTGACGTAACGGGATGTAGCCGTGGACAGAAACGATCGGGACGTCGCGGAGACGTCCCGCGTGCCGGCGGCGTCGCTGCGGCCGGCAGATGATCGGCGCCAGCCCGCCGATTCGGGAGAGCGATCGCGCGTGCGAGAAACGGACACGACGGCCACGGCGCTGCCACGAGTCGCGGACTCGAAGGGCGCGCGCGACGCGCGTGCCGGTACGTCGGGAGTGCTCGACGCCCTTTCAAGTGCGGTTGCGGTCGTCGGAGCAGATTGGCGAATTCAGATAGTGAACCGGCAGTGGGAGCGCATCTTCGGTCCCTCCGCCGGCGAGAGTTTACGCCGCGACCTCTTTGCCGCCTTTCCGGATTTCGCCGCCGAGCACGCCGTGCGAATGCTGCGCGCTCTGAAGGGGGACGGCGCCGCACGTCACTTCGACCTCGAGCTCGCGGTTGGGGAGACGGTCGAGCGATTCGGGGTCCGAGCCACGTGCACGGACGATGGCCTGCTCGTGATCGAAGTCTCGGAATCGATGCCCCGGCGTGCCGGCGGCGAGACGGCGCAGCAGTACGCCGAGAACGAGTCGCTGCGCCGGCTCGCGCGCGAGATGGCGGCCGTCGCGGACTCGTCGGCGCTGCTCGAGCTGCTCTGCGCCGCGGCGGGTGAGCAGTGTGATGCCACGGGCGCCGCGGTGCTCCGCGGCTCGGGCGTGGAGGGCGAGGTGGTGGCGGCCACGGGCGCGATGTCGTTAGGCGTGGAGCATCGCTTCCCGCTGCACGGCTCGGTGGCGCAGGAGGCGCTGCACAGCGGGGGCGTGGTGTCGGTGGAGAATTTCACGGCGTCGCAGCGGCCGCTTGCCCGCATCGTCCCTGATCTGCGCATCGGACCGATGCTCGCGGCGCCCCTCATCGCGCACGAGCGCCTGTTAGGCGTGCTGACGGTGGTGCGGGGCGAGCGAGGAGCGGCCTTCTCGGCGCGGGAGGCGCAGCGCCTCCGTGTCATCGCGGACCACGCCGCGCTGGCGATGTGGAAGGCCGAGCTGCTCGAGCAAACGCGCGCCGCGGACCGCGCGAAGGGTCGCTTCCTTGCCACGATCTCGCACGAGCTGCGGACGCCGCTCACCGCGCTCACCGGCTACGAGGAGCTGCTCGCCGACGAAGTGATGGGACCGCTCTCGGAGCCGCAGACCGACGTGCTCGATCGCATGCGGTCCGTGACGCACCACCTCACCGTGATGATCGAGGAGGTGCTCGCGTTCTCGAGCATCGAAGCGGGCCGCGAAGTCGTTAGGCCGACGGAGTTCCTGGCCGAGGATCTCGTGCGCGCTGCCGCCGCGATCGTCGAGCCGCTGGCGCGCCAGAAGCGGCTGCAGCTGACGCTCGTGCCGCCGGACACGTCGATTCGCCTCTCGAGCGACGTCGACAAGGTGCGGCAGATCATCGTCAACCTCGCGGGAAACGCGGTGAAATTCACCGATCACGGCGAGGTCCGCCTCGCGTGGAACGAGGTCGCCGCGTCCGCCGACGACACGACCGATGGTCACCGCGAGGTGCGCTTCAGCGTCACCGATACGGGTCCTGGCATCGCGCCCGAGGACGCCCGACGGCTCTTCCGGCCATTTCAGCAGCTCGACGCGGGGCTCACGCGGCGCCATGGAGGCACCGGTCTCGGGCTCTACATTTCCCAGCGACTCGCGCAGCTGCTCGGTGGGCGCGTCGACGTCCAATCGGAGCTCGGCGTCGGGTCGACCTTCACCCTCGCGCTCCCGGCAGAGTAGGCGGCAGCACCGGCTACATTTCGGGAGGTCCGAATTGAGCCTCTCATGAGCACTCTGCCAATTACTGGTGCATTCAACGACGGATACATCTCCGAGCTGTACGAGACGTATCGTCGCGATCCAGGCGCCCTCGACGAGTCGTGGCGCCAGTTCTTTCGATTCGCGGAATCGCTGAGCGGAACGCGCAGCGATGGCGCGATCGACGAATCGCTCCTCCGCAAGGTCGCGGGCGCGGCCGCTCTCCTCGGTGCGATCCAGCGCTACGGCCACCTCGCCGTTCAGCTCGACCCGTTAGGCTCTCCGCCGCTCGGCGCCGCCGAGTTGAAGCCGGAGTTTCATGGAATCACCGAGGCGGATCTCGCCGAGATTCCCGCCTCCGCGCTCGCCGACGCGCACACCAGCACCCAGCTCACGGGCACCGCGGCTGACGTCGTGCACCATCTCCGCGAGCTGTACTGCTCGACGATTGGTTTTGAGTTCGATCATCTCGAGGAGGAAGCGGAGCGCGACTGGTTCCGCCGCGCCATCGAGGAGCGCCAGATCACCGGACCACTGACTCCGGACGAGAAGCGCGGTGTGTTGCAGCGGCTCACCGAAGTCGATGGATTCGAGCGCTTTCTCGGTCTCGCATTCGTGAACGTGAAGCGCTTTTCGATCGAGGGTGTGGACGCGCTGGTGCCGATGATCGACGAAGCCATCGAGCGCGGCGCGCACGCTGGAGCGCGGTCAGTCGTCATCGGGATGGCGCATCGGGGACGGCTGAACGTCCTGACCCACATCCTCAACAAACCCTATCAGGCGCTGTTCGAGGAATTCCTCGGCCATCACGGGGACACGAACTCCGCCAGCGGCAGCGGCGACGTGAAGTATCACCTCGGGTATCGCAGCGAGCGACACGTCGAGGACGTCGGTGTCGTGGAGCTGAAGCTGGCGCCGAATCCCAGCCATCTCGAGTTCGTGAATCCGGTGCTCCAGGGCGCGGCCCGGGCAAAGCAGCGCGTGGCGGGCGGCGCGCCGGGCGAGCGCGACGAATCGCGCGTACTGCCGATCCTCGTTCACGGCGACGCGGCGTTTCCGGGCGAGGGCGTTGTTGCGGAAACGCTCAACCTCGCGATGCTCGAGGGCTACCGGGTGGGTGGCACGCTGCACATCATCGCCAACAACCAGGTTGGGTTCACGACAGATCCGGTACAGAGCCGATCGACCTACTACTCCAGTGATCTCGCGAAGGGATTCGAGATTCCGGTGGTGCATGTGAATGCGGACGACGCGGAGGCGTGCATTCAGGCGGTGCGCCTCGCAATCGCGTATCGCCAGCGATTCCACAAGGATTTCCTGATCGACGTCGTGGGGTATCGGCGTCACGGTCACAATGAGGCGGACCAGCCGAGCTTCACACAGCCGAAGCTGTACGATCTCATCAAGGTGCATCCGTCGCCGCGGGAAGTGTGGGGCGCGCGGCTCGTGCGCGAGCGCGTCGTTTCCGAGGACGTCGTCCAGGCAATGGATCGGGAGCTCGCCGACACGCTCGAGCACATCTTCGCCGATACGAAAAACGCCGACACCGACGAGTATCCCGCGGTGCACGACGAGGCGCCGAAGACGGACGAGCCGCGCGAGACGGCTGTACGCTCGGAGCAGCTGGTCGCGCTCAACGAACAGCTGTTGCAGTGGCCGTCGACGTTCAAGCTCCATCCAACGCTTCAGCGAACGCTGCCGCGCCGGCGCGATGCGATTCACAACGGCGGTATCGATTGGGGACACGCCGAGGCACTCGCCTTCGCGTCGCTCCTCGCCGACGGTCTCAACGTGCGTCTCACCGGCCAGGACACGGAGCGCGGCACCTTCTCGCACCGCCAGGCCGTGCTCCACGACGCGAATACGGGGGAACGGTACACACCGCTCGCGCGACTGCCGCAGGCTGGTGGAACGTTCGAGATCTATAACAGCCCGCTCTCGGAAACGGCGGTAATGGCCTTCGAGTACGGGTTCAGCACGGCCTCGCCTAACGACCTGGTGCTCTGGGAGGCGCAGTTCGGCGACTTTGCCAATGTCGCCCAGCCGATCGTCGACCAGTTCCTCGCCGCGGATCACGCGAAGTGGAGCCAGGATTCGGGGTTGGTGCTGCTCCTGCCGCACGGCTACGAGGGCCAGGGCCCCGAGCATTCCAGCGCTCGCCTCGAGCGCTACCTCCAGCTCTGCGCCGAGGGGAATCTCATCGTCGCGTATCCGTCGACGCCGGCGCAGTACTTCCACATTCTTCGCCGGCAGGCGCTGCGATCGCCCAAACGCCCGCTCATCCTCATGCAGCCGAAATCGCTGCTGCGACTGCCGGCAGCGGCGTCGAAGCTCGAGGAGTTGGCGTCCGGCTCCTTCCGTCCCGTGATCGAGGACCCGACAGCGGAGCGGCGGCGCGAGGAGGTCCGGCGACTCGTCTTCTGCTCGGGGAAGATCTACTACGATCTCATCGAGCGCGAACGACCGTCGGGGATCGCGATCGCGCGGGTCGAGGAGCTCTATCCCTGGCCGCAGAACATTGCGCGGATCGTGGACTCGTATCCGAACGTGGAAGAGGTGGTCTGGGCGCAGGAGGAGCCGAAGAACATGGGCGCGTGGACGTACGTCTCCCCACGACTCCGTGCGGACATCGGGACGGTGCTTCCGCTGCGGTACATCGGGCGGCCCGAGCGCGCCGCGCCTGCGGAGGGATACCACAACTCGCACGTGCAGGAGCAAGGGCGGATCGTGACCGACGTCCTCACGGTTCCGGCGCCGCAGGGTCGGGCGCGGAAGGCCGCTGTGCGGTGATGGTCGGCGGACGATGGACGGTGGTCCGTTAACCGTTCACCGTTCACTGTTCACTGTTCACGGACAACCCCGAGACATCTTCCCTGACAGTTTTCCTAGCCGGCCGCGCTGTGCTCCCTGGCCCGCTGTCGTAGCTTTCGAGCCGATGAAGAAACGGATCTTCGCGGCGGTAGCCGCCGCAGCGGTGCTCTCATCTCAGCCGGCACGCGCGCAGGGCAACGGCGCCGCCGAGCTCGCGGAGCTCGTGCGTGGACTCGGCGTGAACACGCGCGTGCTTATGATCGGCGCGCATCCCGACGATGAGGATACGCAGCTCCTCACCTGGCTGGCGCGCGGGCGACACGTCGAGACGGCGTATCTGTCGCTGACGCGGGGCGACGGCGGACAGAACCTCATTGGCAATGAGCTGGGTGAGGCGTTAGGCGCGATCCGCACGGAAGAGCTGCTCGCCGCGCGCCGCATCGATGGCGCGCACCAATACTTCACGCGGGCCTACGACTTCGGCTTCTCCAAGAGCGCCGAGGAGACGTACAAGCACTGGCCGAAAGATTCGATCCTGCGCGATGTGGTGAGCGTCGTCCGCGATTTCAAGCCGCACGTGGTCATCGCCGTGTTCAGCGGCACGCCACGGGATGGCCATGGCCATCACCAGGTGTCTGGGCTGCTCGCGCGCGAAGCCTTCGATCTCGCCGCTGATAGCGTCCGGATGCCAACGAGCGTGACGCATGACCGGGCGCCATGGGCGCCGCTCAAGTTCTATCGATCGGCGCGATTCGGCGGCGAGTCGACGTACCGCTTCGACGTCGGTGAGTACTCGCCGCTGCGTGGTGAATCGTACGCCGAGATGGCGGCGGACAGCCGCTCGCAGCACAAGTCGCAGGCGCAGGGTACGCTGCGTCGAAAGGGTGTCATCATGGATGGCGTCCGGCTGGAAGCTTCGCGAGTGAGCACGGTCGTGCCCGGAATGACTGAGAAGTCACTCTTCGACGGGATCGATACGACCTGGGCGCGAGTCGCAGGCGAAGCGGCGCCGAGCTCGCGGGCGGTCGTCGATTCCATTCCACTCGCTATCTCGGCCGTGCAGAGGGCATATGATCCGCTGGCGCCGGAGCGTCTGCTCGCTTCGCTCGATCGCGTGCGGCAGTTGACCGGCGAGGTACGAGGTGGCGCGCGCGACGTCGCGGAGACGATGATCGTTCTCACCAACCGGGTGCAGCGCGCCATTCTAATCGCGTCGCAGGTGGGCAGCGACGTAACGGCTGACCACGAAACGTGGGCTGACGAAGAGCCGATTTACGTGACGACCGCGATCTTCGACCGCGGCGCGGCGCCTATGAAGGCACGTGTGGATTTCGTTCCGCCATCGCCGTCAACACGACTCAAAGAGGCAGCCGCCCTCGGCTCGGTGCAATTCCGCGATACGATCCGTGACACGGCGATCACCGAACCGTGGTGGCTGAGAGCTCCGCGCGTTGGCGACATCTTCAGCACACCGATCACCGCGCGCCCTGAGGGCGTGCTCCCGTCCCGACACTCAGCCTTCATCTCCGCAGATGTTGGTGCCGCACCGTTTGGCGTCTACTGGCCAATCACGTTCCGCTACGCGGATCCGGTGAAGGGCGAGATCGACCGCCCGATCGCGATCGTGCCAGCCGTGAGCGTCACGGTCGACCAGCCGATTCAATATGTGCCCGCCAATCGTCCGTTCGATCGAGTCGTTAGGGTGGAGCTCCGCTCGGCGAGCAACCATGCCCGCAGCGTTCGGGTTTCGTTGACGCTTCCGCGCGGACTCACCGCAGACTCCTCGTCGATCGCGATCGGGCTCCCCGACTACGCTGGGAACTTCGGCGGTGAAGGTGAGCCGCAAGGGATTCCCGGCGGGCGTGCCGTGGCTGGAAATTCGGCAACGCGAACGGTGGAGTTTCACGTTCGTGGAACACTTACCGAAGGGCGCTTCCGGATCGCGGCTACAGCGGAGAGCGAAGGTCATCGTTACGCCACCGGCTACACGCTCGTGGACTACGACCACATCCGGCCGCAGCGTCTCTACCGCGACGCGACGATCGAGCTGAGCGCGGTGAACGTGCAGGTCGCGTCCGGTCTGGCGGTTGCGTACATACCCGGCGTGGGCGACAACGTCGCGCCAATGCTCGCGCAGCTCGGCGTTCCGATCACGATCGTCGAGCCGGACAAGGTCGCCGCGATGGATCTGTCGCGGTTCACCACCGTGGTCGTCGGACCGCGGGCATACGAGTCGAGCCCGGCGCTCGTCGCGGCGAACCCGAAGCTGCTCGACTTCGCGCGTCACGGCCACACTCTCGTCGTGCAGTATGGCCAGTTCGAGATGGCGAACCCCGGGATGATGCCGTATCCCATCACCCTCGTTAGGCCGGGCGACCGCGTCACGGAGGAGAATGCGGCCGTGCGCATCAGCGATCCCTCCTCGCCCATCCTCAACGGCCCTAATCGCATTGGCCCAGCTGACTGGGAAGGGTGGGTACAGGAGCGGTCGCTGTACATGCCGCGGACGCACGATGCACGCTACCGCACGATGGTGTCGATGAACGACACAGGCGAGCAGCCGAATGACGGCGCGATCCTCGTCGCGCCGTTAGGCGCGGGCACCTACGTCTACACGACTCTCGCGCTCTTCCGGCAGCTGCCGGCGGGCGTGCCCGGCGGCGCGCGGTTGTTCGTGAATCTGCTCAGCGCCGATCAGCGGTCGGCGGGAACGCCGGCACCCAACCCGAAGCCGTGACGCCTCATCTCGTTCGCAACGGTCTCCTGGCCACGCTCGTCAGCGTGGCCGTCTCGTGTGCCGGCGGCGACAAGCGCACGCCGCTCGTGATCTACTCGCCGCACGGCAAGGATCTGCTCCAGTACTACGAGCAGGCGTTCGAGAAGACGCATCCGGCGGTCGATGTTCAGTGGGTGGACATGGGCTCGCAGGATGTGCTCGACCGGTTGCGGTC
>Ga0136846_1209764_pt1 | contig 10766 bp, 6 predicted proteins | sample HopSoiMetagenom2_FD_96841 | JGI IMG/M metagenome (GOLD analysis project Ga0136846, IMG submission 96841) | Grasslands soil microbial communities from Hopland, California, USA - 2 Assembly 2016 (version 4) | ecosystem: Environmental > Terrestrial > Soil > Grasslands | place: USA: Hopland... | reverse complement strand
TCTCCGCGCTCGGCGTGCGGCTGCAGCAGGGACGGCTGCTCACGGCTGACGACGTGACCGCCGTGCGCCACGTCATCGTCGTGAACCGCACGTTCGTGGACAAGTACATCGGAGCCTCCGCGCCCGTCGGCCAGTCCGTGCGGTTCAAGCTGTTCGAGACGATGCCCACCGGCCGCATCGAGCACCCGGTGTTCGAGATCGTGGGCGTGGTGGCCGACGTCCGCAACCGTGGGCTCCAGGACCCGCCCGATCCCGAGGCCTTCATGCCGTACACCGTCACCAGCGCGTTCGAGCGCGGCATCCTCCTGAAGACCTCCGGACCACCGGCCGCGCTCCTGCCCAGCGTCCGGCGCGAGGTCTGGGCGGTGGACCAGGGCGTGGCCATGACCCTGGCCGGCACCGTCGAGGAGTACCTGAAGCGCTTCTCCTATGCCGAGCCGCGCCTCGGCCTCGTGATCCTCGGCGTGTTCGCGGTGCTCGGGATGGTGCTGGTGGCGATCGGCGTCTACAGCGTGATCGCGTACACGGTGGCCCGGCAGACGCACGAGATCGGGATCCGGATGGCGTTGGGGGCGGAGCGCGCCCACGTCCTGCGCATGGTCATCGGGATGGGCGCGCGGCTGGTCGGGCTGGGCGCCGCCATCGGCGTCCTGGCCAGCCTGGCCGCGACGCGCGTGCTCTCGCACCAGCTCTTCGGGGTCGCGCCCCATGACCCGCTCACGCTGGGGCTCGTCCTGGCCCTGGTCGCCCTCATCGGCGCCGCCGCCTGCCTCTTCCCGGCCCTGCGCGCCACGCGCGTGGACCCGATGATCGCGCTCCGGTACGAGTAGGTCGCTCCGGCGGGTGCGTCCCCAGGAGGATCGGCGTACCCTTTCCCCTCCATGAGCGACGCGGGCACCCAGTCCTGGGCCAGGGTGAAGGTGGTCCTGGCCGGGGCCCTCGAGCGTCCGGCAACCGAGCGCACGGCCTTCCTCGACGGCGCCTGCGGTGGCGACGCCGCCCTGCGCAAGGAGGTCGAGTCGCTGCTGGCCGCGCACGCGGCGGCGGAGGCGAGCGCCTTCATCGAGTCGCCGGCGGTGCCGGACGCGAGCCCGGACGGCCTCGAGGGCCACATGGTCGGCCCCTACCGGGTGCTCGCCGAAGTGGGCCGCGGCGGGATGGGCGCGGTCTACCGAGCGGTGCGCGCCGACGACGAGTACCAGAAGCAGGTGGCGCTCAAGGTCGTCGGCCGGCCCGACCCCGAGCTCGTGCGGCGCTTCCGTTCCGAGCGGCAGATCCTCGCGAGCCTCGACCATCCGGGCATCGCGCGCCTCATCGACGGCGGGGCCACCGCGGACGGGCTGCCCTGGCTGGCCATGGAGTTCGTCTGTGGCCAGCCGATCACGGAGTACGTGCGGACGCACGGCCTGACCCTGCGGCAGCGGCTGGAGCTCTTCCGGGAGACCTGCGCCGCCGTGCACTACGCGCACCAGAGCCTCGTCGTCCACCGCGACCTCAAGCCCAGCAACATCCTGGTCACGCCCGCGGGCGCGCCCCGCCTCCTCGACTTCGGCATCGCCAAGCTCCTCTCGGACGACGACCTCGCCGCCGGCGCCACCCTCACCCTCCTGCGTGCGATGACTCCGGAGTACGCGAGCCCGGAGCAGGTGCGCGGCCAGCCCATCACCACCGCCAGCGACGTCTATTCGCTGGGCGTGCTGCTCTGCGAGATCCTCACCGGCCGGCGTCCGCACGACCTGGCCACCCGCGATCCGGCCGAGGTCGCGCACATCATCACGAGCATCGCGCCCGCCGCGCCCAGCGCGCTCGCGCGCGCGGAGACGAGCGCGATCCGGCCGCGCGAGCTCCAGGGCGACCTCGACACCATCGTGCGCATGGCCCTGCGCAAGGAGCCGGAGCGGCGATACCGGTCGGTGGACCAGCTCTCGGAAGACGTGCGGCGGCACCTCGAGCGCCGGCCCGTGATCGCGCGGCCGGACACCGTGCGCTACCGGACGGCCCGGTTCGTCCGCCGCAACCAGGCCCTCGTGGGCACGGCGGCCGTCCTCGGTCTGTCCGTCGTGGTCGCGCTCGGCGCCGCCCTCGTGCAGGCGCGCGAAGCACGGCGCGAGCGGGCGGTGGCCGAGCGGCGCTTCGAGGACGTGCGCCAGCTCGCGCACTCGTTCCTGTTCGAGTTCTACGACACGATCCAGGACCTGCCCGGCTCGACGCCCGCCCGCCAGCTCCTCGTCACGCGCGGGCTCTCCTACCTCGACCGTCTCTCCCGCGAGGGAGCGAGCGCCGCGCTGCAGCGCGAGGTCGCCACCGCCTACCTGCGCGTGGGCGACGTGCAGGGCCGGCCCAACATGGCGAACCTCGGCGACACGAGCGGCGCGCTCGCCAGCTACGGCAAGGCGGTGGCCACGCTGCGCGCGCTCGACGCCGCCCATCCCGGCGATCCGGCCGTCCGCCGCGACCTCGCCGTCGCCCTCCATCGCACGGGGGTCCTGGAGGCGAGCCTCCACCACGTCCCCCTCGCCGTCGCCACCGAGCGCGAGGCGATAGCGATCGCGGAATCGGTGCTGGCGGCGGCTCCGGACGACCTCGACGCCCTGCGCGTGCTCCTCTACGCCGACACCCGGCTCGCCGACATCCTGGCGGAGGCGGGCCGGCTCGAGGAGTCCCTGGCCGCCGCCCGCAGCGCGCTTCCGCGCTACGAGGCCCTCTTCGCGCGCACCGGCAACAAGAGGGATCGCCTCAACGTCGCCATCGCGCACACCAAGGTCGGCCGGTCGCTGGCCGGGCTCGAGAAGTACCCGGAAGCGGTGGTGGAGTTCGAGAAGGCGGAGGCCATCATGCGGTCGATGGCCGAAGGACAGCACGACGCCACCGCCCAGCGCGCCCTCGCCGTGGTCCTCAACTACCGCGGCGACGTGCACGAAGCGGCCGGCGACCATGGACGCGCGCTGCCCTGCTTCCGGGAGGCGCTGGGCATACGCGAGGCCCTCGCGCCCGCCGACCCGCGCAACGTGCTCGCGCGCGCGGACCTCGTGGGCAGCTACGTGCGCATCGGGGACGCCCTGCTGCGCGACCACGACGACACGGGGGCGGCCCGCGAGTACGGCCGCGCCTTCGCTCTCGCCGCCGCGATCGAGGAGGCGAAGAAGGGAGACGTGGACGCCGCCGCCGATCGCGGCGGGGTCGAGGCGCGGCTGGCCGAGGTCGACGCCCGCCAGGGCCGGCCGCAGGCGGCCCTCCAGCGCTACGAGGGCATCATCCCGCGCCTGGAGGCGGTCCTCCGCGTGTCCGCAGAGGACGCTGACGACCGGTATGACCTGGCCGCCGCCCTCGCCGGCCGGGCCCGCGCGGAGCGCCAGCTCGCCACCGCCCGCCGCTCGACCGGCGACTGGCAGCGAGCCCGCGCGTCGTACGCGCGCAGCCTCGAGCTGTGGAGGTCGCTGGTCACGCACCGGGCCGGCGATTCGCGGCTGGAGGCCGGCCCGCCCCCGGCCAACCTCCGCGCCGCCGAGGACGGCCTCGCCGCCTGCGACGAAGCGCTGCGGCGCCTCGCCGCGCCATAGGCGCTCACTCCTTCGACTTGAGCTTCGCGTCGTTCTCCTTCAGGAACGCGCGAATGTCCTCCGCCATGTCGAGGAGCTTGGTCCACTGCTCCTTGTACAGGGTGACGGGGAAGCGGCCGAGCCCGTAGACGGACAGCCCGCCCTTCTCGCTCACCTTCAGGCTCGTCCCCCGCGTCTGCCGCGCCTTCAGCCGCTCGTTCTCTTCCTTGAGGCGGGCCAGCTCGGCCGTGGTGTCGTCGTCGATGGTCATCGATGCCTCCGCAGCCTTGGAGCTTCGCACGGAAGCGCGTTCGGCCGCCATTCAGGGACGCGCACAATCGTCGCCGGCCTCCCCACGCGCGGTGGCGGCCGGCCTATAGTCGAGTCGCATGAGACGCCCCCTCCTTCGCACCGTCCTGACCGTCCTCACCGCGGCCCTGCTGAGCCTCCCCGCTCCCGCCGTCCGCGCCTTCGACGACGACGACCCCGCCAAGATCTGGAAGGAGCTCGTCGAGAAGATCGAGAAGGCGATCAAGCACGCGGACGAGGCGCAGAAGAAGTACGCGGAGAAGGAAGCCAAGCGCCTGAAGGAGGAGCAGGAGGACAAGACGGACGCGCAGAAGGACGCGCGCAAGAAGGCGGCCAAGGAGGCCAGGGAAGCGGCCCACCGCGACGCGGAGGCGCGCAAGGACCTGCCCAAGCTCGAGGAGCAGGCCCTCGACGAAATGGAGGACAGCGTCGAGGACTACGTGAAGGACATCCACCGTCCGGCGGCCAAGGCGGTGGGGCCACTGCCCGACCAGGCCACTCCCGAGCAGATCGTGACCCACCAGCGTGCGCTGGCGGAGGCGATCCGGGCCAGGCGGGTGGGGGCCAAGCAAGGCGACCTCATCACACCGGCGGCGCAGCCCATCGTGAAGCGGATCATCGCCGAGCAGCTCGCGGGTCCGTCCAACGCGCCCGCGCGCAAGGAGGCCCTGGCCGGCAACCCGCCCATCGATCCCGACCACGACGATCGCATGCAGGTGCGCCTGGCCGTGAACGCGGACTATCCGGCCGCGGCCGCCCTGTCCACCGTGCCCCCGGGCGTCGTGCTGACCCTGCCCATGCTGAAGAAGGAGGTCGAGTACCACTTCGTGGGACGCGACCTCGTCCTGCTCGACGTGGAGGCCAACCTGATCCTGGATTACCTGCGCGACGCGGCCCCTCAGCTCGCTCCGGCGACGCCCGCGCCCGCGCCGAAGCGCATCAAGAAATGAGACTGCCCCTCGTCGCCGCCGCCATCGGCGCCTCCCTGCTGTTCGTCCCCGCCGGGACCCTGGTCGCGCAGGCGCCGCCGGCCGCGCCCGCCGCCGGCTCGTCCGCCCTGCCCCTGCCCAACAAGGAAGGCTCGCTCCGCTTCCTGGTCATGGGGGACACCGGCCAGGGGGACAAGGGACAGTACGACACGGCGGCGGAGATGGTGAAGATCCGCGCGCAGTTCCCCTACGAGTTCGTGATCATGGTGGGCGATAACATGTACGGGGCGGACTCGCCGGCCGACTTCGTCAAGAAGTTCGAGACGCCCTACAAGCCGCTGCTCGACGCCGGCCTCAAGTTCTACGCCGCCCTCGGCAACCACGACAACCCCAGCCAGGACGCCTACAAGCTGTTCAACATGGGCGGCCAGCGCTACTACACGTTCCGCGCCTCGCCGGGCGGGGTCGGCAAGCTCACCCACGGCGGCGTCCGCTTCTTCGCCATCGACAGCAACTACCTCAAGAAGGAGCAGCTCGACTGGCTCGACAAGGAGCTCGGCTCGTCCGGCTCCGACTGGAAGATCTGCTTCTTCCACCATCCGCTGTACTCGTCGGGCAAGACCCACGGCTCGTCCCTGGAGTCGCGCGCGGTGCTCGAGCCCATCTTCGTCAAGAACGGCGTCAACCTCGTGCTCACCGGCCACGACCACATCTACGAGCGCATCAAGCCGCAGCAGGGGATCTACCACTTCGTGGTCGGCTCCGGCGGGTCGCTGCGCAAGGGCGACCTCAAGCGCGCCGATTTCACCGAGAAGGGCTACGACCAGGACTACGTGTTCCTGCTCTGCGAGATCGACGGCGACGACCTCGCCTTCGCCGCGGTCAGCCGCACCGGCCAGATCATCGACTCCGGCGTCCTGTCTCGGCCCAAGGCCGCCGCCGCGCCCGCGGCCAGCCCCGCCCCCTAGCCGGACGCAAGACGTTCCGGTAGCCCTCGGCGACGTATGATCCGCCTCCACACGGAGGTCCTCATGCGATCGCGAACCCGTACCGCCGCCACGCTGGCCGCGCTCGCGCTGCTCGCGGTCCCCTTCGGCGTCCGCTCCGCCGACCCGGCCGCCGCGCGGTTCATCGTACGCCTGGGGCCGGACCTCTCGAAGGAGCCGCTGGACGGCCGCCTGCTCCTGCTCCTGTCCACCGACCAGAGCCAGGAGCCGCGGTTCCAGATCGAGTACGGGACGCGCAGCCAGCAGGCGTTCGGCCTCGACGTGGAGGGATGGACGGCCGGACAGGACAAGACGTTCGGCCCCGACCTGCTCGGCTACCCGCGCGAGAGCCTGCGCGACGTCCCCCCCGGCACCTACACCGTCCAGGCCGTGCTCCACCGCTACGAGACCTTCCACCGCGGGGACGGACACACGGTCAAGCTCCCGATGGACCGCGGCGAGGGCCAGCAGTGGAACCGCGCGCCCGGCAACCTCTACAGCCGGCCGCTCACGGTCACGCTGGACGGGACGAGGGTGGAGCCGAGCGCCATCACGCTCGACCAGGTGATCCCGCCCATCGCGCCCGAGCCGGACACGAAGTATGTCAAGCACGAGCGCATCCAGAGCGAGCGCCTCACGAAGTTCTGGGGCCGGCCGATGTACCTGGGCGCGAGCATCCTGCTGCCGGAGGGCTTCGACACGCACCCCAGCGCGCGCTACCCGCTCGTCATCAACCACAGCCACTTCTCGCCGACCATCGACGGGTTCCGCGAGACTCCGCCCGATCCCGACCTCAAGCCCGACTACAGCGAGCGCTTCCACCTGAAGGGCTACAACCGCATGCAGCAGGAGTGGGCCTACCAGCTCTACAAGGACTGGACGGCCCCCGGCTACCCGCGGATGCTCGTGGTCGAGATCCAGCACGCCAACCCGTACTACGACGACTCCTACGCCGTGAACTCCGCCAACCTCGGACCCTACGGCGACGCCATCACCTACGAGCTCGTTCCCTACCTCGAGAAGAAGTACCGCGCGCTGGGCGCGGGGTGGGCGCGCTTCATGTACGGCGGATCCACGGGCGGCTGGGAGTCGATGGCGGTCCAGATGTTCTACCCGGACGAGTACAACGGCGCCTGGTGCGCGTGCCCGGACCCGATCGACTTCCGCGCCTTCACGGTGGTGGACATCTACAAGGACGCAAACGCCTACTGGAACGAAGGGCCGTTCCTGCGCGTGCCGCGGCCGGGCATGCGCGATTACCTCGGGCACGTCAGCGTCACCCTCGAGCAGGCCAACCGCCTGGAGCAGGTGCTCGGGGACAAGAGCCGGTCCGGCCAGCAGTGGGACATCTGGGAGGCGGTGTACTCGCCGGCGGGCGCGGATGGATATCCGAAGCGGATCTGGGACAAGCGCACCGGGGCCATCGACAAGGAGGTCGCCGCGTATTGGCGGGACCACTACGACCTCGGCCACATCCTGGAGCGCGACTGGAAGAGCGGCCTCGGAGCGAAGCTGGCCGGGAAGATCTCGATCTACGTGGGGGAGGCGGACAACTACTACCTCAACGACGCCGTGTACCTGGTCGAGGACTTCCTGAAGACGGCCGACCCCCCCTACGGAGGCGAGGTGGCCTACGGGCCGCGCGCCGAGCACTGCTGGAACGGCGATCCCACCCGGCCCAACGCGGTCTCACGGCTGCGCTATCACCAGATGTTCGCCCCGAAGATCGTGGCCCGCATCGAGAAGTCGGCCCCCGCCGGCGCGGACCTGAGGAGCTGGCGGTACTAGCGGCTCAGGACTGCGGCGTGAGGCTCTGCACGACCACGTAGGCGGCGAGCAGGAACGCGCCGAGGACGATCGAGAAGGCGGCCACGTGGGCGTGGGCGAAGGGGTGGAGCAGCATGCTCGCGAGGTCGGAGAGGAGCCCGAAGGGATCGCGCCACACGTCCCAGCTGTTCCAGCGGCGGAAGCGGCCGAGGTACACGCCGAACGCGCTCAATCCGATGGCCACCGTCGCGAAGACCCAGGAGGCGACGGGGCCGGCGCGGCGCGCCACCAGCCGCTGCACGAGATCCAGCGACACGAACCCGAGGGCGAGACCCGTCCAGGCGAAGGCCTGCAGGGCGACGAGGTCGAGCCAGAGGAGCGGGTTGTGCTGGACGTGCAGGTGCATGAGGTCCGTCATCAAGTAGGGCGCGTTCGGGAAGAAGAGCAGCCACCCGGCCAGGTCGGCGACGGTGAGGACCGCGCCCCGCCTCGAGCGCCACTCGCTCACCGCCTGGGCGGCCAGCGCGCAGCACAGGGGGATCCAGGCCAGGGCCAGGTTGAAGTCGAGGAACGCGTACGTGAGCCGCCGCGTGTGCACCACCCGGGCCGCCACCAGCAGCGTGGAGGTGAGGGAGGCGAGGAGCAGCGCGGCCAGGAGGCCTCGGCGCGGACGGACGACGGCGGGGACGGTCATGGATCCATCGTACGGGCAGGGGAGGGCGACGCGGTAGCGGCCGCGCGCGTCGATGATGACCCCGGTTGCGGGCCCACACGCCCGGTCATACCATCGGCCCGGAATTCCATCCCTGAGCGTCGCCGGAGCGCGGCGACAGCGCCGCGCTCGGCGGGCGCGCGAGCGCCCGAGGCGTGCCCATGACACCTGAACGCTGGATGCGCGTGCGCGAGGTGTTCGAGGCGGCCCTGGACGAGCCGCCCGAGCGGCGGTCCGCCTTCGTGGCCGATGCCTGCGCCGGCGACGCCGCGCTGGAAGCGGAGGCGCGCGCCCTGCTCGCCTCCGCCGGCGAGGCCGGCAGCTTCCTGGAGCGCGGAGTCCGGCTGGGCGACACGGAAGTGTCGGCGGCGGGTCCGCCGCCGCCCCCCTCGCGGGCGATCGGCACCACGATCGCGGGCTTTCGCATCCTCCGTCTCCTCGGCGAGGGGGGCATGGGGATCGTGTACGAGGCGCAGCAGGAGCGGCCGCACCGCCTGGTGGCCCTCAAGGTCGTGCGCGGAGGGATCTCCGACCCGCACCGCCTCCGCCTCTTCGAGCGCGAGGTGGAGGCCCTCGCGCGCCTCCGGCATCCCGGGATCGCCGCCATCTACCAGGCCGGCCAGACCGACGGCGGGGAGCCCTTCTTCGCCATGGAGCTCGCGCAGGGCACGACGCTGCGCGAGGCGCTCGGCGGCGGCTCGCCCCTGGCCGCCGCGCTGGCGCCCATGGCCTCGCGGCTGGCTCTCTTCGTCAAGATCTGCGAGGCCGTGAACTACGCGCACCAGAAGGGTGTGGTGCACCGCGACCTCAAGCCCGCGAACATCCTGGTCGGTCCGGGGCCGGAGAGCGCCGGCGGCCCCGGGGATCCGGAGGTGAAGATCCTCGACTTCGGCCTGGCCCGGGTGAACGACCCCGATCTCGTGGCCTCGCTGCTGACCCAGGTCGGAGCCGTCCAGGGCACGTTCTCCTACATGAGCCCGGAGCAGGCGCGGGGCAACCCCGACGAGATCGACCTGCGCACGGACGTGTATTCGCTGGGGGTGATCCTGTACGAGCTCGCCACCGGCATGCTGCCCTACGACGTCACCGGGCGGCCCCCGCACGACGCCATCCGCATGATCTGCGAGCAGACGCCCATCGCGGTGCGCCGGCGCGCGACCGCCGACGGCCGCACGCCCGCGCGCCCGGTGCCCCGCGATCTCGAGACGATCATCCTCAAGGCGCTGGAGAAGGAGCCGTCGCGCCGTTACCAGAGCGCTCTCGCCCTGGCCGAGGACGTCGAGCGGCACCTCCGCCAGGAGCCGATCCTGGCCCGCGCGCCCAGCACCGCCTACCAGGTGAGGATGCTCGTGCGCCGGCACCGCGCCGCCGTCGCCGTCCTCGTCGCCGTCTTCATCCTGACCGCCGCCTTCGCGGTGGCCATGACCGTGCAGCGCAACCGCGCCCGGGCGGCGGAGGAGAAGGCGCGGAGCGAGGCCGCGCGCGCGACCGCGATCAAGGACTTCGTGAAGGGCATCCTGGCCTCCGGCGATCCGCGGCGCCAGGGCCGGGACGCCCGCGTGCTGGACGTGCTCGAGGACGCCGCCGGCCGCGTCGGCCCCGGCCTGCAGGGCCAGCCGGAGGTCGAGGCTTCCGTGCGCGACACGCTCTCCGAGGCCTTCTACTACCTCGGGCAGTTCGACCACGCGCGCGAGCAGGCGGAGCGCGCGATCGCGCTGCACGAGCGCGCCCTGCCGTCGGACAGCCTGGCCAGCCTGAAGGCGAGGGACAACCGCGTGGCCGCGCTCATCGGCCAGGGCCAGTTCGAGGAGGCGGAGAAGGCCGGCCGCGACGCCGTGGAGCGCAAGACGCGCGCGCTCGGGCCCACCCATCCGGAGACGCTCGGCTCGATGAGCAACCTCGCCGCCGTCCTCCTCGGGGAGGCGCGCTTCGGCGCCGCGGAGGCCATCCTGCGCGACCTCCTCCGCCGTGCCGAGGGCGTGCTCCCCGAGGGCGACGACGTGCACCTGATCGCGCTCAACAACCTCGGCATGGCCCTGCGCCGGCAGAACAAGTTCGCGGAGGCGGAGACGGTGCTGCGCCAGCTCGTGGAGACCTCCACCCGCGTCCACTCCGAGAGCCACCCCGACACCCTGTCCGCGATGACGAACCTGGTGAGCGCGCTCAGCCGCGAGGGCAAGCTCGCGGAGGCGGAGGAGCTGGGCCGGAAGGTCTTCGCGGCCAAGACGCGCGTCCTGGGTGCGGAGCACGCGGAGACGGTGGTCTCGCAGTCGACGCTGGGCCAGGTGCTGTGCCAGCAGAAGAAAGCGGAGGGGGAGCGGGTCCTTCGCGACCTGATCGGGGTCGCGGAGCGGCCGACCTTCCAGAGCCGCTTCCCGCCCGCGGTCTACCACGCCCGCCTGGGCACCTGCCTGGCCGAGCTCGGACGTTACGCGGAAGCGGAGCGCGAGATGCGGCCGGCCTGGGACGTCCTCGCCGCCCGCCTCGGCCCCGGGGACGCGCGGACGCGCGAGGTCGCGGGAGA
>Ga0136846_1208053_pt1 | contig 10766 bp, 9 predicted proteins | sample HopSoiMetagenom2_FD_96841 | JGI IMG/M metagenome (GOLD analysis project Ga0136846, IMG submission 96841) | Grasslands soil microbial communities from Hopland, California, USA - 2 Assembly 2016 (version 4) | ecosystem: Environmental > Terrestrial > Soil > Grasslands | place: USA: Hopland... | reverse complement strand
TCTTCGCCTCGCAGCCGTGGAGCAAGGCCGGGATGCTGTGGGGCCTCACGTGTCTCGCGAGTCTCGGCCTCACGCACGCGCTGCGCGCCGTGATCCGCCGGCGCGGCTGGCTCGCGCTGCGGCCCGCGGCATACATGGGACGCATCGCCATCGCGACGCTCCTCGTCGCGGCGGTCTCGTTCGCGGTCACAGTGGCCCTGTCGCAGCAGATCTACGGCACGCCGGTGGCGCCGATCGCCGGCGTCTTCTACCAGAAGCTCGACCTCGGCGGGCAGCTGCGCAACCAGCTCATCTTCGTCGTGCTGCTGCACGCGGGCTGGGTGGCCATCTACCTCGCGTTCGCGATGCAGCGCCGCCGCTACGACGCCGAAGTGCGGCAGGCGCAGCTCGGCGGCGCGCTGCGCAGCGCGGAGCTGCGCCTGCTGAAATCCCAGCTCAACCCGCATTTCCTCTTCAATGCGCTGAACGGCCTGCGCTCGCTGATCGCCGATGAGCCGGATCGCGCGCGCGACGCCGTGACGCACCTGGCGCGCACGCTGCGCTACACGTTCTCGTCGGGCGACGAGGATCTCGTGTCGCTCGAACGCGAGCTCGAGATGGTCGACGACTATCTGTCGCTCGAGGCGTTGCGTCTCGCCGAGCGGCTGCGCGTCGAGCGCGACATCGAGCCCGCGGCGCGCACGGCCCGCGTGCCCGCGATGCTGTTGCAGACGCTGGTCGAAAACGCGATCAAGCACGGCATCGCGCAGCTCAAGGAAGGCGGCACGCTGCGCATCGAGGCCCGACTCGCGAACGGCGAGCTGCACGTGCGCGTGGTGAATCCGCGCCCGGCCGCGCCACCGCCCGCCGGCTCCGAGCCACTCGCCGGCGAGCGCCTCGGCCTGCGCAATTCCACCGAACGGCTGCGCCTGTTGTACGGCGACCGCGCCTCGCTGTCGCTCGATCTCGCGCCGGACTCCGCGACCGCGACCGTGAGACTGCCGGCATGAAGGCACTCATCGTCGACGACGAACCACTCGCACGCCGCGAGCTGCGGCGCCTGCTCGGCGCGGTCGCCGGCATCGACATCGTGGGCGAAGCCGGCAACATCGACGACGCGCGCGAGCGGATCGAAACACTTGCGCCCGAGGTCGTGTTCCTCGACATCCAGATGCCCGGCGGCACGGGCTTCGACCTGCTCGCGCAGCTCGATCGCGTACCGCACATCGTGTTCACCACGGCGTACGACCAGTACGCCGTGCAGGCCTTCGAGGTGAACGCGCTCGACTATCTATTGAAGCCCATCGAGCCCGAACGGCTCGCGATGGCGCTGCAGAAGATCCAGGCGTCCGCGCGCCAGGTGGCGCCCGGCCGCGACGCGCCGCTCGAGCAGCTGTTCGTTCGCGACGGCCCGCGCTGCTGGTTCGTGCCATTGCGCGAGGTGAGCCTGTTCTCCGCCGAAGGCAACTACGTGCGCATGCTGTGGGGCAAGGAACGCCCGCTGCTCGGCCGTTCGCTCGCCGCGCTCGAGGAGAAGCTCGACGCCCGGCGCTTCTTCCGTGCCAACCGCGCGCAGATCGTGAACCTCGACCGCATCGCGAGCGTCGAGCTCGGCGCGGGTGGCAGGCTGCACGTGCAGTTGCGCGACGGCCCCGAGATCGAGGTGTCCCGCCGGCAGGCACGGCTGTTCCGCGCGCGGTCGGCCGTCACGTAACGCGTCGCGAGACGGTAGAGTGGCGTTCATGAACGACGCAACGTCACCGCAAACGAGCTCCCCGACCTACCGCCTCGCCGCCCTCGACCGGGATTTCCTGCTGGGCGATTCGATGCGCGGCGTCCGCTTCCTGCTGGAATTCGCCAAGGCCGACGAGACGCTGGCCGCCGCGGGCGTGCGGTCGACGATCGTGGTCTTCGGCAGCGCCCGCGTGCGCGAGGACGGTCCCGGCCGTCACGCGAACTGGTACGCGCAGGCGCGCCGGTTCGGCCGCATCGCCTCGGAGCGCGGCGGCGCGCTCGATGGTCACGCGGGGCCGCGCGACAACGTCATCGCCACGGGCGGCGGCCCCGGCATCATGGAAGCCGCGAACCGTGGCGCGGCCGACTGCGGTGCGATCTCGGTGGGTTTCAACATCACGTTGCCGACGGAGCAGCAACCCAACCTTTTCTCGACTCCGGGCCTGAGCTTCCAGTTCCACTATTTCGCGATGCGAAAGATGCACCTCGCCATGCGCGCCAATGCGCTGGTCGTGTTCCCGGGCGGGTTCGGCACGATGGACGAGATGTTCGAGCTGCTCACGCTGCGCCAGACCGACAAGGCACCGCGCATCCCCATCGTGCTCGTGGACCGCGACTACTGGCAGTCCGTGGTCCAGTTCGAACGCCTGGTCGAGTTCGGCATGATCGATCGCGGCGATCTCGACCTGTTCGGTTTCGCCGATGACGCGGAAGGCGTCTGGAGCGAGCTGCTGGCGCGCGGGCTGAAGCCTTGGTCGTCGATCGAGCTCGCGGCCGATCAGGCAAAGCCCTGACTTCCCGCGTTAACCATTCTTAATCCGTGCGCCGCGGAACCGTCGGCGCCGCACCGTGGTCTGCCGATAAACAGGAGAACGCGCGTGACGGGTCATCGCAGGCGCACGGTCGCGGGATCTTTCCTGGCGCTCGCGCTTTCATTGATCTCGCAGGAAGTGGCGACCGCCCCGAAACCGCTGCAGGAGCTGCCCATCATCGAGATCCCCGCGCTAGACGCGGGCCCGGACGCTTTCGCCGTGCTCATCTCCGGCGACGGCGGCTGGGCGCGGCTCGACCAGCAGCTGTCCGCCGACCTCGCGGAACGCGGCATCCCCGTGGTCGGCCTCGACTCGCTGCACTACTTCTGGCGCGGCCGCACGCCGGACGGCACCGCGGAAGACCTCGACCGCATCATCCAGCACTATTCGGCGCAGTGGCACCGGCAGCACGTGCTGCTCATCGGCTATTCATTCGGTGCCGACCTGATGCCCGCGGTGTTCAACCGGCTCGCGCCCGAAACACGCGCCCGCGTGAGCTCGCTCAGTTTGTTGGGTCTCGCGAAAAGCTCGCGCTACCAGATCACCGCCGCCGAGTGGATTCCCGCGCTCGCCCCGGAAGGCCCGGCGGTGATGCCGGAGCTCCGCCGGATCAGCGCCGTGCCGATCCTGTGCGTCGAGGGCAAGGGCGAGAAGAAGTCGATCTGTCCGCAGCTCATGCAGACCGGCATCGAAGTGCGCCAGATCGGGCGCAGGCACCATTTCAGCTATCGCGATACGGAGATCACGGACGCGGTGTTGTCGGTTGCCGGCGAGCGCACCTCACCGGGCTGAGGCGCTCACTTCGAAACGTGCTCGAGGATCACGGACGCGAGCTCTTCGTACGCGCCGTCGAAGTGGTGCCCGCCCTTCATCGCGTACGCCTGCACGCTCCCAGGCGCGAGCTGCGGGCACAGCGAGTTCTTCTCGTCCGCGCCGTAGATGCACAGCGTTTTCGACGGCTGTAGTTTGACCGCCTCGGGGTAGATGGGCAAAGCGTCCTCGTCGTCGTCGCTGAGCCAGTTGCCAACGTGGAATTCGAACGAGGCCTTCTGCCCGAGCCCCATGAGCACACCGTGCGTGACGAGCTGGCTCGACGCGGGCGGCAGCCGGTTCAGCGCGAACGGCAGCACGTCGGCGCCCTGCGAATAGCCGATCAGCACCACGCTGGTCCGGCGCCATTGCGCGGCGTAGTAGCGCACGATGCGGTCGAGGTCGTCGGCGAGGCCCTGCTGCGTGCGCTCGGTCCAGAAGTAGCGCAGCGAGTCGACGCCGACCACGTCGATGCCCTTCTCCACGAGCGCCGCGGCCACCTTCTTGTCGAGCCCCGCCCAGCCGCCGTCTCCGGACAGCAGCACGGCGAACGTGGGACCCGCGACCTGCGCGCGCACCTCGACGAGCGGCAGGTCGGCGAGACTCTTGGGCGGCGGCGGCAACGCGAGCGAATTGGCCGTGAGCTTCTGATAGGCGCCGAGGAACTGCGGTGTCCAGCGCTTCGGCTGCTCGAAATCGTGATCGACGTGCGGCAGCTCGATGAACTGCGAGCGCGGTACCAGCGCGGCGAACTTCTTCGCCGGCACGGCCGGACAGACGGTGTCGTGCGCTCCGTGGATCGCGATCCAGTTGCCGGTGAAGTTCTTCGAGGGCAGCAGGTCGAGGCCGGGTTTGTCGACGTGCCGCTGGAAGTGCACGCCCTCGCCGCGACACAGCGGCTTCTCGAGATCCATGTCGACGCAGAAGCCGAGCGACATCGCGCCGAGGAACGTGTTCGCCGGCGCCTGCGCGACCATCGCATACGCCAGCGACGCGCCCGACGAATAGCCGATCAGCAGCGGCGTGTGATAGGTCGGCAGATGCGCGTAGCCCTGCACGTAGTGCGAGAGGTTCTCGAGATCCCCGTCGGGAAATACGCAGGCGCTGCCATCCTTGTGCAGCGACTCGAACAACTGCGGCACGTCGATGCCGGCGACCATGGCGCCCTGCTCCGCGAGCTTGCGCGCCATCCCATCGACCGCGCCTTCCCAGCCGTTGTCACCCGACAGGAACAGCACGAGCTGCTTCGCTTCGCCGCTGGCCGGGCGATACAGCGTGACGTCCTTGAACCGCCCGTGCGAGAGATGCTCCTGCGCGAGCAACGGCGACGTGAACAGCAGGGCTGCGAGCAGCCAACGCATCGACTTCATGAGCCTCACTTCGCGATGACGCCGCGCATTCCGCCGCTGATCAGAGCGGCGACGTCCGCGAGCACGAACAACGGCGTGATGCCGCCCGGCGCGGCCAGATAACGCGCTTCCCACTGCGGCGAGAACTTCTCCTTGAACGCGCGCAGACCCTGGAAGTTATAGAAATTCTCGCCGTGCGTGAACAGGAGTCGTCCGACGCGGTGCCAGCGCGGCGCCATCGAGTGATCCGCCATGCCCGAGAGCGGCGCCATTCCGAGGCCGAACCGCTGGTAGCCGTGCGACTGCAGATGCAGCAGCAGCTTGGCGAACAGGAAATCCATCGTGCCGCTCGGCGCGTCGGGCACGTGGCGCATGAGGTCGATGCTGGCTTCTGTCGTCAGATCGGTGGTCAGCAGCGAGGCGAAGGCGACTGCGCGCGAATGCGCGCGCACGACGGCGACCGGCATGCGCTGCAGGTAGGGAGCGGAGAACGAGCCGAGCGAGAAACCCTTCTCGGCCGTGTCCTGCTCGGCGAGCCACGCATCCGACACGGCACGCAGCTCTGCCACCGTCTCGGCCGGCATGCCCGGCGGCAACACGTCCAGCGTCATGCCGTCGCGTTCGCCGCGATTCAACGCCGAGCGCAGGTCCTGGCGCGCCTTGCCCTTCAGCGAGAAATCCTCGAGCGGCACGGACGCGTACTCGCCGAGCTTGTACACGCGCAGGCCGGCGTCCAGATAGACGGGCAGCGTCTGTGGCCGCACCTGGTAGAACGCCGCGCGCCCGCCCTGCTCGCGCGCCTCTTCGAGAAAACGCCACACGAGCTCGGGCCATTCGGACTGCGGGCCGATCGGGTCGAACAGCGACACCCACGAGCGCCCGCGTCGACCGAACATGATGAACGCGTTGCCGGAATCCGAGAACGCGAGGTGCTTGTCGCCCATCAGGGCGACGCACGCGTCGGAGTTCGGCTGGCGTCGCAGGATCGCGGACGCGCGCTCGAGATCTTCCGCGCTCGGCTTGGCGAGCGGCGCGCGCCGCGGCCGGAACAGCTGCCGCAGCGCGAGCGCGGACGCGAGGACGGCCACGGCCACCAGCGCGCGCAGCGAACGCGGCGCATGACCGTTGAACGTGAACTGCCACCACAGCTCGTCGGTGTAGTCGACGTCGCGATACACGAAGAACAGCAACCCCGTGAGGCCGATGATGATGACCGCGATCGACAGCAGCCAGCCGCCGGTGAACGGCTGCGCGAGCAGCGACGCGCGTCGGGTGAACTGGCGGCGCGACAGCGCCAACGCAACCACGAGGAAGCCGATGAGCAGTGCCTCCGACACGGCGATGCCCTTCGGCAGACAGAAGATCATGCTCGCGACGCCCAACAAGACCGCCGCCCACCACGCGGCATCGAGCCGCAGCAGGATGCCGCGCGCGACGAACAGCAGCCCGAGCCCCGCGATGCTGCCGATGAAATGCGACGCCTCGACCAGCGTCAGCGGCACGTTGAGCGCGAGCAGCTCGGTGGCCTCGTCGGTCGCCGGCGTCACGCCCGAGATGAGCAGCATCACGCCGATGATGAACGTGTACGCCGCGAGCAGCAGCGGCGCGAGGCTCACCGCCGCCTGCGTCACCGCGGTCATCGTGCCGCGGCGGACTTCGTGCGTGACCAGCAGCGCCAGCGCGAGCAGCAGCGGCAGCACGTAGTAGATGAGTCGATAGAGCACGAGCGCCGCGGCCAGCACCTCGGCCGGCACGCGCTCGCGCAGCGCCACCAGCATGATCGCCTCGAACACGCCGAGACCGCCGGGCACGTGGCTCAGCACGCCGAGCACGATGGCGATCGCGAAGAAGCCCATGAACGCCGTGAAGTCGACGGCGCCCGACGGCAGCAGGAACCACAGCACGGCGGCCGTCGCAGCGATGTCGATCGCGGAAAACAGCAGCTGCTGCAGCGCGAGCGACGCCGACGGCAGCCGCAGCTTGATGCGCCCGAACAGCTGGCGCTCGCGGCCGTCGCGGCACAGGATGATCAACACCGCGGCCGAGATCAGCACGGCGGACGCGCCGAGTTGCAGCAGCAGCGCCGGCAGCTTCAGCGCGGGCGCCACCGACGTCGCGCCCCAGAGCAGCGCCGCGGCGCCGACGACCGAGATGCCGAGCGTGAACGCCGCCGCGTTGAACGCGATCGCGCGCGAGATGGCGCCGGCCTCGACGCCCGCCGCGCCGTAGAGCCGCAGGCGCACGGCACCGCCCGTCAGCACGCCGAGACCCACGGTGTTCGACAACGCATACGCGATGAACGCGGTCTCGGCCGCAACGCGATAGCGCACCGGAGCGCCCACGTAGCGCAATGACGACGCGTCGTAACCGGTCAGCGCGACGTAACTCACGAACGTCGCGATCACCGCGAACACGAGGGCGCGCGAATCGGTGGCGCGGATCGAGGCGATCAGGTCCCGGTAGCTGAACTGGTAGAACACCTCGCGCAGCGCGTGCACCAGCAGGCCGCCGATCAGGACGACGGCGATGGCGATCAGCCAGGGCTTCCAGCGCTGGAATCTATGGACGACTTCGAGTTGGTCGGGTTCCGGGGTCATGCGCGGCTCGGGATTGTAGCTGCCCGCTGTCTGCGCGCGCGGATTCGAACCCGGAGTTACACCTTATTAATGGGTCCCGGGCCACCCCGCTGCCGGGCCCCCGCACGACCCCAAACGAAATCGGCCCGCCTCGCCGCTGCAAAGCCCGGTGGAACGGGCTGGATAGGGTGTGCGACGCGTCGTTCGGCACCTGCCGGCTTACTTCTCGACCCGGAGGCGCGCGGCCAGCGGCACCCGCTTGCCGTCGCGCCAGACCTCGACGCGCACCTCGTCGCCGACCGTGTAGTCATCGAGGATCGCGGCAAGCTGCGCCGAGGTGGCGACCGGCTTGCCTTCGATCGAGAGGATCACGTCACCGGGCACCACCGTGTTGCGCGCGCCGACGCGCGCCCCGCGAAACGGCGCCGCCCCGCGCAGCACCGCGACGCCTTCGATGCCGAGCTCGCGCGCGATGGCGCGGCTCAGCTCGTCGTCGGTTTCGATGTCGAGCGCGGGCGGCGAATAATGACCACGCGCGATGAGCTCCGGCACGACGCGGTTGACCGTGTCCACCGGCACGGCGAAGCCGATGCCCGCGCTCGCGCCCGACGGGCTGTAGATGGCCGTGTTGATACCGATGAGCCGGCCCGCGCTGTCGAGCAGCGGCCCGCCCGAGTTGCCGGGATTGATGGCGGCGTCGGTCTGGATCAGGTGGCGATTCACGCCACCGCTCTCGTTGTCGAGCGAGCGATCGAGCGCCGAGACGATGCCGGTGGTCAGGCTCCAGTCGAGACCGAACGGATTGCCGATCGCGAAGACCTTCTGGCCGACGCGCAGGTCGTGGCTGGTGCCGATGACGACGGGCTTGAGCGGCTTGCCGGCCGCGCGGATGCTGAGCACCGCGATGTCCAGCGCTTCGCTCGCGCCGACGAGCGTGGCGGGATAGTCGCGGCCGTCGGCGAGCTTCACGGTCGCTTCGGCGGCGTCGGCGATGACGTGCACGTTCGTCACGATGTGTCCCTGGTCGTCCCACACGAAGCCCGAGCCCGTGCCGCGCGGCACGCTCATGACGTTGCGCGTCCAGAAGTCGACGACGTGATCGCTCGTCGAGATGTAGACCACGGAGCCCTTCCACGTTTCGAAGATGTCGATGTCGTGCAGCTCTTCGGCCGTGAGCGCGCCGCGCGGCGTGACGGCGCGCGGCGCCGCCTCCGCGGGTCGCGACGACAGCGCCGTCCAGAAAACGGCGGCGCCGAGCAGACTTCCGACGACCAGGACTGCGGCAAGACGTTTGGTGACGCTCATGCGCGGATTGTAGGTCAGCGCGACTGCGCCTTGCGCGGCCCGCTGGCCCTCTGCGGGATGATGGTCTCGCCGCGCGCCAGCATGGCCACGAGCGCGGCGATCTTCCGCGCACGCCCCGCGGGCGTCTTCATGTTGTCCGTGCGGAAGCCGAGCGCGAACAGGTTGGCGCGATTGAGTGTCTGCAACGTCTTCGCCGCCCGGGGATTCTTGCGCACGGCCTTCAGCAGGTCCGGCGGCAGCTCGTCCGCCGACGCGACACGCATTGGCGCGTAGGCCGAGTCCCAGCGCCCGTCCTGCTTCGCCGCGTCCACGTGCGCCTGGCCGTGCGGCGTCATGCGACCCGCGCGCGTGAGCCGGGCGACGTGCTCGCGGTTGATCTGGCTCCAGACGCTCTTCGCGCGCCGCGGCGTGAAGCGCTGCAGGAACGACTTCTCGTCGAAGCCCTTCTTCAGGCCGTCGATCCAGCCCCAGCACAGCATGACGTCGAGCGCCTCGGCGTACGTGACGGTCGGCAGGCCCGAGCCCTTCTTGTGGATCTTGAGCCAGAGCTCCGGCGCCTTCGCATGGTTGGCGCGCAACCACGTCTCGAGCGCGCGCGCCGTCGCGAACGGCTTGATGTGCTTCTTGTCGGGGACGACCGCGGCCACGCCGCTACGTTACCCTAACCACCCGCGTGCTGGCGACCGCGCGCGGCGATCTCGTCGAATGAGGCGTTCACGATGTCCGGCAAGAGCTCGTACGGCGTGAAGAACCTTGACGAGCGGGTTGGCCTTTCAAATTCGCGCGCGAGTAGCCGTGCGCGGCGAGGACAAGCCAGACCCAGTCGGCAGTTTCGACGTGTCGCTACTTCTTCGTGTACTTGCCGTCGAACGCGACGGTCCACGCGCCCTTGTCGTCGGCCGACTCCCAGAGCTGGCGAACCGAGCCGTCGACGTTCGGAGTGAACGTAATGCGTTGCTTCGACATCACGCCTTTCGCATTCGGTGCCATTCCTTCGAGCACCATGTTCTTTCCGTCCCAGTGACCGTCGAGCAGCAAGACCAGGCCGTTGTCGTCCACCCAGGTCTGGTGCCACACCTTGCGGCCGGCGTCGTACATGTTGAGGCTCTCGCCCGAGTAGCCCTTGCCCGTCACGTAGTGCTCGTGTACGACGCAGCCGCCGTATTCCTGCGTCACGTGGTTGGTGCCGGCAAAGGATCCATTGGGCTTGGCGACGGCCCAGTCGCCGATCCAGAAGTCGAACTGGTGGTATTCGGCGCCGGCGCAGGATGGCGGCGGTGCGGTCGGGGGCGCGGCGATAGATAGGCCGAACGCGGCCAGCAGCGGGATCGCGAAGATCGATGCGCGTTTCATGGAACCTCCGGTTGGCGGAATCGCTTCCGCGCCTTTTCGGCCTTGTCGAACATGATGCAGGACGCGGCGTGGTCGTTGACCATGCCCATCGCCTGCATGAACGCATACACGGTGGTCGGTCCGACGAATCGCCAGCCGCGCTTCTTGAGCGCTTTCGACAGCGCCTCGCCGTCCTTCTCGCCCGCGAACTTCCAGAGGAAGGCGGCGAGCGAGCCCTCGGCCTTCACGAGCTCGCGCGCACGACGCGCGTTGTCGATCACGGCCTCGATCTTGCCGCGATGGCGCACGATGCCGGCGTCCTGCAGCAGGCGCTGCACGTCGCGCGCCGTGAAGCGCGCCACCTTGTCGAAATTGAAATCGCGGAACGCCGCGCGGAAGTTGTCGCGCTTGGCGAGGATGGTTCGCCAGCTGAGACCCGACTGGAAGCCCTCGAGGCACAACTTCTCGAACAATCGCCGGTCATCGTCGACCGGAAATCCCCAGTCGTGGTCGTGATAAGCGACGTACTCGGGCGTCGCCGAGCACCAGTGGCAACGCCGCTTGCCGTCCGTACCGACTACCGTGCGCATGCGCGCGACTATATCGGCTTGAACACCATGAAATACAGGATGCTCACGACCACCAACGCCCAACCGGTCGCGGCGACGCGACCCCACAGCGCGGCGCGACGATAAGCCACGGACGCCGGTTCGTTCGTATCGGACGCACGAATCTGGCGGCCGACCGCCCACACCGTGAACCCGATGCAGATCGCGCCGAAACCCCACAGGTTCATGGCCATCTCGGCCCAGTGCGCATCGAGGAGATCGGCGAGATGCCCCATCCACATTCCGGTGACGAGCATGAGG
>Ga0136846_1239753_pt1 | contig 10768 bp, 7 predicted proteins | sample HopSoiMetagenom2_FD_96841 | JGI IMG/M metagenome (GOLD analysis project Ga0136846, IMG submission 96841) | Grasslands soil microbial communities from Hopland, California, USA - 2 Assembly 2016 (version 4) | ecosystem: Environmental > Terrestrial > Soil > Grasslands | place: USA: Hopland... | reverse complement strand
GAAGTACGGGACACCCATGCCGAGCTCGGCAAACGCCTCGAGGCAGACGAGCATGTCCGACAGCTGGAACGGAAACAGACGGCCCTGCAGGGCGAGGCCGATCGCAAACATCAGGGACAACGCGATCAGGAAAACGACACCCTTCTGGCGGCGTCCCAGCCAGAGATGACCCGCGCCGGGAACAATCCACGACGCGAGGCACAACAGGACAAGGCCGCCCGACTGCGTTCCTTCGACGGTCGTGGCGCGCACAGGTGCATAGCTTATCACTCGGGTCGTGGTTTCAGGGTTCGAGACGGTTCGAGAGGTTCGGATGAGTGGCAGACTTCGAGGAAGCGAACGGTTCTGTGTTCGGCCGTTTTCTGGTTCTCCGGTTTACGTTCTCAGATCGGCCGTTCCAAGGAGCCACATGACCGCGGCTCCGAGCGGCACGCCGGCGAGCGCGCGAATCCAGTTGGCGGGCATGGCGCCCGTCGCCCACTCGTACGCAAGCGTCAGCGCGGTCGGCAACAGGGCAGCGATCAGCAGGTGCCGGGCGCGGGCGGCCGATGGCGTGGCGCGCATCGGGCGGGCCAGGACGAGGAGCGCTGTCATGGCGGCACCAGCATAGATGCCCGTGCATCGTGCGCAGACCGGGAAGGCAGCGCCCGAGACGTAAAAGGATCGCACCGGCAGTTGGTGACAGATCACGCGTCCGAGCGCATAGACGCCGATCGCGAACGCATACACAACCGATGATCCATTGCTCCCGCTGGCGGCGAGGGCCGCCAGCGGGATAGTCGCGGCCCACAACAGTGCGGCCGTCAGATATGCCCTTCGGAACACCACATGGGAAAGAATAACGGAGTAGACTACTCGGCCGGTAACGATGGCGTCCTCTCCCCTTCCCGTTTCGCGCCGCCACCTTGCGGCCGTCGGTCTGACGTCAGGCACGCTCCTCATGACCGAGCTTGCGCTCACGCGGATCTTCTCGGTCGTCATGTACTACCACTTCGCATTCCTGGCCATCTCGATCGCGTTGTTCGGCCTCAGCGCGAGCGGCGTATTCGCGTATCTCGCGAAGCGGAAGCTCGAGCGCCAGCCGACAGAGACGCTTCTCGCGCGGCAATCGGTCATCTACGCCTTCTTCACCCTGGTTGCATTGTTCGCGCTCGTGCGGCTCCGTGTCGGGCTCACCTACTCGCGCGAAAACCTCGCCCTGATGCTGGTGATCTACGCGCTCGCGGCCCTGCCCTTCTTCACGGGGGGGCTCGTCATCACGCTCGCCATCTCGCGGCTGGCCTCCCGCATCAACGCCGTGTACGCGTCGGACCTCCTCGGCGCCGCGGTCGGCTGCCTCGTGCTCATCCCACTGCTCGATCGAGTGGGGGCGCCGGGCGTCGTGCTGACGGCCGCGGCATTGGCGCTCACCGCCGCGGTTCTCTTCGCGCCCGCCGCGAGCCGGCCGAAATTTGCCGGCGTGGGCGCCGGCATCATCGCCGTCGCGCTCGCGGGGCAGTTATCTGGTGTCGCGGTGTTCGACGTGGTCGTCACGAAGGGACATCAAGGCGACACCGTCCTGTTCAGCAAGTGGAATTCCTTTTCACGTATCGGCGTCTACGAGCGCACGCACGGGGACTGGTCGCTGAGCCCCAACTACAGAGGTGCCCTGCCGGACACCCGGTATATGGACATCGATTCGGCCGCGTCGACGCCGATCCTGCACGTCGAGCCCGGCTTCGGAAATGTCCAGTACCTGCGCTACGAGTTGACCTCCATCGCCTACCAGCTCAAGCAGCCCGGGTTTTCCGCCCTGGTGATCGGACCGGGAGGGGGCCGCGACCTGGTCTCGGCGCTCGTCTTCGGCGCCGCGCACGTCGACGGCGTCGAGATCAACCCGATCATCGCCAACGACGTGATGCGCGGCCAGTTTGGCGAGTATTCGGGCGGTATCTACACACAGCCGCGCGTCCGCATCGCAATCGACGATGGCCGCAGCTTCGTGCGGCGGTCGCCCGATCGCTACGATGTAATCCAGGCCTCGCTCGTGGACACGTGGGCCGCCACAGCCGCCGGAGCGTACACGCTGACGGAAAACACGCTGTATACGGTCGAAGCGTTCAACGATTACCTCGATCACCTCACCGACAGCGGCGTCGTCACCATGACCCGATGGGTGATCGACGGACTTCGGCTGGTGTCGCTCGCTCAGGCGGCGTGCGAGGCACACGGCTGGGACGTCAAGTCACGGCTCGCCATCGTCCAATACGATCGCGTGCAGACGTTCCTGCTGAAGAAGACGCCGTTCACTCCCGAAGAAATTACCGCGCTGCGCAGCACGGCGGACCGCCTCGGCTTCAATATCCTGTACGCGCCGCAGACGGCCGGCGAACCGCCGGACCCGCTGCACACGGATTGGGTGGATGGGATGGAGACCGCTGATTCCCCGCGGCTCATTCTTGCCCCCGATCGTCAGAAGTTCTACGACGAGTACAAGCAGGACCTGAGGCCCACGACCGACGATCGGCCGTTCTTCTTCCACACGACAAAACTCGAGGATCAGTTTCAGGTCGCATTCGGCCGGTCGATGCTGTTCGGCAACGGCTTGAGCGCCCTGCTGACGTTGATGGGGATTTCGATCTGCCTCGTGGTGCTGTTCGTGCTCGGGCCCCTTGCGCTGGTCGGTGTCGGCGGCGCGCGGCGCTGGCTGCCCTGGCTGCTGTATTTCGGGGCGCTGGGCGCGGGGTTCATGTTGATCGAGGTGTCCGTGCTGCAGCGTTTCGTCCTGCTGCTCGGCCATCCCGTGTATTCCCTGACGGTCACGTTGTTCTCGCTGCTCCTTGGGACAGGGATCGGCGCCGCCTGGAGCCGGCGGCTGGACGATGCGACCCTGGTGCGGTCGACGGCGGTCATGCTGGTCGTCATTGCCGGAATCGGCCTCGCGGTCATCGCCGTCGCGACACCGCTCCTCGACTGGGCCATCCCCTTTTCGCGTCCCATCCGCATCGTCATCGCGGTGTTGACGCTCGCGCCTATCGGCGTCGCGCTCGGGATCCCGATGCCCGCCGGCCTCCGGTTGCTGCATTCGCAGGCGCCGCAGATGGTCACCTGGGCGTGGGGCATCAACGGCGCGTTGTCCGTCGTGGGGGCCACCCTGGCCATCTTCATCGCGATGAACTGGGGCTTTGGAGTGACCCTCCTGACTGCGTCCGGAACCTACCTGATCGGCTTAATCGCCCTGCTTGCAGCGACTTAGAACTAGCTGAACCCTGAGCGTTGTTTCCGCGTCTAACAGTGTTGATTGACCGAACACTGTTCAGATCAAGACCAGCATCATGGGTATTAAAGAACGTCAGGAGCGAGATCGCGAGGCCGTCAGCCGAGCGATACTCGATGCGGCCCGCGAATTGTTCGTGGCCGAAGGCTACGGCAACGTTTCTATCCGCAAGATTGCCGAGCGCATTGAATACAGCCCCGCGGCCATCTACGGCTACTTCCCCAGCAAAGACGACATCTTCTACGCGCTCGCCGAGGAAGGCTTCCGGCTCCTCTACGCGCGCGATCATGCCGGCGCGCTGAACGGCGAGCTCGAGAAGCTCGAGCCGCTCGACCGCATCCGCACAATTTTCTGGCGGCTGTACGAGTTCAGCCACCAGCACCCGCAGTACTTCGAGCTGATGTTCATGGATCGATCCGTCCCCCGCATCAGCCAGGTGTACGAACGTTTTGCTTTTGCCCGCGAGATGAAGACGCATCTGGTGGCGCAGATTCAGTCCTGCATCGACGCGAAGGCGCTGCCCGCGCACACCAATCCAGGCGTGGCGTTCCGGTTGCTGACGATGGGGCTGATGGGGGCCGCGATGATGCGGCTTTCCGATCGCCTGGGACGCGGTGAAGACGCAGACGCGCTCGCGCGCGACGTCCTGAACGTCACGCTCCGAGGCCTGCAGTCGGGCCTCGCGCTCGAATCCAATCTGGTCGAAGTGGACTGCCTGCCGGACGAGCCGTCGGCGAGCAAGAAGGTTTCCTGAGGAGCGTACGATGACGGACATATCGCGAACGTCTGGCAGATTAGCGACCTTCACGGCGTCAGGGGCCGTCCTTATAGCTGCCCTGGCCTGGTCGGCTTGCAGCACGGCCAACGGAAAGACGGAAGATCGAACGACATCCGCAGTGGCCGTTTCCGTTTCGCCGGTCGCCGCCATCGAACAGCCGATTGCCCGCTTCATTCGCGTCACGGGCACGCTCACCGCCGAGGAACAGGCAGACGTCGCGGCCGAGACGAGCGGACGCGTGGTCTCGACCCCGGTCGAACGCGGCTCACCGGTCAGCCAGGGGACAGAGCTCGTGCGGTTGTCGGCCGTTGAAACTGAAGCGAGCGTCAAGGAGGCCGAAGCCAACGCCGCGCAGATCGAAGCCCGCCTCGCGCAGCCGGCCAACGGATCGTTCGATGTCAATCGCGTCCCCGAGGTCGCCAACGCCCGCGCCAACCTCGCACTCGCCGAATCGGAATTTTCGAGGATCGAGAAGCTGCTCGCCGAGCGCGTAGTCTCTCAGTCGGAGTACGATCAGCGCAAAACACAAGTCGAAGCGTCGCGTCAGCAGTTCGAATCCGCGAAGAACGGCGCCGAGCAGCAATACCAGGCGCTGCAGGCCGCGCGCGCACGCGTGACACTCGCACGGAAAGCAGCCAGCGACACCGTGGTGCGTGCGCCGTTTTCCGGCGTCGTGGTCGAGCGCCTGGTGTCGACCGGCGACTACGTCACGAGGGGCACCAAGGTCGCGCAGGTCGTCCGCGTCATGCCGCTTCGCATCGCGCTCACGGTGCCCGAACAGTTCGTGGCGGACGTCAAGGTCGGGCAGCCGGTGTCGTTCTCGGTGGACGCCTTCAGCGGCCGCACCTTCGAAGGCCGCGTCCGCTACGTGTCGCCGTCGCTTCGCGCCGACCAGCGCGCGCTGACGGTCGAGGCCGTCATGCCCAACAGCAACGGCGAGTTGAAGCCGGGCATGTTCGCGACGGCGCTGATTCAGCAGCCCAACAAGGTGCAGGCTGTCCTGGTGCCGGCGACCGCCGTTCGCGTGGTCTCGGGGACGAGCCGCGTGTTCGTGATTTCCGGAGATCGCGCGGAAGAACGGCTCGTGACAACCGGTCAGGTACTCGACCAGCTGGTCGAGATCACCGGCGGCCTGGCACGGGGCGAAAAAGTCGCCACCGCCAACGTGGCTCAGCTCGTCGACGGCATCAAGGTCCAGTAACAAGGGTGCATCATGCAATGGCTTGCTGAGCTCTGCGTCAAACGGCCCGTCTTCGCCACCGTTCTGATCCTGTCGCTGACTGTCGTCGGCGCATTTTCGTTCATCCAGCTCGGGGTCGACCGCTATCCGAAGGTCGACATCCCGACGATTCTGATCACCACGGTGCAGCCCGGCGCGGCGCCCGAGCAGATCGAGACGGAAGTCACGGACAAGATCGAACAGGCCGTGAACACGATCAGCGGCATCGACGAGCTGCGTTCCACCTCGTCCGAGGGCGTATCGATTGTCACGGTCGGGTTCCTGCTGGAAAAAGACGGCGACATCGCCGCGCAGGAAGTGCGCGACAAGATTAACGGCATCCTGGCGCAACTCCCGAAAACGATCGAACAGCCGCGCGTGGATCGATTCGACCCCGACGCTGCACCCGTGCTGAGCCTCGCACTGACGTCGAACCGACCCGTTCGCGAGATCACGGAATACGCCGACAAGGTCATCCGCCGTCAGCTCGAGAGCCTGGAGGGTGTCGGCCAGGTGTTGGTGATTGGCGGCCGCCAGCGGCAGATCAACATCCGGCTCGACGCGGATCGGCTGCGCGCGTACAACGTGACCGTTACCGACGTATCGCGCGCGCTGAATCTCCAGAACGCGGAGATTCCCGGCGGCCGGATGGATCAGGGCCCCCAGTCGGTCACCCTGCGGACGCGCGGGCGCGTGCAGTCTGTCCAGGAATTCAACGACATCGTCGTGAAGTCGAACCAGAACCACCCGATCAGGATCGCGGACATCGCGGTGGTCGAGGACGGCATGGCGGACGCCGACACGGTGGCGAGCGTCAACGGCACGCCGACCGTACTGCTCAACGTCCGGCGTCAATCGGGAACGAACACCGTGGAGGTGGCGCACAACACGAAAGGCCGGATCGAAGAGATCAAGAAGGCGCTGCCGCCCGGCTACGAGCTGCGTATCGTTCGGGACACCTCGGAGTTCATCGAAGCCTCAATTCACAACGTCGAGGAACACCTCGTTGTGGGCTCGATTCTCGCGGCGCTGGTGGTCCTGCTGTTCCTGACGAATTTACGGTCGACGCTGATTTCCGCCATCGCGATTCCGACGTCGATCATCGCGACGTTCGGTCTCGTGTGGTTCATGGGCTTCACGCTCGACATGCTCACGATGCTGGCGCTGACGCTCTCGGTCGGCATCGTGATAGATGACGCGATCGTCGTGCTGGAGAACATCTACCGGTTCATCGAGGAGAAGCACGAGGACCAATTCCAGGCCGCCATCGACGGCACCAAGGAAATCGGCCTCGCCGTGCTCGCGACGACGCTGTCTCTGGCCACGATCTTCGTGCCCGTCGCCTTCATGGGCGGCATCGTCGGACGATTCATGAAGAGCTTCGGCCTCACGATGGCGTTCGCGATCATGGTCTCGCTGGTCGTCAGCTTCACCCTGACGCCGATGCTCTCTGCGCGGTTTCTCAAGCTTCACAAGGGCGCCGGCAAGGGGTCGTCGAAGGACTCGCGCGTCTTCAAGGCGGTCGATCGCTTTTACACCGTCCTGCTCGAGTGGGCCATGGGGCATCGGGCGATTGTCGCCGCGGTCGCCGTGCTCGTGCTGTTCTCGAGCGTGCCCCTGTTCATGGCGGTCGACAAGAACTTCACGCCTGCCGACGATCAGTCGGAGTTCGAAGTGAACCTCCGGGCGCCGGAAGGCACGAGCCTGGAGTCCACCGAACTGCTGACCAACCGGATTACCAGTGCGATCCGCACCCAGACGCCCGAGGTGATGTACACGCTGGTGCAGATCGCCGGCGATGGCCCAAAGACGCGGAACCTGTCCACCATCTACGTGCGTCTGAAGCCGATCGAGGAACGGCGACGCGACCAGTTCGAGGTCATGGACGACATCCGCAGCCGGATTCTTCCCACGCTCGCCAGCGGCATGCGGACTTCAGTCCAGCAGGTCGCCAACATCGGCGGCGGCGGGAATCAGAACGCCGATATCCAGTTCATCATCAACGGACCGGATCTGGCGAAGCTCGACACCTACAGCAAGCAACTGGTGGCCCGGGTGAGGCAGATGAAGGGCGTCGTGGACGTGGATACATCGCTGAACGCCGGCAAGCCGGAAGTCTCGGTCCGAGTCGATCGTCCGAAGGCAGCGGATCTCGGTGTCCAGATTGCCGATGCCGCCGAGGCCCTGCGCCTGCTGGTGGGCGGTGATCAGGTGACGACCTACAACGAAGGCGGCGAGCAGTACGAAGTGCACCTGCGGGCGCAGGCGGCCAACCGAAGCACCCAGGAGGCGGTGGCGTCGTTGACCGTTCCGTCTGCGCGGCTCGGAACGGTGTCCCTCGACAACGTGGCGACGTTCTCACGCGGGTCGGCGCCGTCGGACATCAACCGGCTGCGCAGGCAACGCCAGGTCACGGTGTTCGCCAACCTTCTGCCGGGCGGCTCCCAGGCCGAGATCCAGAACGCCATGGAGGCCGAGTTCAGGAGCCTGAACGCGGGACCCGAGTATCGCGGCGGGCTGACGGGCCGGTCGCGCGAGCTCGGGCGCGCCGCCCAGAACTTCATCCTGGCATTCGCGCTGTCGCTGATCTTCATGTATCTGATTCTGGCCGCGCAATTCGAGTCGTGGCTGCATCCGGTCACCATCCTCCTGTCGCTGCCGCTGACGCTGCCGTTTGCGCTGCTCTCGATCATGATTTTCCGGCAGTCGCTGAACATCTTCTCGGCGCTCGGGTTGCTGGTGCTGTTTGGCGTGGTCAAGAAGAACTCGATCCTGCAGATCGACCACGCGAACCAGCTGAAAGAGAAGGGCCTCGGTACGCACGATGCGATCGTGCAGGCGAGCCGCGACCGCCTGCGGCCCATCCTGATGACGACCTTCGCGTTCGTGGCCGGGATGATTCCGCTCATCGTCTCGCGCGGCATCGGGTCGGGCACCAACCATGCCATCGGCTTCGTGATCTTCGGCGGCCAATCGCTCGCGCTGGTGCTGACGCTCGTGGTCACGCCGGTCGCGTATTCCCTGTTCGACGATCTTTCGCAGCGTGTCTTCGGGCGCAAAGCTGTCGAGACCGAGCCTGCGGGCTCGCTTGCAGCACCGGCGCCGTCCCAGGTGTAATCATGCGCACATCCATCACGGTCACAACCCTCTCGATCCTGCTGGCGGCCTCCGCGCTGCACGCACAAACCCAACCGCCGGGCATCGTCCGTCTGACCGTGGACGATGCCGTCAAGATGGCGCTGGATCACAACGTCGATCTGAACGCCGACCGCGTCGACCCGCAAATCAGCGACACGCAGGTCGCGTCCGCGAGCGCGCTGTTCAGGCCGACATTCAACAGCGGCCTCAACCGCAACAACCAGGTCCAGCCGCCATCGAGCTTTCTCATTCCGACGCCGACACAGAACGACGCCGTGACGTCGAGCGCAGGGCTGAGCCAGCGATTGCCGTGGTACGGCACGTCGTACAACGTCGCGTTCAACGCGGTTCACACCAACAGCAACAGCTTCTTGTCGAGCTACGATCCGCTGGTCCAGTCGGGTCTCACCCTGGCGGTTTCGCAGCCTCTGGTCCGGGATTTGTCCGTCGACGCGGCGCGGCACAACCTGGTCGCCAGCCGGATCAACCGCGCCATCGCCGATACGGGTCTGCGCGAGAGCGTGGTGCACACGACCGCCAATACGAAGAGCGCGTATTGGGGTTTGGTCTCGGCCATCGCCAACGTCGAGGCGCGGACATCGACGCTGGCATTGTCGCGGGAGCTCGCGCGCGTCAACAAGGCGAAGGTCGACGTGGGCCAATCGCCGCCGATCGATCTGGTCTCGGCGCAGGCGGAGGTGGCCGCCAACGAAGAGCAGCTCATCATCGCCCAGACCCTCGTCCATCAGGCTGAGGACCGACTGCGCCTCCTCATTTACGATCCGACCGACCGGACAGTGTGGAATCTGAAGATCGAACCGATCGATTCGCCGCCCATCGCACAGCCGACGCTCGACGTCGAAGCGGCCGTGACGCGGGCGCTCGACGGACGCACCGATATCGTCCGATCGAAAAAAGGCATCGAAAATGCCGACGCCACCGTGAAGTACGCCGCGAACCAGAAGCTGCCCGACGTTCGCGTGAACGCCAGCTACGCCGCCGCCGGTCTGGGCGGCACGCAGGTCTTGCGCACGGGCGGTTTTCCCGGCACGGTCGTCGGCCCGGGCACAAACGTGGACTTCGGCACGGTCCTGAACCAGTTGCTCTCGCACAACTACCCCACATGGGTCGTCGGCGTGAGCCTTTCGTACCCGCTGGGCCAGAGCAACGAAGAAGCCAACTATGCCCGCGCGCGGCTCGAGCGGGTGCAGGCGGCCGAGCGGCTCAAGGGCTCGCAGGGACGTGCGATACAACAGGTGCGCGACGCCGCCTACAAGATCGACATGAACGCGAAACGCATCGAAACGACACGCGCAGCCACCAACCTGGCCGAACAGCGGTTGGACGCGGAGCAAAAGCGGTTCGAAGTCGGTCTGTCCACCAGTTTTCTCGTGATCCAGGCGCAGCGGGACCTCGCCCAGGCCAAGGCCAACGAGGTGTCCGCGGTACTTGCCTACGACCTGGCGCTGGTGGATTTCGAGGAACTTCAGGAGGCGGGCCCGTCAGGGCAGGCCGGCGCCGCCAATGCGGCAAACGCTCCCGCTCAACAGCCGGCGACCACTGTAACCGCGCTGCCGAGCGCAACAGCCGCGGCCGGCGGGGCTCGCCCCGCGACCGTTGTCGGCGTTCCCGGCTTCTGATAGGTCCGCCTTATCGGGCGACTGCCCAACCGATGGGGCCCGTCCGGGCCCCGTCGATCTCGCCATCCGTCGTTCGACGTATGAATAGAGGTTTGCAAACCTGAGGTTTGCACGACGACAACAGAGCGACTCCAAAGGAGCGAAGCGATGCGATTCATGGTGTTGGTCAAGGCCGATCGGAATTCCGAAGCGGGTGTCATGCCCAGCGAACAACTCCTCGTGGAAATGGGGAAATTCAACGAACAACTCGTCAAGGCCGGCGTCATGCTGGCCGGCGACGGTCTGCACCCCTCGTCGAAGGGCGCTCGGATCAGCATCGGCCCGGACGGCAAGCGAACGGTGATCGATGGGCCTTTTACGGAGACGAAAGAGCTCGTCGCCGGTTTCTGGATGATCCAGGCGAAATCAAAGCAGGAAGCGATCGAACGGTTCCTGCGCTGCCCGGCCGAGGTCGAGATTCGGCAGGTGTTCGAAGCCGCGGACTTCGAGCCCATCATCAAGACGCCGGAAGGCCGCGCCGTGATGGATGGCGAAGCCGAATTCCGGAAGCGGACGAACACGTAACGCCACATCGGCGCCGTGCCAACATGCTCCGTCGCGGACAGCGATGCAAATCTGGAGACAGCGCATGCGATTCATGGTCATTCGAAAAGCCGACAAGCAGACGGAAGGCGGTGCCGTGCCGAGCAAGCCGCTGCTCGACGCGATGACGCGGTACCACGAGGAAGGCGCCAAGG
>Ga0136846_1220731_pt1 | contig 10768 bp, 10 predicted proteins | sample HopSoiMetagenom2_FD_96841 | JGI IMG/M metagenome (GOLD analysis project Ga0136846, IMG submission 96841) | Grasslands soil microbial communities from Hopland, California, USA - 2 Assembly 2016 (version 4) | ecosystem: Environmental > Terrestrial > Soil > Grasslands | place: USA: Hopland... | reverse complement strand
ATATTCCCCGTGCAGTGTATTATGTAGCGCTGGCAGGTGACAGAATAATTGGCGGGGCCGGCATTCATCCGCTGGATGGCGGCGAAGCGCATGTATGTGAACTACAGAAAATGTACCTCCTGCCCGAAGTCCGCGGGAAAGGACTCGCAGGCAAGCTGATCACCCTGTGCCTGGATTTCGCTAAACAAAACGGCTACACGCAATGCTACTTGGAAACGGCGCCCGAACTTGCCAGGGCCAGGAAAGTATATGAACAATTCGGATTCAGGTACCTGACAGGCCCGATGGGTGATACCGGCCATTTTGGCTGTGACAGCTGGATGCTGAAGGATTTGTAGTTTCCGCAACAGGTGGATTTTTATTCCTCATTGTAAACCGGCACACTTCTTGTCAACTGGGGCTTACAAAATAACATATCATGAAAAAACTTATTCTGTCTGGTGTATTAGCCATTGGAACTATGCTGGCAGTACAAGCACAAAATGTAAAATTCGGTGTTAAAGGTGGTTTGAACATCTCCAAGCTAACAGATACCGACGGCTCCAAAACACTCGCAGGCTTCCACGCCGGCGGTCTTGTTAACATCGGGCTGAATGAAAGCTGGGCTATCCAACCGGAAGTATTGTATTCTGCCCAGGGCACCAAAGCAGAAAAGAGTGTATTATGGTTAACCACTTCCAACACGGTGAAGGTTAATTACATTAATGTACCGGTAATGGTACAGTATTCTATTGTTCCTGAGTTTTATCTGGAAGCAGGCCCGCAGGTAGGCTTTCTCACAGCCGCCAAAGTTAAATCCGGCGATGTAACGGTAGATATCAAGGACGATATGCAATCCGTTGACTTCGGGCTGGGCTTTGGTTTTGGTTATAAGTTCGATATGGGCCTTGGTATCAGCGGCAGGTATAATTTTGGCCTGACCAACGTATATGATTCCGACAAAGTAGACAGCAAAAACTCTGTAGCACAGATAGGCGTGTTCTACACTTTTTAATGCAGGCATAAAATATTGCAGATAAGCGAAGGTTGTCTTTATCAGACAACCTTCGCTGCTTTCGGCTAATTAACTATCTTTGCCCCTCGCATTAATCATTTTCAGCATGAGTGTTGTACAATCCATCAGAACGGCCGCCGTGGCCGCCATTAATTCACTTTACGATCAGCAGTTAACAGCAGCAGATATTGCTATTAATACCACCAAGCCTGAATTCGAAGGTGAGTATACCATTGTCGTTTTCTCTTTTACAAAATTCAGCCGGCAGAAACCCGAAGAAACAGCACAACGTATCGGGGAATACCTGACTGCCCACTACCCGGAACTGATTGCGCGATTCAATGTAGTAAAAGGGTTCCTGAACCTGAGCATCAACGATGCCTACTGGACAAAATTCCTCCGGCAACATTACAGCGACGTAAACATCGGGATACAGCCTGCCAATGGTAAAAAGATCATGGTGGAGTATTCATCTCCCAATACCAACAAACCTTTACACCTCGGCCACCTGCGTAATAATTTCCTGGGATATGCTATCGCCGAAATTATGAAAGCCAATGGCTACGAGGTGATCAAAGCCAACCTGGTAAATGACCGCGGTATTCACATCTGCAAATCCATGCTGGCATGGCAAATGTTTGCACATGGCGATACCCCGCAATCGACCGGTATAAAAGGCGATCACCTGGTGGGCGACTACTACGTGAAGTTTGAATCGGTAGTAAAAGAACAGGCAGAAATTATCATCGACCGCGTACTGGAAAATGATTTCCGTGACTTCGACAGCGCCGAAACCGAAAAGCTGGAAAAGCTGGTAACAGCCCTCCATAAGCCCGAAGTAAAAGACGATAAAGAAAAAACTGCCAAGATCATGGACGACATCAAAGAGATGTCGCGTAACAAAACAGAGATCATGCAGCAGGCCAAGATAATGCTGCAGCAATGGGAAGCTGGTAACCCCGAAGTAAGGGAACTGTGGGCTACCATGAACAGCTGGGTATATGAAGGCTTTGATCAAACCTATAAACGTCTTGGCATTGACTTCGACCAGATGTACTACGAAAGTGAAACCTACCTGTTAGGTAAAAACCTCGTAGCAGAAGGATTGGAGAAAGGCGTGCTGTTTAAAAAAGAAGATAACTCCGTATGGATAGATCTGACCGCCGACGGACTGGATCAAAAACTGCTGCTCCGCGGTGATGGCACCTCTGTATACATGACCCAGGACATGGGTACCGCGCGTTTGAAATATGAGCAGTACCAGATGGATCAAAGCGTATATGTGGTGGCAGATGAACAAAACTATCACTTCAAAGTACTCCAGCTGATTATGGAGAAACTGGGAGAACCTTCTGCCAAAGGTATTCACCACCTCAGCTATGGCATGGTGGAGCTGCCGCATGGCCGGATGAAAAGCCGGGAAGGTACGGTAGTGGATGCAGATGATATGATCACTGAAATGGTGAAAACAGCCGCAGAGAAAACACAGCAATCCGGTAAAAACCTGGATGCGTTTTCCGGTGAGCAACTCAATGAACTGTATGATACCGTGGGTATGGGCGCCATGAAATTTTTCCTGCTCCGCGTAGATCCTAAAAAGAAAATGATCTTCAATCCGGAAGAATCAATCGATTTGCATGGGTTCACCGCTCCGTTCATCCAGTATGCGTATGCGCGTATCAAATCCATCCTGCGGGACGCCGGCACAACAGCAGGACTTGAATCATATACCTACGAAGGAGAATTGCTGCCACTGGAAAAGGAACTGATCATTCTGAACGAACAGTTTCAGGGTATACTGGCAGACGCATACCGCGAGCTGAGTCCTTCTGTGATCGCCAACTACGCGTTCCAGCTGGCACAGTTATTCAATTCCTTTTATGCCGAGAAAGTGGAAGGCGTACCTACCTATTCCATTATCCGCGCTACCAGTGAAGAAAAGAAAAAACTGCGTTTACAGATTATCATGCTCACTGCGCATACCATTGCTCAGAGTATGAAATTACTTGGCATCCGTGTACCGGAAAGAATGTAATAACGGGGAGGTTGTCTTTCTCACTGATTACGCTGATTTTACTGATTACAAGGATTTGATCATATGTGATTTTTAAAGGATTAGGGGAGATATAAGCGGATATATTCGCTTATATCTCCCCTAATCCTTTAAAAAATCCAAAAAGTAAAATCAAGGTAATCAGTAAAATCAGCGTAATCAGCGAGAAAGACAAAATTCGCTTATATTATCATTAAAACGCTGCAGCCCTTACGGGTTGCAGCGTTAGCAACTTGCAGCCGCCGTGGCCGAAGTTGCCGAAGAAAATACCACAGTAAGCAGCGCAGCGAAAAAGGAGCTTGCCTATCCTTTATGCGCTGTTTAAAATCCCTCTACACTGTGGCAACTATTTTTACCTGGTTGTTCTCCGAGTATGAGAGCTTCATCGCATAAGCGTTCTCCCTTCTTCTGCTCACCCGCACCCATATACGATTTTCCGAGCATAAACATAGCAAAAGCATTGGTAGGTTGCAAGTGTAAAACTTTTTTCCATTGCACTATTGCCTGTTTAAAAAGTTTCCTTTCGTACAAGTCGTGTGCCAGATGCTGATACCGGTTAACGCTTTTCAGGGTATCCTTAACAACGTATAGCCCAGGACGGTAGTCCGCCTCTTTTTTATCAAAGTAACAGGCTGCCGGTTCACTATACACTGCAGTAAGTAATACAATACAACAGATACTAACGGATAGCTGACAGGGTTTCATAGGTCGCGGCACTTATGGGGCGCCGGACAAATATATACATAATAAATCGTAAATGAAAACTTATCTATATGTAATAATCACACCCCCAGCTCCTCACCGCTAAAGGAAAGGGGCAGTAAATCGTTGGCACGACTGATCACATATATTTTACCGCTTAACCCGGCCATGATCACCCGGATAGGGCTTTCCTGTTTCCGTTCGTACTCCGACAATGTTTGCCGGCATATGCCACAGGGAGAAATGGGATGGGTACTGTCGCCGTTGAGGTTATTATAACTGATGGCAATGGTATCAATATCAATATTGGGATATACAGAAGCCGCGGAAGCCAGGGCCACTCTTTCCGCACATAACCCGATCGGATAAGAAGCGTTTTCCTGGTTAGAGCCCGCAATGATTTCCCCATTGGCCAGCCGGATCACCGCTCCCACCTGGAAACGGGAATAAGGTGCATAGGCATATGCCGTTACTTCCCTGGCTTCTTTCAGCAGCCAGGCGTCAGCATCGGAAAGACCGGCAAGATCATCATATACCTCGTATTCGATATGCAGCAATTGTTTCTCCATAACAACAGTTGAAAAGGGTTCTTCGTATAGTCGTTGTCGGGGTAAGACAACAACGGACCGGCATACTGCCGGTCCGTAATTTACTTCAAATTATATTTCGGGCGGTTGCTTACTTAATATTTCTGAAGATACGGCTCCAGCGGATACCGCCTTCTCCGTAGCTCATCCAGATCAGCCAGGCTTTACCCACTACGTGATCTTCCGGCACAAAGCCCCAGAAACGGGAGTCGAGGGAGTTGTTACGGTTATCCCCCATCATCCAGTAATAGTTCATTTTAAACGTATAGCTATCAGCGGGTTGACCGTTGATGATGAACTTACCATCTTTCCGCTCCAGCGTATTGCCTTCATAAACACGGATCACGCGGTCGTATAAAGCGATGTTGCTTTCGTCCAGCTTAACAGTTGCGCCTTTTTTAGGAATATACAACGGCCCAAAGTTTTCTTCTGTCCATTTGAAATGCGCGGTATCGTGCGGGAAAACGTTATTGTAATTGAAATCTGTAAAATCAGACTCCTGGTATATTTTAATGTCTTTCACGATTGGCTTAAACTGCTCGAGCGCTGCTACGTTGGCCGGTGTGAGGTTGTAAATGAACTTGCTGGCATCAAGCTGGTAAAAGTCCGGGCCGGAAGTAGCAATGCCCAGGTCTTCCAGGCGGCTGCTGTTAAGCTGGTCGCCGGTAGTTTCCACTACATATTTATGCTGGCTGCCGGGAGGAACCGGTGCTGCCTGCCCGTTGACATATACCGCACCTTTGATGATCCGGATGGTATCGCCGGCCTGGGCCATGCAACGTTTGATATAGTTTTCCCTTTTATCTACCGGGCGCTGGATGATCTTATAAGAGTTCTGCACCGACTGCCAGCCAAACTGCCGCACCATGCCATAATAGCTGGGATCGGGCGAGTCAATGGCTACGGTATCTCCTTCCGGGAAGTTAAAAACCACTACGTCATACCGTTTGATATCTGAGAAACCGGGTAAACGTCTGTATTTCCACTTCACCGCCTCTGAATAGGCTTTGGCGGATTTGGTAAAGGGCAGGGTATGATGTACAAAGGGTACTGCCAGCGGGGTCATTGGGATACGTGGTCCGTAACTGATCTTGCTCACAAACAGGAAGTAGTTCACAAGTAAGGTTTTTTCCATTGAAGGTGTCGGGATCGTATAGGCCTCAAAAATAAAGGTGCGGATAAGCGTGGCTGCTATAATAGCGAAGATCGCAGCGTCTAACCATTCTCTAACCGCAGATTTCTTTTTCTTAGGCTGACTGTCTTTGTTTTTTTCCAAAATGCCAGGTTCATTCAGTTACGCTTATTAGATGCTTAAAAAGGCAAATATAATATTCTGTTGCTAGCCTGTCGCTATTACTTTACAAAAGTTTTCTTAAAAATAGATTAAAATATTGTTTATTATAGTTTTTAAGTATATGGTGTAGCCACCGCTGAATTACCTAAATTTGGCATTTACCATACCTCCGTTGAATACATTTACGATCAAGGATATTGAAAACTTTACCGGTATAAAGGCGCATACCATCAGGATCTGGGAGCAACGGTTCCAGCTGTTCTCCGCCAGGCGGAAGGATACCAATCACAGGATCTATGACGGGGAGGATCTGAAAGCCTTATTGCGTATTGCCTATTTATATCATCACGGGATCAAGATCTCGCGCATAGCTGCATTGTCGGAGGAAGAACAGAATAAACTGTCGTTGCAGCTGGCCGCCGAAGGATCGGCTGCAGGTCTCCAGGTAAATGAGCTGATTGCCGCCACGCTCGATTATGATTACTTCCGCTTTGAGCGCATTTTTTACAGCCAGGTATTACACCTGGGATTTGAGCACTGTATTACAAAGATCATTTACCCTTTCCTTGAAAAGATAGGCGTGCTATGGCTTACCGGCAATGTGATCCCGGCGCAGGAGCATTTCTGCGCCAATATTATCCGCACCAAAATAATGACGGCGATCGACGGCCAGCAGATGAACCAGCAGGCGACTGCCCATTACCTGTTATTTCTCCCGGAGGGAGAATTTCATGAAATACCATTGTTGTATGTGCAATACCTGCTGAAAAAAAGCGGGAAACTGGTCACCAGCTTCGGCGCCAACGTTCCATTTGATGATCTGAAAACATTTACCCCTGTGCGGCCGGTAACCCATATGTATACGCACCTGCTTACCAATGTAACGAAACAGGCGGTAACCCAGTTTGTTGTTGCACTGGCGCAGCAATTCCCGGGTGTTAAGATCCTGATGTCAGGACCGCAGGTCTGGCAACTGACCGGCCCATTGCCGGAAAATGTATTTGTATTGAAAAGCCTGGATGAGTTATTAGCGTTTAACTGATCTGTGTCAGAGCACTTCTTCCAGGATACGATTGATGGCTGCTGAGCGGTTCAGCACCATAAAATGTCCGCCATCGGGATCAGGTGTGTAGGCTGAAGATATTTAACCGGGAAAGGGAGGTCCCGCGCGCCGTGGATATGCACCAGTCCTTCCGGCACCTGCTCATTTTCCCAGTGCAGGATAGCATTTACCGCCCAACGCGTAAAGGTATAGTCGCGCTTTGCAAGGTATTCATTCACCAGTTTGCGTTCTTCCGGTGTTTCGATATTGAGGAACTTCCTGACAACCACGCTTCTCCGTTGATACAACAGGCTGTCGGGTAATTTGTGCAGTCCGAGTTTCTTTACCCAGTTATAATAGGGAGGCTTTTCCGAGCTTCGTTTAATGCTCGACAGGAGGATGTTCTTTTCTACGGGAATATGCCGGGCTATTTCCAGGCTCATGATGCCGCCAAAAGACACGCCTATTAAGGTTACCCTCCCATCAGCGGCAATGTTTTGGGCCATACGGGCCGCATAGCCGCTGATGGGTTCATCCTGCAATGGTGGGATCCATTGCAGGTGATGCACCTGGTAGCCGGTGGGAAAACGCAGGTTGTTGAAAATGCGTTCATCCGCACCGAGTCCACTGATCAGATACAGGTGTTTTTGCATATTGTTGCTGGTTAAGAGCTTACCTTTCTTTTATCGCGGCTTGGCACCACGAAATCTTCCACATCTTCCGCAGTGATGGTTTTACCGGAAAGGATAACGAGCCTTTCCACTACGTTCCTGAGTTCACGGATGTTACCGGTCCAGTTGTGATTTTGTAAAGCTTTCATGGCATCTTTATCCGCTACTTTGCGGGAGATACCATATTCGCTGCAAACGCTGTCGAGGAAGCTGTCTACCAGTAAAGGCACATCATCCCGGCGGTCGTTCAGGGAAGGAACGTGGATCAGGATCACGCTTAAACGGTGATAAAGATCCAGGCGGAAGTTTTTGTTTTCCACTTCCTGCAGCAGGTCCTTGTTGGTAGCGGCTACTACCCTCACGTCCACGCTGATTTCCTTATCTCCGCCTACGCGGGTGATCTTTCCTTCCTGCAGGGCGCGTAATACTTTTGCCTGGGCGCTGAGACTCATATCGCCAATTTCATCCAGGAAGAGGGTACCGCCGCTGGCCTGTTCAAACTTCCCGATCCGTTGTTTTACAGCGGATGTAAAGGAGCCTTTTTCGTGGCCAAACAGTTCACTTTCAATGAGCTCTCCGGGGATGGCTGCGCAGTTCACTTCCACCATAGGGCCACCGGCGCGGTTACTGCGTTCATGCAGCCACCTGGCTACCAGTTCCTTACCTACCCCGTTATCGCCGGTAATCAGTACCCTGGCATCCGTTGGCGCCACTTTTTCTATTGTTTCTTTAATTTTCAGTATCGGGGTGGATTGACCAATCATATCCGGCACCTTATTCACCTTGCGGCGCAGGGTTTTGGTTTCGGTAACCAGGTTGGTTCTATCCATTGCATTACGCAGGGTAATGAGTAAGCGGTTCAGATCCGGCGGCTTTGAAATATAATCATAGGCGCCTTTTTTCACCGCATCTACTGCCGTATCAATATTACCGTGGCCAGACACCATGATAATAGGAATATCCCCGTTCACCTCACGTGCTTTCTCGAGAAATTCCAGTCCGTCCATTTTAGGCATTTTGATATCGCAAAGAACGGCATCATATGACTTTGCCTGGAACATTTTAAATCCTTCCATACCATCCGCGGCCTCATCTACCTTGTAACCTTCATAGGTTAAAATTTCCGTGAGTGTTTTACGAATACTTTTTTCGTCGTCTATTATTAAAATGTTAGCCATAATCAGTTTTATTTTGTACGACCGGCAATACCTGCCTTTTATACAACGGGCAAAAATAAAGATTAATCCCTTAAAATTGCATTATATCGGGGATCATTTAACATGTCAGAAACAATTGAGAGATTACCACTTAGTCCCGGCAGCCAGGAACGCTTGAATATTAGCAGACAGTCTACTACCTTTACAGGATTAATGCGTAATTTCAGTAACGATTAAAGTGCCAATACCTGTAATTCGATCCGCATATGAATGATTTTCTGGAAGAGTTGAAGCGGCGGCACCAGCTGGCAGCGGCGAACGCCTATCCTGCCACGGGTGCAGTAGATGAATTTGTGAGCCACCTGTTGAATTGGTTATTTCCTGAACATACCGGCCAGGTGATCCCCGATCCGGTGGCGCTGGAACGTTTTGGCCATGAACTGGAAGCCCAGTTGCAGCAATTGCTGCAATCAATGGAAAATCAGCTGCCTGCGGATGCCGCAGGGCTGAGCCGCGACTTTATGAACAAAGTACCGGTGATATATGATGAACTGACAAAAGATGCCACGGCCATTTACCAGGGCGACCCGGCAGCATCCTGTTTATACGAAGTAATCCGTGCCTATCCGGGGTTTTATGCCATTGCCTTTTACCGCATTGCGCATGCCCTGTACCAGCTGAAAATACCGGTATTACCCCGGATGATCACAGAACTGGCGCATTCCCGTACAGGAGTGGATATTCATCCGGGTGCGGTGATAGCGCCCTGGTGTTGCATAGATCATGGTACCGGCATTGTGATCGGGGAAACCACTGTAATAGGACCGCATGTAAAGCTGTACCAGGGCGTAACGCTGGGTGCACTGAGCATTGAAAAAAGTATGGCGCGCAGCAAGCGTCATCCTACCATTGAGGAACATGTAGTGATTTACGCCGGCGCCACCATTCTTGGCGGCGATACGGTGATAGGCCATCATAGCGTAATAGGCGGGAATGTGTGGCTGATTAAAAGTGTGGAACCTTTCTCCCGGATCTATTATAAAGCAGAACATAAATTTTCAGATACAAACCAGGACTAGTACAATGGCTTCCATCATAGATCTGATCGGCAACACGCCGATGGTAGAATTAAAGAAGATATCCGTTAACCCGGCCGTTAAAATTTTCGCCAAACTGGAAGGAAACAATCCTGCCGGCAGCGTGAAAGACAGGGCCGCCTATGGCATGATCAAAGGCGCGCTCGACAGGGGCGATATTAAACCGGGCATGAAACTGATAGAAGCTACCAGCGGCAATACGGGTATTGCGCTGGCCATGATTGCCAGTCTTTTCGGCATTGAAATAGAGCTGGTAATGCCTTCAGATGCTACCCGCGAGCGGGTGCTCACCATGGAAGTATATGGCGCCAAAGTAACGCTCACGCCAAAGGAATTATCGATGGAAGGCTCTATCGACTATGCCAACGCACAGGTGGAGAAAGGCGGTTACCATATGCTGAACCAGTTTGCCAATCCCGATAACTACGGCATGCACTATAAAACTACCGGACCTGAAATCTGGAAAGATACCAACGGGGAAGTGACGCACTTTGTAAGTGCGATGGGGACTACCGGTACTATTATGGGCGTATCCCGCTATCTGAAAGAGCAGAACCCGGCGGTACAGATCGTAGGCTGCCAGCCTACAGAAGGTTCGAAAATCCCGGGCATCCGCAAATGGCCGGAGGCTTATCTACCTAAAATATTTGAAAAACCGAGGGTAGACCGTATCATGGATATTTCAGAAGAAGAAGCAAGGATCATGACCAAAAGACTGGCGAAGGAAGAAGCGGTATTTTGTGGTATGAGCAGCGGCGGCGCTGTGGCAGCGGCAGTACGGGTATCAAAGGAATTACGTAGTGGCGTGATCGTTAGTATCATCTGTGATCGCGGCGACCGTTACCTTTCCAGCGATCTGTTTTCCTGAAAAATATTTTAAAAGACAAAAAGAAACGGAGCGAAGAAAATCTTCGCTCCGTTTCTTTTATATTGATAGCAGGTGCTATTTCTTCATGTACATTACTTCTTTCACCAGTTTCACGGTACGTTCCACATCCGGCAGGTATTGCTTAACCAGGTTGGGAGCATAGTGCATAGGAGCATCCTGTGCAGTGATACGGCGGATTGGGGCATCCAGGTAGTCGAAACCTTCTTTCTGGATACGGTAAGTAATTTCGGAAGAAATACTTGCGAATGGCCATTGTTCTTCAACAATTACCAGGCGGTTTGT
>Ga0136846_1215208_pt1 | contig 10769 bp, 9 predicted proteins | sample HopSoiMetagenom2_FD_96841 | JGI IMG/M metagenome (GOLD analysis project Ga0136846, IMG submission 96841) | Grasslands soil microbial communities from Hopland, California, USA - 2 Assembly 2016 (version 4) | ecosystem: Environmental > Terrestrial > Soil > Grasslands | place: USA: Hopland... | reverse complement strand
GACATCGACATGGACTTCGACGAGCGTCGGCGTGACGAGGTGATCCGGTACGCGACCGAGACCTACGGCTCGGACCACGTCGCGCAGATCGTCACGTTCCAGACGATCAAGGGCAAGCAGGGCATCCGCGACGCGGCACGCGTGCTGGGCTTCCCGCCACGCGTCGGCGACGAGCTGTGCAAGATGTATCCGCCGGCGATCATGGGACGCGACGAGCCGATCGACTCCGCCCTGCAGACAAGCCCTGAGCTCCGCGAGGCCTACGAGCGCCAGCCCGAGGCGCGCGAGATCATCGACACCGCGCGCGCCCTCGAAGGCCTGCGCCGCGAGGACTCCGTGCACGCCGCCGGCGTCGTCATCGGGGACCGGCCGCTCGTCGAGTACCTCCCGCTCAAGCTCACCAAGGACTCGCGCGACGATGCCAAGAAGATGGTCACCCAGTTCGATATGAACGGGGTGGCGCAGCTCGGACTTCTCAAGATGGACTTCCTCGGTCTGCGGAACCTGTCCGTGATCGAGGAGACCCTCCGACACCTGCGCACACGCGGGGTCGACCTCGACATCGACCACGTGCCGCTGGACGACGACGAGGTCTACGCGATGCTTCGGCGCGGCGACACCATCGGCGTGTTCCAGATGGAGTCGCCCGGCATGAAGAACCTGCTCAAGCTGCTCGAGCCCGACCGGTTCGAAGATCTCATGGCGTGCAACGCGCTGTACCGCCCTGGACTGCTGTCGATGGGCCAACACACGGAGTACGCGGAGCGCAAGCACGGCCGCAAGAAGGTGACGTACGCGCACCCCGACCTTGAGCCGGTGCTCAAGAACACCTACGGGATCATCGTCTACCAAGAACAGGTGATGCAGACGGCGGTGGCGATCGCCGGGTTCTCCATGGGCGAGGCCGACACGCTTCGCAAGGTCATGGGCAAGAAGATCCGCGAGAAGGTCGCGGCGCAGCGCGAGAAGTTCGTCGGGGGCGCCGTCGCGCGGGGCCTCGAGCGCCGCGCGGCCGAGGGCCTGTTCGAGTACGTCGAGCCGTTCGCGGACTACGGCTTCAACGCGTCGCATGCGTGCGCGTACGGATACGTTACGTACCAGACCGCGTACCTGATGGCGCATCACCCCGTCGAGTACATGGCGGCGATCCTCACATCGGTGAAGGACGACAAGGACCGGAAGCCCTACTACCTGTATGCGTGCCGGGGGATGGGCATCGAGGTCCTGCCGCCGGACGTCAACGAGTCCGACATGGACTTCGCACCGGCGCCGGGGGACCGGCGCGCGATCCGATTCGGTCTGTCGGCCGTGCGCAACGTTGGCGGCGGTGTCGTGCAGGGGATCATCGATGCACGCGCCAACGGCGGGCCGTTCACGTCGTTCGCCGACTTCTGCAGGCGTGTCGAGCCGACGTCGCTGACCAAACGCGTGCTCGAGTCGCTGATCTTCGCGGGCGCGTTCGACTCCCTCGGGTACACGCGCGGCGGCATGATCCAGCAGGTGGGCGAGCAGCCCGCGTTCGAGAAGGTGTCGGCGCCGATCATCGCGGAGCGCAAGGCCGAGGCGGCCGGGCAGTTCTCGTTGTTCGGCGGGTCCGGCGACCGTCCGGCGATCGCGGAGGTCGACGTCGCGGTCCTCGACGGGCCCGAGCTCGACAAGCGGCTGTTGCTGTCCAAGGAGAAGGAGATGCTCGGTCAGTTCGTGACCGATCATCCGCTGCTCGGCGTCGAGACGCAGCTCGCAGCCCAGACGACGGCGCAGATCCCTGAGCTCGAGGACCGCGACGACGGCGAGCTCGTCGTGCTCGGCGGGATCATCGGGACGCTATCGCGGAAGTTCACCAAGCGTGGCGAGCCATACGCGCAGTTCCGGCTCGAGGGCCTCACGGGCGGCGTCGAGGTCGTCGCGTTCCCGAGCGTGTACGAAGCGGTGCCTGATCTCTTCGAGCCGGACCGGATCGTGCTCGTGACCGGCCGGATCGACCGCCGGGGTCGAGAGCTGCAGATCCGCGCGAGCGATGTGAAGGAGCCGGTCCTCGACGCCCGCGTGGCGACCGATCCCGGCGTGCTCGTCGTCGATCTGCCTGCGGCGGTGTGCTCGCCGGGGGTGCTCGAGAAGCTCAAGACGCTGCTCGAGGGCTCTCCCGGAGATGTGCCGGTGCGCCTGCGGTTCCTGTCCTCCGGCGGCGTGCAGCCGTTGTCGCTCGGGGCGTTCACCGTGAACGGCCAGGGCTCGCTGTTGGACGAGCTGCGGCACCTGCTCGGCCCGACGGCCGCGCGGCTCGAGCACGAACCCGTCTGACCATCGCGGCCGGCGCGGCCGGTATCGTTCGTCGATGCCGTTCACCGTGCTTCCGGCGATCGACCTATGGGAGGGCCGGCTCGCGCTGCTCACGCCCGACGGGCCGGCGCCGAGCGATGCGTTCGGCGGTGATCCCCTCGCGGCGGCGGACGCGTACGTCGCCGCCGGGGCGAGATGGCTGCACGCGGTCGACATGGATCTGGCGTTCCGCGGCGAGCTCGCGAACGCGGACGCGATCCGGACGATCTGCGCCATCGGCGAGGCGCGTGTGCAGGCGAGCGGTGGTGTTCGCACCGCGGCTGAAGTTGCTGAGTTCCGGGCCCTGGGGGCGGCGCGCGTCGTCGTCGCGTCCGCGGCCCTGGACGACGAGGACGCCGTCCTCGAGATCGTCGGGGGGTCGCGACCGGGCGAGACGGTGGTCGGCATCGAGGTGTCCGACGGCCGGATCCGCGCACGAGGCTCCGACGTTGACCTGGAGCTCGCATCGACGCTCGGCTGGCTGCGTGCGGCGGGCGCCGAGGCGCTGCTCGTCACGGCGGTCGACCGGGTCGCGACGGTGGCGGGGCCCGACACGGCGCTCGTGCGACGTGTGGCGCGCGCAGGGCTGCCGCTGCTCGCGGCGGGAGGCATCCGGTCGCTCGCCGACCTGACGGCGGTGCGTGCCGCCGGCGCGTCGGCCGCCGTCGTCGGCCGCTCGGCGCTGGAAGGCAGTCTCGATCTGGCCGCGGCGCTCGCGTGGTCTGCGGCGTGACGGACGTGCCCACGTAGACTCCCCGGCCCATGGGCTTCCTGACCGATCTCGTGGGCGAGCTGCGGCTGGATCTCGCGGCGCATCCGATCGATCGCTCGGCGGCCACTGCTGCGGCAGGCGACCAGCCCGAACCGCGCGATGCCGTGGCGGCGCTCGCCTCGGCGGCCGCCGCCGACGGCGTGGCGCTGATCGCCGAGGTCAAGCGCGCCTCGCCCTCGGCGGGCGCGATCGCCGCGCAAGCCGACCCCGCTGGGCAGGCGCGCAGCTACGCGGCGGCGGGTGCGGCCGTCGTTTCGGTCCTGACGGAGTCGATGCACTTCGGTGGGTCGCTCGATGACCTGCGCGCGGTGCGAGACGCGGTCGATGTGCCGCTCCTGCGCAAGGACTTCCTGATCCACCCCGATCAGGTGCTCGCCGCCAGGGCCGCCGGCGCCGACACGGTGCTCCTGATCGCCGCGAGCCTCGACGACGGAGCGCTCGCGGAGCTCCTCACCGCCGCCCGCGACGTCGGGATGGAGCCGCTGGTCGAGTCACACACCGACGAGGATCTCGATCGTGTGCTCTCGACCGACGCCCGGATCGTCGGCGTGAACGCGCGGGATCTCGAGTCGCTCGACGTCGACGTGGAGGCCGCCGTGGAGCGGGTCCGCCGGGTTCCGCGGGACCGCATCGCCGTGTTCGAGAGCGGGATCCGTACGCGTGACGACGTCGTCCGCGCGGTCGAGGCCGGCGCGTCTGCCATCCTGGTGGGCGAGACGCTGATGCGCGCGCGAGACCCGCTGGCGGCCGCTCGCGCGCTGCTCGGCAGGAGGGAGCCAACGGCATGAGCGCGGCGACGATGTCAGATGCGCGAGGGCGGTTCGGAACGTTCGGCGGACGGTACGCGCCGGAGGTGTTGATCCCCGCGCTGGAGGAGCTCGACGACGCCTGGTCCTCCCTCCGTGACGACCCGTCGTTCCGGGGCGAGCTGGCGGCGCTGCTCACCGACTTCGTCGGCCGGCCGACGCCGATCACGCACGCGACCCGTCTCTCGGAGGAGCTTGGCTCCGACATCTGGCTGAAACGCGAAGACCTCGCGCACACCGGCGCGCACAAGATCAACAACGCCCTCGGACAGGTGCTGCTCGCCAAGCGACTGGGCAAGACCCGGATCATCGCCGAGACGGGCGCCGGACAGCACGGCGTGGCGACGGCGACGGCGTGCGCGCTGCTCGGGTTCCCGTGTGTCGTGTACATGGGCGAGGAGGACACGCACCGGCAGGCCCCCAACGTCGCGCGGATGCACCTGCTGGGCGCGCAGGTCCGTCCGGTCACCGCGGGGAGCCGCACGTTGAAGGAGGCCGTCAACGAGGCGTTGCGCGATTGGGCCGGCAGCGTGCAGACCACCCACTACGTGATCGGATCGGTGGTCGGGCCGCATCCGTTCCCGACGCTCGTTCGCGATCTGCAGCGGGTGATCGGTGACGAGGCGCGGGCACAATACGCCGAGCTGCTCGGCGGGGATCCGACCCACGTCCTCGCCTGTGTCGGCGGTGGCTCGAACGCGATCGGGATGTTCACCGCCTTCGTCGGCGCACCGGGCGTCGAGCTCATCGGCGTGGAGGCGGGCGGCACCGGCTCCGAGCTCGGGCGGCATTGCTCGTCGCTGACGCAGGGGCAGCCCGGCGTGTTGCACGGTGCGCTGAGCTATCTGTTGCAAGACGCTGACGGGCAGGTGGTGCAGACGCACTCGATCTCGGCCGGCCTCGACTACCCGGGCGTTGGACCCGAACACGCCTATCTGCAGGACGCCGGGCTCGCGCGGTACGTGAGCGCGACCGATGACGAAGCGCTCGACGGCTTCCAGCTGCTCGCGAGGACCGAGGGCATCCTGCCGGCGCTCGAGCCGTCGCACGTGCTCGGATGGCTCGCCCGACGCGAGCTTCCGGCGGAGGCGCGGATCCTGGTGTGCCTGTCGGGCCGCGGCGACAAGGACCTCGACACGGTCCGCGCAGCGCTCGAGAGAAGCTAGTGGGCGAGCTCGAGGTCGCGATGCGCGGCGTCCGAGACGACGGCCGACGCGCGTTCGTTCCCTACGTCACCGGGGGGTACCCGGGCGTCGACGCCGGGCTGCTTCGAACGCTCGCCGATGCCGGCGCCGACGCGATCGAGGTCGGCATCCCGCACTCGGACCCGATCATGGACGGCGGCGTCGTCCAGGAGGCGTCGCGTGTCGCGCTGGAACGAGGGACCCACCCATCGGACGTCCTTGCCACGATCGCGGAGGCCGACCTCCCCGTGCCGGTCGCCGTCATGACGTACGCGAACATCGTCACGCATCCCGGGATCGAGACGTTCTGCGGCGAGCTCGCGGATGCGGGCGTTCGCGGCGTCATCGTGCCGGACCTGCCGGTCGACGAGAGCGGCGACCTGGCCGGCGCCACGATGGAGCACGCCATCGACATGGTGTTGCTCGCCGCCCCCGGAACGGCGCCCGAGCGATACACCGCGATCGGGGCGGCGTCGCACGGGTTCGTGTACTGCGTCGCCACGTACGGCGTCACCGGTGCTCGCGACACACTGGCTGCGACCGCCCGAGAGGTGGTCGAGGCGATGCGGCCGCACACAGACGTTCCCCTGCTGGTCGGCGTGGGGATCGCGACGCCCGAGCTCGCCCGCGAAGCGTGCGCCTTCGCCGACGGCGTGATCGTGGGCTCCGCGATGATGGCTCCGCTGCTCGACGGTGACCGAGCCGGTGTCGGGACCCTCGCCGCGGCGTTCTCCGACGCGGTGCGCACGTCCTGATGCGGGTCGTCGGCGGACAGGAGCTTCGCTCGGCCCTGTCGATGACCGCGGCGATCGACGCCCTCGACGCAGCGTTCGCGCGCGAGGATCCGTCCCTATCGACACCGTTACGGACGACGCTCGCCACGCCCGCGGGAACCTTGCTCAGCATGCCGGCGGCGGGGGAGGGCGGGGTCGGCGTCAAGCTCGTGACGCTGTCCGAATTCAACCCCCAGCGCGGTCTGCCGTTCACCCAGGCGGTGTACGTGTTGTTCGACGGGATGACGCAGGCGCCGGAGGCGGTGATCGATGGGACGGAGCTCACGGCGATCCGGACCGCCGCGGTGAGCGGTGTGGCCACGCGGCGTTTGGCGAACGCGGATGCATCCCGCCTCGTCGTCTTCGGCTCTGGCGTCCAGGCCACCGCGCACGTGGAGGCGATGCATGCCGTTCGCCCGATCGGCGATGTCGTGGTCGTCGGCCGCGATCCCGCGCGTGCGGACGCGCTGGTGTCGTATGCGAGATCGCTCGGCATCGACGCTCGCACCGGCACGCCGGACGACGTCGCGAGCGCAGACCTCGTCTGCACGTGCACGACGTCGGCCGTGTCGGTGTTCGACGGGCACGACTTGGCCCAGGGCGCGCATGTGAACGCCATCGGTGCGTACCTCGCCGATCAACGCGAGCTGGATACCGAAACGATGCGGCGCGCCAAGATCGTCGTCGAGACGCGCGAGATCGCGCTGCGCGAAGCCGGCGACGTCGTCATGGCGATCGACGACGGCGCCGTCCGTACCGACGACCTCGTCGATCTCGCCGAGGTCGCCCATGGGAGAACGGTGCGCACGGCGCGCAGCGACATCACCGTGTTCGTGTCGGTCGGGTCGGCGTTCCAAGATCTGGTCGTCGCGCGCGCCGCCTTGCGGGCCGTCGGCTGAGGCCTGCGAAGGTCGGGCGCTGCGCCGAACGGCGATCTTCGCAGGGCGCTCAGGACGCCTTCGGAGCCCCGTCCCCGGAGGTCGCTTCGACGTCGATGGCTCCGGCGTGCTGTCCACCCGCGTTGATCTCGATCCTCCGTGGCTTGGCAGCCGGCGCGACCGGCACCTCGATCGTCAGGACGCCGTCCTCGTACGACGCCTGGATCTGCTGCGTGTCCAGGTGCTCGCCGAGCATCAGCTGTCGCATGAACGAACCCTGCGGTCGTTCTTGCGCGAGGATCCGGTCGTCGGACTCGGGCGTCCAACGCCGGTCGGCCCGCACCGTGAGCGTGTTCTGCTCCGCCGTCACCTCGATGGAGTCGCGATCGACGCCCGGCAGGTCGAAGTGGACGAACACGGAGTCGCCACGGCGGTAGGCATCCATCGCCATCGTCCCGGCGGAGTCCTGCACGCGGCCGACCAGCTGTTGCACCTGGCGGTCGAGGTCACGGAATGGGTCGTAGCGCATCACCATCACGATCACCTCCCTGCTCGCATCGCCCGGAACGTATCCACCGGTTGGCCCTATCAAACGCTTGGTGACAGCTCGTGGCTCGTCGGCAACATCTCGACGGGATCGCAGTTCGCCGAGTGACTTTCGATCGGCGGTGGCGGAGGCCACCCCGATCGCTAGATGGCCGCGGTGCGGAGTAGGGAGTAGGCGTGCCGGGAGCGGGGGTCGAACCCGCACGTCCTTTCGGACACGGGATTTTGAGTCCCGCGCGTCTGCCAGTTCCGCCATCCCGGCTTGCAACCCAAAGCGTACAAGCAAGGGAAGGCCGCACGGCTCGCCTGCCGCGTTGCCCGACACGAAGCGCGGGCGTAGAGTCCGCGCGAACGAGGGTCTGCACCGCAGGCCGCTTGAAGGAGGGATCGATGCGGAACGCGCGAACACGCATCCTCGCTGGACTCGCGATCCTCGCGATGATCGGCGCGGCGTGTGCGAGCAACAGCACCACGTCGGCACAGGGACCGGGCGGAGCCTCGAGTGGGCTGTGCGCCTCGATCGACACATCCGGCACGGATGCGCTCGCTCGTATCTGTTCGAGCGGCACGCTCCGCGTCGCGACCGACCCCAAGTACGCCCCGCAGTCGTCGTTCGACGTCCAGAGCCAGACGTGGGAGGGCTTCGATGTCGACGTGGCGACCGAGATCGCCCAGCGACTCGGTGTGAAGCCGGAGCTGCTACCGGAGAAGTGGGGCGTCATCACCGCGGGCTCGTGGAACGACCGTTGGGACGTGAGCGTCGGGTCGATGACCGACACGCTCGATCGCGAGAAGCTCTTCTATTTCACGCCGGCCTACTACTACACGCCCGCCGCGATATCGGTGGCTGCGGACAACACGACGATCACCGGCCCCGGCGACCTCACCGGCAAGACGGTCTGTGTCGGTGTGGCGACCACGTATCAGGATTACGTCGAGGGGACGCTCAAGCTCGGCGCGGGTGCGCCCCCGTTCGACTTCCAGATCCACGGCGCGAACCTGCAGACCTACGAGACCGACACGGACGCCCTGGACAACCTGGCGCTCGGCGACGGCGTCCGCTGCGATGCTGCGATCAGCGCCCAACAGACGATCCAGGCCTACATCGACGACGGCGGGAAGATCAAGCTGACCGGCGACCCGCTCTACTACGAGCCGCTCTCGATCGCGTTCGACAAGAAGGACCCGAGCGACGCGCAGAGCCTCAGCCAGGCGGTCGGCAAGATCGTCGACGACATGCACGCCGACGGCACGCTCTCGTCGCTTTCGAAGAAGTGGTACAGCGGCGTCGACTGGACGGTGACGTCCGCATCGAAGGGTTCCACGTCCGCTTCACCGTCCGCCTGAGCGAACGGAGCACGCGCGCGTGAGCGCCATCGCGAGCACGACGACGGGAGCCGAGGAGGACCCTCGGCTCCCGTCGGCACATCCGGTCGAGCAACCGAGGGCGATCTTCCTGTTGCTCGCCTCCTGGCTGATCCTGCTTCAGGGCGCACTGATCGTGATCTTCCTGCCGGTCCTCGTCTTCACGACGAAGGAGATCATCCCGGCGAGCGACATCGCGGCCTTCGGCGCGGTTGGCCTCGGGTCCCTCGTCGGCGGAGGCCTCGTGTACGCGCCGCGGCGATGGACCTGGTGGACGGCGCTTGCGGCGACGGTCGCGTGCGCGGCGTACCTCGTTTCCGCCGGAGGGCTCGCGTCGGCACGGGAGGGCTACGTCGCCGCGGGGCTCAGCGCCATCGCAGTCGTGCTGCTGGTGCTCGGGTTCCGCGCCGCGGGCAACACCGAGGCTCTCTCGCTGGCGAGTGCCCGGATCCCGTTCCGGATCAAGGTGACCGGTGTCTGGATCTCCGTGTTCTTCATGCTCGGGCTCTTCCTGGCGCTATCGGACCTCGACTTCAGCTTCATGCGCGACTTCGCCTGGTACATCACGAAGGGCCTCGAATGGACGATCGTCCTGTCCGTCTGTGCCATCGTGCTAGCCACGATCCTGGCGCTCCTCGGCGCGCTCGGGCGGCTGTCGCGCAACCCGGTCGCATACGGGTTGTCCGGCTTCTACACGTCGTTCTTCCGGGGGACGCCCCTCATCGTGCAGCTGTTCCTGATCTACCTCGCGCTGCCCGAGATCGGCGCGAATCTCGAACGGCGATCCCTCGTGGACTTCCTCACCCTGACCGTGTTCGTCGCGGGCGTCATCGGTCTGGGCCTTAACTACGGCGCCTACATGACCGAGATCTTCCGTGCTGGGATCCAATCGGTGGGACACGGTCAGGCCGAGGCCGCCGATGCGCTCGGGATGACGTACGCCCAGCGGATGCGCCGCGTCGTCCTTCCGCAGGCGATCCGCGTGATCATCCCGCCGACCGGCAACGAGTTCATCGCGATGATGAAGGACACGGCGCTCGTCAGCTTCCTCGGCGTCCAGATCAGCCGGACCGAGCTGTTCGGACGCGCGCAACTTGCAGTCAGCGCGAACGTGACGAAACGGCTCGAGACCCTCTTGATGGCAGCCGCGCTGTACTGGTTGCTCACGTCGATCTTCACGTTCTTCCAGAGTCGGCTGGAACGACGGATCTCGAAAGGCTACGTGCGAACGGCCGTGCAGACCGGGATGGGGCGCAAGCGCACCCAGTTCGTCCCGCTCGCCGGCGGTCGCGGAGGCGGTGCGGGGATGGTCGAGATGCCGCTGCCTGCCGAGGAAGACGAACGCGCGTGATGAGCGAACCGGTCGTCCGTGTCGAGGCGCTGCACAAGTACTTCGGACCGCTCGAAGTGTTGAAAGGCATCGACATGGTGGTCGACCGCGGCGAGGTCGTCGTGATCTTCGGTCGGTCTGGGTCCGGCAAATCGACCCTCCTTCGCTGCATCAACTTCCTCGAGGACCCGACGCACGGCGCCGTCGAGGTCGCCGGGGTCCGGCTCGAGGGTGGTCATCACACCCGCCGTAAGCGCGAGCAGATCCGGCAGCTCAGGTTGCACGCGGGGATGGTCTTCCAGCAGTTCAATCTGTTCCCCAACATGACCGCCCTGCAGAACGTGATGGAGGGACCGGTCACGGTGAAGGGCCAGAAGCCAGAGTCGGTGCGGCCCACGGCATCGCAGCTGCTGGCGAGGGTGGGCCTCGCCGACAAGGCCGAGGAGTACCCGATCCGCCTCTCCGGCGGCCAGCAGCAGCGCGTCGCGATCGCGCGAGCGCTCGCTATGCAGCCCGATGTGATGCTGTTCGACGAGCCGACATCCGCCCTCGACCCCGAGTTGATCGGCGAAGTGCTGTCGGTGATGCGATCGCTCGCGACCGAGCTGCACATGACGATGATGGTCGTGACGCACGAGATGGGGTTCGCGCGCGAAGTGGCGCGCCGCATGTGCTTCTTCCACGACGGTGTCGTTTTAGAAGAGGGAACGCCCGACGACATCTTCGATCACACGCGCGAACCGGAGACGAAGAAGTTCCTCGACGCGGTGTTGTGATCGGAACGGTTCGTGGGCGT
>Ga0136846_1217335_pt1 | contig 10770 bp, 6 predicted proteins | sample HopSoiMetagenom2_FD_96841 | JGI IMG/M metagenome (GOLD analysis project Ga0136846, IMG submission 96841) | Grasslands soil microbial communities from Hopland, California, USA - 2 Assembly 2016 (version 4) | ecosystem: Environmental > Terrestrial > Soil > Grasslands | place: USA: Hopland... | reverse complement strand
TTCGTCGGGGAACGCGATGTAGTGAAACACGCAGCGACGCAGGAACGCGTCTGGCAATTCCTTCTCGTTGTTCGACGTGATGACGACGATCGGCCGCTTCTCGGCGTGCACGGTCTCGCCTGTCTCGTAGACGTGGAACTCCATGCGATCGAGCTCGAGCAGGAGATCGTTGGGAAATTCGATGTCGGCCTTGTCGATTTCGTCGATGAGCAGGACCGGCCGCTGCTCGGCCGTGAACGCGTCCCACAGCTTGCCGCGCCGGATGTAGTTTGAGATGTCGGAGACGCGCGGGTCGCCGAGCTGACTGTCGCGCAGCCGCGAGACGGCGTCGTACTCATAGAGGCCCTGCTGGGCCTTGGTCGTCGACTTGATGTGCCAGGTGAGCAGCGGCGCCTCGACGCTCTTGGCGATCTCTTCGGCGAGCACGGTCTTGCCCGTCCCCGGTTCGCCCTTCACCAAAAGCGGCCGTTCAAGGACGATCGCCGCGTTCACCGCGACCTCGAGGTCCTGTGTGGCGACATAGTCCTTAGTACCGGTAAACCGCATCTCGTCGGGTCCTCTTTGGCGCGCTCGTGCCTATCTGGCATCCCAGGGCCGGAGCGGCAACCCGCGTTCCTCTGGAGCTTGCGCTCGAATTTTGCTTAGTATGACCAACGGATTGGCCGCGCGGAGCCTTGGAGGGTGAGCCGCGTGGGCGGCGGCGGGGGAGAGAACCCGCCCAAAGGACACGAGGAGGAATGCAAATGCGGGGTTTGATGCAGGATTGGCCGCTGCTCTTGCACCGGGTCATCGACCATGCGGCGATCCAGCACGGCGGGCGCGAGGTCGTCACGCGCTCCATCGAAGGGCCGATGCATCGCACGAACTATGCGGATATTCGGGGTCGTGCGCTCCGCGTGGCCAAGCGCCTGGAAAAGGATGGCATCAAACTCGGTGACCGCGTCGGCACGCTTGCCTGGAACACGTGGCGCCATCTCGAAGCTTGGTACGGAATCACCGGTATCGGCGCCATCTATCATACCCTCAATCCGCGCCTCTTCCCCGATCAAATCGCCTGGATCGTCAATCACGCGGCAGATCGGGTCATGATGACGGATCTTACTTTCGTGCCCATCCTGGAAGGACTGGCCGACAAGCTGCCGAGCATCGAGCGCTATGTCATCCTGACCGATACCGCGCATATGCCGCAGACCAAATTGGAGAATGCGGTCGCTTACGAGGATTGGATTGGCGAGGTCGACGAAGATTTCAACTGGGCGGAGTTCGATGAGAATACGGCAGCCGGCCTTTGCTACACGTCCGGCACGACCGGCGATCCGAAGGGTGTGCTCTACTCGCATCGCTCGAACGTGCTCCACTCGTTGGCGCTGTCCGGCATCGATGCGTTGGCGCTGAGTTCCTCCGGGTCGATCTTGCCCGTCGTGCCGATGTTCCACGCAAATTCGTGGTCGCTCGCATTTTCCGTGCCGATGGCGGGGTCCAAAATGGTCATGCCTGGCGCGAAGCTCGACGGCGCGTCCGTCTACGAGCTGCTCAACCAGGAGCAGGTGACGATGACGGCAGCCGTGCCCACAGTTTGGCTCATGCTTCTGCAACATATGCAGGCAAACAATCTTAAACTTCCCTATCTCAAGCGCGTCATGATCGGCGGCTCGGCCTGTCCGCGCGCGATGATCGAGACATTCGAGAAAGACTACGATGTTGAGGTCTTCCACGCCTGGGGCATGACCGAGATGAGCCCGGTCGGAACGCTTGGCTCGATGAAGCACAAGGTCGCGAGCCTCGAGGGCGACCCGCTGTTCGATCTAAAGGCGAAGCAGGGATTTGGGTTCTTCACCGTTGATATGAAGATCACTGATGACGAAGGCAAAAGCCTGCCATGGGACGCCAAGACCTTTGGCCGCTTGAAAGTGAGAGGGCCTGCGGTCGCGCGACGCTACTTCAAACTCGAAGATACGGAAATCCTCGATGAGGAGGGCTACTTCGACACCGGCGACGTCGCGACGATCGATCCCGACGGGTACATGCAAATCACCGACCGCGCCAAGGACGTAATCAAATCCGGCGGTGAGTGGATTTCCTCGATCGATCTCGAAAATCTTGCCGTCGGGCATCCGGACGTCGCCGAAGCCGCTGTCATTGGCGTCCACCATCCGAAATGGGACGAGCGGCCGCTGCTCGTCATTGTGAAGAAGGAGGGTCGCGAGCCGGAATCCAAAGACATTTTGAAATACATGGACGGCAAAATTGCCAAATGGTGGATGCCTGACGATGTGCAATTCGTCGGCGAGATTCCACACACGGCGACAGGCAAGATCAACAAGTTGAAGCTGCGCGAAAACTTCCGCGATTATCGGCTCCCGACGGCGTGAGTCTCTGAGGGTGAGCGCGCCCTCAGGCACGATCCTTGCCGGGGGCTCCGCCTCTCGTGTCCTCCACTATTCGACTGCCGGGGTCGGCGCTGCCGCCGGGCAGTAGTGTCGAACCGGTCGTATTCTTTGCTCGCGCCACCGGGTTCCTGCGGCTGATCGTCCGGGGCGCATTTTTGTAGCTCGTAACGTTCGGCTTGTACCCGTTTTGGCTCACGACAGACGTACGCCGGGTCGCACACATCGATTGCGGGGGACGCCATGGAATATACCGGCCGCGGCCGTGAGCTTCTCATTGGGTTTCTGCTCGCGCTGGCCGTGCTCTCGCCGATTTATCTCGGCTATTTCATTCTCGGCATTGAGGTCGAACGAACGCGCGCTTTCGCCTCGTTGCCGCTGTTCGTGCTGTTTTTCGTGCTCGCGCAATTCGCGCTTTATCGCGCTCGCCGCTACCGGCTGACGCGTACAATCTGGCGCGGTGTGCGATTCTGGATGACGGGATCCGGCGTCAGTTACGCCTTTCGCTCTTCGCTTTGGATGCTGTTTGTCATCTTTCGCTGGGCGCCGCTTATCCTTGGCGAGCAGCGGCGATTGAACGCTACAAGAAGCGCCACACGCGCTTCGGCAATCTTGCGGGCTCGTTCGCCGCGAGCGGCGGCGAATTGTTTCGGCAGGCCGGCTGGATTTGAGCCATTTTCTTCTGTCCGGCAATTGCGGTGATGCTTGCCGTGCTGGCGGCGAGCGGTGCGGTTGCGCCCGCCACTAAAACCGCGCTTATTATTATTACCATTATCATGGTCCTCCCGGTTCCGGCGCTGCCGTTTTCTGTGGCCGGTATTTCGCGCGATCGAATGGCGCTGGTGGGCGAATGGGCTGCGCATCGGCGGTATCAGCGTGATGAGCGATCTCGGTCTGCTGCGATCCTTTCGCTCTATCCCAGATTTCTGCTCTTCGCATTTGTGATTGCTGGAATCGGAGCGACGATCATCGGGGTGGGGCTACCAGTCTTCTGAGAGGACGGACACTTACGACCGGCTCCGTCAGCATAACGTCGAGCGTCACCAATATCGGCAGTGTCGTAGCCCTGGCGATCGTCTACCTCGTCATGTACCTGGCGATCGGTGTTGCACAGCGCTTTTATCTGCAGCACGAACTCTGGCGCGTCGTGGCGCAATCGCTACGCCTGGACGATCTCGATGCCGCCGCAAATGTCACGAATGAAGGCGTCCCAGCTGGCGCGCTCGGCGAAGGCCTCGTCGACAGTCTTGATGTTGCGGGCTTTTGACGCGTGCCGGACAGGCGCAGCGAGGAGCAGGATCGGGCCGTCTTCTTCGATGGCGCGAGCGGGCAGCGCCACGAGGTAACAATGCGGTTCGGCAATTGCCTTTCGCTGCACGAACGCGCGACCGAGCTGGCGAGCTGGTCCTATCCGTCCATCCGCGTCGCCGACGCACCGCCGGGAAAGCGGCGCTTCCGCTCGCTTGAAGCGCCCGATCTAGCGCGGCTTGAGACCGTCGAGGGCGTTCTGGCGGATCGGCTGATTGCCGCGTCACCCAACCTGCACCGCGGCACCCTGACGATCGCGACCGAACGAATCGTGCTGTGGTCAGTCGCAGCGGCGGCGTCGATTTTGCTCATTGTGTTTATCGGCGTGCCCTATGCCGCCGATCGTCTGGCGCCGCTCGTCCCCGTGTGGGTCGAAAAGCGCATCGTCGATGCCGTCGAAAGTCAAGTCGGTGCCGTTTTCGGCCGATTATGCGCGGAGCCGCAGGGCCGCGCTGCCCTCGACAAAATGCTAGGCGAGCTCGGCGGCGCGGCCGGCCTGCCGCTGCCGGAGGCCTCGGTCATCGCGAGCCCGATCCTGAACGCCGCTGCTCTGCCGGGCGGCAAGATCTATCTCTTCCAGGGCCTGCTCAAAAGGGCGGAGAACCCCGACGAAATCGCCGGTGTTCTCGCCCACGAAATCGGCCATGTCGTGCATCGCGACGGCATGCGCGGGCTGATCGAGAGCGGCAGCACATCGTTCTTTATCGGCCTGCTTTTCGGCGATGTGACTGGCACCGGGGCCGCACTTTTTGCGGCGCGCCAGCTCCTGGAAGCCTCCTATTCGCGCGACGCCGAGCGCAATGCCGAGGCCTTCGCGATCGTGACGATGCAGCGCCTCGGCCGCTCGCCGGCGGCGACGGGCGAATTGCTCGTCCGGATTACCGGCGACGAACGCGACCGGCCCTTGCCCCACTCGATCCTCGCCACACACCCGCTCACCGGCGACCGTCTCGAGACCCTGAAAGCGGCGGCAGGCGCCGCTTCCGGCCCGCCGCTGCTTTCCCCCGAGGAATGGGATAAACTTCGCGCGATTTGCGGGAGCTGATCGGAGGCCGAAGGACCTATGCGTCGACTGATCATTGAAGAGCCTTATTCGCACGCCGCCCTCTGGAGCCGGCGGTTGGCTTTGTTCTCGCTTGCCGTCGGCGCGATCGCGGTCATTCTTGCGCGCAGCCAAGCGGTCGACCCAACGGCGACGCTGTCGGTATTCGCCGGTGCGGTTCTCGTTGCCTGTATCGCGCTTCTTTTTGCCGGCACGGCGGCCGTGGTCATCTGGCGCACCGGCAGGCGCGGCGCCGGAATCGTCGCGAGCGGGGTTTTCCTTGCGGCGCTGCTTCTTTGCTATCCCGCTTATCTCGCGGCAAACGCGGTGCGCCTGCCGCTTTTGAACGATGTGTCGACCGATCTCGTCGACCCACCGCAATTTTCACGGTCGAGAATAGCAATCGCCGCACGGGGTGATCGCACGCCGGAAATCCCGCCGCCGCAAGCGCGTCAGGAGCAGCGTTTTGCTTATCCGAACATTCAGCCGATTCTGCTCGATCAGGAGGCGGACGAAGCCTATCAGCTGGTGCTGCGAGCCGTTGCCTCGCGTGGCTGGAAGATCGTCGAGCAGACGCCGCCTGGCGGCAGGATTGGCGTCGGTCATATCGACGCGATCGACCGCTCGCTGATCATGGGGTTCCCGGCGGACGTGACGATCAGGATGCGGCCGTTGGCCGGTCAGACGCGCGTCGACGTGCGCTCGGTCTCGCGCGTCGGTCGTCACGATTACGGCTCGAACGCAGAGCGAATCGCGAAATTCGCGGGTGAAATCCAGAATCAGCTCGACGCCGCAAAGTGATCACGCGGGCGTGTAATGTGCCGCGAGGCTTAGCGGACCATCAGCACGCACCACGCCACGCGCGACGAGATCTTCGAGGTGCGCGAGCACCGAGAGCGCTGCGGCGCCCTTGAGCCGCGCGTCCAGGCCTCCGTAAATGCGCTCGACCATTGCCGGGATGAGTGTATCGCCGGCTTTGATTCGCGTGAGGATCGCGGCTTCGCGCTGATGGCGATGGTGAATGAGCGCGCGCACGTAGCGCAGCGGCTCGCACACCGGCCCGCCGTGACCCGGCCAGTAGATCGTCTCGGATCGGGCGCGGAGCCTTTCCAGGGAGGCCATGTAGTCGTTCATCGAACCGTCCGGACGTGCGACGATCGACGTCGACCACCCCATGACGTGATCGCCGGAAAACAGCGCGTTCTCTTCACGTAAGGCGAAAGCAAGATGGTTCGAGGCGTGTCCGGGTGTGGCGATTGCTTCCAGTGTGAAGCCCGGGCCTTCGAGCGTGTCGCCCTCGGACAGAATGCGCGCCGGGCGGTAATCCGCATCATGTGCGGAATCGAGGCCGGAGGCTTTGGCGTTGGCGTGGCGCGGCGCGTAAGGGCGGCAGCCGACAATCGCCGCACCCGTTGCCGCTGCTAGCGCGCGCGAGGCCGGCGCATGATCCCGATGCGTGTGCGTGATGACGACATGCGCAACGCGCTCGCCTTTTGTTGCGTCGATCAGCGCCGCCACGTGATTGGGATTGTCTGGTCCCGGATCGATGACCGCGACTTCACCGCGGCCCACAATGTAGGTGCACGTGCCGGTGAAGGTGAAAGGCCCGGGATTGGGCGCAAGCACGCGGCGGATGAGGGGCGAGACCTGCTGCACCTCGTCCGGCTTCGGATCGAAATTGCGTTCGAAGGGGATGTCGTCCTCAGCCATGGGCTCTCCGGTTGCAGGAAGATAGGGGGAAAGAACGGAGATGCAAACGTCACTGCTAGGAGCGTGAGCGACGAAGCAATTCAGGGACAAATTCTTCAAGCGATGAAGCGGCGGCCCTGGATTGCTTCGCGTCGCTCGCAATGACGGCATTGAAGATCAATGAAAGTTACGGCCCTTCGGCAGCATCTCTTTCATCTCTGTTTGCACAAGCCGCTGCGCATGCGCGGCGATATCGGCCTTGATTCGTAAATTTTGTGGCCGCTTGATTTCATCGGCGCGCGCGAGCGCCGACAGGCCGGCGCCACGGCCTGATAACAGGTTGAGCAGGGAGGTCAGGTCCTCCATCTGATCGGCGATGACGTGAATGACGCCGGATTCGTTCTGCAGCCGGCCGGTGACAGCAACGAAACGCGCGGCGATGACGAGCGCGCGTAAGCGTTCGTAGACTTTCGGCCAGATGATGATGTTGGCAACGCCCGTCTCGTCTTCGAGCGTCATGAAGATGACGCCGCTCGCCGAGCCCGGCCGCTGGCGCACCAGCACCAATCCGCCGACAATGACGCGCGGGCGCTTTGTCGTGTCGATGGTGGCGAGCGCGGAGGCCGGGATGATGCTGCGCGCGGCAAGATGCTGGCGCACGAACGATACCGGATGGGCTTTCAGCGACAGCGTTAGATGCCGATAATCCTCGACGACTTCTTCGCCGGGCGGCATCGGCGGCAGATGCGCGTCGGGTTCGAGCGGCGTGAAGGCGAGCGCGCGTAAGAGCGGCAAGTCGTCTTTGTCGCCGGCGCGGTTCAAGCCGCGCACGGCCCAAAGCGCATCGCGGCGCGTGAGACCAAGTGAAGAGAACGCGTCCGCTTCGGCAAGCCGTTCCAGCACGCTCGGCGAGAGGCCGGTGCGCAGCCACAGATCGCGGACGGAATCATAGCCGCGGCCGCGGAGCTTCACCAAAAGCTCCATGTCGGTCTGCTCAAGTCCCTTGATCTGGCGGAAACCGAGACGCACCGCGTAGATCGAGCGGATGTCGTCCCGCATCGAGGCGTGGCGCGGATGCAGCACGCCGTTCGAGCCGTCTTCCGCATGCGGTTCCAGCCGGTGATCCCATTCGGATTCGTTGATGTCGACCTCGCGCATTTCGATGCCGTGATCGCGCGCATCGTGCACGAGCTGCGCCGGCGCGTAAAACCCCATCGGCTGCGAATTGAGGATCGCCGCGGCGAACACGTCGGGATAGCGGCATTTCATCCAGGCCGAGGCATAGACAAGATTGGCGAAAGACGCGGCGTGGCTTTCGGGGAAGCCGTAGGTGCCGAAACCTTCGATCTGCTGGAAGCAGCGCTCTGCAAATTTGCGCGGATAATTTTTGGCGACCATGCCTTCGATCATCTTGGTCTTCAGCTTGCCGATCGTACCGGCGCGCTTGAATGTCGCCATGGCGCGGCGCAATTCGTCGGCTTCAGCCGGCGTGAAACCGGCGGCCACGATGGCGATGCGCATCGCCTGTTCCTGAAAGAGGGGCACGCCGAGCGTCTTGCCGAGCACGTCTTCGAGTTCCTTTGAGGGATAGACGACCGGCTCCTTGCCCTCGCGTCGGCGTAAGTAGGGATGCACCATGTCACCTTGGATCGGGCCGGGCCGCACGATCGCGACTTCGATGACGAGATCGTAGAAGCTTGCCGGCTTGAGCCGCGGCAGCATCGACATCTGCGCGCGGCTTTCGATCTGAAAGACGCCGATCGTATCGGCGCGCTGGATCATTGCATAGACGCGAGGGTCTTCCCCGGGGATGGTCGCGAGTGTCAGTTCGAGACCATAATTGCGTTGCAAAAGTTCGAAGCCTTTGTGCAAGACCGTGAGCATGCCGAGGCCGAGCACGTCGATCTTCAGAATTTTCAGCGCGTCGAGATCGTCCTTATCCCATTCGACGGTGGTGCGATCCTCCATCGCGGCGTTGGCGATCGGCACGACCTCGTCGAGCCGCGTGCGGGTGATGACGAAGCCGCCGGTATGTTGCGAGAGATGCCTGGGAAAGCCCGCAAGCTCGCCGGCAAGCGCGATCGCCTTGGCGAGCCGGGGCTCGCGCGGATTGAAGCCGAGGCGCTTCGTCTCGAGATCATCGATCGTACCCGACCACCAGCCCCAGACCGTGCCGGAGAGCGCCGAAACCATGTCTTCCGATAGACCGAACACTTTGCCGACTTCGCGGATCGCCGAGCGGGCGCGATAGGTGACGACGCTTGCGGCAAGGCCGGCGCGCTCGCGGCCATATTTCGCGTAAATATATTGCATCACCTCTTCGCGTCGGTCGTGCTCGAAATCGACGTCGATATCGGGCGGCTCGTTGCGCGCGTCGGAGACGAAGCGCTCGAAGAGGAGATCGTGGATGTTGGGATCGACTTCGGTAATCCCTAGGCAATAGCAGATGACGGAATTCGCCGCCGAGCCGCGCCCCTGCGCTAGAATGCAATTGTCGCGGGCAAAGCGCACGATGTCGTAGACGGTGAGAAAATAGGCGGGATATTTTTTCGTCGCGACGAAATCGAGTTCCTTGGCGATCGCTTTTTCAATCTTGTCCGGCACGCCTTGCGCATAACGGCGCGATGCACCCTGGCGGACCAAAGCTTCGAGCGCCTCCTGCTCGCTCGCATAGCCGGCGCGCAATTCATCCGGGTAATCGTATTGCAGCTGGTCGAGCGAGAAGCTGATCCCATCGAGAAAGCGGATGGTCTCGTAGAGCGTTTGCGGCATGTCTTCGAAGAGCCGCGCCATTTCCTCTGCATGTTTGAGATGACGCTCGGCATTGGCTTGGAGCAGAAAGCCGGCAGTGTCGAGAGTGACGGCTTCGCGAATGCAGGCGACGACATCGGCGAGCGCGCGGCGCTCCGGCGCGTGCATGAGGATGTCATTGGTGGCGAGAAGCGGCAGATGATGGATGCGTGCCAGTTCGGCGCGGCGGGCAAGATCGGCGCGCATGTTGCGGCCGTAGCTTGCCGTCGCCGCAAGCCAGACACGGCCGGGTACGGCGTCGGATAATTTTTCGAGAAACGCACAATTATCCAGCTCGCCCGTATCCATGACGATGAGCTGCTGACCCTCGATATATCTGAAAAGATCGTCGCGCGTGAGATGGCACTCGCCTTTCGGCGCTTCGCGATTGCCGTCGGTCAAAAGGCGCGTCAGCCGGCCATAAGCATCCCGATCGCTGGGATAGATGAGAACATCGGGGATGCCATCGCGGAAGACGAGACGGGCGCCGGTGACGAGGCGAAAGTCGCCGGCATTTTCCTTGTTGTTGCGCAGGAAGAGATGCGCGCGCACCACGCCGGCAAGCGAATTGCGATCGGCGATACCGATGCCGGCGAGGCCGAGCGAAATCGCGGTCGCGACGAGTTCTTCCGGATGCGAACCGCCGCGCAGGAAAGAAAAATTCGTCGCGACCGCGAGTTCGGCATAGCGCGGCTGCGCTCGGGAAATAGGCGCAATCATCCGAACAGGCCGTGCAGGAACCAGCGCGGTTCAACCGTTTCCGTCGTGTAGAGTCCCTCGCGGAACAGCCAGAATCTTTGGCCCAAAGAATCTTCGGCCCGGAAATAATCGCGCGTCAGCGCTGGTTCTGCATGCTTCCACCATTCCGGCGCGATACGTTCCGGTCCCTCGATCGCGGCGATATCATGCCAGACGCGCCGCCAACGGAATTTTGCCGGTGGGCTATCTGGGACCGCTGCAATTGCTTCGATCGGTTCGGGTGGTTCGAGAAGCTTTAATGGCCGTGCGGGCAGGAGATTGGCGGTTGCGGGAGAAGAAAGCTCTGCGTTCGATTTCTTATTCGATCGCCCACGCGTCTGCGCGGCGGGCACGGCAGCAACAGCAAATTCGGGAATATGCGTTTCCTGCTGTTCGAAACGTAGCACGCGGCGCAATCCAAGCCGCGCGCCGAGCCGATCGATCAGATCGGCGAGATCGGTGGAATGATCGCATCCATTTACCTCCATGCCGATCGTCAGCGCCGATTGCGGCATCGCCGGGCGCTCGACCTTGATCGCGGCAAGGCGCACGACATCAAAACCGTAACCAGTATCGAGTCCCTCCTCCCCGGCGGCTTCGATGCGCTCGCGAAACAGCCGCGCGATGAGTTTCGGATCGCGTAACGGCCGACTTGTGCCGGCGGAGAGATGCTTTACGACGCCATCGACACGAAACAGGCTGACATCGATCTCGCGCGCGCCTTCGTCGTGGCGCTCGAGCAATGCACAGAGTTCGTGTGCAAGCCCTGATATCGTTGCCTCGATGTCCTCGCGCCGCGCAATGCCTTCGGCAAAG
>Ga0136846_1215785_pt1 | contig 10772 bp, 8 predicted proteins | sample HopSoiMetagenom2_FD_96841 | JGI IMG/M metagenome (GOLD analysis project Ga0136846, IMG submission 96841) | Grasslands soil microbial communities from Hopland, California, USA - 2 Assembly 2016 (version 4) | ecosystem: Environmental > Terrestrial > Soil > Grasslands | place: USA: Hopland... | reverse complement strand
GAGCTGCTCGAAAGCGACCTGCCCGACAGCGACTACCTCGCGACCGACCTTGCGCGCTACTTCCCGCCGCGGATCGTCGAGCGGTTCGGTCACCTGATCGGCGATCATCCGTTGAAGCGGCAGATCATCGCGACGATGGCGTCGAACGACGTCGTCAACTCCCAGGGCATCACGTTCGCATCACGGATGGGCGCCGAGACCGGCGCCTCGCCGTCCGATGTGGTGCGCGCGTTCCGGATCGCGCGCGACGTGACGGGCGCGACCGCGCGGTGGAGCGACGTCGAGGCGCTCGACGGGTTGATCGATCCCTCCGTCCAGGCCGACCTGATGAACGGCGTGGATTGGCTCGTCGAGACGACCGCGCGGTGGTACCTCGTCCAAGCGGCGGGTCAGCTCCTCATGTCCTCGATCGGGCCGTCCCGCGAATCCTTCGCCGAGGTGTCGGCGGCCATCACGCAGATCGGGCCGGACGCGTGGCGCGAGGAGCACGAGCAGGATGCGCAGCGGCTGGTCGCCGCGGGCGTCCCCGAGGCCGTCGCGCACCGGCACGCGTTCCAGCCGGAGCTGGTTCACGCGCCGGACATCATCGCGGTCGCGCACGCGACCGGCCGCGCGCCGCTCGAGATCGCGCGCGGGTTCTTCGTCCTCGGCGAGCGGCTCGACATCGACTGGCTCGAGCAACAGCTCGAGAAGCTGCCGGCCGCGACGCGTTGGCAGCGCTGGGCCCAGCAGTCGATGGAGGACGACCTGTTCGCGCTTCGGCGAACCCTCTGCGAACGTGTCCTGGAGCTCGCCGGCGGGGCCGGCATCGACGAGGCGATCGAGCGGTTCTTCGAGGATCGCGCCCAGTCGTGTGAGCGGGTCATGCGCTTCCTGCGGGGGTTGAAGATGGAGGGCGTGAGCGACCTGTCGCAGCTGACGGTCGCCGTCCGCCAGTTGCGCTCGATCGCCGGCTAGGCGCTCACGGCCATCGCGCGATCACGAGGCCGACGGCCAGCGCGACCATCGCGATCCACATCAGGCGCAACGCGCCCTCGGGCGCTTCGGTGAGCGTCGCCTCGGTGATCGGCTCGGTCATGTCGCCTTCGACGAGCTCGCCCGAGACGGCGGTCACCTTCCGTCGGATCCGCCGCACCGGCGTGGAGAGCCGGCGTTGTGCCGCCGACAGGAACGCACAGCCCGCGCACACGAACAGCGTCGCGACGTTGATCCGCCCGAGCTGCGCGAAGGCGCCGGCGAGCGCCGGGAAGCCGCCCCACATCAGCGCGAACCAGAGGTCGGAGTGGAACGTGCCGCCGAACCACTCGAGGTTGTACGCCGGCACGAGGAATCCGCCGACGCCGATGAACACCAGTCCCCACCATGAGACGAGCGACGCGCCGTACACGCCGACGACGGCGGCGCCGGCCAGCGCCAACACGGCGGCGGCGATCAAGATCGCGTCGGGGATATGGGTGCGGAGCGGTCGGCCGCGAAGCTCGTCGAGCGCGTGCGCCGCGATCCCCACGGCGAGGAAGAACGCGAGCAATGCGAGCCCGAGGTACGCGGGACGGATCACCGGCACGACGCAGGCACCGATCGCGACGAACGACAGGTGCCACAACGTGTAGGGAGGATGCAGCAGCGACCAATAATCCCGCCAGCCGCCGCCGTCCAGCGCGTAGAAGGCGGGGCGCTCGGTCATCTGCGGACCGCCCACATCACCACGCCGCCGCCCAGGCTCATCCGCCGAACCCGACCGGGCGCCAACCCCGCTGCGGCCCAAAGTCGCTGCTGTTCGGCCAGCGGGTATGCGCGCCAGAACCTCTCGATGCTCGGCCCGAGGAAGCGGCCGACCTCGCGCCACTCGCGCGAGTCGAGCGCGCCGATCAACGGCATGACCCAACGCGTGTACCCCCACCACGCTGCGCGCCACACCGGCGACGTCGGCACGCCGAACTCGAGGCTCGCGACGACGCCTCCCGGTCGGACGACGCGCGCGAGCTCACGCAGCGTCGCCCCGGGATCGTCGACGTAGCGCAGCAGGTACGTCACGGTCAGCGCGTCGAAGGTCGCGTCGGCGAACGGCAGGGCCTCGGCACGCGCGAGCACATTGGCGAACGCCGCGCCGTTGGACTGTGAACGAAGCATCGGCTCCGAGCGGTCGAGCCCGACCACCCGGCCGATGCCGGTGTCGACGATCTCGCGCGCCACGAGGCCGGTCCCCGTTGCGACGTCGAGCACCAAGGGTCTGGTCGGCCCGATCCGCGACACGAGGAACCGCCGCCAGCGGGCGTCTTGGCCAAAGGACAGGATCGCGCCCATCTGGTCGTACCGGGGACCGAGTCCGGCGAACAAGACGCCCGCGTGGCGAGTGCGTTCGCTCGGCTCGCGCGCCATGCCGGTGTCGCCCATGGGGGTCACCGTACGACCCGGCGGGCGGAACGGTCGAGTGCGGCTCAGCCGTAGAAGATCTGCGTGATCCAGTAATACCCGTGCGAGTAGGCGACGCCGATGCCGGTGTGCCGATATCGACGGCCGAGCATGTTCGTGCGGTGCTCACTGCTGTGGACCCACGCTTTGAACACCTTCCACACGGACGGACCCATCCCGATGTTCTCGGCCCAGCACGACACGTGGTGGCCGCGGAGTTTCGTCCACATGTTCGAACTGTGGAACAGGGTGCGGGCGCTCTTCATCAGGTTCGCGTGATGTTGCGCCGTGAGATCGACGTCGCGGTTGTCATCGAGCCGTCGCAGACCGTGCTCCCCGCGGTAATGGTTCACGAAGTGCAGAACCTTCTCGCGAGCACGCGCGGGTCTGAAGCCGCCGGCATGCGCGACACCCATGGTGAGGGTGAGTGCAAGCATGGCGATGACCGCGACGAGTGTGGGGGGGGCGCGGAAACGCACGCGGGTGCAGGGTAGCGGTCGACCTCTGGAGGACCCAAGCGATCACGTGTGAAGATGCCGTAGATATGGCGCCCGAGATCTCCACACGTTTTCCCCCGCTGCCTCCGGAAACATTGCGCGCCAAGGCCGCTCACGTGACGGTTGCGGGGTGCATGGTCGCGTGCGGCGTGCTGTTCGTTGCGTCTGCGTGGGACGAGGTGAGCTGCGTCGCCGGCGAGATCACGTCGTCCGGACCGTGCGGCATCGCGATCGTCGCGGGCGGCTCGTTGGTCGCGGTTGGCATCTTCGTCCTGATCATCGGGTGCATCGTCCTGTATCGCTCCGTTCGGCGCCCGGTGAGCGCGGACGGCGCCGACGGATGGCGGGTCGGCCAAGCGATCGTCGTGATGGTCTGCGGTGCGCTGATGGCTCTGATGATCCCGCGGCTCCGATGCCCAGCCGGAACGACGCTGTCACCGGTGTTCCGCTTCTGTGTCAACCAAGACGTTGCCTTCCCGGCGCCGTCCCCGGGATTGCCGTGGAAGTTCCTGGCCCTCGCCGTTGGGATCGCGGTCGGCACGCTGATGATCCGATGGCGGTCCATGCCGATCTGGCTCGCCTCCGCGATCGTGGTCGCCGCGTGCCTGGGCACCGCCCTGTTCACCGTGTCGCGCACCACCGGGATCCCCGGCTTCCGCTCGTACGCACCGGCGGTGGTTGTGGTCACGCCGCAGCTGGTGGCGCAGCCGCGCCTCAGGCGGGGACCCACGTCGCGGCGTCGCCCTGCTCCGTCAGGGTGACGAACGGCTCCGCGAAGTGCGTCGGCGCGACGATCGTCTCGGGACGAGACGCGATCTCCCGATGCAGGGCGCGCCGGGCCTCGGCGGCTCCTTCGTGGTCGTCGTCGGGACCGCTCGGCCACTCCGGGTGCTGGAGCTGGAGCGGGTGGTTCCACGTGTCTGCGCTGATCGTCAGCCGCGCCGTGGTGGCCCGGACGCGAACGATCTGATGCCCGGGCGTATGTCCGGGCAGATGATGCAGCTCGATCCCGTCGACGAGCGCGTGATCGCCGTCGACCACCTCGAGCATCGCCGCTGCCTCGAGCGGCGCGAGCAGCGCCCAGATCGCGCGCTCCTCTTCGTCGTCGAGCCCGAGCGCTCGCTGCCACTCGAGGTCGGCGTGTTGCACCACGTGGCGCGCGTTCGGGAAGGTCGGTTCACCGCGGACGTCGAGCAGGCCGCCGATGTGATCGTCGTGCACGTGGGTGAGCACGACGGTTCCGATGTCGCCGGGTGAGGCTCCGAGCTCCTCGAGCCGTTCCATCAGGGCACCCGGCTCGGGGACCCAGGCCTGGGTCGGCGATGTCGGGCCGCCGATCCCGGTATCGACCAGGACGAGGCCCGCCGGATGACGGATCAGCCATGCGTGAACCCGCAGCCGCCAGTTCCCGCCCGTCGTTCGAACGCTTGCCGCCGCGTCATCGTGCGAAAGCAACGCGTCGGCTGGGACGTCGGGGAACGCCTCCGTGATCGGGTCGAGCTCGAGATCCGCGTCGAGGATCGCGGTGACGTCCATCGATCCGATCGTGCGGGTTGCGTCCGTCACGGCGGCGCGACCCTAGCATCCGGACCTGGACCGACCGCGGCGACGTCTCGGCCGAGCTGCTCAGTCGCCGCTGTTGCCGTGCGACCCGCTGTTGCCGTGCTGTCCACTGTTGCCGTGAGACCCGCTGTTGCCGTGCTCACCGCTGGTGCTGTTCGCGCCGCTGTTGCCGTGGCTGCCGTGATCTGCATGGCTGGCCTCGTGTTCAGCTTTGCGCGCGGCCTTTGCGGCGTCATGTGCGGCCTGTCGCTGCTCGTTGGCGTACAGGTGCTCGAGCGCGGTTACCAAGCCCGGCGCTTGCGGGTTCTTGATGCAGTTCGTCAGCACGTGCTGGATCGCGTTCACGAGTCCGGTGCTGGGGGCGTCGCTCGGCGCGGGCGCGTTGGGATCGATGCCCGCCGCGGCGTTGCACTCGGCCGTCCGGTCCGCCGGTGGTTGGCTGGACGGTTGAGGCGTGTGGCTTGCGGTGGGCGTGTCGCTTTCGCTCGGCGTGTCGCTGGGCTCGACCGAATCGCTCGGGTCGGCGCTTTCGCTCGGCTCCGGTGACTCGCACGGGTCGGGCGTCTCCGAAGGGTCGGGCGTCTCCGACGGGTCGGGCGTCTCCGACGGGTCGACGCTCGGGTCGACCGACGGATCCACGCTCGGATCGATCGACGGGTCGACGCTCGCGGATGGGCAGGTGACGTCCGTGGTGCTCGGCTGGCCACCGGTCGCCGCAAGGGCAGCGCCACCTCCGAGAACCAACAGACCGAGAGCGATGGCGACGATCGAACGCAGGCGCGCAGACGGTTTCATGCCGTTCGTATCGGCCGACGGGCGCATGACTCTTGAGGACTAGTTCGCGAACCCGTCGTGGTGGGAGCGTGGCGTCGAGCCGATACCGCACGCTCGCGCCGGCCGAGCGCTACCGGCTGAACCAGCGGCGCTTGGATTCTTCCTCGGCGGTTGCCGTCGGGTCGTGGAGCAGCTCGTCGGCCGGGTCGATGTCGGCCGACGGCCGCTCTCCGCTGTTGAGGTGCTCGTCGGCGGTTGGTTCCGGATCCGAGGGGGGTTGAGCGACATCGACGGTCCGGTCGGCGGTGGGGGACCAGCCGCTCGCGGGCGAGGCGGTCGGCTCATCCGTTACCGGTTGCGCCGGCTGCTCCGAGAACATCGCCATCATCTCGTCGGCGAGGCGGGTGGCGCCGTCCCCCTCCGGAGCGGGCGGCGGCGGCTCCGGCGCTCCATCCGCAGCCGCGGCGGGAGGCTCCGACGGCAGCGCGTCGTGTTGCACGGGGGCAGCGGTGGACTGTTCGCTCGGTGCCGCGGGCTTCGCGGCCGGCTTCAGTCTGTTCGCGACCGCGGCGGCCTGTGCCGTCGCGCCCCGCCGCTCGAACAAGCGGAGCGCGCGTCGCTCGAAGGGCTCCGCCTCGGCCGGCCGGCCGGCCTGCCGGCGAACGTCCGCGGCCCACACCAGCGCGCTCGCCCGCAGGTCGGTCGAATCCGTCTGTTCGGCGATGCCGACGCCTTCGCGGATCAGGCGCTCGGCGAGGGCGCCGCGTCCGCGACGCACCATCACTCGCGCACGGGCGGTTCGCCAGCCGACCTGTGTCGTGAGATCGCCCGCGTGCGCTTCGGCGACGTCGGCGAGCGCGAGCGCCTCATCGAGACGATCGTCCTCGAGCACGACGTGCGCGTAGGACGCGGCGAGGGACGCTCGAAGCCGGTCGTCCCGCGCATGCGTCGCCGCTGCCAGCGCTCGCTGCATCAACGGCTCGGCAGCGGCGGGCTGTCCCGCGAGGGCCTCTACCTGTGCGCCCCGCTGGAGCGCGATCGCGGTGTCGACACCCGCACCGAGCTCTTCGAGCGCACCGATCGAGACGCCGATCGCCGCTCGCGCCTCGTCGAACGCGCCGCGGCGGGCGGAGAGCACGGCGAGGATGCCACGTATGTCGTGTTCGGCGATGGGGCCGGCCACTCGATCGAGGAACGAGCGGCACCGCATCTCCGCCTCGGCCACCGATACGGGCCCGTCGAGCGATGCCGCCGCGGCGCCGCGGAGGGCGGCCGTCTCGTCGGACGCTCGCCCGGCTGCGGACGCGTTGTCGGCCGCACGCTGGAGATCGTCCGCGACGAGGCCGTGTTGCGCACGCGCGGCGTGCACCAGTCCCCGCAGGGCCCATGCGTTGGCGAGCGCCCACCCGAGCTCGTCCTCACCGAACGCGGCGATCGCCTCGTCGGCGGTCGATCGCGCGCCCTCGAGCGCATCGTCGTGACCGGCGATCGTGCGGAGCTTCGCCCGAAGCAGCCGGACCCGCCAGTCGACGTCGTCTCCGGCGACGGACGCGGCCAGCGCCGCCTCGGCGATCTCGCGATCGGCCGGCCGGTCCGGGGCTGCGGTGGCCATGTGTTCGGCGGCGAGATAGAGCAGCTCGGCGCGCCGGACGGGATCGTCGTCGGTCAGGGCCGCCGCTCGGCGCTCCAGACGCGCGGCGCCGTCGAGATCGCCCTGGTCGGTCGCCGCGGTCGCGGCCCATGTCAGGAACGTGAGCGCGTCGTCGCGATCGGCGGGGGCCCCGCCCGGCCGCAGCCGGCAGCTCGCCTCGAGGTGCGTGCCGATCGCGTCGGCCCAGCGCCACACGCGTGGGCCGGCGGTGGCCTCGAGGTGCCGTCCGAAGCGCTCGTGGGTCACGGCCTGTGCCCAGTCCGGAACGCCGCTCATCGTCGCTTCGCGCAGGAGCGGATGGCGGAAGCGGAACCCATCGTCGGCGTCGGCGACGAGGTAGCCCCGCGCGACGAGGTCCTGGAGATACGCGGGCATGCCGGGTCGGGCGTCGGGAGGCACGACCTCGAGGAGCGGTGCGGTCGCCACATGCTCGCCGGCAACGGCCGCCATGCCGAGCACGGCGAGTTCGTGCGGAGGAAGCGTCTGCAGCCGCTGGCGGATGGCGCCGACCGTCGTGTCAGGCCACGGCACCCGCGAGAGATCCGCGAGTGGCATCCACCGCCCGCTCCCAGGCGCGAGCGTGCCGGTCTCCGTCAGCATCGCGAGCGACTGCTCGATCGCGAAGGGCAGTCCAGACATCCTCGCGCCCAGTGCGGTGATGACACCGTCCTCGGCGGCGCCGAGGAGATGGCCGACGAGCGTCTCGATCGCCTCGCGGTCGAGCGCGGGCAGGCGGATCGCCGGAAGATTCTCCGTCTCGCGGGTCGTCGTGATGGCAACCAAGACCGGCGTGCCGCGTGCGGCGGTTGCGACGTCGGCGAGGAGCCGGACGAAACCGCTGCCGGCGCGATCGGCGTCGTCGATGTGCAGAACGATGGGCGCCCCGCCGGCTGCGGCCTCGAGCAGCCGGCGAAGCGCCCATCGGATGTGATCCGGATCACTCGCACCCTCGAGCGCGAGCATCGCGGACAGATGCGCGACCAGATCGTCGGCGTCGGCCTGGCCCGCGACGAGCGAGGTGAGGCGAGCTCGCGCCGGCTCCGCCGGCGCGAGCGGGTCCAGACCGGCGAGCGCCTCGACGAGCGCGGCGAGCGGCCACCGTGCGCCCCCGCCGTCGGCGGGGGCGCACGAGAGATGCAGGACGTTCGCGGCGTCGATCGACGCCGCGAACTCGGCCACCAGCCGGGTTCGTCCGCTGCCGGGCTCCCCGGTGATCAGAACCGCCGCGCCGCTCCGATCCGCGACGACGCGGTCGAACCGCGACCGCAGGTCCGCGAGTTGGGTCTCACGTCCGACCAGGGGGCCACCCCACCGAGCGGTTGGGTGGATCGGCGGGCCCTGGGTGATCCCCACCGCCGAGCGTTGCTGCGCCGTTGCCGGCTCCTCGACCGCTGGCTCCGGCTCGGGTTTCTTCGGGTAGAGCTCTGCCGGTGCGGAGACCGGACCGGCGTCGCCACGTGCCGGTGACGCGGGTGGCGGCTCTGGGGCGAGCGCCGACGCATCGGTCGCCCCGAACGCCGCGGCCGGTTGGGTGACGGCGGGCTCGACGGCACGAGTCGGCTCGGGAACGGGCGTGGGCGCCACCACCGCGACGGGCGGTTCGGCCGCGCGCGTGGGTGTGACCACCGCAACGGACGGTTCCTCCGCGGGCGTCGAGACCGGTGCCGGGCGCTCCGCATCTGGCGCTCCGTTCGTCGTCGGCCCGATGGGCGGGGCGACGTCCGGCGATCCGATCGCAGGAGGCTCCTTCAGAGCGGACTCGACCGCCGGGGGCTCCGCGGCGACCGCCGGCGCTTGATCCGGCACCGCGGTCAACTCGTGCACGCCCGTCAGCAATAGATAGGTGTCCTCGCCGACGTGCAGCGCGCTCGTGGCGGCCGCGCCCTGGGTCAGCGGGGTGATCGCGTCGCCGGCGATCGCCTCGCCCGTACGGGCCGCCTTCTGCAGCTGCACGGCGCTGTCGATCACCTGTTGCCAGCGCGCGTCCTGTTCCTTCTTCGCGTGGACCTCGACGGCGTCGACACCGACGCGGAGCGCTCGCTCGATCGCCTGCGCCTGCAGGCTGAGCCGGACGGCGCGCACGGCGGCATCGCCGGAGGGCGGCAGGAGCGCGATCAGCGTCCCGGGCGCATCGGGCGAGCCTTCGAACACGGCGCCGGCCGCTTCGAAGATGCCGCCGACCGCGTCGATCACTTGATAGACCGTCCGGCCCGTCATGCCGACGGCCACCGCCGCGAAGACCGGGTAGACCGGGGCGGAGGGCGGCATCGCGCCGGCGCTGCTCGCGCTATCCATCCGCGGAGCTCCCGACGCCGACGGTCGCGCCGAGCGCCAGGCTGAAGTCATGCGGGCTGGTGGCGACCGCGCGCGCGTCCTCTTCAGTAACGAGCCCGTCGCGGACGAGGGCGAGCAGCGACTGATCGAAGGTCTGCATCCCGTCGTAGCCGCTCTCGGCGATCACCTCATGGATCGCCGGCTCGAGCTCGGGATCGAGGATCCGGTCGTAGATCCGGCCGGTCGTCAGCATGACCTCCACGGCGGGCACGCGACCGAGTCCATCCGCGCGTTCGAGCAAGCGCTGCGACAGCACGCCGCGCAGCGCCCCTGCGACCGAGGTCCGGACCTGTGCCTGCTGGGCCGGCGGGAACATCTCCACGATCCTGGAGATCGTCTCGCCCGCGTCGATGGTGTGCATCGTCGACAAGACGAGGTGACCCGTCTGCGCCGCCTGGATCGCGGCGAGCGCCGTCTCGTGGTCGCGGATCTCACCGAGGAAGATCACGTCGGGGTCTTGGCGCAGCGACTGGCGCAACGCCGCGGCGTACGATGCGGTGTCGCGGCCGACCTCGCGCTGGCGGATCACCGACATCGCGTCGTTGAACACGACTTCGATGGGGTCTTCGATCGTCACGATGTGTGCGCGGCGCGTGCGATTGATGAACCCGAGGAGCGCGGCGATCGTCGTCGTCTTGCCCGCGCCGGTCGGTCCGGTGACGAGGATCAAGCCTCGCTTGGTTTCGGCGAGCTCGCCGATCGATGGCGGCAGCGAGAGTTCCTCGAAGGTCAGGTCTTCGGGACTCACCCACCGGATGGCGAGCCCGACGGTGTCCGACTGGCGGAGCACGTTGACGCGGAAGCGCCCGACTCCTTCCATCGTGTAGGCGAAGTCGGCCTCCCGCGTCTCGGCGAACTCCTCGGCTTTGTGCGGGGGCATCAGCGCGTCGGCGAGTTGACGCGCGTCGGTCGCGGTGACCTCCGGGAACGGCGCAGGCAGCAGCTCGCCGTCCACGCGGATGAACGGGACGTTGCCGGCCTTGACGTGCACGTCGCTGGCTCGCCGTTCGACGGCGTAGCGAAGCAGTTCCGCAGGGTCCATCCCCTCGAGGCCTTTCCGGAATCGATCCTTGCGGAAGGCTTCGGCCGTCCGGGGGACGGCTTGAGTGAGGGGCGGACCCTCGTGCCGGCTCTCGGCCGGCTTACGCCGCGCGGTACGCGGTCCACGCCTCCTGCATCCGGACCGCCTGGTCGGGCGTGAACTGGTGCATGCAGGAATCGTAGGTGTAGTCCATGAAGTTGGTGATCGGATCGGTGCCCGGCGCCGAGCACGTATCGCGCCCGACGGGGCACTGATAGGCGGGCGAGCCCTCGGCGGGCGTGTCGGCGATGAAGTCGCCGCTGCCGGTGCAGCCGCCCTGGAACGTGTGATACAGGTTCAACCAGTGCCCGATCTCATGGGTCGCAGTGTCGCCCTCGCTGTAGTTCGTGCCCCACGGTCCACCGGGCAGCGTGTCGAAATGGATCACGACGCCGTCGAGCACGCCGTCCGTCGAGGCGTCCTGCGCGAAGTACGACCATCCGAGCAGCGAGTTGCCGAG
>Ga0136846_1208745_pt1 | contig 10773 bp, 7 predicted proteins | sample HopSoiMetagenom2_FD_96841 | JGI IMG/M metagenome (GOLD analysis project Ga0136846, IMG submission 96841) | Grasslands soil microbial communities from Hopland, California, USA - 2 Assembly 2016 (version 4) | ecosystem: Environmental > Terrestrial > Soil > Grasslands | place: USA: Hopland... | reverse complement strand
TGATTGGCCGTTTCTCATACAAAAATTTATAGGCCGGCATGATCGAATCGAGCGTGATGCTTCGTGGCGAGTACAAATGGCGGTGATGCCATGGCGCAGAATACATCGGTGCTTCGTTAGGTTTGTTTTCGCCGCCTAGCGAACTAGTAGCGGAAGGTTGCTGGGCCGTAGCCGCCGGACTGGGACTGCCGGCGGCAGGCGATCCAGCCGCTGCAGGCGAAGCTGCGGCAATGGCTTTCTGACCAGCGACAGCGGAAGCCGGAGAAGCGCCTTGTGCCGGCGCGGGCGCCGCGCCAGCCGCAGGTGACGCCCCGGCAGCGGCGGGAGCCGCGGAGCCTCCGGGCGACGCGGATGCAGCCGGTGCAGCATTTTCATCTTCCAGCGGCGTTCGCTGGCCGATATTTGACAGGTCGGGGCCGGTCCGCATTTTTCCGAGCAGGACCGGCCGCTCGAACAAGTAATCTCGGGGCGCGCTCCGTCGATCGCCCCACTTTCGGTCCAGATCCGCGCCGGCGTAATCCGCTCGCACCCATCGGCTATGGCAATAGACACAGCCGTTCGCGTTATAAACCTGTCGTCCACGTTCGGCCATTCCCGACGGCGGCATCGGGTAAATATCGGTGTCTTCTTCCAGGCTCTGCGGATCGAGCCCGCCGATCTGCATGTTCGGTACAACGGTTAGGCCAATCCACGAGAACATGAAGGTTCCAAGAATACCGATGAATAGAGGAACGAGGCCTTTCATAAGTGAGGCTCCGATCCTTCGGCCTCCACCGGATTGAGAAACGTCGGCACACTGGCAGTGCGTCCAAGACCGAAAAGCATCAGTCCGAAATGGAAAGCAAAAATGAAATGGGAAGCGGTCATGAGCAGGCCGGCCAGACTTCGCCCGCGCAAATACGGCAGAATCGATTGGGTGGTTTCGGTAAACGGCAGTGTGGCATTATCCAGCGACGTGCCCTGCACTACGGCCGCTGCCAATAACATCAGCGACATCAAGCCAACGCCGTAAGCCGAGGCCCAGAAATGAAGTTTAATCAAAGACGCGTAACGCCATTCGCGGCCGACCAGACGCGGTACGATGTAGTACATCGAACCGAACAGGATCATCGTGACAAACGCGTAAAGACCCATGTGCGAATAGGCGATACTGGCCTGACTGAAATCAAGAAAGCGGCTGGTGGAACGGAGCGAAATCACGACCCCGACTGCGCTGAACACCGTGTAGGAGATTGCGCCAAAGACTGTGAAACGAAGGGTCGGACTGTAACGGAGCAGCTGGAAATGCCCCTGCATTGTCATGTGATGATTCAGACCGACGGTGGCCACCGGAATAATCGTTAGGATCGTCGCCGCAATGCTGGCCGTGATCATCCAGGCCGGGAACGGTCCATCCACCATCCGTTGCATTCCGGTCCAACTCGAGAAAAGCGCATATGTCCAGAAGCCGATGGTGGCCAGGTGATAACTGTAGACCGGCCGCCCGATTACCTTCGGAATCATGTAATAGGCGGTTCCGAGCGCGATGGCGCCGAACCAGAGGAACAGAAGATTGTTGGCGTACCACCAGTTCACTCCCGCCTGGAGAACGCCCTGCACCGGCGCCACGAATAACATCACCTGCGCGGCGGCATACAGCCATGGGAACCACAGAAACGCGCCTAACAAATACCATTGGGTGATATAAATCTGTTCCCCGCGCCGGAACCGGAACATAAGCACTGCCCATGACATGATCAGGGTGTAGGAAGCGAACAGAATTACCGAGGCATATGGTGGAAACTCCAGCCACTGGTAACCGGTACTTTGACCGGCCAGGACAGCGACCACGCCGACTAGCACACCGAAATTCCAGAACGCTGCGCCAGCCACTAGCAGTAAGGGATGCCGCAACACCGTCCGGCAAAGCCTGGCCATCAACCAGATGGCTGTGCCCATGGCGGCCATCGATGCCCACCCGTAAATCATCACGTTGACGTGCGCCGGTCGCAGCCGTCCCCATGTTAAAAAGCTGACATTCGCCAGCAGATCGGGCGCGTGCATTTTGATCGACACGGCCATTGCCAACACGGTACCGATCAGCAGCCAGACGAGAGCCGAGGTGTAGAACATCAACACCGGGACGCGAGTCGACGCATCGATTAGCGCGCGCTCGACCTGCTCGATGTCGCTGGGGGGCGTATCGATTTTCAGGTCCGGGGCTTTTAGCGGGATCTCAGCAGCATCCATAAAATTATTTAGCGAAGCGAAAGTTCATAGGTTACCGACCGGCAGGCGGGGAGTTTCCCCTAACCGGCAATGGCGATCCCGCGGGCGAGGAAGTGGCGGCCGGTTGCGGGCTGCGCGGTGGAATGGCTGCCGGCGCAGGCGAAGCGGCCGGTGAAGCAGAAGCTCCGGGCTGGGTACCGGGGGCTGCACCCGGCGGATTGGTTCCGGCGGCCGGTTGAGCCTTCGCCCCGTGGCCCTCGATTTCCATGCCCTTGGGAGTGAGTGACGGCGCGGGCGAACCGGGCGGTGCGGCCGCGGCAGGAGGAACAGCAACACCAGATGCGGACGCAGGCGGCTGAGCCGCAGGCGTTGCAATCGGACCCGCGGGGGCGGGCTTTTTCGACGCCAGTTGCGGGATCGTTAGTTCTATTGCGCGCTCGATCGGAATCCGGACGGTGCCTTTGTTTTTATCGACCCATGCACATCCGGTTAGGCCCGTGGCATCCTGTTCTCTTTGTGTTTTCAGTTTCGCCATTCGGTTTTCCGAGCGCTTCTGTTCATAATCCGAGCCGCGACGGGAAGGCCCTATCACTGCCCAAACGAGCAGTCCAAAAATGCCGAACAACAGGACCACGCCTAACCACGTCGAGAACGGCGTTCTCGCCTGCGCTATCTGTCGGAGTGTTTGTGTCTCGGCCATGTCAGTTCACAATCCGAATGGATTCGATCAAGCGTGGGTCGCGGACCGGGAATAACGAGGTGCGTCCAATGATCCGCAGGTAAACGAAGGCCAGGGTGCAGCCGATTGCGATTACGCTGACGAAATCCCAGATACTGAGGTGCACACCGGTGCCATGCAGGGCGGGCAACACGATCACGTAAATGTCCAGCATTTGCATGACGAGGATCCACGCCGCCATCCAGGCGAGCTGACGCGGATGTTGTTTGATCGATTGCAGCAGGAGAATTACAAACGGTCCAAAGAAACGACCGAAAACAAGCAACATGCTGAGGTTCCACCAGCTGCGTGTATTACGGACGAGAAAGTACTGCGTTTCTTCCGGAATATTCGCGTACCAGATCAGCATGTACTGGGCGAATCCGATGTAAGCCCAGAAAATAGTGAAGGCCAGCATCCACTTACCCATGATGTAGAAATGCTCGCGCGTGACCACCTCACGGAGGTATCCGGCCTGGCGCAGACCGGTGATGACCAGAACCAGCAGTGACATCGAACTCCCGGCGGCGCCGGCGAAAATGTAGACGCCCCACATGGTGGAGAACCAGGTGTAATGCAGGCTCATGAACCAATCACAAGCAGCGAAGGTTAACGAGAGCGCGAACAACGGCAGACTAACAAAAGCCACTTTGCGCATTTGGATGGTAAACGCGGGATTGCCGTCGCGATCCTGGTTCACCGACAGCCGCCGCAGAACCAGAGAAGCAACGATGAAGAAAGCGAAATAGAACAGCGTGCGAATGAGAAAGAAGTTCCAGTTTAAATAAGCGCGCTTCTTATCCAGCGCCGGATCCTGGCCAGGCGCGATGTTCAGCCAGTCATAAAGATGATGGCGCAGGAAAAATATGGGGATGAACAACAGCGCCAGCACCGCCATTAAACAGGCGATGTTTTCCAGCTGTCGTCGCACGACGACCGACCACTCCGCATCAACCGCGTGGTGCACGATTGCCCAGAAGAAGCAACCGGCGCAGAGCGTGAAGAAGTAGCCGAAGGCAAACAGCCAGGAGTAACTAAACTGCAGAGGCTGCATCGCTGCGCCGATCATGCTGACTACCAGGGCCGCGAACCCAACGGCACCAAGAATGAGAGACAGCCCCGCGAAACGGCCGGCCTCAAAGTACTCGCCTTCAGGTGTTGGAAGTTCGTGTGGGCGATCGCTCATTTTTTATCGAGGGCGGCTCGTTGATTTTCCGGAACATCGGCAATCGTCGCGTTCTGACTGCGCTGAAGGGCACGGAGATAAGCGATGATGGCCCATCGATCGCCGACGGTGAGAGTGCCGCCATAAGGCATCATGGTGTTCTTGCCGTTGGTGATGGTGTTAAAGATTTCGCCGTCCGCCATACCGCGAATCCGATCGTCCTGAAGCGTCACTACCGTCGCCAGACCGTACTGCTTCGTTATGCCGTTGCCGGCTGCGGTGGCTCCGTGGCACATCGCACAGGTGATATTGAAACGCTCGCGGCCTCTGCGCATCAGCTCGGGAGTTACCTCGACTGGAAAGCCGTTGCCCCAGTGATCAGGGCCCATCTTGCCGGTATGGTAGTAATCCGCGCCTTCGCTAAACGCGATGTGTTCTCGAACTGGCGCCGGTGCTACTCCAGCGGCCGGAGTAGCAATTGATTGCGGCTTCGGCGGTTCGTACCCGAGCGGAACGGTTCCTTCAACCGGCATTCGGCTTCCGCGCCGATCCGCGAAAAAGTCGAGCGGCGCTTGAGCCCGGACTTTCATTTGCCTAACCATGTCCGGAAACAGCTCGAAGGGCGGCGCGCTGCTTTTCTCGCCGCGGAACCCCAGATAGGCGATTCCGGCGATCGTCACCAGCAACGAAATGAGAAAAAAGCCGCGGAGCATGGTTAGTCTTCGTGAATGATGGTGATGTGCTGGCCGCCGCTGCGCTCCAAAAGATCGCGGGCTTCAATCTCAGTGAATCGTGGATCGCGCGCTTCGATAGCGAGGAAAAATCCATCGTTACTCGCGCGGCTGAACCGATTCCAGTTGAACATCGGATGGTACCAGCGCGGCAACCCATTCATGATCTGCCATGCGAAGAAGGCCGCGAACGCCGAAAACAGAATAGTTAGTTCAAACATGATCGGGAAGAACGCCGGCACCGTTCGCCAGGTGTAAGGTTTCCAGTGGACGATCAACGGATAGATGATCCAGGACGGCCCGAACTCCAGTATCATCGCCGTCACGAAGCCGGTGATGCCCCCAATTAGAACGATTGCGCTAAGCCAGGATTTTCCGATTCCCATGGCGTCATTCATTCCATGGATCGGAAATGGCGAGAATACGTCCCAGCGTTTGAATCCGGCGTCCCGCACAATCTTGGCCGCTTCATAGAGCGACGCCGCGTTGGGATATTCCGCCGCCATGGCGTAGACCTTATGACCGGAAGGCGTTCTCATGTGCGCTCCTTTCCGCCGGCGGCTATCGGATGATGACCAGCGGCGCTGACATGATGTGGATCCGCTTCCGGCACCACGATTTTCACTTCGCTCATGGCGATCATGGGCAGGAACCTAACGAACACCAGGAACAGGGAGGTGAAGATGCCAAAGGTGCCGATGAACGTCCAGATGTCCACCCAGGTGGCGTGGAATAAGCCCCACGAGGACGGCAGGAAATCACGATGCAATCCGCCCACGATGATGATGAACCGCTCGTACCACATGCCGGCGTTCACGCACATGCAGACGAAATAAACGACGTAAACATTTCGCCGGCACCATCGGAACCAGAACAACTGCGGCGAAAGCATGTTGCAGAACAACATGCCGACCCACCAGTACCACCAGTAGGGCCCGAGTATTCGGTTATAAAAGGCAAACCGTTCGTAATGATTGCCGCTGTACCAAGCCATGAAAAATTCCATGGCATAGGCGTAAGTGACGAACGATCCGGTCAGCAGGATGATCTTCGCCATCTTGTCGACGTGTTGCGGCGTGATGATGTCGTGCAGTTTGAAAATAGCCCTGGCCGGAAGCATCAGCGTCAGCACCATGGCGAAGCCGCCGAAAATCGCGCCAGCCACGAAGTACGGTGGGAAGATCGTGGTATGCCATGTCGGCAATATGGAAGTGGCGAAGTCAAACGACACGACGCTGTGCACTGACAGTACCAGCGGAGTGGAGAGGCCGGCCAGAAGCAGGTAGGCCATCTCATAGTGGCGCCAGTGGCGGTTGGAGCCGCGCCAGCCGAGGGCAAATACGCCGAGCAAGAACTTTTTAATCTTCGACGTAGCCCGATCCCGCAGAGTGGCCAGATCGGGAACCAGTCCGGTGTACCAGAACAGCACGGATACGGTGAAATAGGTGGAGACCGCGAAGACGTCCCACATCAACGGGCTGCGGAAGTTAGGCCAGATACCGTAGTTGTTAGGCAGAGGCGCCAGATACCAGGCCATCCACACCCGTCCGACGTGAATGCCGGGGAAAATTGCCGCGCACATGACCGCGAACAGCGTCATGGCTTCGGCCGCCCGGTTGATCGACGTTCGCCACTTTTGTCGCAGCAGATACAAAATGGCTGAGATCAAGGTTCCGGCGTGTCCGATACCGATCCAGAACACGAAATTGGTGATGTCCCAGGCCCAGCCGACCGGATGATTCAAGCCCCATGTGCCAACCCCGGTTGATATCTGGTAGCCAATGCAAAACAAACCGATCGCCGCGATGGCCGAGGTGATTGTGAACATGACCCACCACCACCTCGGTGTCGGCCCCTCCACCACACCCGCGATCCGTTCCGTAATCCAGCTGAAATTCCGCCGGTGCAACACCAACGGGATGCGCGCCAACGGCCGTTCCGGCGAGCTGGACGCTTCCCCTTCGATGATGTCTGGAACTGTTGAGGCGCTATCCATGATCAATCGTTATCCTTTAGCCGGGCTCTCGTCGCCTTTCGGCTCACGGTCAGAAGGTCGTTTCAATTTCCCTTTATCATGCTGCTGTTCGTATTCGTGATTCACGTTCTCGGTGTGCTCTTTTTCCACCGGGCTCGCTACACCGATCTGTTTTGCATCCGGCATCTTGGGATTCGGATTGCGGATTCGGGCGAGGTAACTCGTCCGGGTGTTCACGTTCAGATACTGGAGCAAACGATAGTTGCGATCCTGCTGCTTCATCTTCGAGACGCGGCTTTGCGGATCCGCGATGTCGCCGAACACGATTGCTTCGTTAGGGCAGGCTTCGGCACACGCGCTGGTAAATGAATCCCGCGGAATCCGCAGATCACCGCCGCTGGTCCCGACTCGCACGTGCTGCGCAATTTTCGCTTCTTCGATTCGTTGGACGCAGTAGGTGCACTTCTCCATGACCCCGCGCATGCGCACGGTGACATTCGGATTCTTCTGGAGCTTCACGATATCGGGCGCGCCTTTCTCAGTCAGCGGGCCGAGATATTCGTGATACGTGCCGAATTGCCCGGCGATCTTCTTCTTGCCCACCGGACGCTGGTTGTAATCGAAGAAATTGAATCGGCGCACCTTGAACGGGCAGTTGTTAGCGCAATACCGGGTTCCGACACAGCGGTTATAGGCCATGACGTTGAGGCCATCTTCGCTGTGAACGGTGGCGTTAACCGGACATACCGTCTCGCAGGGAGCATTCTCGCAGTGCTGACACATCATCGGCTCGTGCACCATCTCCGGGTTCTCCGGATACTGCCCGCGATCCTGATCGAAGCCTTTTTCGCTGGCGTAATAACGATCGATACGCATCCAGTGCATTGCGCGGCCATGAGACACCTGCAGTTTTCCAACGACCGGAATGTTATTTTCAGCCTGGCAGGCGATGACACACGCGCTGCAACCGGTACAAACGTTGAGATCGACAGCCATTCCCCATTGCTGCTCGGAGTTGAGCGCCGGATGCGCGTATAACGACGGTAACTTCGACGGTAACTCCTCGTCGCCGGCCACCTTCTTCACGAAATCGTTTTCTTCGCGGTAATGATCGAGAGTGGCCTCGCGAACCAAGCCGCGGCCTTCGATGCTCCAGTGTTCCTGCGTGATGGAGAGTGGATAATGTCCGCCGGCTTTCTGCACCTGGACGCTCTCCACATTCTTGCCGTTGGCGACGACGAAATGCGGATTCGACGCCGTTCGCAGCAGGTAACCATTGAACCCGCGCTGCTCAGCGATGCCCGGCTTTTGCCCATCGATGCCTCCGCCCGCGTAGGGCAGAGAGTCGAACCCTGGCATGACGCGGCCATAGCCCAGAGGAATGGTAATTGAGTGATCGGCGTGGCCGGGTGAAACCACCGCGGCAATGACCAATTCTCGTTTGATCGGAGCGTTGTTGGCGTCCCGCGCGGTGTCGGTGATCGAGATATTGATGAGGTCGCCGGTGCCGACGTTCAACCGCGCCGCTGTCGTTGGACTGAGCAAGGCGCCATTGTCCCAGGTCAGCTTGGTGACCGGGTCCGGAAGCTCCTGGAGCCAGCCGTTATTAATATAGCGGCCGTCGTCGATCGAATAGTCCCTAACGAAAACGATCTCCGGCGAATTTTCATTTGGAGCGGCGGCAGAAACCCACTGCTGTTGCACCGTAGCGCCCGCGCCGCCGGCGATTGCCGCCGCAGCCCGATCGCGCACCTGGACATGCGCCGCAAATCCGTCATGGACGAATTTCTTCCAGGCAGTATCGAAATCCCCCGGCGGTCGGGTTGCCTTGAACGTATCCTGAATGAGTTGCGGACCATCGACCGCGGGACGGCCGAGCACCATGTTCATCAGATCGATTTCCGATAGGCCGCCGAACAACGGCATGATCATCGGTTGGATCGAGAGATAGCTGCCATCTGGCGCCAGCGCGTCTCCCCAGGTTTCCAGGTAATGTGCCATCGGCAGATGCCAGTGGCTCAGCGTCGAAGTCGCATCCTCGTGATAGCCTAACCTAACGACGTCAGGCACGCGTTTCTGAAGATCAGCCCATTCCAGCGGCTGCTTGGTTTCGGGATCGCGAGCTACGCCGCGGAAAGCATTGTAAACGGGATCGCCGCCGAGAATGAACAGCTGCTTCACCCGATTGTTGGCCATATCGTCGGCCAACTGCGACAGACTAACGGTGTGCGAATTTCGGGGCACATCCCGCACCATCAAAGTAGCGCCGATGTTTTTCAGCGCGGCATTCATCCCATGAACGAGCAGCTGCACCGGCACCGACTGGTGAGGGCCCGTAACCACAAGGCTCGCGCCCGCCTTGGAAGCAAGATCGGCCGCTGCCTGCTTAATCCACTCGCTATCGAGGCCGTCGTTAGGTTGGGGAGGCAGCGTCCCCAAAAGTCCATTCAATCCGCCGTCACCGGTGGCAGTACCGATTTCGCGGGCGAACGCATAGGCGACGCGAGCGATCTGGCTGGCGGCACAGCGCAACCGGTGATCCGCCATCGAGCCGGTTAACGTGAACCGGTTTTCCACCACATACAGGCGGTTCATCGTGTCTTTCGCCTGCGCCACCCGACGGCGCGAAGTGAAACCGCGAGTCGAGCCGAGGTCGCCATCACCGCAATCCAGGAAATCTGCATCCAACGCGAGGATCACATCGGCGCGTTCGAACCTTGGGACTAACAAGCTATTCGGACCGAAAGCGGCACCTGTCGCCGCATCGCCGTCGGGCCTTACCGGGTCGTAGGCACACCAACGCATCGCGGGAAACGTACGCTCCAACTCCGTCCGCAAACGTTCGCGAGTAGGTGATTGGTAATCTTCCACCAGGAACGCAAGACCGGCTCCGCCGTCGCCTTTCACCTTGCCCATCAACTCACCGAGATACTTCTCGAAATCAGCGCGTTCGCGGATTTCCAGTGCCCCAGCTTTGGTTCCCTTCTCACCCTTTTGCGCCTTCTGCGCGAAACGCCGCGACCGCGTAGGATCGTAAAGGTCGAGAATGGATGCCTGCGCAAAAACGTCGGTGGCACCGCCACTCTGCGGATGGAGCGGATTGCCCTCTAGCTTGATCGGTCGCCCATCAACGGTCGTAGCGATCAGTGGGATTGCGCCGCCGCGCCGCGGCATCGCCGTTGCATAATAAAGAGCCTTACCGGGAATCGTCCATTCGACGTTCTTGGTGAACGGAACCAGATGCATCTCCGGACGGCGGCAACTGCTGAGGCCAACGCCTGCCAATGCCATCGAAGCTCCCATTAACTTTACAAAGCTCCGCCTCGACCATTCATCACCCATTTGAGCTGCGCCGTCGGGAAACTCGCGCTCCAGCCATTGGCGAAACTCGGGCGTATCGCTGAGTTCGTCGACGCTCCGCCAGTAGCGTTTGCCGCTCTCTGCCTCCGGAGGATGTTCGAATACGCGCTTCATGGCTTCGTTTGGGGAGCGCAGGCGCGTCGCCTGCTAATTTTGGCGCCCTCGCCGAAATTGCTCCTGAGGATTTGCCAGAAACCGATCGCGAGGGCGCAATCGGCAGCAGGCGGGGGCGCCTGCGCTCCCCGGAAACTCCGCGGCTGCATCGCAGGAACGGGTTCGCTCATCGGTGGCACCCCTGGCAGTTGGTGGGCGGGTTGATGTTCCATTTCTCTTTCAAAGTCTGGCCGATCTCGGTCTGGGTGAGCTTGTCCTTCTTCCCCCAGTCATCACCGACGCCGTTCGGTTTTCCGTATTTCGAAACGAACTCTGCCGGTTTCACGTCATCCGGTTTCCAATCAAGGTTAAAGATCTGATCTTCGGGCCGAAGAAAATTTTCAGGGTGCCGGTGACACTCGAGGCACCACGCCATACTGTGCGGTTTGGCGTGATAGGCGACCCGCATGTGATTGATATCGCCGTGGCAACTGGCGCAGCTGATACCGCGGTTGATGTGAGC
>Ga0136846_1220597_pt1 | contig 10774 bp, 12 predicted proteins | sample HopSoiMetagenom2_FD_96841 | JGI IMG/M metagenome (GOLD analysis project Ga0136846, IMG submission 96841) | Grasslands soil microbial communities from Hopland, California, USA - 2 Assembly 2016 (version 4) | ecosystem: Environmental > Terrestrial > Soil > Grasslands | place: USA: Hopland... | reverse complement strand
GCAGTTGCGGCATTTGCCGATTCGACTGCGTCGGGGTCGACGAAAACCACAAGCTGGACAATGGGTTCTGGGCTGACAAGTCGTGTGTCTACGAATAATGCTGGTGGTGCGGGTCCATGGAACTCCCTTGTTCTTGCCGATACGGCTGGTCCAGTGTCGCTTGGTGCGCATCAATACTCGGCAACGGCAGAGTTTGCTAACGCTCACGCAGGCGCAGCGCTCATGTATATTTCACCCGGTACAACGCTTACGGCAAGTACTATTGGATATGAGTGGGACTATGTAAAACGTGAAGAACCGACAACTCCCGCTAATCTTGTCATGCTCTCTCAGCAGCCAATCCCATTGGTTTCACTTGCCTCAAACTACAACGGTGACAGCTATGCAAAAGACGGTATATTCAAGTACGGAATGTCGCTTTACAAAGACGACACTTCGGGCGCGCTTGTATTTAACGCAGGAACGTGGCGTTTCCAATGGGGGCTTAGTCGTGTGCGAGCCGGTAACCTAGACCTAAATGGCGCTATCGATATTACCATGCAGCAAGCGATGATCAATATTCTAAAGGACATGAGCTTAACGCCAACAACACTTCTTGATGTAGCTGCAAATATTGACCCAACCCCACTTGTTAACCCCAGCTCTTCAGCAACTGCAGCCGACTATGGCTTAACGCTTACGGCTACAAACTACCAAACCCTCTTTGCTCCGTCGCAAATTCCAACAAACAACTTCTCGAACAACATTGACGGTAGTAATGACTATACGTTCGGTACGGTTTTTAGTTCGTCGACAACGGGTAAAGTACACGGCATACGATGGTTTTTCCCAGATACGCTACCAAATGATCACGTTGTTGGCTTGCTTTACACCTGGACAAATAACTCTACCGGTACGGAGCTTGCACGAGTAACCTTTACGAATCCGCAGTCGGGTTGGAACGAGGCGAAGTTTACAACGCCAATAGATATTACGGCAAATACTAAGTACGTTGCTGCGGTATGGACAGTGGATCGCTTTGTTACCTCTGTCAATCAGTTTGCTTCTGTGGGTGTAACGAACGGTGACCTCACTGCGCCTGCAGATACAGTCGGTATTCATAACGGAAAAGCTCGCGCTGGCGCTGGTGGTCCATCGTATCCTGATAACTCATTTACTAGCAACGGCTACTTGGCTGACGTCCTCTATATTGCCACTGGCCCAGGGATAATTACCTTTGAAGGATGGGGTATTCCTATCAACTAAAATTAAAAAACTCCCTCGTAGAAAGGGAGTTTTTAGAGGTAGCAATCTTATTGTTCGTTTGAAGCAATCATATAAAGCCGGGCGAGAATGGTTTCAATAACCTCATGCTTTGCCGCATCGCTGTTTACTTCAATAAGCAACCCTTTGCTGCGATAAACCTCAATGACAGGAAGGGTTTTTGTATTGAACTCGTTTATACGGTTACTAAGAACATGCTCGGCGTCATCTGCGCGGTTGCCGCGGTCGCCGCTTGCCTGGGACTTTTCCCAGCGCTGACGGACAATCGACTCATTCAAATGAAGATAAATAACTGCCTTTGTCGCATGTCCACTCGCTTCAGTCGCGCTTAGAACACCTTGCTCTTCACCGATCCAGCGTCCAACAGAACTAAGGATAAGTGGGCGCCCTTCAAATTCTGGCTTACTGAGGTAGGGAGTGACGATTCGTAGGTACTCGTCTTGTGGGAAGAGATTACCCGCATCTAGACTTTTCTTTAAATCCTCGGGAATGATACTGTTGCGTAGAATATCGCCGCCGCCTATAACGGGCGCGTCGAGTAATTTTGCTAGGGTGCCGCCGTGCGTATCTTTACCTGCAAATGGAAATCCAAAAATGTTGATAGAGCCGCTTTTAAGCCATGTCCGAATAACGGAAAGGTGATGAGGAGAAATAAGTGTGTCTTCCATGTGTATAGTATATAGGACGCTCTCCATGAGATCAAACAGAGTGCTTGGCACTCAATTGCAAAGAGTGCCAAAACACGCTAGAATAAACGTATGACCGAACGCCAAATAGCTATTCTTTCCGCTATCATCGAACAGTATGCTGAAATTGCAGTACCTGTTGGAAGTATAACGCTTGCTAAATTGTTCGGCGTATCAAGTGCAACGATTCGCAGTGAAATGGCACGGCTTGAAGAGATGGGGCTGATCATGCAGCCGCACACCAGCGCGGGCCGTATTCCTACCGACCAAGGCTACCGTTTGTACGTCAACACAATTACTGAAGCGCAGGCGAATGAGCTTCCGGAATTCGATCGCAGTACGAGAGCGATTGAAACACGAGTTGCCACGCATGGCGACTCTGCAACCCGAGCTATTCGTAGCGCTGTTGATAGTTTGGTTGATTTAACACAAAACCTTGGCCTTGCGACAATTGGCGACCAGCTGTACATAAGCGGTATTGGTAACTTATTTAGCCAGCCTGAATTTATGCAGGGAAACCATACGCAGGCAGTAGCTCGTTTGCTCGATAACCTCGAGCCATGGCTTCGCGAAGCCGCTCCAAACGAACCGTTAAACGTATATATTGGTGCGGAAAACCCTATTGGAAAAACAAGTGGTGCCAGCCTAATTATTAGTAGGTTTCGTTCGCCCTATTCGGATAGAAGCTACATTGGCGTACTTGGGCCAACACGACAAAGTTATGGAAAAGTGATGCGGCTTGTTCGTCACGCCGGTGCAATGCTAGAGGAGGTTTTATAATGGCAAAAAGTAAAAAACAAGAAGAACTAGAACAACAAGTAGGTGAGCTAACCCAAGATTTGCAGCGTACGCGTGCCGACTTTGAAAATTATCGTAAACGTGTTGAGCAAGAAAAAACAGCTGCACGTGAGGCGGGTCAGGCGAGTGCAATTTTAAAACTTCTTCCTGTTATCGATAATATCGAACGGGCCATTGTTTATACACCCGAGGAACTAAAAGACAACAAATGGGCGCAGGGTATTGCGGGACTTGTGAAAAATCTTGAGAAAACACTTGAGAGTCTGAACTTGAAGCGAATCAACGCAGAAAAAGGCACTCCTTTTAACCCAGAACTTCACGAAGCAATTCAATTCGACGAAGATGCTACTGGCGACACTGAAGTTATCGCCGATGAGCTCCAGGCAGGCTATACCCTTAATGGACACCCTATTCGTCATGCAATGGTACGTGTTACTAGGCAATAACCAACTGATTTGCAAATAATTGCAGTAATGGTAAAATAATTTTATGAACAGTTACGCATCACACCAGCAGCGTATAGCCACAGGCGGCAAGCTTGGCGGCTCTAATGCTATTGGTGTGGCGTATCTTATCTCTTAAATTATCAGTTTTGACATAAGATAGGCCGCCGAAAAGGCGGTTTTTCTTTATCCTTCTATCGGCGGTCGATCTGGTTTCAAAAATGAAACCGTAATAGAAAGGAGGTTGTATATGGCATTTGGTCCCATAATGCAGCTAGAAATAAATGATCTTTCGCTGGAGCTTGCCCCTTTGAGCAAAGAAATAATGGGTGAATTTGTATCACCCGGAATGCAACAGTTAAGTATAACGAAATATCTGTCACGCCATACTGCGCCAGTTTTTGAAGATGAAATGGAGTGGTTTGAACGTACGCGCACCGAGAAAGACTCTATTGTTTGGGGTATTTACGTGCGCGAAGGTAAAAAGCGAACACTTATAGGTTCAACGAGCCTTATGTCGATAACGAACCAACATACTATACAATCGGTCAGTGGTTCGCTCATTTTTCGCAAGGAATTCTGGGGTAGGGGTATCGCTAGTGCTGTTCACAAAGCACGAACGTGGTATGCGTTTGAACATTTAGGGCATACGCGAATAAAGTCTGCGGTTATTCACGGTAATGTCGCCAGCCGAAAGGCACTTGAGAAATCGGGGTATGCGCTTGTATACGTGGAGCGCAACGTGGAGTATATCGACGGAAGGCTTCGTCACCAAGACAACTTGGAATGTCTTAACCCAAGTGAGGCAGCCTGGAAGCTTTGGTGGGGTGACGAACGATCAACGAAACAAAGTCGTGAGGCGCGTCAAAAGACAATTGAGGCTATGGATTGGGCTCGAACACACATAACGCTTATGTAGCGTATACTGTGTGTATGGAAAAAAAGAAAGAAAAGCTTGGGGCATGGCATGAAGAGCCGGTTCGTCTCGATTTCATTAGCGTGCATGGACCTCTTCGTGCCACGGAAGGCATAGGTGCAGACGAAGATGATCCGCATGAAGATGCTAAGGACACTTTGGATGTCTCACCAAATAATGCTCCGATATGGAAAGAATGGACGGTTGAAGCGAGTCGTCGAGCTGGCCGTGTTGTGCTCTCAGCCGAACGGTTACTTGACGAACAGGGACAACTTCGTGATTCTGTTTCAGCTTGACGCTCATGTTTGTCAGTTTATAATCAGAATATGAATACCAAGCTACTTAGGGTGGCTAACGAACGGAGCGCTCAATTAGTTCAGAAACCGCACCGCAAAAGACGTCGCTTGCCAGTGTTCTTATGCTAGCGAGTGGTTTACTATTTGTCTTTTTGTGTCTCGTTCTTATCCTTGGCCGTCCTTCAGAGTTTCAGCCTGGAGTTGTAGATAAGGGACAGCTAACTCAGGCACGAGCTGTAGTGAAGCACTACGACGTAGACTATCCCGTGTTTCACATTGAGAAAGTTGACGTGACACTTCGTAACTACGTGACACACCAGGTCGAAGACTTTATACGGGTACTCGGTGCGCAGGTTGACGATCCTTCGAACAAAGTAACAATAAAGTATTCAATCGTGCATTATGGAACGCATACGATGACGGTTGTCTTTCATGAACAAAGAACGGTAGTTGGTAAGCCGGTGGTTACCATAGACAAAACACTCTCGTTCGATCTTCAAACGCAAAGGGAGCTGACGTTATCGGATATTTTTAAAGACACCCCAGGCGCCGAAATGCTTCTCTCTAAAGTAATCCACGACTATTTCCAGCACGATAAACCAGGAATTGTCACCCCGCCTGAACTTGAGCGTTTACAGAAGCTGACTATAGGTGACGTTGATAGTTTTATATTTGATGACGAGTCTATTATTTTTCATCTGAATGTTCACCACCCAGGTCAGAAAGAGGCAAGTGAGCCTATCGCTATTAAACGGGAAGTTCTCGCCGATGCACTAAATACCGCTTTTATTGCGCCTGACCGTAACGTGATTGATGTCGAACAAGAGGCGTCTGTTTATTCAGTTAACACAATGCCACAACACGATGTGACTATCGACCCAAGCGGTAAAATGCTAGCACTCACATTCGATGATGGCCCAGGCGTGCTTACACCAAAGGTGCTTGATGTACTGAAAAAATATGGAGCACACGCTACCTTCTTTCTCATTGGTCGTCAGGTGCCAACTTATAGTGCAGTTGTTCAGCGTGAAGTAAAAGAGGGCAACGAGGTGGGCAATCACACCTGGAGCCACCCGAATCTTACAGGGTTGTCATATGCTGCTATGCAGCAACAGGTTGGTGATACGCAAAGAGTAATTCAAGAGGCAACGGGCGGCTACACGCCAAAGTTAATGCGTCCGCCTCAAGGGGCGTACAACGCCGCAGTGGCAGGCTTCTTGCAGTCACAGGGGCTTCGTATGCAATTATGGAACGTCGATACACTTGATTGGCTGAATCGTGATACGCAGGTGGTGTATGGCCGAATTATGGCTGGTGCGGCTGACGGAAAAGTTATCCTTGTGCACGATATTCATCCTACCTCTGTCGATGCGGTAATTCGGGCTATCCCCGATCTCGTTGCGCAGGGCTATCAGCTCGTCACGGTTTCGCAACTGAACCAGTATCGATAATTAGCACTCTTGACACGAGAGTGCTAATTTATTTACAATAAGATTATTGGCAATCTCGTCAATGGAGTGCTAAAATATATGACATATACACAAGCAAACAGTTATATTTAGGAGGAATTATTTATGGGAAAAATTATTGGAATCGACCTTGGTACAACCAACAGTGCTTTTGCCTACATGGTAGCTGGCAAGCCAGAAGTTATTGCAAACGCTGAAGGCAACCGAACGACACCAAGTGTTGTTGCGATTAACAAAAACGGTGAACGACTTGTTGGTCAGGTTGCACAGCGTCAGCGTGTGACAAATGCGAAGAATACAATTTACGGCGTGAAACGTCTTATCGGTCGTAAGTTTAGTGATGAGGAAGTGCAAAAAGACCTCGACATTATGCCCTACGAAATCGTTAAAAAGGGTGATGGCGTTGCGGTAAAAATGGGCGACAAAGAATATACGCCTGAAGAAGTTTCCGCAATGATCCTTTCAAAAATTAAAGCTGACGCCGAAAGCTTCCTTGGTGAAAAGGTAACTGAAGCGGTCATTACTGTTCCAGCCTACTTCGATGATTCACAGCGCCAAGCAACAAAAGACGCCGGTAAGATTGCTGGCCTTGAAGTGAAGCGTATCATTAACGAGCCGACAGCTGCCGCGCTTGCGTACGGCCTTGATACTAAAAAAGAAGAAAAGATCGCCGTATTCGACCTTGGTGGTGGTACGTTTGACGTTTCGGTGCTTGAACTTGGCGACGGCGTGTTCGAAGTTCGTTCAACCAACGGTGATACTCACCTTGGTGGTGAAGACTTTGACAACCGTATCGTTAACCACTTCCTTGACGTATTCAAACAGCAAGAAGGTATCGATCTTAAGGGTGACAAGGCAGCAATGCAGCGCCTAAAGGATGAAGCTGAAAAAGCGAAAAAAGAACTTTCTAGCACGCCTGAAACTGAAATCAACCTACCGTTTATTACCGCTGATGCCGACGGTCCAAAGCACTTCGAATATAAACTTACCCGTTCGAAGCTTGAAGATCTCGTAAAGGATCTTATTGATCGTTTGGTTGAACCTGTCGAAAAGGCAATTAAAGATGCCGGTCTAAAGGCAAGCGACATCGACGAAGTAGTACTTGTTGGTGGTATGACTCGTATGCCAGCCGTCGTAGAAAAAGTAAAATCAATCTTCGGTAAAGATCCACTAAAGGGCGTAAACCCTGATGAAGTGGTGGCAGTTGGTGCGGCAATTCAAGGTGGTGTTCTTGCGGGTGATGTGAAAGACGTACTTCTTCTTGACGTAACGCCACTTTCACTCGGTATTGAGACTATGGGTGGTGTCACTACTAAGCTTATCGAGCGAAACAGTACTATTCCTACGAGCAAGTCGGAAACTTTCTCGACTGCAGCCGACAACCAGCCGCAGGTAGAAATTCACGTACTTCAAGGTGAGCGTGAAATGGCAAGCGATAACAAGTCGCTTGGTACATTTACTCTCGATGGTATTGCACCGGCACTTCGTGGCGTTCCTCAAATTGAAGTAACGTTCAGCCTTGATGCAAACGGTATTTTGAATGTGACCGCTAAAGATAAGGGAACGGGCAAAGAGAATTCCGTTACTATCCAGGATAGTGGCAACATGAGTAAGGAAGATATCGAGAAAGCACAAAAAGAAGCGGAAGCACATGCTGACGAAGACAAGAAAAAGCGTGAAGCTGTCGATGCGCGAAACACTCTAGAAAATGCTATTTATCAAGCTGAAAAAATGCCCGATGAATACAAAGATAAGATTTCTGACGACGATAAAAAGGTGATTGCCGACGCTGTTGAAGAAGCAAAGAAGCACGAAAAGTCAGATGACAAGGAAGAGCTTGAAAAGGCGGCCAAAGAACTAATGGAGAAAATCCAGACAATTGGTGCTAAGCTTTACGAGGCTGCTGCAAAAGAAGAGAAGCCAGCAGGCGAAGAAAAAACTGAAGAAAAAGGGAAAGATGAACCAGTCGAAGGCGAAGTAGTCGACGATAAGAAGAAGTAATTTTCTCTAAAAACAGAGGTAACGACGCTCCAAAAAATGGAGCGTCGTTTTCGTATTGTTCACTTGTGCATCTTTTAAACCCAGTGATACAGTTGTGGAATATGAACACAACCGAGTCAACAAGGGTATATGCGCTTACTGATACCGATATAATCATGGGTGAAAAAGCCACGCAGTATGTTCTTCGTGTTCGTGATTTACCCGTCGAAGATAAACCAAGAGAAAACCTGCTAGCACTTGGCCCTGCCGACCTTACAAGTTCAGAGCTTCTCTCGATTTTGCTAGGTGTTGGAACAAAAAAAGAGGATGTGCTTTCAATGTCCGGGCGAATACTCCGCGAGTACGGCGAGCGAGCGGTTGTTAATGAGAAAAATCCACAGCGACTAGCGGACTCATTGAAAATTCCGCTTGTAAAGGCATGCCAAATTGTTGCGAGCTTTGAGCTTGGGCGTCATCGTATCAGTTAACGGAGGGTAAACCGCGCTACATTCATACAAGCAAACAGGCCTACGAACACTTAAAGGGTATGGGGCTATTGCAGAAGGAGCAACTTCGAGGTCTTTATTTAAATAGTCGTTACCAGGTTATTTATGAAGAAGTTATATCACTAGGGAGTTTAACGGCAAATATCGTTCATCCGCGCGAGGTGTTTCACCCTGCTCTTGAGTATGGTGCGGTGGCTATCGTTATTGCCCATAACCATCACTCGGGCGTTGTTGACCCGACGGAGGCAGATATCCATGCAACCTCTCAGCTTGTTACTGCGGGTAAGGTTTTAGGTATTGAGCTGCTGGATCATCTTATTATTACTCACGACACGTTCATTAGTTTAATTAAAGGAGACGAACATGAGCATTCCATCGCGTAAATTTTACGTAACCCCTTATATTATGAATCATTCCAACTTTACTGCCACCTTCTTTCGAGACGGAGAAGTGAGTAGGAAGTATAAAATTGATGCAGAAGTGTCTTCGGGGGACTACTTTGTAACGCTTGCAACTCGGCTCGACCAGATAAATAACAGGTTGCAGGAATATCATTTACGCGTCGAGATTGAAGAAATAGTGTCTGACCTTATTTACCTTCAGGATACATACGGTATTATAAAGAAGAAGTTAGGAAAGAATAAACACTATGGATCTACAAGAAGAACTTAAGAAAATTTTTAAAGGTGAACTCGACACCTCTGAAGAAACGCTTGAAACATATAGCCACGATGCGAGCCTGTTTGAACTAAAGCCTCAGATTGTCGCTTATCCTAAGGATGCCGAAGACATTAAGGCTGCCGTTTCGTTTGTAAATAAAAATAAGACCGCACACCCCGAACTAAATATTACCCCGCGCTCACGTGGTACGGACATGTCAGGGGCGGCAATCGGCGAGTCGATCGTACTTGATGTCAGCAAAAACATGAATAAGTTGTTTGAAGTAAACGCTACCTCGGCGCATGTTCAGCCAGGTATTCTTTACCGAGATTTTGATGTTGAAACGTTGAAATACGGAAGTATCTTGCCAAGTTATCCTGCGAGCCGCGACCTTGCCTCGGTTGGGGGAATGGTCAACAACAACTCGGGCGGCGAGAAGTCACTTGAATATGGTAAAACCGATAACTTCGTCAATGAAATGAAGGTTGTTTTAAGTGATGGCAATGAATACACGCTAAAGCCACTTAACCGCGACGAATTAAACGCCAAAATGGAACAAGACGATTTTGAAGGAAATATTTATCGTCAAACGTTCGAACTACTCGATAAACACTACGACGAAATTCAGGCCGCTGCACCACATGTTACAAAAGACTCAACCGGCTATCACCTGTGGAACGTTTGGAAGCGCGACACGGGTATTTTCGATCTTACGAAGTTGTTTATTGGTGCCCAAGGAACGCTTGGTATTACTACCGACGTAAAGGTGCGTCTTGTGCCTAAGCCTGCTCACTCTGGAACGCTTGTTTGTTATATGCACACTCTCGATAACCTCGGTGACGTAATTCCTGCTGTACTTGCCCATAAGCCAGCTACCTTCGAAAGCTTCGACGACAACACGCTTTGGCTGAGCTTTAAATTCTTTTTCGCCTTTCTTACTAAGCTTGGCTTATGGACATGGATAAAACTGGCTCTTCAGCTTATCCCCGACGGTCTCATGATTATAAAGGGTGTGCCGAAACTTATTTTACTTATCGAATTTACTGGTGAGAGTGTCGACGAGGTGAAGCACAAAATCCATGAAGCGAAACTAGACCTTAAACGTTTCAATTTCACCTACATGGAAGAGGACGGCACCGAGGCGAAATCTCGTAAGTTCTGGCTTATGCGACGTGAAAGTTTCAACCTTCTGCGTAGCAAAGTGAAAGACAAACACACCGCACCGTTTATCGACGACCTTGTTGTTCCACCAGCTCGTCTTACCGAGTTTTTGCCACAACTTCGCGACATTATTAAGAAGTACAATTTACTGGCGACCATCGCCGGCCATATGGGTGACGGTAATTTTCATGTTATTCCTCTTATGAAAATTGAAGACCCTAAAGAGCGCGCTAAATTTGAACCTGCCATGAAGGAGGTTAATACGTTAGTAATTCAGTATGGTGGCTCAGTTTCTGGTGAGCATGGTGATGGCATGATTCGAGGGCCGTGGCTTGAGCAAATGTATAGCCCGAATGTACTTGGCTACATGAAAGAAATTAAACATTTGTACGACCCACAGAATATCTTTAACCCACACAAAAAGACCGATGCTACCTGGGACTTTAGTTTCAGTCACATTCGCCAACATTTCTAAAGCCGTTCATGCAAAGAAAAACCCCGCTCGACGAGAAGCGGGGTTTTAAATAATGAATTATAGCTAAAGCGCTGGTGGAACAGGTGCTACAACAAGCGGTGCAATAATAGTGTTGTTGTCG
>Ga0136846_1238863_pt1 | contig 10775 bp, 8 predicted proteins | sample HopSoiMetagenom2_FD_96841 | JGI IMG/M metagenome (GOLD analysis project Ga0136846, IMG submission 96841) | Grasslands soil microbial communities from Hopland, California, USA - 2 Assembly 2016 (version 4) | ecosystem: Environmental > Terrestrial > Soil > Grasslands | place: USA: Hopland... | reverse complement strand
TGATTAATGGCTCTCTACGTTGTTCAGTTCGTCAAGTTATGAGTGGTTCACTGCCGGACGCTTCGCCGAACTGCGACGCTGCGTTCGTTTGTCTGGCGAGTCCGAGGACCCGCCCCACAACAGTGCCACCCGCTGATACTCGACGGGCTGTGCTTGCACGTTCTATCTAGTTTTCAAAGAACCGGTAGTGCCGCCGCACGTTTCCGCGCAGTGGCGAGGTGCGTTCCCTCGTCGACCGATCGTCTTCAGGGGAACCTTACAATCTTACTAGCTGGTTCCCGTCTTGTCAACCCCGCGTGGATCTTTTTTGCCGCCGAGCTTCTTGGAAGAGAGCGCCGGTGAACGGAAGAGCCGCGAGGATTGTGCTGAAGACGTCCTGGCGAATAAAAAATGCTCCGTAAAATTTCTCGGAGCACTTCCGGTGCGCCGCACCGGGTCACGCCTCGAACTTCACTCAATATACGCAGCGGGCTTCCATCTGTCAACCCGCTCCGGCCTCTTGCGTTCATTGGCCGGCCGTCATGAGTGCGTTCAAGCAATATAGGGAATCACGATGACGAGCGCAAGCAGAGCCGTTCCCCCGACTCGCGCAGCCAACGACTGCCGTTGATCGTCCTTCGTGCCGAATGAGCGCGCCTAGGCTGGCGCACCCGGGCGCAGCTTGACAATGTGGTGGTCCTTCCGGCCTTTGCGCAGGATGAACAGCTGGCCGCGGATTGCATCCGCGCGCGTCAGGCGCCGGCGCTCGTCGGTCGCACGTACGTTGTTCACGGAGATGCCGTTGCTTTTCACGAGACGGGTGGCCTCGCTCTTCGATGACGTCAGGCCCACGGCCGTCAGGAGCTCCGCGATCGGTATGCCTTCATCGGGGAACGCCAGTTCGGTGGAAGGAGCATCATGGAACACCGTCAACACGTCTTCGACACTCGCCTGGGCGACGTCCTCGCTGAACAGCACTGCGGCCGCGCGCTCTGCGCGATGCACATGGTCCTCTCCATGGACCAGCGCCGTCACTTCACGCGCGAGCGTTCGCTGCGCCTCGCGCGCCTCCGGATGCTCAGCGGTCACAAGCGCCAGCTGGTCGATCCTCTCCCGCGGCAGGAACGTGAAGAACTTGAGGTAGCGGGTGACGTCGCGGTCGTCGGTGTTCAACCAGAACTGGTAAAACCGAAACGGTGAGGTCAGCGCGGGATCGAGCCAGATGGTTCCGGCTTCGGTCTTGCCGAACTTCGTTCCCGAAGATGTGGTCATCAGCGGCCAGACGAGGCCGTGGACACGCACGCCACGCAGCTTGCGAACCAGATCGATGCCCGCTGTGATGTTGCCCCATTGATCGCTGCCGCCCATCTGGAGCGTGCACCGATACCGATCGAACAGCTCCAGAAAATCGCGTGCCTGCAGCAACAGGTAGCTGAACTCCGTGTACGAGATGCCCTCTTCGCTCTCGAGGCGCCGGTTTACCGACTCCTTCTGAAGCATGTAGTTCACGGTGAAGTACTTTCCGGTGTCGCGCAGGAACCCGAGCAGATCGAACGCTGCCAGCCACTCGGCGTTGTTCACGATCCTCGCGGCATTGGAAACCTGGCCGAAGTCGAGGAAGCGCTCGAGTTGACGTCGAATGCCAGCCACATTGGCCTCGATGTGCTCCATCGACAGGAGCGTCCGCTCCTGCGACTTCCCGCTCGGGTCCCCGATCATCCCCGTGCCACCGCCGACGATCGCGATAGGTGAGTGTCCGAAGCGTTGCAGCCGCGCCAGTCCCATTACGGTCAGCAACGAGCCGACGTGGAGGCTGGCTGCGGTCGGGTCGAAGCCGATGTAACCGGTGATGGAGCTCGAAGCAAGCGCGTCGCGCAGCCCTTCCGTGCTGTCGTAGATCATCTCGCGCCACTCGAGCTCTCCGTAGAGATCCATCGTTCGTACTATACAGAGAAAGCCGTGCCGGCGACTGCGCTATGATCACCGACACGACGTCGCATGCGCCGACTCCTGCGCCCATTGTTCAATGCGGCCGCGACTGCGGGCTTCGACATCCACCGCGCGGCGACACTCCGGCGGTTGCCGCGCTTCCTGCGGCACGCCGCTGAATACCGTCGGCAGTCGGACGGCCGCTTTCCGCTCACGTTCGGGGATCTCGAGCCGGTCCTGACCGACTTCGGATCCGAGGCGGGAATCGCGCGAGGCCACTATTTCCACCAGGACCTGTGGGCGGCCCGGCGGGTCTTCGCCGAGCATCCGCGACAGCACGTCGACGTCGGGTCGCGCATCGACGGGTTCGTCGCGCATGTGCTCACCTTCATGCCGGTCACGGTCGTCGACATCCGCGCGCTCGAGTCGACCGTCGAAGGCCTGACGTTCGTCAGGGGCGATATGTGCCGACTCGATTTTTTCGCCAGCGGCTCCGTTGAATCGGTCTCGTGCCTCCACGCGATCGAGCACGTGGGACTTGGGCGATACGGGGATCCCGTGGACGCGCGCGGCTGGTACGTCGCGCTCGGCGAGCTGGCACGTATTCTCGCGCCCGGGGGGCGGCTGTATCTGGGCACGCCGGTTGGACGCGAGCGTCTCTCGTTCAACAGCCAGCGCGTGTTTTCCCCGGCGACGATCATCGAGGCGCTTCCGCAACTGAAGCTGACCGCGTTCTCCGCGGTCGACGACGACGATCGATTCGTGGCACAGGCGGTCCCTGCAGCGCTCGCCAACGCACGGAACGCGTGCGGCCTTTTCGAGTTCACAAAACCGTGAACGTCACACGCAACCCAGGGAGGCCGGCTGGCGGCGCGGGGGAATCTTGGCTGACCAGGCGATCGTTCTTCAGGGGACTTGCAGGCGCAGGTCTCGGCGTGGCGACGGGAGCCATCGTGCATGGTTCGCTGTACGAGCGGCACCACCTGCAACTGACGCGCGCGTCATTTCCAATCTCCGGGCTGCCTGAGGCGCTACGAGGCCTCCGCATCGGCCTGATCACGGACATCCATCGCAGCCAGACCGTGTCGCACGATCAGGTCGTGGCCGCGGTCAAGATGCTGATGGCGGAGCAGCCCGATCTCATCATTCTCGGCGGTGACTACGTCACGTGGGGAGATCGGCACTACGTCCAGCCAGCCGCCGATTCACTGGCGGGCCAGTCGGCGCCCGTCGGGGTGATCGCGATTCTCGGAAATCACGACGACGACCGCGACATGCCCGCGGCGCTGACCGCGAAAGGGTTCACCGTCCTTCGCGACGCGCACACACGCCTGAGCGTCCGCGGTGAGTCGATGGACTTCATCGGAATCAGGTACTGGACACGCAAGGTGACGGATATCGCGCGCCTGGCGCGAGGAACCGTGCCCCACACCGTGCTGCTGGCACACACACCGAAGCGTCTGATCGAGGCGCAGCAGCTCGCGATTCCCGCTGTGCTGAGCGGACACACACATGGGGGGCAGATCGTGCTGCCGGGCATTGGCGCGATCGCGGCCCGCGAATTTCCGGTGATCGCCGGCTTCGATCGCCGCGACAGCACATCGATCTTCGTGAGCCGGGGCGTAGGCACGGTCTACGTGCCCGTAAGGATCAACTGCCCACCAGAAGTGGCGGTGCTGACGCTCGGAACGCCGCCCCTCACATGACGCGGACATCCGGCGTGCCGCCATCCTGGAGATGAGGGACCGCAACAGCCTGCCGCCTGGCCTAGTTCGCCGGCCGCTTGACGAATCGCCGACCGTTCACGTGATGATCGCCATCGAGCAGGATGCGGACCGCCTCGGGATAGATGCGGTGCTCCTCGACCAGAATGCGCGCCGCTAATCGGTCGGGCGTGTCATCGTCCAGCACGGGTACGCAGGATTGAAGCACGATCGGTCCCCCGTCGAGCTCGCCGGTGACGAGGTGCACCGTCGCGCCAGCCACCTTCGCGCCGTGCTCCCAGGCCTGACGCTGCGCCTCCACACCCGGAAACGCGGGCAGCAGGGAAGGATGGATGTTGAGGATCGCATTTGGGAAACCGTCGAGAAATGTGGGGCCGAGCAGTCGCATGAACCCCGCCAGGCATACGAGGGACACTTGCCGGGCTCGAAGTTCGCGCACGAGCGCTTCTTCGAAGAGCGCACGTGACGCAAAGCCGCGATGATCGATGACGACGGCGTCGAGGCCGGCCGCGCGTGCGCGCGCGAGGCCCTGCGCGTCGGCGCGGTTCGAGACCACGACCGCGATCGCTGCATCCAGCCGTTGGTCCGCAATCGCATCGATCAGCGCCTGGAGGTTGGAGCCGCGGCCGGAGATCAAAACGGCGATGTGTCGCCCGGTCCGGGCTTCAGCGACCGGCATAGCTGCCGACCTCCTGCATCAGCATGGTGCGATCGCGGCGGCGGATGCCGGCACGCTGAAGGACCGCTGCGGGACCGCTACGATACAGAGTAATCATCCAGCGATGCACTCGCGTCTCAGGCTGGCACGTAACGCACGCGTGGTTCGCCGCCCGCGACGATCTCTCCAATGACCCGTGCCGAGAGTTCGCCCGCGTCAGCAACCGCCCGAACCACGCCGTCCGCATCTGACGGAGCGACGACGAGAATCAATCCGATTCCCATGTTGAAGGTGCGGAACATGTCCTCCTGCGGAACGCTGCCGGCTGCGCCGAGCCAGCGGAAGATCGGCGGCACGTCCCAGGCACCAATTCGAACGACCGCCTCCGTGCCTGTCGCAAGCACACGTGGCAGGTTATCGGTGATCCCTCCCCCCGTGATGTGTGCCATTGCCTTGATGATTCGCTGCGAGAGCAACGGCCGGATCAACTGCAGGTAGGAGCGATGGGGCGCGAGGAGGGCGTCACCCACGGTGGTGCCGAGCTCAGGCACGCGATCGCGGACGTCGAGCCCGAGCCGATCGAACACGATCCGCCGCGCGAGCGAGTAGCCGTTCGTGTGCAGCCCCGAGGATGGGACGCCAATCAGAACATCGCCAGGCGCCACATTGCGCCCATCGATCAGCCGGTCGCGCTCCACGACGCCGACGATGAAGCCGGCAACATCGTATTCGCCGTCGGCATAGAAGCCGGGCATCTCGGCGGTCTCGCCGCCGAGCAGCGCGCAGCCATTCTCCCGACACGCGCGCGCCAGCCCCTCGACAATCTGCACCGCAACATCGGGATCCAGGCGGCCGGTCGCCAGATAGTCGAGAAAGAACAGCGGCTCCGCCCCCTGCACCAGGATGTCGTTCACGCAGTGGTTCACGAGGTCCCGGCCGATCGTGTCGTGCACGCCGGTCATGAAGGCGATGCGCAGCTTCGTTCCGACGCCGTCGGCACTCGACACCAGCACGGGATCGCGCCGCGGCTCGGCGCCCAGGTGGAAGAGACCGCCAAACGATCCCAGATCCGACAGGACACCACGTGTCGCCGTCTCGCGCGCCAGGCGACGAATGCGCCGAACCACCTCGTTGCCGGCGTCGATATCGACGCCAGATTGTTTGTAATCCATCTCTACGTGGCTCGCGTCGTGCTGGACGCGGTGTGATCGGTCACCAGAACGTTCATCAGAACTCCAGCGCTTGAATCAAAGCGTCGGGGACGCGGCGCTGCGGCGATCCGGCGGGCGCCTGCCAGTAGGCGCGGCGTACGGTCGCGAAGAAACGCTCTTCCTCGTAATCCTCTTCGAGCATGTCGAACGCGTCCCGCAGGAGCAGCGCGCTGTCGCGCAGGTCGCTGCGCGCCTCCAGCACCTTCAACACGAGGGGCGTATTGCGCAGGGCAACGGTGCCAAATGCAAGCGCCACGGGCGCGCGCTCGGGATCCCTCGCCGACGCGCCAAGATCGATGAGTGTGCCGGCCGCATCCTCCCGTCCCGCGGCCGCGAGCACGCCCAGGCTGCGAGCTGACGCGCGCAGCAGGTCCTGGAACCCCACGTTCCTCATCGCGAACATCAGCGTATCGACGACGAACTTCTGGTGCGATCCGCAATTGGTGCCGAGCAGGCAGATCGCCGCCGCGATTGGCGGCTGCCGCACCCGTGGTGCAGTGCCCTGCAGCGAGGCGAGCACGGCGATCGCGCGCTGATCGCCGATCTTCCCGAGCGCCAGAACGGCATCCTCCTGCAGCGGGCCGTCGAGCTTCGCGACGGTCATGATCGGTGTGGCCGCATAGGCGGCCCGGTAGTCGCCCAGCGCCTGAATCACCGCACCGCGAAAGAGGTCCTGGCCGCTCATGACCAGGCTGGTGAGCGCGGCCCGAACCTTCGCGTCATCGCCGTAGGCCGCAAGCGCCCGCGTGAGCGCGGGCCGCACGAACTCTCCGCTTTCGCGGTCGAGCGCCTTGACGAGGCGCTCCGCCATGCCACGTTCGATGTTGTGCTCGAAATACGCGTAGGCCACGGTGCGCAGCCGATCGTTCGCATCGTCGAGCGCCGCGATCATCACGTCGCGGGCGCGGGGATCGTTGAATCCCGACAGCAGCACGAGCGCGCGGAACCGCACGTAGCTGTCCGCGTGATTCGACACCGCCTCCATCAACGCGGGGACCGCCTGCGCGGCTGCGGCACGGCGGATCGTTCGCGCCGCGTCGGTACGCGTTTCAGCGTCGAACTTGCCAAGATTGTCGATTGCGGCTTTGAGTTGCGCGCCGGAGACCTGCCCGCTCCGTCCCTGCCACGCCGGCGCCGTCGTGAGCATCAGCGAAAGCACGACGAGCCAGGCGGCGCGCATCGATCTATTCGACGGCCTTGAGCGCAAGCTGCAGATATGCCTGCTCGTTGCGCGGGAACGCGACCGGATACACGCCGGTATAACAGGACGTGCAGTACGACTTCCCGTCCGGCTTCACCGCTTGCAGCAGGCCATCGAGGCTCAGATACGCGAGGCTGTCGGCCTCGATGAAGTCGCGGATTCCGTCGAGCGTCTGCGTCGCGGCAATCAACTCGGCTCGGCTCGGCGTGTCGACGCCGTAGAAGCACGGGGAAATGGTCGGCGGGCAACTGATGCGGACGTGCACTTCGCGGGCGCCTGCCGCGCGCACCATCTTCACGATCTTGCGGCTCGTGGTGCCTCGCACGAGCGAATCGTCGACGAGGATTACCCGCTTTCCTTCGAGCACGCTGCGAACCGGGTTCAGCTTGATGCGCACGCTGAAATGCCGGATCGCCTGCTGGGGCTGGATGAACGTGCGGCCCACGTAATGATTGCGGATCAGTCCCATCTGCATGGGAATGCCCGCGGCTTCGGCAAAGCCGGTGGCCGCGCACACACCCGAGTCCGGAATCGGCGACACCACATCTGCGTCGACGGGGGACTCGAGCGCGAGAATTCTCCCGAGTTCGGTGCGCACCTCGTTCACGCTCTTCCCGAAGACATAGCTGTCCGGACGGGCAAAATACACGTGCTCGAAGACGCAGTGGGAGAGCGGCGCGGACGGAAACGGCTTCCGCGACCGTAACCCGCCATTGCTGATGACGAGGAGCTCGCCGGGCTCGACGTCGCGCACGTAGGTGGCGCCGATCAGGTCGAGCGCGCACGTTTCAGAGCACACGATGTAGGCGTCCCCGAGTCGGCCGAGCGCGAGCGGGCGGAACCCGTGAGGGTCGCGCGCGGCGATCAGGCGATCCTTGGTCAGCAGCACGAACGAGAACGCGCCGCTCACCTGCGCGATCGATTCGACCAGCGCGTCCTCGACGCTGCTCTCGCGCGATCGGGCGTAGAGGTGCAGCACCACCTCGGTATCGCTGCTCGTCTGAAAGATCGAGCCGTCGCGCACGAGGCGGTCGCGCAGCTCGCGCGCATTCACCAGGTTTCCGTTGTGCGCGATCGCAATCTGGCCGTGCGCACAGTCGATCAGGATTGGCTGCGCATTCTGCAGACGGCTCTCGCCGGCGGTCGAGTAACGGGTATGGCCGATCGCGATGTGCCCTGGAAGCGTCTCGAGCGCCTGCTCGTCGAATGCGTCCGCAACGTGACCCATGGCACGCGAGAGGCGCATCTTTTCGCCGTCGGCCGTCGCAATCCCAGCGCTCTCCTGCCCGCGATGCTGCAGCGCGTACAGTCCGAGGTAGGTCAGGTTGGCCGCTTCAGGATGGCCGAAGATGCCAAACACGCCGCACTCGTCTTTCAATTTATCGAGTTGCTCGCGCTCTTCGAGCGCTCGCGTACTTGCAGCACCTGGGGCGCTACCTTGCGGCAGCTGGTCCGAGTGCTCTTCGAGCGCTCGCGTACTTGCAGCACCTGCGGCGCTACCCTGCGGCATCTGGTGGTCGTTTGTCATGCTGCAACCCGTTTGAAGTATTTCTCGAGCGTTGTCGCCCAGACCTGTTCCGCTTCACCGATGGCGATGTCGATGGCGCGCTGGCCTTGGACGCTGATCTGCAGGCGCGATCCGCCGACACGACCGATGCGCCGCGCAGGGATGCCGGCCGCCGCCGCGCGCGTCAGAAGTTCGCGTTCATCTGCAGCGTTCACGGAGACGACGATGCGCGAGGCGCTCTCGCTGAAGAGCGCGATGTCAGGACTCACCGCATCCAAGTCGACCGTGGCGCCGAGGCCGCCAGTGTCAAAACAACTCTCCGCGAGTGTGACGGCAATGCCTCCGTCCGAGCAGTCGTGCGCGGACTGCAACAGGCCCGCCGCAGCGGCCTGCGAGACAACGCTCTGCAGCGCGCGCTCGCGTGCGAAATCCAGCTCCGGCGCGTCTCCGCGGACGAGGCCATGCATGGTCCGCAGGTATTCGCTGCCGCCAAGCTCCCCTCGATCCTCCCCAAGAAGAACGATCGAATCCGCCTCGCGCTTGAATGTCCGCGTGACCACGCGGGCGGCATCGTCGATCAGGCCGACAACGCCGATGATCGGTGTCGGGTAGATCGCTTTCCCGTCGGTCTCGTTGTACAGGCTGACATTCCCCCCGGTGATCGGGATATCGAGTGCGCGACAGCCCTCCGCGAGCCCTTCGACGCATTCCACGAACTGCCACATGATTTCCGGCCGCTCGGGATTACCGAAGTTCAGGCAATTAGTGGCGCCGATCGGCACCGCGCCGGCGCAGACGACGTTGCGCGCCGCTTCAGCAAGCGCGAGCATCGCGCCGCGCCGCGGGTTCAGGTAGCAGTACCGGCCGTTGCCATCCGTAGAAATCGCGAGCGCGCGGTTCGTTTCCTTTACCCGGACCACGCCGGCGGTCATGCCGGCGAGCGCAATCGTATTCGTGCGCACCATCGTGTCGTACTGACGGTACGCCCAGCGCTTGCTCGCGATGGTCGGCGACCCGAGCATCTCGAGCAGCGCGTCCTTCGGTTCGACGCGCGCGAGCGACGCCGCGTCGATCGTGTTCAGGTGATCCAGGTATGCGGGACGCCTGGTCGGCCGATCGTAGACCGGTGCTTCGTCCACGAGCGCGGTGTTCGGAATTTCCGCGACAACCTGGCCGCGGTCCTTCACTCGCATCAGCCCGTCAGTCGTGACTTCCCCGATGTGCGCGGCATGCAGGTCCCACTTGTCGAAGATCCGCTCGACCTCTGCCTCGCGTCCCTTCTTCACCACGAGCAGCATGCGTTCCTGCGATTCGGACAGCATGATCTCGTAAGGCGTCATTCCGCTCTCGCGCTGCGGCACGTGTTGCACGTCGATCTCGACGCCGGCGCCGCCACGCGCCCCCATTTCGCAGGTTGAACACGTCAATCCCGCGGCGCCCATGTCCTGCACGCCGATCAGGGCGTCGGTCTTCATCAGCTCGAGACACGCCTCGAGCAGAAGCTTCTCCATGAACGGATCGCCGACCTGCACGGCGGGGCGTTTCTCGGCCGACTTGTCGTCGAACTCCGCCGAGGCCATGGTCGCGCCATGGATCCCGTCGCGGCCGGTCTTCGCGCCGACGTAGTACACCGGATTACCGGCGCCCGCCGCCGTGCCTTTCACGAGGGCGCGTGCTTCAGCAATCCCGAGGCACAGCACGTTGACGAGCGGGTTACCCGCATACGGTTCCTCGAACGCGATCTCTCCGCCGACGGTCGCAATGCCGATGCTGTTGCCGTAGCCGCCGATCCCGGCGACGACTCCTTCGACGATGCGTCGAGTGCGAGCACCGTGCGGTCCGTCCAGCGGACCGAATCGAAGCGCGTTCAGCAACGCAATCGGACGCGCCCCCATCGTGAAGATGTCGCGGATGATTCCGCCAACGCCCGTCGCGGCACCCTGGTAGGGCTCGATGAACGACGGATGGTTGTGCGACTCGATCTTGAACACCGCGGCCAGCCCGTCCCCGATGTCGACGGCGCCGGCGTTCTCGCCCGGCCCCTGCAAGACGCGCGCGCCGCTCGTCGGGAGCTTCCTCAGGTGAATCCGCGAGCTCTTGTAGCTGCAGTGCTCCGACCACATCACCGAGAAAATTCCGAGCTCGGTCAGCGTCGGTTCGCGCTCGAGCGATCGGACGATCCGGTCGTACTCGTCCCGCGTGAGGCCGTGCCGGTCCAGCGCTGCCTGATCGATCGTCATGCGCCCCGTACCGCTCCTTCACGCGACAGCGCCGCGACGACCGACTGGAGCATGACGAGGCCGTCGGCGCTACCCAGCGGACCTTCGCACGCGCGTTCGGGGTGCGGCATGAGGCCAACGACATTGCGCGCTTCGCTGCAGATGCCGGCAATGTTGTTGGCGGATCCATTCGGGTTCGCCGCATCCGTTGCGTCGCCGCGTTCGTCGCAGTAACGGAAGATCACGCGCCGTTCGGCTTCGAGCCGCTCCAGCACGTCAGTCTCCGCATAATAGTTGCCTTCACCGTGCGCAATGGGCAGCCGCAGCCGCTGGCCGCGGGCGGCTCC
>Ga0136846_1226328_pt1 | contig 10775 bp, 13 predicted proteins | sample HopSoiMetagenom2_FD_96841 | JGI IMG/M metagenome (GOLD analysis project Ga0136846, IMG submission 96841) | Grasslands soil microbial communities from Hopland, California, USA - 2 Assembly 2016 (version 4) | ecosystem: Environmental > Terrestrial > Soil > Grasslands | place: USA: Hopland... | reverse complement strand
CTCGGCCTGTCCGTGATCGTGAGCCTCTTCGGGATCGTGAACACGCTCGTGCTGTCGGTCTTCGAGCGGACACGCGAGCTCGGGATGCTTCGCGCGATCGGTATGACACGCCGGCAGGTGCGCCGGATGGTGAGGCACGAGAGCATCGTGACCGCGCTGATCGGCGCGACGTTCGGGATCGCCGTCGGCATGTTCCTCGCGGGCGTCGTCACGCACGCGCTGTCGAAGTACGGGATCGTGTTCGCCGTGCCTTACCTGTCGCTCGCCGCGTTCGGCGGCCTCGCGGTCGTGGCGGGCATGCTGGCCGCGATCCTGCCCGCTCGGCGAGCGTCGAGACTGAACGTGTTGCAGGCCCTCCAGTACGAGTAGCCGGGGCTGGTCGCGCAAGATCCGGGGCCCGCATCTTGCGGGCCCTGGATCTGCTCGGCTGCTGGCTCGCGATCTCGAGACATCATCCGAGCGGACGCTCCCGCAGCGGAGCGCGCGTGTCTCCTAGCCCGGTACGCTCGCTTCCGGGCTGCCGGTGAACAGCTTCCAGTGCCCCTCGGAGACGATCTCGACGGTACCGTCGGTCACCTTGAAGGCGGTCTGATCGTCGATCGCATACGCCGGGCCTCCGATGTCGGCCGCCCAGCTTTCTGCCTCTGCCATGGTGTTGCCGCCCGGCACGTCGTCGCCGTTCACGTGCGGACAGATCGAGAAGTCGACGATGCCCAGCGTGTTGTCGCCACCGGTGGGCGGCTCCCACTGAACGAAGTCCGCCCCGATGCGGGGGGTCATCACCATGCTCCCGGCGCTCAGCCCCACCCAGACCGTGTCGTGCAGCGACGGCAGGAGATCCGCGAGCCCGGACTGCCGCATCCAGTGGCACAGGTACAGCGCGTCGCCGCCATTCACGAGCAGCACGTCTGTCTCTCGGACCCAGGGAAGCCAGCGTTCTTCGCCGATGCTCGGCAGCGCGGTGAGCTCCAGCACTCCCAGGGACTTCCAGCCCAGCTCGCACATCGGTGTGGGTGACCGACCGCTGATGAAACGCCATGCCCCACCAGGACCGCCCATGGGGTGCCCGTACGACGCCGTGGGGATGCAGAGGGCGTTGCAGTCGGCGATCGGTTTGCCCAGTAGGTCGACCAGCGCGTCGTGGATGCTCGCGTTCTTGATCCCGGCGGAAGTGAGAAGAAACCTCATAAACGCTCCTATGCTCGCGGGGTAGGCGTGGTGCTTCCCTCAGAGACTCCGCACGGGCGACGAAATCATCGTTCGCCGCAGCGCTCAGTCCTAGGGGTCGGAGAGCTCCCGAGGTGCGAGAATCGCGTCCGTGCGCGAAGCGCAGCTCGAGGACTCGGGATCGGGGCTGACGCCCGTCACCGAGGGCTGGTTCGTCGTCAACGTGCGCGACGCCGAGTGGTGGTCCTCGGAGACGAGGGGCGCGAGGTGCGCCTTCGAGAGCGAGTACGGCGACCCGCCGGTCGAGTTCGCCCAGGTCGCGATCAACATCACCGTCCTGGAGGCCGGGCAGACCGGCCTCTACCACGCCGAGATGAACCAGGAGGCGTTCCTCGTCCTGTCAGGGGAGTGCGCGCTGCTCGTCGAGGACGAGGAGCGACGCCTGCGGCCCTGGGACCTCTTCCACTCTCCTCCGTGGACCGCGCACGCCTTCGTGGGCACGGGCGCGGGGCCGTGTGTGATCCTGATGGTCGGTTCGCGCTCAGGCCCGGGAGTGCACTACGCGGTGTCGGAGCTCGCGGCGCGCTACGGCGCGAGCGTCGCAGAGGAGACCTCCGACTGGAAGCAGGCGTACGCAACGGTCGAGCGGTTCCGGCGAGAGCGGCCGCCGAACTGGGCTCGTCTGCCCTGGGCGTAGATTCGTTCGGCGTCTCCGAACGCCGGACCAGCCCGGCGCGCGTCCCTGTGTCGACTGATTGCCGGCGCTCGCGCATCGCGCGGTCGTATGCGTCAGCCTGCGATCAGGCGTCGCCCTGTTCGGCGAGCCACTTCTTGGCGACACGCTTCTGCGCGCGCGTCAGCCACGCGTTCACGACCGCGTCGCGCAGCTCCGCCTTGTCGAGCTTCGCGAGGTCCGGGATGCGGATCAGCGCGGCGGGATAGCCGTTGAAGTGCGGCGTCGTGAAGAAGATGCCGCGCGGGTCGGCGAGCACGAGCTCCTTCTCCTCCTGGCCGTCGACGCGGAACATGAGCACGTCGTCCATCCGCTCGCCGGTCTCGGGATCGACCGCGTCGGGTCGCCGGCTGCGGTGGAAGCAGAACATCTTTCCGTGCACGTGGTAGGAAGGCCGTCCGTCCTCGGAGACCTCCTTCGTCACCTCGGGCAGCGACAGCGCCAGCCTGTCGAGATCCTTCATCGTCGCCATCGGCGCGAATCTACACTTGCGTGGTGCGGCTGTTCCTCGTCGCCACTGCGATCACCGCGCTGGTGCTCGCCGCGCCGAGCGCCGGGTCCCGCAACGCGCTCTGGCACGACTGCGTGCGCCCGAACGAGCAGCACGGCTTCGCGCGCGCGGCCGACGGCACGAGGATCGCGTTCGCCGAGGCCGGGCACGGGACCGGCGGGATCGTCTTCGCGCACGGCGCGCGCGGGGATCTCTGCGACTTCATGTGGGCGCTTCGCGACCCGCGGCTCGCCGGCTTCCGCACGCTCGCATTCGACTACCGCGGGAACGGCATCTCCGACTACCCGCCGTACCCGCGCAGCATCCGTTACCGGCAGGACGCGATCGCCGCCGTCACGCAACTGCGGAAGGATGGCGCGCGGAAGGTCGCGCTGCTCGGCCTCTCGCGGGGCGGCCCGGCCGCGATCGCCGCCGCCGCGCAGCTCTACCCGAAGCGCACGCAGGCGGCGATTGCCGTCGCGTCGATCGACGAGCTCGTCGGTGACGACGCGAGCCGCGCGGTGCACCACTCGCGCGTGCCGCTGCTCGTGCTCGTGAACGAGCACGACGGGCTCGGCCTCGCACCGACCAACCGCGCGATCTACCGCGCGTCGATCGCGCGCGACAAGCACCTCGTGCTCGCACCCGGGCAAGGGCACGCGGACGTGTTCCGCTACCCGCGGGTCTGGAACGCGTTCGTCGCCTTCCTGCGCCGCGAGCTCGGCTAGGCCGCCGCGGCAGTCTCGGGCGCGGGCTTCGTGCGGAAGAGCATCAGCGTCACGAGCGCGATCAGCGCGGCTGCGACCGCGACGGGCACGCCCCACCAAAGACCGCTGATGTTGTCGTCCCAGCCGATCGCGCGATCGAGCGAGAGGCGGCCCGGCCCCGTCGCGGCGATCGCGATCGCGATCACGAGGTAGGTGAGCTCGAGCTCCGAGCCGAGCATGAACTGGCGCTTGAACGTCACCGCGGCGATCGCGTTGATCATCGTCACCGCGACCAGCAGGCACGCGAGTGGGGTGGCAAGCCCGAGCAGGAGCAGCGCGCCGCCGCCTGCCTCGCAGAGGCCGGCCATCACCGCCATCATCACGCCGTTCCGATAGCCGACGCTCGAGAAGAAACCGCCCGTGCCTTGCGGGCCGTAGCCGCCGAACCAGCCGAAGAGCTTCTGCGTTCCGTGCCCGACGAACGCGCCGCCGACGAAAACGCGAAGGAGAAGCAATCCGTAGGCCATGTCAGTCTGCTCCTGTGCTCGTGAGACGTTGAGCGATCAACTGTACGCGGGGCATCGGAGCACGTACGCTCGCCGCTCGAGCTTGCCGATCATCGCGTACACGTGCCAGAGGCAGTCGCCGAGCATCACGTCGTAGTGCGCCCGGCCGAAGCGCGCGACATACCTCTCCGGGTCTCGCAGAAGGCGCGCCGCCCAGAGCAGCCGCTTCCCCGGCTTACCCTCCGCCTCCTCGGCGTGCTCGCCCCACTCGCTGCCGAGAACAACGAGCTCGTCGAGGATCAGACCGGCGCGCTCGATCGCGGCTTCGGTGCGTGCCGACTCGGCGCTGCCGGGGACGATGCCCATCGTCGGCAAGAACCTCGATGCCTCGCGGGGCTCGAGCCGCGGCGTCGAGAACATCTGGTACACGAGTGCGGTTCCGCCCGGACGCAGCACGCGACGGAACTCGGCGTACGCGCGATCGAGGTCGACGACGTGCACGAGAACGTCCCGGCACCACACGAGGTCGACGCTCTCGTCCGTCAGCGGCAGCTCCTCGGCGCGACCGAGCTCGAAGCGACACGAGGGATTCGCCGCGTGCGCGAGCTCGAGCTGCGACGGCACCGGGTCGACGCCGATCACGGCGAGCCCGAAGCGCTCGGCGAGCCGGCCCGTGTGCCTGCCTTCGCCGCAGCCGACGTCGACGGCGGTCGCGCCCGGCACCAGGCCGACTCCGGCGACGAGGTCATAGAGCACGTCCGGCCCGCGCGGCGCAAGGCTCTCCTCGAGCAGTGCATGAAACGCCTCTTCGACAGCGCCGAACGATCCGTACGAGAGCTCGAGCCACTCGTCGTTCACAACAGGAGGCCCATGTCGATCGCGTCCCACAACTCGCCGCTCTGCCGCCGGTACTGCTTGACGTGACGGCCCTCCTCGACGAAGGCGTACTTCCGGTAGAGCGCAATCCCCGCCGCGTTGTGCGCGAACACGCTCAGGCTGAGCTTGTGCAGCCCGTGTGCGCGCGCGTCGTCGATCGCCGCCGCGAGCAGGGCGGACCCGACGCCGCGCCCGCGCCACTCGCGCGCGACCGCCATTCCGATGTCGCCGAAGCCGTGCCTGCTCGCCTCGACGTGGATCAAGCCCACGATCCGGCCGGCCGCGACCGCGACGAGCATGTCGTCGAGTGTCCAGCTCGCCGCCCGCGCGTCGACGTCGACGGGTGGCTCCGTCGCGATCCCGTCGCGCTCCTCCGCGACCGCGGCGAACAACTCGGCGAGGCGCAGCCGGTCGTCCTCGCGCGCGGGGCGGATCTCGATCACGGCCGCCGCTTGAAGACGAGCCCGAGGAGCAGTTCCCCGGTTCCCACGAAGTCGTGGCCGAGCCGCCGTCCCTCGCCCTGCGAGAGCACCACGGCCTGCCAGGCCCCTTCGGTGAACCGCTCGAACATCGGCCAACCGTAACCCGCCGGAAGGAGCCTGCCGACCCGGGCCGAACTGGACCGTCCTGTGCGCCGCTGGATTGCGCTCATCTCCGTCATCGGTGCGCTGGCGGCCGCCCCGGCCGTTCAGGCTGCCGCGAACCCGCAGGTCGCAGGCCTGCAGGTCGCGCTGCGCGCCCACGGTCTCTATCTGGCTCAGATCGACGGCATCGCCGGGCCGAAGACGGCGGCCGCCGTCCACGCGTTCCAGCGCAGGCACGGGCTGCCGTTCGGCGTGGCCGACGCGCAGCTGCGCCGGGCGCTCGGGCCGCTCGGCCGGCCGCTCTTCGGCACGCGCATCCTGAAGCGTGCCGACTTCGGCTGGGACGTCTCCGTGCTGCAGTTCCTGCTCACGCGGCGCGGCGTGTACTCCGGTGCGCTCGACGGCTACATGGGGCCCGAGACGACCGGCGCGCTGCGCCGCTACCAGCGCGCGATGCACCTGGAAGCGGATGCGGTCGTCGGGCCGCGCACGCTCTCCGCGATCGTCCGCCGCGACTCCGTTCCCGTGCGCGTCAAGCCGGCGCCCGTCGCAGGCACGTCGTCCGTGCACGTCGTACGCGCAGGCGACACGCTCACCGCCCTCGCCGCGCAGTTCCACACGACGGTCGCAGCGCTCGCCGCCGCGAACCACATCGATCCGAACAAGCCGATCGTGATCGGCCAACGGCTGCGCCTCCCCGCGGCGGCGCCGTCGCTCACGCCGCAGCGGCTCGACGTCCGCTCGATGCTCGACACGTGGTCGGCGCGCCTCGGAGTCGACCAGCACCTGGTGCGCGCGCTCGCGTGGATGGAGTCCGGCTTCCAGACGGAGATCGTCTCGTCGGCGGGCGCACGCGGCGTGCTGCAGACGCTCCCCACGACGCGCGCCTACGTCGAGAGCGTCCTCGCCGGTCGCAACATCCCGAGCACGGTCGACGGCGACATCGAGGTCGGGATCCTCTACCTCCGCCACCTCCTGCAGACGTTCGACGGCAACGAGCGGCTGGCGCTCGCCGGCTGGTACCAGGGCGAGCGCGCGGTCAAGGCGAGCGGGCTCTACAAGGTGACGAAGCCGTTCGTCGCGAACGTCCTCGCGCTGCGCACCCGGATGTGAGCGCAGGCCCATCCTCGGCCGGCGCTCACTAGCATGAAGCGCACGGTCAGCATGAAGCTCGCGGCGCTCTCCCTCCTCGCTTCGCTCGCCTTCGTGGCGGCGGCTTCGGCCGCGCCGACGCCGATTCCCGGCATCCGCTCGCCGTCCGGGAACATCAAGTGCCTGTACATCCCTCGCTTCGGCGCGACCGGCCGGCCCGAGCTGCTCTGCCAGGTCGCCCACGCCGCGTACGGCGCCCGCCTGCAGAAGAGCTGCTCGCGCGGCAAGGCCGGGCTCGACTGGCACGGCTTCGAGCTCCCGACCGCGGGCAAGGCGAGGGTCGTCTGCGCGGGCGGCGTGCTGTACGACCCACGCACGCAGAAACCCACGTACGCGCTGCTCCGCTACGGACGCACCTGGAAGCACGGTGCGTTCACGTGCGTCTCCCGCGTCGCCGGCGTTACCTGCACGAGCCCGGCGAAGCACGGGCTCTTCGTCTCGCGGCAGTCGTACCGGATCTCCTAGATGCGGCTGCTCGCCGTCTCCCTCCTGCTCGCGTCGTGCGCGGGGAGCGCGGTGGCCGCGCGCCTGCCGGGCCTCCAGACGCCGACGCGCAACATCACGTGCTTCTACGTCCCGGTGCGGCCGACGGCGCACGGGAACCTGCTCTGCGGCATCAAGCGATCGACCTACGCGCGGCAGTTGCAGCGGCACTGCATCTCGCCGCCGACGGGGCTCGACTGGCACGGCTTCGAGCTCTCGGAGACCCACACGGGCGAGATCCTCTGCGCGGGCGGGATCATGTACGACCCGCGCGACAAGCCGACGTTCGTCACGCTCGCCTACGGGCGGACGTGGCGGCACAAGGGGTTCACGTGCGTCTCGCGCTTCACCGGCCTCACGTGCACCAACCGCGCAGGGCACGGGCTCTTCCTCTCGCGGGAGTCGTACCGCGTGTTCTAGGCCTCGAGGGCGAGCAGGTCGTCGACCGTCTCCCGGCGCCGTATCAGTCGCGCCTGGCCGTCGGCGACGAGGACGGCCGGCGGGCGCGGCACCGCGTTGTACGTCGATGACATCGAGAGCGTGTACGCGCCCGTCACCGGCACCGCGAGCAGGTCGCCGCGGCGCGGCTCGGGCAGCTCGACGCGCTCGATCAGCACGTCGCCCGACTCGCAGTGCTTGCCGGCGACGGCGAAGGCTTCGGCGGGCTCTTCGTTCGCGCGATTCGCGAGGAAGGCCGTGTAGCGCGCGTTGTACATCGCAGGTCGCGGGTTGTCGGACATGCCCCCGTCGATCGTCACGTACGTCGTGGCCGCGCTCGCGCGCTTCACGCCGCCGACGGTGTAGAGCGTCACGCCTGCGCGTGAGACGAGCGAGCGGCCCGGCTCCAGGATCAGCTGCGGGTCGGGCAGCCCCTGCAGCGGCCAGGTGCGACGCAGCTCGCCGAGCAGCCCGCCGACGAACTCCTCGATCGTGAACGACGGCTCCTCGGGCACGTGGCGCGCGCCGAGCCCGCCTCCCAGGTCGACGATCTTCGGCGTCCAGTCGAGCTCGGCGCGCAACCGCACGGCGAAGCTCGCGATCCAGTCGACCGTCATCAGCGACGCGCCGAAGTGCACCAGCTGCGAGCCGACGTGCACGTGCAGGCCCTCGCACTCGGGCAGGCGCCTGATCGCCTCGACCGCGTCGTCGGGCGGCAGGCCGAACTTCGACCCGTGGTGCGCCGTCTTGACCGCCTCGTGCGTGTCGGCCTCGATCCCCGGCGTGACGCGCACGAGACAGCGCTTCGCGCCGATCGCGCGTGCGCGCTCCAGCTCCTCGAGCGAGTCGACCACGATCAGCGCGCCCGCCTCGGCTGTGCGCTGCAGCAGCTCGTCCTCCTTGTTGTTGCCGTGCACGACGAGCCTGTCGCCGGCGATCCCCGCGCGACGTGCGAACTCGAGCTCGCCGACCGTCGAGACGTCGGCCCCCAGCCCTTCCTCCGCGAGGATCCGCAGCACTGCGACCGACGGGAACGCCTTCGTCCCGTAGACGACCAGCGCGCCCGGGGCCGCCTCCCGGTAGGCGCGCGCCTGCCGGCGCAGCGTGGCCTCGTCGTAGACGACGACCGGCGTGCCGAACTCGCGTACGAGCTCGCTCGCCCGGACGCCGCCGAGCACGAGCTCGCCGTCGTCGACGTGAGCGCTGTCGGGAAGAAGCTCGCTGACCACGCAGGCATTCTGCTCATGCCGATGCTCGCAGCGCTCGCCGATCTCGCCTACCGCCGTGCCCGCTGGATCGCCGCCGGCGCCGTCGTCCTGGCGGTCGCCGCGGCGCTCTTCGGCGCCTCGACACCCGCGCGGCTCGAGTCGAGCGACGACGACTTCCAGAACAGCGGCTCGGAGAGCTTCCGCACGCTCGACCTGCTGTCACGCCGCACGCACGTGCTGCCCGGGCCGTCGCTGGTCGTGATCGCGCCGCCGGGACAGGCGGCCGCGGCCGTCGCGACGCTGCGGCGCGATCCGTCGGTTGCCCGCGCCGACCGGCTCGCGGTCTCCCGCGACCGGCGCCTCGTGCTCGCCGGCGCGTGGTTCCGCACGCGCGGCCCGGCCGAAGCGCCGAACGTTTCGCAGCTCGCGCGCACGTTGCCCGGCCTCGTCGGCGGGTCGAGCCTCGCGAACGAGCAGGTCGGCAAGCAGACCGAGCGCGACCTCGTGCGCGCGGAGACGCTCGCGTTCCCGCTCCTGCTCCTGCTCACGCTCTGGGTGTTCCGCGGCCTCGTCGCTGCGCTGCTGCCGGTCGCGGCCGGTCTGCTCGCGCTCCTGGCGACGCTCGCGCTGCTGCGGCTCGTCAACGACGTGCGGCCGATCTCGGTGTTCGCCCTGAACCTCGTCTCGGGCGCGGCGATCGGGCTCGCGATCGACTACAGCCTGCTGCTCGTCACGCGCTTCCGCGAGGAGCTCGCGCGCCACGGCCCGGGACGCGCTGCGGTGCGCGCGACGCTCACGACGGCCGGGCGCACCGTTGCGTTCAGCGCGCTGACGGTCGCGGCCGCGTTCGCGTCGCTGCTCGTCTTCCCGCTGCCGTACCTGCGCTCGATGGCGATCGGCGGCGTGGTCGTCGCGCCGCTCGCCGGGGTCGTCGCGCTCGTGTTGCTGCCGGCGCTCTTCGCGCTACTCGGCGAGCGCGTGAACGCGCTCGCGCCGCGCCGCTGGCAACGTGCGGCCGAACGCGCTGCGCGTCCCGACGAGCGCGGATCGTGGTACCGCTTCGCGCACTGGGTGATGCGTCGTGCGCCGTACGTCGCGGTCGGCTCGGCGACGCTGCTCGTCGTGCTCGGCTTGCCGTTCCTCGGCGTGCGCTTCGTAGGCGTCGACGCAGCCGTCCTGCCGCCGCAGTCGAGCGCTCGGCAGGTCGACGACCTGCTCCGCGCGCGCTTCGCGCCCGGGCTCGACGCGCAGGTCCACGTGCTCGTCGCCGGCGCGTCCCCGCGACTGCCACGGCTGCCCGGCATCGCAGCCGTCGGGAGGCCCGAGCGGATCGGCCCGCGACTGTGGTCGGTCGACATCGTCCCGCGCTCCGGCGCGATGACGGGACAGACCAAGCAGCTCGTGCGCAGCCTGCGCGAGCTGCCGGGCGTCGCGGTCACGGGAAGGACGGCCTGGTATCTCGACACGGCCGCCACGCTGCGCGCGCGGCTGCCGCTCGCGCTCGCGGTGCTCGGGCTGACGACGTTCGCGCTCCTCTTCGTCGTCACCGGCTCGTTCGTGCTGCCGCTGAAGGCGCTCGTGATGAACGTGCTCGGCCTCTCGGCCGCGTTCGGCATCCTCGTGCTCGTCTTCCAGGACGGGCGGCTCGAGTCGCTGCTCGACTACCGCAGCCAGAGCGCGCTCGAGCTGACCCAGCCTGTGCTCCTGTTCGCGATCGCCTTCGGGCTCGCGACCGACTACGGCGTCTTCCTCTTCGCGCGGATCAGGGAGGCGCACGACGCCGGGCTACCGAACCGCGAGGCCGTCGCGCTCGGGCTCGAGCGCACCGGCCGGGTGATCACCGCGGCGGCGCTCCTCTTCTGCGTGGCGGTGGGCGCGTTCGCGACCTCGGGGATCCTGATCGTCAAGGAGCTCGGCGTCGGGATCGCCGTCGCCGTCGCGATCGACGCGACGCTCGTCCGGGCGCTTCTCGTGCCGAGCCTGATGGCCCTCCTCGGCGACTGGAACTGGTGGACGCCCGGCCCACTGCGCCGGTTTCGGCGCTAACATGGCTCTCCGGTGGAGCTGCTGCTTCCATAGCGCAGGGAGCACCGCGGCGAGAGCCGCGACGATCTCCCACGGCCTCTCACCTGAGAGGTTTTTTCGTCTTCAGGAGCCGTTTTTGAAGGACTACGACGCACACGCAATCGAGAGCAAGTGGCAGTCGGTCTGGGAGGCCGAGCAGTCCTTCCACGTCGACAACACGACCGGCGGCGAGCCGAAGTTCTACATGCTCGAGATGCTCCCGTACCCGTCGGGCAGCCTGCACATGGGGCACGTCCTCAACTACACGCTGGGCGACGTGGTCACGCACTTCCGGCGCCGGCAGGGCTACCAGGTCCTGCGTCCGATGGGGTTCGACTCGTTCGGCCTGCCCGCCGAGAACGCGGCG
>Ga0136846_1224236_pt1 | contig 10775 bp, 4 predicted proteins | sample HopSoiMetagenom2_FD_96841 | JGI IMG/M metagenome (GOLD analysis project Ga0136846, IMG submission 96841) | Grasslands soil microbial communities from Hopland, California, USA - 2 Assembly 2016 (version 4) | ecosystem: Environmental > Terrestrial > Soil > Grasslands | place: USA: Hopland... | reverse complement strand
GGTGTGTCCGGGCAGAACGGCAACCGGGACCGCGTCTTCGACGCGCCACACGCGCGCGACCTCGTCGGTGCTCGCGGTGGCGACGAGCTTTCCGCCCGGGCCGAACGCGGCGTCCGTCACCTGTCCGCGATGGCCGCCCAGGCGATGCTCGAGCCGGCCCGTGCGAGCGTCCCAGATCAAGGCGACCGGGGACCTGCTGGTGACGACGACACTGCCGCCGTCGGCGCTGAACGACGCGCTGAGCAGCCGGTCGTGCTGAGGATTGTTCAGCCTGAAACTGTGCAGCAGGATTCCGGTGCGCGCGTCGAACAGCCATGCCGCGTGCTGAGTGGTCGTGAGGATCCGAGCCGGTAGCCCGGGGCTGAACGCCGCGCTCTCCACCAGCACGGGATGGCGGAGGATCAGGTCGGTCGAGCCGCTGCGGACGCTCCAGACGCGAGCGGTGTGGTCGAGGCTTGCCGCCAGCACCTGCTCCCCGTCGGCGCTGATCGAGACGCTGCCGATCGCTCCCCCCGTTCGCCAGGGACGCAGCAGTCGACCGGTGCGGGATTCCCAGAGCCGGACCCGGCCGCTCGCGCTGCCTGTTGCGACCAGCTTCCCTCCTGCTCCGAATGACGCGGCGGTCAGCTGTCCGCCCCCGCCGTCCAAGCGTTTGATCAGACGTCCGTCGTGCGCGTCGTAGAGCCGCGCGAAGCCGTCGTCGCTCCCGACGAGCACGGTCCTGCCTGCCGGGTCCAGCGACGCCGTCGTCACCGGGCTGCCCGTGCGCAGAACGAGCCGTTCACGTGAGCTGTTCAGCGCTTGTCGCAGCGCGCCCTCGGTGGCGCCGGATCGCTCGAGCCCGGCTGCTTCGAGGGCCAGACGCAGGCTGCGCTGGGGATCGGTGGCGAGCCCGGAGAGCGCGGTCGAGACCAGCTCGCGGGCGTGAGCCCGCCGGGCCGCCGTGCGCGCGTCACTGCGCTGCGTGAGCGCGAAGACCGTGATCGCCGCCATTACCGCGAGCGCGACGAGCGCCACTCCCGCGACGGCCAGGGCTCTGCGGCGCCGCCGTTCCGCGTCGCGACGGGTGTCCGCGAGCTCCGTCTCGGCCTCGTGCCGTCCTCGCCAGGAAAGCACGGCGTCGGCGAGCACGTCGTGGAAGATCTCGTAGCGCGAGCCGCTGTCGTCCTTGGCGGAAACGGGCCGCAGGATCCGCTCGGCTGTCAGCCTCCCGAGCACGTTCTCGAGCTCGGGCTCGGGAACGGCCGCGTACTTGCGCAGGTCGGCGCGACCGTGCGCGATCTTCGTTCCCGAAGGCGTCACGAGGTAGCGGAACATCCCGGCCGCGCCATCCCGCTCGGAGGCGGTAAGCGAGCCCAGCGCCCGCTCGAGGTGGTCTTCGACGATGCGCTCGGCGCCGCCGAGGCTGCGCAAGGTCTCCAGCGCGAGCAGCCCGGATCCCGAGCGCTGCTCGACCTCCCAGAGTCGCTGCATCACCAGCTGGAGATACGGGGCCTCGATCGCTTCGCCCGAGGGGGCTTCGGCGGCGCGGCCGCGCCCGGAACGCTCATGCCCGATCGCACCGGCCGCGACCTGCCCGAGCACGGCCTCGACCAACGCTGGCTCGAGCTCCACGTTCCCCCGCCCGGCCAGCTCGTTGTAGACGCGAACGGGCTCGACGATCGCGGCCCGTCCGGAATCGTGGTCGAGGTGCTCCAGCCGGAGCCGGTTCGCCAGCAGGTTCGGGATCGTCGCCCTGAAGACGTCGAGCGAGGCGAGCGACTCCTCGCGCAACGCCACGAGGCAGTTGACCCGCAGCCCCGCCCTCAGCAGGTCCGGAAACTGAAGGACGAAGCCTCCTTCGTCCCCGTCGGCGCCGTGATAGACGAAGTACTCCTCGGCCTGGTCGAGGATCAGGCACAGGTCGACGCCGAGCTCCTCCGTCCACGCCGCGAGGTCGTCGACCAGCGGCCGGTCCGCGCGCTCCTCACCTCTCGGCTCACCGAAGAGCGCCGACTCGACAGCCGTGCGCAGATCGGCGAGCACGTCACCGCTCCACGAGCTGAAGACGACGACGGCGAGCTCGCGGTCACGTCCGGACTCCACGTTCTTCCGATCGAGGCTCACCAGGTGGTGCGCGACGCCGGCTCGAAGCAGCGAGCTCTTGCCGACGCCGCTCGGGCCGTAGAGAACCGTCAGCCGGGCAGCAAGCAGGTTCGCGACGATGATCTCCCGCTCGCGCTCGCGGCCGAAGAAGAGCATTGCGTCGAGCGGCGAGTCCTCGAACGACGCCAGGCCCTTGAACGGCGACTCCGGCAGGTCGATCGAGCCGTTCGACGGCCTCATCGCGTCTCGGCCGTCTGCGCCGACGGCAGATGAGCTGCGAGCGTCTCGACGTACTGCTCCAGCGGCAGCTCGACCACGTCGACCTCACGCCGACGCCAGAACTCCTGCTCGAGGGGGCTCGGATCCGGCTGAATCGCCCACGAGCGGTAGGTCAGGGGCTGGTCGCCGCGCAGCCGGTGGAGCAGGAGTCGCAGGTTCCAGTCGGCCATCGCGTAGCCGAAGAACAGGAAGTGGCTTCGCTGCAGCTTTGCGGTCAGCCCGACCGGCACGAGGCTCGCCACCTGCGCTTGCGCCAGATAGTCGATGTAGTCGTCCTCGGTGACGACAAAGCTCTCCCAGGTCCGCTCGGCCGTCTCGTCGATCTGCCCGTGCAGCTTGAGAATCACGGTCCGCCGCTCGAGCGAGAGCTCGGTCGCGTAGGTGTTGGGCAGGTCGATCGTGGTGCCGGTGCCGTCGGCGCGGACGTGGCAGAACTTGCCTCGATGCGGGCCGGTCGCGAGGTACGAGACGACGTCGAACTCCTCTCCCGCCTCGGCAAATGCGCGCTCGAGCGCGAGGTCGTAGCTGGTGGTCACGATCAGCTGGTAGGGCGATCCGGCCGCTCGTAGCAGCGGGGGCAGCCCGGCGAGGAAGCGATGGACCGAGGTCGAGCCGGTGTCAGGCTCGAAGACGTCGTGCAGCTCGTCGTACAGCGGCCCGGACCCCTGCATCGTCGCGACGTACTGTGCGATCTCGGGCAGCGCAGCTTCGCCCGACGGGCAGTCGAACCGCTTCGCGAGCCGCGACCTGAGCTCGCCGAGGTCGGTGCCGAGCACCGGGATCACGCGGCCGGCGAGGATGCTCGCGACCACCTCATCGAACCGGTGAGCCGGCGCACTCCCAGGTGCCCCGTCGCCGGAGGCCAGCGCCGGGTCCTGCCGCAGGATCGAGGCGTGGAGCTCCTGGAGCCCGGGCGTAGGCTCGATCCCGAGCTCGTCCACCAGCTCGCGCCGCGCGTCGAGATAGGCCTGTAGCGCCTCGGCCTGCCGGCCGGAGCGGTAGAGGGCGAGCATCAGCTGGCCGCGCAGACGCTCACGAAGCGGATGCTCGGCGACGAGAGACTCGAGCTCGCCGACGAGCTCGGCGTGGCGACCTGTTTCCAGATCGGCCGCGATTCGCTCCTCGAGCGCCGAGAGGCGGAGCGCTTCGAGCCGGCCGATCTCGCCCTGCGCGAACGAGGCGAAGCTGAAGTCCGCGAGCGGCGGCCCCCGCCACATCGCGAGCGCCTCGGCCAACTTCGCCGCCCGCACATCTGGGGCACCGGTCCTCGCCTCGTCGCAGAGGCCGCGAAAGCGCTCGGCGTCGACCTGCTCGGGCCGGACCGCCAGCTGGTAACCCGACGGCTTCGTCACGAGCATGTCGTTACCGAGCGACTTCCGGAGCCGCGAGACGAAGTTCTGCAGCGAGGTGGCCGCGGTTCGCGGCGGCTGCTCGCCCCACAGCGCATCAACCAGGCGGTCGGTCGACACCACGCGGCCGGCCTCGAGAATCAGCAGCGCCAGCGCCCCACGCTGCTTCGCGATGCCGAGCGGGAAGCGCTCGCCGTCCCTCCAGACCTCGACCGGCCCCAGGATCCGGAAGTCGAGCATGTCACGTTTGTAACGACTACTCGCTCGCACTTCAACCCTGCGGCCACCGCCGTTAGCGAGCTGTTGGCCGGCCCCTAGGGAGCCGTGACCGCCGCCTTCGACCCTCGGACCGAGATCGGACGAGGGAAGGAGGTGACGACGATGTTCTGGAGGATCAGGAGCCGTCTGTTCGTGGCGGCAGTCCTGCTGATCGGAGCGATCGCGGCGAGCCCAGCCGCAAGCTTCGCGGCAAACAGCGGTGGCGGAGGCCCCTGAACCAATGCGGTGGCCCACCAACGCAGAACGCGTGAGGACCCGGCGACGGGTCTTTGCGCGCGCGTCGGCTCAGCGGCCGTCCACGAGCCACGAGCGCGCACGCTCGGCCGCGACCCGGTTTCCCTTGCGCTCGAACTGCTCGATCGCCAGGCCTACCGACGCCTCCGCTTCATCCGGCCGCTTGGCCAGCCGGAGAACCTCGGCGAGATCGAGGTGCACCTTTCCGCGGTTGTTCAGCGCGTCCGTCTGCTCCGCCAACTGCACCGCCTCGCGACCCACACGCTCGGCTTCCGGGAAGGAGCCCCGCCTCGCCAGGAGCTTTCCACCGATCGCGCCGATGAGGAACTGCGCGCCGACGTCGTCGGTCGCCGCATGCTCCGCCGCGGCGCCATGCCAGCGTTCCGCCTCCTCGTACCGGCCGCGCCGATAGATCACGTCCGCGAGCTCGGCTGCGCGGGACGCGAAGCAGGCGCGCTCGTTCATCGCCTGCAGCCGGTCGCAGCTGCTGCGCAGCGCCGCCTCGGCGCTGTCGAGGTGGCCGGCGAGCAGCTCGATCTCCGCGACGACGGCGCAACAGCCGCACGCGAGCGCCATCCGGTAGCCGAACTCCTCGTACACGCCCTGGGCCTGCTCCGCCATCCGCCGGCCGGCCTCCAACCGGCCGTCGATCGCCTTCAGGCCAGCGAGCCAGACCAGTACATGCGCCTCCGCCGTTCGCTCCGTCATCTCGGCCAACAGCGCCTCGCAGCGCGCGATCGCCTCGGTAGCCGGCATCGGGCCGTAATACAGGGCCGTGGCCATCTCGCCCGCACACGAGGCGATCGGCCAACCCGATCGCCGGTAGTGGACGAGCGCCCGCTCGGCGGCGTGCAGCCAGTCGTCGTTGCGACATCGGAGTCCGCCCTGCACGTAGCCCGACAGCAGCCAGGCCCGACCGAGCGAACGGTCGTCGCCGTAGCCCTCGAAGACCGGGATTGCCGCGCCGAGCAGGTCGAGCAGGGGCCCGGCGCCTCCTTCCGGCTCGCTCGACAGCTGCGCGTTCGCCAGCTCGATACGAGCTCGCAGCTCGAGCCGCCGCTCTCCTGCGGCTTTCGCCAGCTCGGCGGCCTCTCCGAGGATGGCGTGCGCCCGCTCGATCTCCCCTGCGGTCCTGAGCGCCAGACCCAGCTCACAGAGCGGCTCGAGGCGCGCCGGCGCCGAGCGCGGAAGCAGCTCAACGGCCCGCGCGAGCAGGCCCATCGCCGTCGTCGTGTCGGCGCGCCTCCACGCCCGCAGGCCGGCTGCGGCCAACCGCTCCCCGGCCTCGCACGCGAGCTCCAGCGCGTGGCCGGACGGCGCTCCCACCTCGACCAGATACGCAGATGCCTGCTCCAGATGGAACCCGACGACCTCGTCTGCGACCGACGGGCGAGCCATCAGCCAGCGCGCGAACTGCTCGTGCAGCTCCGCGCGCCGGCCCTTCGGCAACGTCGCGTACGCCGCGTCGCGGATGAGCACGTGATGGAAGCTGACGACATCGCTCCCACGCTCGACCACGAACCCCTTGTGAACGAGCGCAGCGAAGTCGTCGTCGACGCGGTCGGCCCGCCCAGGGAGGAGGTGAGCCAACGCTCCGCGGTCGAACTCACGTCCGACCACGGCGCCCCGCTGTAGGAGGGACAGCTCAGCTGCCTCCAGCCGGTCGAGCCGGCTGGCGAGCAGGGCGGCGAGCGAGGGTGAAGCGGTCTCCGGGTCTCCACCCTCGCGCGCGTGCGCGAGCAGCTGCTCGACGAAGAGCGGATTCCCGCCGGCCGTGCTGAGGATCGTCGCGCGCAGCCGTGGCGGAACATCGGCCAGCTGCTCGATCAGGTACTCACCCTCCGCCCTCGACAGCGGGCCGAGGCTGATCGAGTCGGCGGTCAGCCATCCCGGCCGCCCCTCGAGCAGCTCGGGCCGCGCGACTCCGAGCACGAAGATCGGCGCCGTCGTGGCCTGGACCGCGAGGTAGTCGATGAGATCGAGGAGTGTCGGCTCCGCCCAGTGGAGATCCTCGAGCACGAGCACGACCGGGCGTTGGGCCGCGATCGTCTCGAACAGGCGCCGCACGGCCCAGAACGTGTCGCTCCGCGAAACGGGAGTGCCTTCTTCCCCGACGAGCTCCGACAGGCTGGCGGCAACGAGCTCCGCATGCTCGTCGCCCGCGAGCAGCTCGCGGAGGTCGATCTCGGCGGCAACGCTGCGAACCAGCTCGACGAGCGGCAGGAAGGTCGCTCCGCGGCCGTACGAGACGCACCGGCCTGTCAACACCTTCGCCTCGCCGGCAAGCCGCGTCGTGAGCTCGGCAGTCAGGCGCGTCTTACCGATTCCCGGCTCTCCCAGCAGCAGGAAGAGGCGGCAGCGCTGCTCGTCGACGACGCGCTCGAACGCGGCGGTGAGGCCGCCGAGCTCGGTCTCGCGGCCGATGAGCGACGTCTCGAGGTGGCGGTGGAGCGCGGGCACACCCTCGACGAGCCCGACGAGTCTCGCGCCCGCAGCGGAATCTCCTGCGACCGGCACGTTGAAGGCTGCGCCGCCGAGGAGCGCGATGGTCACGGGCCCGGCGCGGATCTCGCCCGGCTCGGCAGCCTGGAGACGACGCCTCGCCAGCGGGATCACCGGTCCCGCGACGAAGCCATGACCTGCTGCATCGGCGCCCGCCAAAACCTCTCCGGTGTCGATGCTGACGCGCACCCCGATCCCGGGCCCGGCCTGCTCGCGAGCCGCTTCCAGCAGCTCGAGCGCGGCGCGAGCCGCCCGGAGCGCATCGTCCTCGTGTGACCGCGGCACGCCGAAGACCGCCATCACCTCGTCACCCGACCGTTGCTCGACCGTCGCCCCATGCGCCTCGAGCGCGCCTCGAACGGCGCCGAGCGCGCGCGTCGCCGCCGTACGCATGACCTCGGGGTCGAGGTCATCCGAGCCGACGAGGTCGGCGAAGAGGACGGTGACCGTCTTGCGTCGCTCCTCCTGGGTCGCCGCCGGCTCTTGCTCGAGGCGCGGCGCCGGCGGCGTGAGCGCGGGATCCTGGCGGAGGATCGCCTGCTCGAGCTCCCGCAGCGCCTCACCCGGCTCGATCCCCAGCTCGTCGAGCAGCATGCGTCGCGTCTGCCGGTAGACCTCGAGGGCCTCGGCCTGCCGCCCGCCCCGATACAGGGCGAGCATCAGTTGGCCGCGAAGCCGCTCGCGGAACGGATTGTCGGCGATCAAGGGCTCGAGGTCGCCGACGAGGTCGGCGCGCGACCCGAGTGCCAGCTCGCTATCGACAAGGTCCTCGAGCGCGGCCGCGCGTAGCTCCTCGAGCCGGCGGCCCTCGTCGATCGCGAATCCCTCGGACAGGTCCGCCAACGGCGGCCCGCGCCACAACGCGAGCGCCTCGCGCAGCTTCTCCACGCGCCCCTGCCCGGTCACCCGGCGGCCCTCGGCCGCCAGCGCCTCGAAGCGCACGAGATCGATCTCCTCCGGCGCGACGTCCAGGAGGTAACCGCCGGGACGCGAGCGGACGATCTCGGTGCCGAGCACGCCGCGCAGCTGCGAGACGTAGTTGCGCAGCGCCGCGGCGGCCGTGGGCGGTGGCCGCTCGCCCCACAGCGCATCGACGAGCACGTCGGTGGAGACCAGCCGGCCAGGTCGCAGGAGGAGGAACGCCAGGAGCGCCCTGGGCTTCTGCCTTCGCAGGTCGACGGGCCGCCCGGCCTCCCGCACCTCCAGCGGCCCGAGGATGCGGTAGTCCATGACACGTTGTAAGCACCGCGGCGTCCCGCGGTCAAGCGGTTGCGTACCGCGCGCGCCTGTCCCTGGCCAGGGCGCATTACGACCGCATTACGGCCCCTCAAGAGCCTCCGGTCCGAAGCCCCCGACCGAGAGGCAGTCATGCGAGTCACCGATAGGCCATGGACACGACACCACCATCGCGTGGCGCTCGTGCTCGTCCTTGCGTTTGCCGTCGCGATCACGCTCAACCCCGGCAGCGATCGCGCGGGAAGTGCGACGTTGCTGATCGCGCAGTTCCACGCGGGGAACGGCGGAAAGCCGTTCGCCGGGGACCGAACGAACTTCATCACCATTTCGCCGAACGGCGACGGGTTCCGGGACGCCGCCCGGATGTCGTTCCGGCTCACGCGCACCGCGCGAGTGACGTTGACGGCGCTCGTGGACGGCGGCCGCGCAGCGCCCCCCAAGCTCGTCTCGTCGACGTCGGAGAACCTCCGCGCCGGCCCACATCGCCTGAGCTGGACGCCCGATCCCAACCTCGAGCCGCGGACCTACATGCTGCGGGTGACGGTCGACGGCTACACCGCCGCCAGCCTCGTCGTCCGCGTTCTCGGCGTGGAGGCGGGGTTCACGAAGCAGAGCTACCGCCAGGGCGACGTTGCGGCGCTCGTCGTATCCAGCGATGCGAGCAAGCTGACAGTCCACCTGTTCCAGGCGGGGCCGGAGGACTGGCCGAGCATCTACGGCGGCTACGGCAACAACGCGCTCTACGGCGTCCCCGTCGGCAAGGCGATGCAGTTCGACTGGTCGCACAACAAGAGCCGGCGCGCCACGCTGCACCTCCGCGTGCCGAGCCGCGCCAGCGGTCTGTATTTCGCGCGGATCGATACCGCCGACGGTCGGTTCGGCTTCGCGCCCTTCGTCCTGCTACCGCATCCGTTCGGCGGCCACCGCGTCGCCGTCGTGTTCCCGACGAACACGTGGGAGGCGTACAACCACCGGGACGTCGACGGAAACGGCGCCGGCGACACCTGGTACTCCGTCAATTCGATCCCGCGCATCGACCTCACGCGGCCCTACCTCCACAAAGGCGTTCCCACGCGGTTCCGCGGCTACGAGGTCGGCTTCCTCCGCTGGTTGTACCGGTCCGGCAAGAACGTCGACTTCATCAGCGACCGCCAGCTCGACCAGCTGTCGGCCCACCGGTTGCACGCGCTCTACGACCTGGTCGTCTTCCTCGGTCATCACGAGTACATGACGACCGCGTCCTACAACGCGACGGTCGGCTATCGCGACCTCGGCGGCAACCTGATGTTCACGTCGACCACGAACTTCCTCTACCGCGTGGCGCGCCACGGCCGCTGGTTGTTCCGGCAGCAGCCCTGGCGCACCTTGGGGCGCCCGGAGGCAGGGCTGATCGGCGTCCAGTACCTCAGGAACGACGGCGGCAAGCACCAGGGGCACTACCTCGTGGTGGGAGCCGAAGCGGCGCCGTGGGCATTCCGCGGCACCGGCCTCCACAACGGGAGCACGTTCGGCCACGGGGGCATCGAGATCGACGCCCGCAGCTCAGCGTCACCGCCGGGAACGATCGTGCTTGCCTGGATGCCGAACCTGCAGGGCGCCGGCTACTCGCCGGAGATGACCTACTACACCACGCGCGCGGGCGCGAAGGTCTTCGCCGCAGGAACACTCAACTTCGCGGGCACGGCGCTCGAGCCGTCCGTCAGGCCGCTGCTCGAGAACGTCTGGCAGCAGCTGGCACGGCCCTGAGCGAGCGAAGCGCAGCGAGACGGCCGACTCGCACGGCCGTCTCGCTGCGGGGCTTGTCTGCGTTGGTTAGGTCGCCGCGGCTTAGGCCGCGAAGGCGAGCTCGTCCTGCAGCTTCGCCAGAGCCTCGGCCTCGAGCTGGCGGACGCGCTCGCGCGTGATCCCCAGCTCCTTGCCGATCGCCTCCAGCGCCTGCGGCTCGCCGCCGATCCCGAAGCGGAGCTCGACGATCCGGCGCTGCCGCTCGGGCAGCGCTGCGATCGCACGGCGCACCTCGCGCCGGCGAACCGACTCGACGGCTTCCTCTTCGGGGCTGACCGCGGCCTCGTCGCCGAACAGGTCACCCAGCTCGCCGTCGTCCTCGGAGCCGACGGGCCGGTTCAGCGAGACGTTCGCCTGGACCGCGTCGAGCGCCTCCTCGACGTGCACGAGCTCGAGCTCGGCCTCCTCGGCCAGCTCCTCGCGCGTCGGCTTGCGCCCGAGCCTGGCCTCGAGCCGGCCCTCCGCCCGGGCGAGCTTCACGCGCCGCTCGTTGACGTGCGTCGGGATACGGATCGTCGCGGACTGGTTCGAGATCGCCCGCTGGCAGGCCTGGCGGATCCACCAGGTGGCGTAGGTCGAGAACTTGAACCCCTTGCGCCAGTCGAACTTCTCGACGGCGCGGTTCAGCCCGATCACGCCCTCCTGGACGAGATCCAGCAGCGGCAGGTCCTTGCGCTGGTAGCGCTTGGCGATCGAGATCACCAGGCGCAGGTTCGAATTGATCATGCGCTCCTTGGCCTCGGCATCGCCCCGCTCGACACGCTTGGCGAGCGCGACCTCCTCCGCCGCGGTCAGCAGCGGATAGCGGCCTGCCCGGTGCATGAAGAGCGAGAGCGCGTCGGTCGGCACCGGCGTGTGCGCTGGGGCAGCAGGGGTGGTCGGCTCGTCCGCCGGCGGCTGGACGATCTCGACCTCCCGGGCCTCGAGCTCGGCACGCAGCTCGACGAGATCCTCCTCGTCGAGGTCGTGCTCGAGCGCGAACGCCTCCAGGGCGGCCTCGTCGATCGACTCGTGCTCCTCGGCCTC
>Ga0136846_1227305_pt1 | contig 10776 bp, 8 predicted proteins | sample HopSoiMetagenom2_FD_96841 | JGI IMG/M metagenome (GOLD analysis project Ga0136846, IMG submission 96841) | Grasslands soil microbial communities from Hopland, California, USA - 2 Assembly 2016 (version 4) | ecosystem: Environmental > Terrestrial > Soil > Grasslands | place: USA: Hopland... | reverse complement strand
TGGTCGTCACTGCTGACATAGCCGGTGGCTGAGACATGAAAGAATTGCGGCGCCAGGCCTTCAACACCAAATGCCGCCCAGCTGCGGCCGGAGCGCGAGTCCGCATCCAATCTGATTCCGCCTTGCAGATCGAAATAGGTGCTGATGGGACGGTCATACAGAAGTTCGTGCTGGCCATCTTCGATATCGCCTTTTGAAGTGGTTCCCTCGCTCTTGAGCCAGAGGCGGTTGGTATCGGTGCCCGCCCAGGCTTCGCCTTCCCAGCGGAAACCATTGTCCGCGCCAAAGCGGCCTTCCAGCTGATTGAGGATCGCGTGATAGTAAATGTGCTGATCGTCGATCGGATTGCCGAACGGGGCAGCTTCCGTTGCGCCGCCGCTGTGTGACATCTGCGCCAGCGCCGCCGCCGGAGCAACCAGGATCGCGGCAGCCACCAAAACTGCGAAAGATTTCATGACACCAGCACCGTGCGGAACATGCCAGTGTCCATGTGAAGCATCAGGTGGCAATGAAACGCCCAGCGGCCTGGGACGTCGGCGGTATAGACAAAGCTCAACCGTTCGCCGGGCTTTACGTTGATCGTGTGCTTGAGCGGCTGGCGGTCGCCTTGGCCATTCTCGACCGTGAACAGGAAGCCGTGCAGATGAATGGGATGCTCCATCATCGTGTCGTTGATAAGCACGAAGCGGACGGTTTCGCCCAGCTTGACCGGCACCGGCGGGCTTTCCGAAAACCGTTTGCCGTCGAAGCCCCAGACCCAGCGCTCCATATTGCCGGTGAGATGAAAGGTGATGTCGCGCGTCGCTTCGGGCGCATACTCGACGGGGCTGAGCGCCTTTAATTGACTGTAGCGCAGCACCCGCCGACCGTTGCCGTCGAGCCCGGTGCCGGCTTCGTCCAAACGGCTTTGCGGCGCCATCGCCACATTGTCGACCATCGGATCGCCGGCAAGGGTCTTGGGATCAACGCCGCTGGCATTGGTGGCGGGCACGCCGGATGATTGGCTGATGTTCATGCCGGCCATATCCATGTGAGACATGTCGGCCTTGGGTGCGGCGTGATCCATGCCCGCCATCCCGGCATCAGCCTTGGCCGGCGCGTGGTTCATGCCCTGCATGTCCATGCTGCCCATGCCCATGTCCGCCATGCTGCGCAGCGGCGCCGGATCCAGCGGCGGGATATCGCCCGACATTCCGCTGCGCGGCGCCAGGGTGGCGCGCGCGAATCCGCTGCGATCCTGGGCCTGTGCGAAAACTGTGTAAGCGCGGCTGTCTCTGGGCTGCACGATCACGTCATAGGTTTCGGCAACGCCGATGCGGAATTCCTCGATCTCGACCGGTTCGACATCGGCGCCGTCCGCCTGCACCACAGTGAGCGCAAGACCGGGGATGCGCACGTCGAAGGTGGTCATCGCGGCGCTGTTGATGAAACGCAGCCGCAGCCGTTCGCCCGGATTGAAAAGTCCTGTCCAATTGGCGGCCGGAGGCTGGCCGTTGACCAGGAACGTATAGATCGCCCCCGTCACGTCCATGATGTCGGTCGGGCTCATGCGCATATCGCCCCACATCAGCCGGTCCTTGAACGTGGAGCCAAGGCCGTCCCGTCCCGCATCCTTGATGAAGGTGCCCAGGGTGCGCTGGTGGTAGTTGTAATAGTCGCTTTGCTGCTTGAGGTTGGACAGGATCGTCATCGGATTTTCGTCGGTCCAATCCGACAGGACGATCACATATTCCCGGTCGTAATGATAAGGCTCGGGTTTTTGGGGATCGAAGATCAGTGGCCCCAACAAGCCGGTCTGTTCCTGCATGCCGCTATGGCTGTGATACCAGTAGGTGCCGCTTTGCTCGATGGGGAAGCGGTAGCTGAAGGTCTGACCCGGTGGAATGCCTGCGAACGTCAGCCCGGGCACGCCGTCCATTGCATTGGGCAGCTTCACGCCATGCCAATGGATGGACGTAGTCTCCGGCAACCTGTTGGTCACATTAATAGTGACATCGCCGCCCTGTTTCAGCCGCAGGATAGGCCCGGGCATGGAATTGTTGACGACGGTCGCGATGCGCCGCCGGCCGGTGATGTTGACCGGAATCTCGGCCAGCGTCAGGTCGATGCTTGCGCCGGTGAGCACAGGAATGCCGCCGATCGATGCAAGCCGCGATTGCGCCCGCGCAGCGCCGATCCATCCCACGGTGCTGGCGGCAGCCAAACCTTGGACGAAACGGCGGCGGTTGGGCGGGTCGGGAAAACGCATGCCGGTACTCTGGGAAAGGGCAAGTCAGGCTTTCGCCTTTATCTCAGACCTTGTGGAAGGAAAGATGGATCATCAGCTTGTCGCCTGTCTTCACGCCGGCTAGGGAAGGTGGCGGGAAATGCAGCTTGAGTGCCATGCCGCCCGCCGTCCCATCCACCTGGCCGCTCTTGCCATCGATGGCGGTCACAGTGACTGTCATCATGTGCATGCCCATGGTGCTGCCCATGTCACCGCCTTGCATGTTGTGCTGCATGGCGCTGCTTTCTCCTGCCTGCTGCGCCAGTGAGGGAACCGTAGCCAACGCCAGAAGGCCGCCAGACAACAGAACGGAAAGATATCGCATCAAAATCTCCTTGGGCTTGGATTCATCTCTTTGGGCTCATCTCTGAGCGCGGCCAAACACGGCCACAAGCTCGGCCACCTTGCGGCGTTGGTCGGCCTTGTCGCCGGAAGCAATGGCGTGCTCGACGCAATGACCGACATGGTCGCGCAGCAGTTCCTCCTCCACCCGGCCAAGGGCGGCGCGCACCGCGGCGATCTGGGTGATGATGTCGATGCAATAGCGGTCCTCATCCACCATGCGGGACAGGCCGCGCACTTGACCTTCGATCCGGTTCAGGCGTTTTCGTACCGATGTCTTGAGAGTTTCGCGCATGCGGCCTATATACCCCCTATGGGTATATGATGCAAGCGGAGACAGATATGGAACATCAACATCACAAATCCTGCTGTTCCGGGCACAAGCCTCGTCACAGCGAGGCATCCGCTGGCACCGTCTACACTTGTCCGATGCATCCCCAGATCCGGCGCGATGGTCCCGGCTTCTGCCCGATCTGCGGTATGGCGCTGGAACCGCTGGTCGACACAGGAGAGGGCGCGCCCAATCCGGAACTGGCCGACATGACGCGGCGGTTCTGGATCGGCTTGGTGCTGTCTGTCCATGTCGTGGCGCTGGGCATGTTCGGCGACTGGATGGGCCTGGACCGCCTGATCGCCCCTGCTGTTTCGGTCTGGATACAATTCGCGTTGGCGACGCCCGTGGTCCTGTGGGCGGGATGGCCTTTCTTGGTGCGCGCCTGGGCGTCGCTGGTCACGCGCAATCTCAACATGTTCACTTTGATCGCTCTGGGCACTGCGGTGGCTTGGAGCTACAGCCTGGTCGCCAGTGCGTTGCCCGGCCTTTTTCCCAGAGAGCTTCAATCCGCCCACGGCATGGTCCCGGTTTATTATGAGCCGGCGGCCGTCATCACGGTCCTCGTCCTGTTGGGTCAGGTTCTGGAATTGAAGGCGCGCGAAAATACGTCGGGCGCCATTCGCGCTTTGCTCGATCTCGCTCCCAAGACTGCCAGGCGCTTGAAAGCCGACGGGACCGAGGAGGAAGTGCCGCTGGAACAGATCGCCGTCGGCGACCGCGTCCGCGTGCGCCCTGGCGAGAAGGTTGCCGTCGACGGCCAGGTGAGCGAAGGCCGTTCGGCGATCGATGAATCCATGGTCACGGGCGAGTCCATGCCGGTGACCAAGGAGGCGGGGGCCAAAGTCATTGGCGGAACGATCAACCGCTCCGGCACGCTGGTGATCACGGCGGAAAAAGTGGGCCGCGATTCCATGCTGGCGCGCATCGTGCATATGGTCGCGCAAGCCCAGCGCAGTCGCGCGCCCATTCAGCGCCTGGCGGACCGGGTCTCGTCTTGGTTTGTGCCGGCGGTGATCGTGGTGGCCGTCCTGGCTTTTGCCGGCTGGATGATCTTTGGCCCCGAGCCGCGCATGGCCTATGCCCTGGTGGCGGCGGTGTCGGTTCTGATCATTGCCTGTCCCTGTGCGCTGGGTCTGGCGACGCCCATGTCGATCATGGTGGGCGTGGGCCGGGGCGCGCAGGCCGGCGTCCTGGTCAAGAACGCCGAAGCGCTGGAACATATGGAGCGGGTGGACACGCTGGTGATCGACAAGACCGGCACGCTCACCGAAGGAAAGCCCTCTGTCACCGCCATCGTTCCGGTTGCGATCAGCGAGATCGATCTTTTGCGCTTGGCGGCGGCGGTGGAACAACCCAGCGAACATCCGCTGGCTGTGGCGATCGTTGCTGCCGCGCAGCTGCGCAAGATCGCCATACCCCCGGTCGAAGGGTTCGATTCGCCTTCCGGAAAGGGCGCACTGGGTATTGTCGAAGGCAAAAAAATCCTGCTCGGCAATGCCGGCTTCATGCGAGAGCAACAGGTCGACATCGCTTCTCTGGCCGACCAGGCGGACAAGCTTCGGCAGGACGGAGCCACCGCCATCTTCGTGGCAGTGGACGGACATGTTGCCGGCATCTTCGCCATCGCGGACGCGGTGAAGCAGACCACGCCCTCCGCCCTCGACGCGCTTCGCGCCGACGGCCTGCGCATCGTCATGCTGACCGGCGACAATCGCACCACCGCGCGGGCTGTGGCGCAAAGACTGGGCATCCAGGAGGTCGAAGCGGAAATCCTGCCCGAGCAGAAGAGCGCGGTCGTGGACAAACTGAAGGCCCAGGGCCGCATCGTCGCCATGGCCGGCGACGGCGTGAACGATGCACCCGCCCTGGCGGCGGCCGATGTCGGCATCGCGATGGGATCGGGAACGGACGTAGCGATGGAAAGCGCCGGCGTGACCCTGCTCAAAGGCGATCTCACCGGCATTGCCCGGGCCCGCCTCCTTTCCCGGGCGACGATGCGCAACATCCGGCAGAACCTGTTCTTCGCTTTCATCTACAACGTGGTCGGCGTGCCGGTGGCGGCGGGCATACTCTATCCCGCATTCGGCCTTCTGCTCTCGCCCATCATCGCCGCTGCGGCGATGGCGCTTTCCTCGGTCAGCGTCATTGGCAATGCGCTCAGGTTGCGCTGGGTGCGCTTACCGTAAGGGCCTTGCCGCCGGAGTTGGAAACCGGCAACCTCCCAACAAATAAAAAGGGGAGGGCAACCATGAGACACCTCAAAGCTGCGTTGGCGGTGTTCGCGGTCTGGGCGGTTTCGCCGGCGGCTGCGGAGCAGAGTGTGTGGCGGTTCGACAACTTCAATCGTATCGGAGAGACGACGCCCAAGGTCGAGGGCTCGCCGCAGTTGGTGGACTCTCCCGTCGGCAAAGCGGTGCAGTTCAATGGCCGCGACACCGCGCTTCTTTTCCCCGGCCGGCCATTGGTTGGCGCCAAGAGCTTCACCATTGAAGCCATCTTCCGTCCGGAAGGCGGCGATTTTCAGCAGCGCTGGATGCACATCGCGCAAACCGACCCGGCCACGGGCCTGGATGCCAATCCAGGCGGCACCGCCGATCCCAATCCGCGCTTCATGTTCGAGGTGCGGGTGGTGAAAGACCAGTGGTATCTCGACGCCTTCGTGCAGAGCAAAGCAGGCTCCCAGGCCCTGGCCTTTCCGGAGAAGCTGCATCCCCTCAATCAATGGTATGCGGTGGAGCAGACCTATGACGGCAAGACCTACCGCTCCTATGTCAATGGCGTGCTGGAAGGCGAGGCGGCCGTCGCCTTCACGCCTCACGGTCCCGGTCACATGATGGTGGGCGTTCGCATGAACCGGGTGAATTACTTCAAGGGCTCGGTGGCGCTGGCGCGGTTCACCGACAAGGCGCTCTCGCCCGACGCGTTCGTCAAGCTTCCGGCGCACTGATCCAGCCGCGAATCGCGCGGAACTTTTCTCATGCCAGTCGCGTATTGCATCCAGAGGTTGAACCGTTGATATGACTAATTGTCAGATGCTGATCATTATCGCCGCCCGCCGCGGCGCAGCATGCTATTGTTCTAAATCGCCTTGGATACATTGCATCCCAAAGCGTCATTTTCTTCAATAACCGCCGACAGCCCTTCACCACAGCCGACCGACTGCGTTATTTCTTGGCGCGTGCATCTCGGCCAAGCGATACGAAGGTATCGCGAGCCAGCCAGGTGGCCCGATTTTTTGGGGACGATCATGGCGATGGACCTGTTTACTGCCCTGGTGACGACCGCGGCCGACGGTATCATTGTCATAGATGGGGCCGGCAATATCCGCACCTATAACCCGGCATGCGAGCGGCTGTTCGGCTTCACCGCCGAGGAAGTCACCGGCAAGAACGTCAAGATGCTGATGCCCGACCCTTATCACAGCGGGCATGACGGCTATCTCGCAAACTATACCAGGACGGGTGAAAAGCGGATCATCGGCATCGGCCGCGAAGTGATGGGCCGGCGCAAGGACGGAACGACCTTTCCCATGTATTTGTCGGTCGGCGAGGGGGCTCTCGACGGTCAACGCATCTTCGTGGGCATCATTCACGACCTCACCGTCAGCAAGTGGGCGGAAAATGCCTTGCGCGAGCGCGAGGCGCGCCTGCGCTCCATTCTCGACACCGTACCCGATGCGATCATCACCATCGACGAGGAAGGGTTGGTCGAATCCTTCAGCCCCGCCGCGACCAGGCTGTTCGGCTATGAGGAAAAGGAAATACTGGGCCAGAACATCAAGCTGCTGATGCCTTCGCCCTATCGCGAGCAGCATGACGGATATCTTGCCGCTTACCGTCAGACCGGCGTCAAGCGCGTCATCGGCATCGGGCGGATTGTGGTCGGCCAGCGCCGCGACGGCAGCACTTTCCCTATGGAATTGGCAGTGGGCGAAGTGGCCAATACCGGGCGCCGGCTCTTCACCGGCTTTGTCCGCGATTTGACCGAGCGCCAGGGCACCGAGCGCCGGCTGCAGGAGTTGCAGCTGGAATTGATGCATGTCACCCGTGTCAATGCGATGGGGCAGATGTCATCGGCCATCGCGCACGAGCTGAACCAGCCCTTGACCGCCAGCGCGAATTACATTTCCGCGGCGCGGCGCTTTCTGGAAAAGCCCGACGGGATCGCTCATGCCCAGGACGCCATGGAGCAGGCCGGCAAGCAAATTATGCGCGCCGGCGCGACAATCAGGAACTTGCGTGATTTCATCGAGAAACGCGAAGGCCAGCGCCTGCCGGAAAACCTTAACAAGATCATCGAACAGGGCATCGCGCTGGCTTTCGTCGGCATGGCGCACTTGAATGTGAAAGTCCGGCTGCAACTCGACGCTTCACTTCCGATGGTGTTTGTCGACCAGATCCAGATCCAGCAGATTCTGATCAACCTGATCCGCAACGCCGTCGAGGCCATGCAGGGCATGGAAAAAAAAGAACTGACGATCAGCACCAGCCGGTTCGACGACCGCCATGTGAGCGTCGCGGTGCGCGACAGCGGGCCGGGATTGCCTGAAGCGATACGCCAGAAACTGTTTCAGCCCTTTGTCACCACCAAGGAGGGCGGCATGGGCGTGGGACTGATGATCTGCCAGTCCATTGTCCAGTTCCACGGCGGCGTCATCGAAGTTTCGCCGGAAGATGCGCGCGGGACGACGTTCACCTTCCGTCTGCCGGTCGGTGAAGATATTGCCAAGAGGGCGGCCGGATCGGCATCTGATCCGTGACGCGCCCTCAGGCGGCGCGGCTTTGTCCCTGCACGCGTTCGGCGGGGAATTCCGCAAAGGCGCGGGTGCCCTTGTCGAGCCGGCTTTCCAGGTGAAACACGCCGCCGAGCGCTTCCACCAGCGCCTTGACGATGGGAAGGCCCAGGCCGGTGCCATGGCCTTCGACCGTCTCCATCGGAGCCGCTTGGCCAAACGGTTCCAGCGCCAGCTTGAGACCTTCCGGCGACATGCCGAGGCCCTGATCTTCCACACCCAGAATCAGCCCGCCATCGGCGTTGCGCTGGGCAAAAATCAGCACTTCGCCGCCGGGCCGGGAAAATTTCACCGCATTGGAAAGCAGGTTGGTCAGCACCTGCACCAGCGACCGCTCATCGCCCATGAGCAAAATTCCCGGTACGGTTTCGCATCGCACGCGCACGCCGGCTTTGGCGGCCTGCGGCTCGACAAAGCCGGCCGCCTGTTTCGCCAGTTCGGCGGGATCGAGCTGATGCAGATCCAGTTTTCGCTTGCCGGCCTCGATCTTCGCCAAATCCAATATGTCGTTGATCAAACTCAGCAGATGCTCGCCGCTTGTGTGGATGTCGTGGACATAGTCGGCATATTTGGTCGGCCCGACAGGGCCCAGGGTCTGATGATCCATCAGGTCGGCAAAACCGATGATCGCGTTCAACGGCGTGCGCAGTTCGTGGCTCATATTGGAAAGGAAATTGGACTTGGCGCGGCTGCCGGCATCGGCCTCGCATTTGGCGATCAGCAGCTGGCGCTTGGTGGCTTCCAGCTCGTTGACATAGCGGCGCAGGTGTTCTGCTTCGGCGACTGCCCGGCTTTCCAGGTGATGATCCAGCAATGCGCCTATCAGCCCGAGTGCCACAGTCGAAAAAGTCGCGGCCGCAATCGCCGTGGCCAGCACGGGGGGTTGCACGGCAACGGCCGCGGCGAGTATCAGGGGATCCGGCCGGTAGACGACGGCCGACATGCCGGTGAAGTGCATGCTGACGACCGCGATCGTGAAAAGCATGGCACCGGTCAAAAGGCCTCGCCGGGTGGCGTCGCGCGCTGCCAGCGATATAGCGAGCGCGGTGAAGCCTATGCCCATAAGGATCGAGGCGGTGACATAGGCCGAAGACCAGACCGCATCGGCAGGCATCTGAACCGCCGCCATGCCAATATAATGCATGGCCCCGATTGCGGCCCCCACCACCAGACCGCCCGCCAACGGGCCGGGGCGATTCAGGGAGAGCCAGTATCCAGCCGTGCTGAGTCCGATCGCAATCAAAGCCGAAAGAATTGTCAGGCGGAGGTCGAAGCTGATCGCCAGCGATGTCTTGAAAGCAAGCATCGCCAAGAAGTGCGTCGCCCAAATGCCGCTGCCGGTCAGGAAGCCGGCGGCCGCGAGCCATAGGCCGCGCGCCCGGGCTCGAGCCACGCGCGCCCGGCCGACCATGTCCATCGCCGTGAAGCAGGAAAAGAAGCACAACAGAGCGGCCAGCAGGACCAGCCCCAAATCATGCTCCCCGGTGATGCATCCGATGACGTGCAGCATGTGACCAGCCTAAGGCGGCGCAGTTAATCGTGTTCAAATTTAGCGCTATAAACACATAGGTAGTTTTCCTTAGTGCCCTATACAAAAGGCGGGTCTAGGTAAAAGTCCCTATGTCAGTCCGCGCCCCGGTTAACGCCTCATAGAACGCGATCGCCCATGCTGGGTCCGTCTCTTTGGGGAAGAGAATATGTGGTGTGCGGGTTCAAGTTTCGTCGGGCAACACGCGCCGGCCTCGATAGGCAAAGAGGCGCAGCCATGACTGCATCTCTTGCTCAGAAACAGTTTGCGTTGCCAGAGGATCCCAAACCGGGCGGCACAAACGCGAAGCGGCCGGCTGCAGGCCCCACCTCCCGGCTGCTTCGCGTATTTCTCAATCATCGGATCGCACATGATCGCATGACAGATGATGCCTGGCAGGCGCCTGGGGATGCGCCTGCGCTTCAGGATGCGCCAGGCCCCGTCCTGGACGCAGCCCTGTTGAATGAGCTTGTCTACACCATGTCGCCTGAGGAGCTCAGGGAGTTTGTCTGGTTGAGCATTGTCGATACCGAAATGCGCCTCACCGATATCGCCTCCTATCGCGCCGCCGGCAATCTGGAAGGCATGGCCGAGGTGGCGCGCCGGATCGCGCGGGAAGCCGCCAATCTTGGCGCACTGCATGTTCATGTCCTGGCGCTGCGGTTGGAAACTGCCTGCCGGACCGGCAACCATGCCGGCACCTGCAACTTGCTCGGCGAATTGAGCGATGCCTGGTCCGAGGTCGGCGACGGGATGTGCGCCTGGCTGACCGAACAGGCGTGCCGGGCGGGCTGAGAAAGCCATGCCGACGCCCAACCCCGAATGGAAGATCGCGGCCTCTCCCGAGCTGATCCAGCGGGGCTGTGTGTATATCATCAGCCTGGCCACGATACGCGCGGCGATGGCGCCGCGTTGGGAAAAAATGTCCGGGTCGGTCTGGGGACATCTGGAAAACCTGCTGCGGCAGCGGTTGGCCCCCACCGATTTCTTCTGTGCGGTGGATGAGGGGGCGGCCCTGGTCAGCCTGCCATCCCTCTGCGCGGAAGAAGCCCGCCTCTGCTGCCTGCGTATCGCCCATGACCTCAACACCGTCATGCTGGGCGCTTATGATATCTCCAAACTCGCGGTTGAACAGGTTTGCGCGTGGCAGGATGGTAAGTTCGCCACCGCCCAGATCACCGCCGGCCATGCCGATTCTTGCGCCCTCAGGGCCGATTCCAAGGACCCCGAACCACCTTCCCAAGCGCAACCGGCTGCGGCCGGCGCCCCAGCGAAATCGCGGTATCGCTTCGTACCGGTGTGGGACGCGCAGAAGGATGCAATAACGACCTATCGCTGCCAGACCATCGCGGAAATCAATCCCAGCGATCCGCTGGGACAGCAGGCGCAATTTAAGCTCGCTCTGCTGGCCACGATCGCCAACATCCGGCAGGCGGCCGAGATTCTGTTGCAGCGGCTGGCGGCGGGCGATCGTTTCCTGCTGTGGCTCCCGGTCTCGTATGACGTGCTGGGAT
>Ga0136846_1232198_pt1 | contig 10778 bp, 7 predicted proteins | sample HopSoiMetagenom2_FD_96841 | JGI IMG/M metagenome (GOLD analysis project Ga0136846, IMG submission 96841) | Grasslands soil microbial communities from Hopland, California, USA - 2 Assembly 2016 (version 4) | ecosystem: Environmental > Terrestrial > Soil > Grasslands | place: USA: Hopland... | reverse complement strand
GCTCGTGAAACGCGGCGCTCTCTTCATCGATGCGCGATTCCGATTGACCCACCCTTTCATTGCGGCGCCTGGCACGCGCGAGGCTGGTTGCGAGATCGATGTCGATCAGGATGGTCGTATCGGGCTTGAGACCCTGGCAGGCGATGCGATCCAGTTCGAGAACCACATTTGTATCCAGTCCGCGGCCGCATCCCTGATAGACCAGCGTGGAATCGGTGAAGCGATCGCAAAGCACGGTTTTACCCGCCGCCAAAGCTGGCGCGATGATTTCCGCAATATGTTGCGCGCGGGATGCGAACATCAGGGCCAGTTCGGCGGTTGAATCGAGGCTCAAGGTCTTCGTATCCAGCAACAGCTGGCGAATCTTCTCTCCCGTAACCGTTCCGCCCGGTTCGCGGGTTTCCACAACCTGCATTCCCGTGGCGCGAAGTTTGCCAGCGAGCCGCTCCAGTTGGGTGCTCTTGCCACATCCGTCCAGCCCTTCGAAGGTGATGAATTTTCCGCGCGGCGAATTCACTGGTCGATGATACAGGAGCCCGGCGGCGTGACGTCACATGCAACGGGCTGCTATATTGAAACGTTTGCATAGGAGGGTTCATGAAGATTTTTCGCCGGATAGCGGTTGCGGCTTTCATCACCTCGCTGGCGGCTGTAACCTCGCTGGGCGCGACTGCCGCGCCACCCCGCATCACGGTTGCTCTCGATGCCTCCGACGCACCACGAAAAATTCTTCATGCGCAGTTGACCATTCCGGCTTCGGCGGGGACTCTCACGCTCTACTATCCCAAGTGGATCCCCGGTGAGCACGCCCCCAGCGGCCCCGTCATCGATCTGACCGGCGTGAAGTTTACCGGCAACGGGCAATTTCTAAAATGGCGCCACGCGCTTGATGACAACTGGACGTACAACGTGGAGGTGCCGTCTGGAGTTCAGGAAGTGCACGCTGCTCTGGACTTCGTAGCTCCGGTCAATTCCGATAATGCATTGTTTTCATCCGGCGCTTCGCAGTCGGAGAAGTTGCAGGTCATCAGCTGGAACCAGGTTGTGCTCTATCCCAAAGGGTGGCCCTCCGATCAAATTTCCTACACCGCGTCCGTTCGATTTCCCACCGGGTGGAAGTTTGGCACCGCGCTTCCCGTGGCATCGCAGTCGGGAGATGAAGTGCATTTTTCCCCGGTATCACTAACCACGCTGGTTGATTCACCGATTATCAGCGGCGAATACTTTAAAGTTGTGCCGTTGAATCAGGGGCAAACGCCCGCTGTAGAAATGGACATCGCCGCCGATAGTCCGATTGCGCTCGACGCCCCGCCCGAAGTGTGGGACCACTACAGCAATCTGGTGAAGCAGGCGGTTACGCTTTTCGGAGCGACGCATTATCGCGATTATCACTTCCTCTTCAGCCTGAGCGATCACGTCGCGCATTTTGGACTGGAGCACCACGAATCGAACGACAGCCGGGCGAACGAGCGCGCACTCATCGATCCACAGTTGAGGTTGGAATATTCTGAACTTCTGCCGCACGAGTACGTTCACAGCTGGAATGCAAAATACCGCCGGCCGGCCGGGCTCGCCACACCTGACTACCAGGTTCCCATGCAGGATGATTTGCTGTGGGTCTATGAAGGGCTGACGCAGTACCTCGGCGAAATTCTCACCGCCCGCAGCGGCTTCTGGACGCCGGAACAGTTTCGCGAGGAGCTGGCGCGGATTGCGGCCGATCTCGATCACACTCCCGGAAGATCGTGGCGCAACTTGCAGGATACGGCGGACGCCGCAGCCCAACTCTACTTTTCGCCAAGAGACTGGGCGTCATGGCGGCGCGGAACAGATTTTTACGATGAGGATGAGTTGACCTGGCTCTGGGCCGACAGCATCATCCGGCAACAGACGGGCGGAAAGAAGTCGCTGGATGATTTCTGCAAGCTGTTTCACGGAGCGCCCAGCACGCCGCCGATGGTAAAGCCTTACCAGTTTGACGACGTCATGAATGCATTGAATCAGATTGCTCCGTACGATTGGCGCGGCTTTTGGACCGCCCGCCTGACCAGTCACGGTCCGGGCGCGCCGCTGGGAGGTATCGAAGGCAGCGGATGGAAAGTTGCCTACGACGAAACCCGCTCTGAAATGATGCGCGCCTGGGAAGATCATCACACGGAACTCAACGCCGCCTATTCAGTCGGCATGTTGCTGAAAGAAGACGGCACCGTCGAGGACGCCATCGAGGGCATGGATGCTGCCCGCGCCGGCATCGGGCCAGGAATGAAAGTGGTTGCCGTGAACGGACGCCGCTTCAACTTTCAAGTTTTTCGTGATGCGTTGCTGGCAGGGAAAAACAGCTCGCAGCCGTTGCAGTTGCTGGTAGAGAACACGGATTATTTCCGCACGTTTAGTCTCAATTATCACGGCGGAGAAAAATATCCTCACTTGGTGCGCGACGAATCGAAGCCAGATTTGCTGACCGACATTATTCGTGCGCATTGAGGCAACCCGTAGTGGCGGCATAATCCGAACCCGTGGCGCCCCTACGGGGCTCAATTCATTCCGCGCTCTCACCCAGCGCTCGCCGCGCTGGGCTAATGAATGACGGCCCTCCCGCCTTTTGAGATCAAATGCAACTTCGGTGTGAACCGGAAATTCCGGGAACAAACCGCATCGACGTTCGCGACCGAGCACGTGCAATACATCATGTCGCCTCAACTCCATCAAATAAATCCGTCTCGGCTTTTGCCGCACCTGTCTTAACCGACGCGGCCAGGTGCAGCATCTCATTCGCACCCCGCTTGCGGAGATTGTCTTCGAAGATGGGCCATAGCGGTGACTGCGTTTTGTGCGCTTTGAAAGCCGCAACCTTCGTTTCCAAATAATTGCCGATATCGATCACAATGGTCGGCGGAGAAAACGTAATCGGCGGCCGGTTCGGCAGAGAAAATTCCGCCGTGGCGTGGTAAAGCTTCTGCGTCCGATGTGGCGTTAGCCCATCGTGAAGTTGGTCGGCATAGCGATTGGCGCGTCCTGCCCAATGAAATGCGAGGGTTGCGAAAATCCCCGCCATGGAATGATCGGGATGTCCGGTGACGCCGCCTTCCGCTCCAAACGTGAGCATCACATGGGGACGAAACTGGCGTATCAGCAGGGTCAGGTCGTAAACCACTCGGTTGAGTTCCTGGCGATAAAGCTGACCATCGGGATAATCCAGAATCACCGGCTTCGAAACTTTCAATATCCGGCATGACTCGCCAAATTCCAGCTTGCGAAGCTCGGCAAGCTCGCGATCGCTGCGCGCGCTGCCGCGATGGGAAGCGGCCTGCCCCGGTGTCAGGCAGATCACGCCGGTCTCAGCCCCGCGGTCGTGATACAGGGGCAGCAATCCGCCGAAGTTACCAGCCTCATCGTCGGGATGCGCGGTCACCGCTAGTAAGCGAAACATGCGGAGATTGTAGCGGATGTGCAGAGCTTCGCAGAAATGCTGCAAGCGTTTGCATGGCGAAGAATTCAGTTCGCGAAAACCGGCATCCAAAATAGAATGAGGCGAGGCTGGCGCCGACGATGCATGTTCTGATCACGTCTGACACGCTGAATGGCATCTGGACCTACACCCGCGAACTGGTGTCAGGGCTTATCGCACGCGGAGTGCGCGTCACGCTTGTAAGCTTCGGTGAAATTCCGCTGCCCGATCAAACCGCATGGATGGATCGCCTGCACGGGCTCGAATATCATCCCACCGCGTTTCGTCTCGACTGGATGCAGGAGGGCGAGCAGGATTTCTCCGACGCATCCGCCTACTTGTGCTCGATTTTGAAGGAGCGCAAGCCCGACCTTCTGCACTCCAATCATCTGGGATATGGTGCGTTGCCGGTTGCAATTCCGCGCGTCGTCGTAGCCCATGGTGATCTGATCACCTGGTGGAAGGCAGTGCATGGACGCGAACCGAAAGATGCGGCGTGGCTCCGCTGGTATCGGAGAACGATCTCGCAAGGAATCGCCGAAGCGTCGGCTGTAGTAGCCCCCAGCGAATGGATGATGAACACGTTGCGCTCGTCGTACGGGCCGGGCGCGGTGGAACGGGTCATCCATCACGGACGCAATCCGGTCCTTTTCAATCCTTACGTGACAAAAGACGATTCGGTGTTAGCCGTCGGCCGGCTGATTGATCCCGCGAGACAAGTGAATCTGATTACCGAGCAGAGTCATCCCGTGCCGGTGTGCATTGTCGGAAGCGAGGCCGTCGAGCAGATGGAGGAAGTTGCGGTCCGCACCGACGTAAAGTTCGCCGACGGCAACGGTGGCATCGCGATCAAGGGCCCGCAATCCGAAGCGCAGTTGCGCGTACTCTACAGCCGGGCGGCGATGTATGCGGGCACTGCCCGCTACGAACCTTCAGGCATGGCGATTCTTGAAGCGGCACTCTCGCGTTGCACCCTGATTTTGAACGACATTCCGTCGCTGCGGGAACTGTGGGGCCCGGCTGCGGTCTATTTCAAGACCAACGAAGCCGATAGTCTTGCCGAGGCGGTACGTATTTTGAGCGGCGACGCTCAAATGCGCCGCAACTTTGCCAACCGCGCCTTTCAACGCGCCCGCGAATGCTTCAACTCCCACCGCATGACCGACAATTACATCCAGCTCTATCGCAGCGCCCTATCACAGCATGCTCGCGCCGCCTGACGCCGAGTGGCGGCGCTTCAATCAAAGCTGGTATCTTCGTAGCAGAGCCCGTTACTGAATCGATTCAATGGTTGTCATCGTTCATCCTTAGTTCATCCCCGGAGGAAGCATGGCCGCAGTCAAAATCACGGTACGAAAAAATGGTCCTTATCGCGTGGAAGCGCCCGAAGGTTCGATCGAACTCGTGGATGCAGACGGCAACAAATTTGACCTCACCGGAAAACCCGCGTTCTCGCTCTGCCGCTGCGGGGCATCGGTCAACAAGCCCTTCTGCGACGGGACCCACAGCAAGCTGGGTTTCCAGGCTGCAGAATTGGCAGTGAAGAAATCCGAAGAAACTCCCCAGCCCTGACCCCGCCGACCACCGTCTTTCCCGACAGAGTTCTGGCCGAATTTCGCGAGGGGGCGCATGGACGATTCGAAAATCACCGGCAAAAATCTGGGAATGGATCGTGGCATCACACGCCGCGATTTTCTCAACGGAGTAGCCGTAACCGCGGGCGCATCGCTGCTGCCACCACACCTTGCGGCAGCGTTGGAAAACGATTTCGATCCCGAAAAAGCTGCCGGATACTATCCCCCCGCGCTGACCGGATTACGCGGCAGCCATGAGGGATCGTTCGAAGTTGCGCACAATGTGCGCGACGGCGACTTCTGGCAAAAAGCCGGCGAGCCGGTCAAAACCGGCGAAACCTTTGACCTGATCGTAGTCGGCGGCGGAATCAGTGGGCTCTCAGCCGCGCATTTTCTTCGCAAAACCAATCCCAGCGCCCGCATCCTGGTTCTCGACAATCACGACGACTTCGGCGGACATGCCAAGCGCAACGAGTTCAGCGTTGGCGATCGCCGTATGCTGGGCTTCGGCGGAACTTTTTCAATCGAGAGCCCGGCGCCTTACAGTGCGATCTCGAAAGCTCTGGTGGACGAACTCGGCATCGACGTCTCTTCCTTTCCGAAATATATTTCCCGGGACCTTTACCGCTCGCTGGGGATGTCGCCGAGCATTTTTTTCGACAAAGAAACCTTTGGATCGGACCGGCTGGTGGTCAATCCCGCGCCCATCGGCGGAGGCGAAACTGGCGATGCGGCTCCGCAATCCAGTGACGTTTGGAAGCGATTCAACGATCAGGCACCGCTTTCCGATACCGCCAAGCGGGATTTGCGCCGTCTGATCTTCGAAGCAAAGGATTATTATCCCGGCCTCAACTCGGACGAAAAAAAAGCCCGCATGGCGCGCATAAGCTACGCGAAATTTCTGGTCGAAATCGCGAACGCCTCTCCCGAACTGGTGAAGATGTATCAGGCGGCCCCGCACGGATTGTTTGGCGTGGGAATTGATGGAGTCGCAGCTCAGGATGCCTGGGGCCTCGGTCTCCCCGGATTTTCGGGAATGAAGCTTGACCCCGCGCCCGGCAAGGGAATGAATCGTGACGCGATTCCCAATGCCGAGGCCGAGAAATACTTTTTCCATTTTCCCGATGGCAATGCGTCGATCGCGCGACTGCTGGTGCGTACGCTCGTCCCCGATGCAATTCCCGGTAGATCTTCGACCGATGTCGTTACCGCGAAGGCGGACTACGCCCGGCTCGACCACGCATCATCGCCGGTCCGCATCCGCCTGAACAGCACGGTTGTGCGGGTGAAGCATCTTGGCGATCCGGCAAAGGCGAAAGAAGTTGAGGTCACCTATTCACGCGGAGGCAAACTCTATTCCGTGCGTGCGCCTTTTGCCGTGCTGGCCTGCTGGAACATGGTGATCCCGTACATCTGCGCCGAACTGCCGGAGAAGCAAAAAGAAGCGCTGCATTACGCCGCCAAAGTTCCGCTCCTCTACACCAATGTTGCGCTGCGCAACTGGACCGCGTTCCAGAAACTCGAAACCAGCGGCATGTACGCCCCCGGACTTTATCATTCCGCATTCAATCTGGATTTGCCGGTCAGCATCGGTGATTATCACTGCACAACTTCGCCGGACGATCCCATCGTGGTCCACATGATGAAGACGCCGTGCCGGCCCGGTTTGCCCGCGCGGGATCAGCACCGTTTGGGACGCATCGAACTATTCACCACTGACTTCCCAGCTATCGAGCGCAAGATTCGCGAGGAGTTGGCGCGTACACTTGGCCCCGGTGGCTTCGATCCCGCGCGCGACATCGCGGCCATCACCGTGAACCGCTGGCCGCACGGCTACGCTTACGAATACAACTCACTGTTCGATAAGTTCTGGCTGGAAGGCGGCGAGGTCCCATGTGAAGTCGCGCGCCAGCCATTCGGGCGCATCAGGATCGCAAATGCCGACGCGGGCGCGTACGCTTATACCGATGGCGCCATTGATCAGGCCTGGCGGGCCGTGCAGGAAATTGTGAAAGGTTAGCGTTCTTTACGCCGCCTCGCCGTTTTTTATGGTCAAAGGCTTTAACCGCAAAGTGCGCCGAGTTGCCGCGAAGTACGCTGAGAAAACCCTAGTGAATGGTCTTCGTCTTCCGCGACATGTAATCCATCAAAAGGTACTGGCCGAGGGTGTACGGGGTTGTAAAGTAGGCTTTTCCGCGGCACATCTCTGTAACTTTCTGCACGAACTGGACCAGGCCGTAGTCCGACGCCAGCATGAAAGTATTAATCAGCACTCCGGCCCGCTTGCACTTCGAAACCTCTTCCAGCGTCTGGCTAACGACCAGCGGATCGAGTCCGAAAGCGTTTTTGTAAATACGGCCATCGTCGAGCGTTAGCGCTGAAGGCTTGCCGTCGGTGATCATCACGATCTGCTTCATGTCTTTGCGCTGGCGTTGCAGAATGCGCTGCGCCAGCCGGAGACCTTCGCGCGTGTTGGTGTAATACGGCCCCACCTTCACCCGCGCCAGTTGTGACAGTGGAACTTCCTCCGCGGAATCATGAAACAGAATCAGCGAGAGCGAGTCTCCCGGATACTGCGTGCGCAGAAGATGAGAGAGCGCCATGGCAACTTTCTTGGCAGGAGTGAACCGGTCTTCACCGTACAAGATCATGGAATGCGAGCAGTCGAGCATGAGAACAGTGGCGCATGACGACTGGTACTCACACTGGTGCACCTGAAGATCGCGATACTCAATGTTCAGCGGCAGCGCCAAACCCTCGCGTTGAATCGCGCTGGAAAGCGTGGCAGTAATATCGAGGTTGAGCGTGTCCCCGAACTCATAAGGCCGCGAGGCCCCGCTGGCCTCGATTCCCGTGGCCATGTCGCGGGTGTCATGACGCCCAAAGCTGGATTTGCCCAGAGATCCGAGCAGATCGCGAAGAGTTTTATATCCCAGAAAGTCGAGGCTCTTGTCGGTGATCTCAAATCGCGCCTGTTGCTGGGCGTCCCCCACTTGCCCGCCGACGCTTGAGCGCTTTGCCGGATCGTGCGGCTGGTCGATGCTGATGTAATCTTCCTGCTGCATGCGCTCGATCAACTGCTCGATCAATTCATCGAGCCCGCCCTCGGCCTGCATCTGCTCAAGCTGCTGTCGCAGTTCATCGTTGAGCATGTCACTTTCAAGCAGCGCCTGCTCGATGGCACGCCGCAGTTCATCCAGCGTGTGTTCGCCGTCCTGCGAATCGTAATAGGAAAAGTAATTCTGGAAGCCGCTTTGCAGGAGGTAGTCCGACAGCGCGCCCAGCAGGTCTTCCATGCTCATTTCGCCGGCAGGATCGGGAACGTATTTGCTGTAACGAATGCGGCGCATAAAAAGCTAGTGGCTAGTGATTAGTGACTAGTGATTAGTGACTAGTGATTAGGGATTGGTGATCGTATTTTCAGCACTGCCCACTAGTCACCAGCCACTACCTTTTCAATTCAACGGCCTTCGCGGGCGGTACGGTCCTTCTTCGCGCTCGAATGGCTTGTCGGCTACCCGCGGCTGCTTTTCGCCGGCGGTGAATACTCGTTCTTCATTTCGACCGATGCGCTTGTGCGCGTGCAGGCCTTCCAGCACGAATTCTGCCGCTGAAACCTGCGTCTCTGGCGTGTCTTTGGGCCCGACATTCACGCGGGTAAGTTTGTCCATCAGCCCCTGAATATTACGCAGCGTGGGCAGAACCTCGGCCGCGGGCGCGCTTTCTGACAGTTGGATTTCGCCGCCAAGATCGAACCACTGGATCACCTGCTGCATATTCACGCCGGTGAAGTACTGATCGAAAGTCTTGGCGATGGCCGAGCGAATCAGTTCGCGTCCGACATAATCGGCGCCTTTCATTTCGCCTTCATATTCCAGTTCTAGTTTGCCGGTGATGGCCGGCAGCGCAGCGTAAATATCCCCGATGCGCGGCACAGTAATCTTTTCATCGTGAGTAATGGCACGGCGCTCGGCGTTCGAGATCACATTTTCCAGGGCCGAGATCGGAAGCCGCTGGCTCACTCCCGAGCGCTTATCAATCTTCTTGTCTTCGCGCGCGGCGAACGCAACGCGCTCAATCACTTCTTGCACATAGTTCGGCAGGTGCAAGGTGTGCCCGTTGCGGCGAGTCCACGCCTCCTGCGCCGTGATCGCAATTCCTTCCTCCACCGTAGCCGGATAGTGCGTGCGGATCTCCGATCCAATACGATCCTTCAGTGGCGTGATGATCTTTCCGCGCGCCGTGTAATCCTCAGGATTGGCGCGGAACACCAATGCGACATCGAGCGGCAGGCGAATCGGGTATCCCTTAATCTGCACGTCGCCTTCCTGCATGATGTTGAACAATCCCACCTGAATCTTCCCGGCAAGATCTGGCAGTTCGTTGATGGCGAAGATGCCTCGATTGGCGCGGGGAAGCAATCCGTAGTGAACGGTCAACTCGCTCGACAATTCGTGTCCACCGCGCGCTGCCTTGATCGGGTCGATGTCACCGATCAGATCGGCGATAGTCACGTCCGGCGTCGCAAGTTTTTCGACATAGCGCTCATCCGGCGTGAGATACGCGATGGGAGTCTCGTCTCCAAGGCGCGCAACTTCGTCGCGGCACCGGCGGCAGATCGGGGCATAAGGATTGTCGTGGACCTCGCAGCCCGCGACATACGGCATCTGCGGATCAAGTAGCGTGGTCAAAGCGCGCAGAATGCGGCTTTTCGCCTGGCCGCGAAGTCCCAGAAGGATGAAATTATGGCGCGAGAGAATCGCGTTGATGATCTGAGGCACGACTGTATCGTCATATCCGACGATGCCGGGAAATACGGAAGCATCTCCGTTCCCCCGCAGTCTGGCGACCAGATTGTCACGAAGTTCGTCTTTGACCCGCCGCGTGCGTAAACGTTCTTCTGAGAAGATACTGCGGCGCAGATCCCCCAATGTGCGCGGAACACTCATGAAAGGAAACCCCCAGGAACTACAATGAGACTGATTATACGCCGCTGTCGCGCGGCGGGTTGGAAGGGGGCGACGGAAGCGTGATGCAATCTTGCATCCGAAGAACGGCGAGACATCGATCCCGCACGACGAGTCTGCTCGTTGTAAGTTGCATGCTTGCCGCTGTATCCGCATTCTCCCAACAATCGCCAGACCTGTTCCCGCCCGGGCAGATCGCGGAAGTGGTCTGCGCGTCGGATCCCGCACAGAGTTACGCACTGTATCTACCTTCTGCCTACGCCGCTCCAAAGCGGTGGCCGATCATCTATCTCTTCGATCCCGGGGGCAGGGGCCGGCGCCCGGTTTAACTCTACAGAGAGATCGCCGAAGCCTACGGGTTCATCCTGGCGGGTTCGAATAATTCGCGCAACTTCTCGAGCGACCAGGGAAAGGCGGTGAATGCCGTGTGGCAGGACACGCACGCGCGCCTGGCGCTCGACGAGCATCGCGCGTATGCCAGCGGATTTTCCGGTGGCGCTCGCGTCGCCGGGGCGATGGCATTGAGCGGGCCGCCTGGCCAGATCGCCGGAGTCATCGCGCATGGCGCCGGTTATCCCACGAACAGAAACGGATCGAAGGACGACTTGCCCTACTTTTTCGCTGTCGGGAACGAGGATTTCAATTGGCCGGAGGTTGTCAACATTCGTCGAGAGCGGGAGGAACGCGGGCTGCCGTATCGAGTGCGCGCGTTTGCTGGAAAGCATCAGTGGGCACCGGCTTCGGTTATGGAAGAGGCAGTGCACTACCTGAATTTGAAAGCGATACAGG
>Ga0136846_1211629_pt1 | contig 10780 bp, 10 predicted proteins | sample HopSoiMetagenom2_FD_96841 | JGI IMG/M metagenome (GOLD analysis project Ga0136846, IMG submission 96841) | Grasslands soil microbial communities from Hopland, California, USA - 2 Assembly 2016 (version 4) | ecosystem: Environmental > Terrestrial > Soil > Grasslands | place: USA: Hopland... | reverse complement strand
TCGGTCATCAAGAAGCGGCGCAAGCGCATGGCGAAGAAGAAGCACCGCAAGCTGCTGAAGAAGACGCGCGTCCAGCGTCGCAAGCTCGGCAAGTAAGCGCCGACCAACCTCATCCACGACGGGTCCGAGATGGTGAGCACCTCCCGGCGCAGCGACCCGGACAGGGTCGTCCTCGTGACCGGGGTCTCGCGAGACCTCGGTCGCCGTTCGGCCCGCGCGATCGCCACAGACCCGATGGTGGCCCGCGTCATCGGCGTCGACGTCGTCCCACCGCGTGGTGACGTCGGCGACGTCTCGTTCGTGCGCGCCGACATCCGCAACCCGGTGATCGCGAAGGTGATCGCGAAGGAGAACGTCGACACGGTCGTGCACATGAGCGTGATCTCGACGCCGGGGAGCTCGGGCGGCCGCGGCACGATGAAGGAGCTCAACGTCATCGGGACGATGCAGCTCCTGGCTGCCTGCCAGAAGGCGCCGAGCGTCAAGCACCTCATCGTGAAGTCGACGACCACGATGTACGGCGCCAGCAACCGCGACCCGGCCATGTTCACCGAGGAGATGGAGCCGCGGCGCCAGCCCCGTTCCGGCTACGCCAAGGACGTCGCCGAGATCGAGGGCTACGTCCGCGGCCTGGCCCGGCGCCGCCCCGACGTCCGGGTCACCACGCTGCGCTGCGCCAACGTCATCGGCCCGCACGTGGTCAGCCCGCTGACGTCCTACTTCCGGCTCCCGCTGGTCCCCACGGTGCTCGGCTTCGACGCACGGATGCAGTTCCTGCACGAGCAGGACCTCATGGACGTGCTCGTCCATGCCATCCGCACCGACCTGCCGGGCACCTTCAACATCGCCGGCGACGGGATCCTCATGCTGTCCCAGGCGCTGCGCCGGCTGCGCCGGCCCACGGTCCCGATGCCCGGGTTCGCGGTCGGCAGCGTGGGTTCGGTGCTCCGCAGTGCCCGGCTGGCGGACTTCTCTCCGGAACAGCTCAGCTTCCTCACCTACGGTCGCGGCGTGGACACCACGCGGATGCGCGACCTTCTCGGGTTCGAGCCGTCGTTCACGACCGAGGAGGCCTTCGCGGACTTCGCCGCCGGCCTGACGCCGACCGGTGGCCGGGTCGAGCGGCTGCTCACCGCGGCCATAGACCAGCTGCCGCCGGCCGACCAGCCCCCGGCGCTCAGCTCGGTGGGCGGTGGCCACCGTGGGTGACGCGGAGATCATCCCGATCGGCACCCGCGGCCGTCCGGGTCGGGGCCAGGGCAGCGGCAAGCCGTCCGCCGCGTCGCGCAGCCTCGCCCCCGGGCCCCGCAAGGCGGCCCCCAAGAAGGAGCGGCCGGCGCCGCAGCCCGAAGCAGACCAGACCGTCGCCGATGACCTCGGGACGCCGGAGGCGACAGAGCCGGCCGGGACGGAACGGCCGGCGGCGCGACGCGCCCCGGCGTACGCCGAGGAGCGGGCGCCCACGGGTGGCATCCCGGCCGGTGACTGGCTGGTCGCCTTCCAGCACGCGGCCCGCGAGCTGTTCGGTGAGCAGTGGGAGCCGCAGCTGGCCCGTTTCCTCGCCTTCCTGCGCCGCCGGGTGACCGGCGACTACGTCGTCGACGAGTACGGCTTCGACCAGGAGGTCACCGAGCGGTTCCTCATGGCCGCGCTGCGCCCGATCGCGCAGAAGTGGTTCCGCATCGAGGTCCGTGGGATCGAGAACATCCCGGCCGAAGGCGGCGCTCTGGTGGTCTCGAACCACTCCGGCACGATCCCGGTCGACGGGCTGATGACGCTGGTGACGATCCACGACCGCACCGGTCGTTTCCTGCGCCCGCTCGGAGCGGACCTCGTCTTCAAGTCGCCGATGGTGAGCACCCTGGCCCGCAAGAGCGGCGCCACGCTCGCGTGCAACGAAGACGCCGAACGGATGCTGCGCGGCGGCGAGCTCGTCGGTGTCTGGCCCGAGGGGTTCAAAGGCATCGGCAAGCCGTACGCCGAGCGCTACAAGCTCCAGCGGTTCGGCCGCGGCGGCTTCGTCTCGGCCGCGCTGCGCACCCAGGTGCCGATCATCCCGCTCTCGGTGGTGGGGGCCGAGGAGATCTATCCGCTGGTGGCCAACCTGCCCTCGCTCGCGCGGGTCCTGGGGCTGCCCTACATCCCGGTCACGCCGCTGTTCCCGTGGCTCGGCCCGCTCGGGCTGGTGCCGCTGCCGTCGAAGTGGCTGCTGGAGTTCGGCGAGCCGATCCGCACCGACGAGTTCGACGTGGGCGCGGCCGAGGACCCGATGCTGGTCTTCAACGTCACCGACGAGGTGCGCGAGACGATCCAGTCGACGCTGTACTCGCTGCTGATGCAGCGGCAGTCGGTCTTCAGGTAGCTACTGACCGGTGCCGGTGCCGGTGCCACCGGTGCCACCGGTGAGGCCGCTGAGCAGGCCGGTCACGCCCTGCACGACGCCGGTCACGACCTGGTTGACCGCATCGGTGACCGGCGCGGTGACCGGCGTGACCGGCGTGAGGTCGAGGGGCGCGTGGTGGCCCTTGCCACCCTTGCCGCCGTTCGCGGTGCCGCCGGTGCCGGCGCCCGTGCCGGTCCCGGTGCCGTTCGTCCCGGCCTGACCACCGCTGCCCGCGGTCGGCAGCACGCCGCCCAGGGGGTTGCCGGACGCGCTCGGCTGGGGCGGTATCTGGATCGGCGTCTCGGGCGGGTTGAGGCCGCTGGGGTCGTTGGTGCTCTTGCCGCCGTTGTCCTGCTGGAGCGGGCTCGAACCCGGCGGGCCGGTGCCGGCCAGCGCGCCGCCGGCCTGCGCTCCCGGATCGGAACCCACGCCTTGGCCCGCGTCCGCCAGCAGCTGGCCCGGTGCCTCCAGGATCCCCGTGCCGCACTCGGCGCAGGCCGTGCGGGCCTGCGCGTCAACAGCCAGGACTGCGCCGGCGGCGCTGACGAGCGCGTCGTGGGCCGATGCCGGGACGACGCCGTCCAGGCTCACCAGCGCACTGATGCTGTTCTGGGCGTCGGTGTGGATCTGCCTGATCGAGCCCTGGTTGCCGGTCGTCTCGTAGTCCGCGAGCAGCGAGTTGCTGCCGTCGACGAACTGCTGGGTGAACGTGTTGAGCGTCTGGGTGACCAGCGCGGCGTCGGGGCTCTTCTCGTGGGTGAGCTTGCCGACCTCGTCGAGGCGGGTCGACGCGTTGCCGAGGTTGGCCGCGCCCTTGCCGTCGTCACCCCGGCTGAACCCGGTCTCGGTGTTCTCGATGGCCCGCTTGAGCGGGTAGAGGGCGTCGCCCGGGATCGCGCTCTGCGAAGCCACCGCCATCGAGGTGGTGGCGCCGATGACGGCCACCGTGGCCAGGGCGAGCGCGACCCGGCGCTCGCGGCGGGTCCGGACGGGTTTGACCGTCAGGCGCGCGACCTCGTCGCGCTCGCGGCCGCCCTGGGCCGGCTTCAGCTCGGTGGCAGCCGCCAGCATCAGCTGCTCGCGGAGGTCGGCCACGAACTCGGGCCGGGCCTGCGCCTCCGGCACCGCGCGCAGGGCACCCACGAGCTCGAGCAGGTCGGAGGTGCGCGGGTCGACGTCATCCCGTCGCCCGCCCTCGACCAGGGAGTCGAATCTCTCGGCACTCCGTCGTGCCGGGATCAGGGGGGTCATCGCTGCAGTCCTGTCGTGTGGTTGCCGGCGCCATCCCCGTGATGAGACGCCGACGCAAGACACAACGACCCGGTCGCGGCCCGGGTTACGCAGCGGGAGCGGAGTCCGTACATCAGCGGATCCCCTCCGGCATCACCTTCGCGAGGTTGCGCACCCCGCGCAGCTGCAGCTGCTTGACGGCACCCTCGCTGCGGCCCAGGACACCTGCCGTCTCGGCGATGCTCATGCCCTGCAGGAAGCGCATCACCAGGCAGTCCTTCTGCTCGCTCGGCAGCTCGGTGAGCGCCTTGAGCAGCAGCTCGTTGGTCAGGCTGGCCAGCACCGAGTGCTCCGGCCCCTCGGTGGCGTCGTCGTGGACGCCCATGTCCTCGGTGGCCAGCTCGAGCCGGGTCCGGCCGGCCTTGAAGTGGTCGGTGGCGAGGTTGCGGGCGATGGTCATCAGCCAGGCGCCGAAGTCCTTGCCCTGCCAGCGGAAGTTCTGCATGTTCCGCAGCGCCCGGAAGAACGTCTCGGAGGTGAGGTCCTCGGCCAGCGTGCTGGACCGGGTCCGGTAGAAGAGGAACCGGTAGACCGAGCCCTGGTAGTGGTCGTAGAGCATCCCGAACGCATCGGAGTCGCCCTGGCGGGCCAGCTCGACCAGGGCGATCAGCCGGCTGCGCTCCTCCTCGGTGTCCTCCGACGAGGCGGCCAGGTCGGCGTCGCCGAAGCCCGGGCCGGGGGCTCCTGGTCCGTCGCCGGTGAGGTCGTTGGCGACTGCCTCGCTGAGCAGCCGGCCGAGGGAGTGCGGCGCCCGGGGCGGCGTACGCCGGCCGTCCTCGGCCAGGACCAGGGCGAGCCGGGGCTCGGGGAAGCTGCCGAAGAGGGCGCGCGCGACCGCCTCGCGCAGGGCCTGCAGCCCTTCCGCGACCTCACGACTCCCTCCGGGCACGCAGAGACCTCCCTCTACTCCCCCCGATCCAATACCCGATGCTAAGGGCGTCAATCACACCCCGGGAACGAATCGTTGGCTTCACCACAGCTGGACTGGCCACCCGGTGCCCCGGGGGAGACCGGCTCACGCTCCCTCAGCGCCGCCGCCCGCGCAGCGAGACCCCGGCGGCGACCGCCCCGGTGACCGCCCCCGCCGCGGCGCCCACCAGCAACCCTGCGCGAGCCGCCTTCCGCCCGGTGCGGTAGTCGCGGATCCGCCAGCCCTTCGCGCGGGCGTAGGACCGCAGCTTCGCGTCCGGGTTGATGGCGCACGGGTCGCCGACCATGGAGAGCATCGGCAGGTCGTTGTAGGAGTCGGAGTACGCCGAGCAGAGGCCCAGGTCGAGTGACTCGCGGCTCGCCAGCGCCTTGATGGCCTCGGCCTTGGCCGGGCCGTGCAGCAGGTCGCCGACCAGCCTGCCGGTGTAGACGCCGTCCACGTGCTCGGCCACCGTGCCCATGGCACCGGTGAGCCCGAGCCGGCGAGCGATGATCTGCGCGATCTCGAGCGGCGCGGCGGTGACCAGCCAGACCCGCTGGCCCTGGTCGAGGTGGAGCTGCGCCAGCGCCCGGGTGCCCGGCCAGATCCGGTGCGCCATCGCCTCGTCGAAGATCTCCTCGCCGAGGTCCTGGAGCTCCTTGACCGTGTGGCCGGTGATGAAGCTCAGCGCCGACGCGCGGGCCTCGGCGACGTGCTCGGGGTCCTCGACACCGACGACCCGGAAGTAGGTCTGCTTCCACAGCGCGCCCAGCAGCTCCCGGGTCGTGAAGAACTCGCGCTGGTGGAGACCACGCGCCAGGTGGAAGATGCTGGCGCCCTGCATGAGGGTGTTGTCGACGTCGAAGAACGCAGCCGACGCCGGGTCAGAGGGGTGGACGAGAGCGGTCTCCACGAACGCCTCTGCCGCTGCCGCTTCGCCGGCGAGGATCGACCGCTGCTGGAGGTTGAGGGACCGGCTCTTGTGCGAGGGGGAGCGGTCGGGTGGCGCCACGTTCCCAACCTAACGGCCCGGGCTGTGTGGAAGTATCCGTGTGCATGGCCGACGGACCCGGGACCGACGTCTCGGACCTGCTGGCCCGGGCCGCGGCCGAGGACCCCGACCGGCTCGCCATCGTCGAGTCCGGCGGCCGCCGGGTCACGTGGGGTGAGCTGGAGGACGAGGTCGGCCGCCTGGCCACCGGGCTCGGCGCCGCCGGCATCGTCGCCGGCCACCGGGTGATGGTCGCGCTCGGCAACCGGATCGAGTTCGTGACCACCTACCTCGCGGTGCTTCGCGCCCAGGCGGTCGCGGTCCCCGTCAACCCGACCTCGCAGGCCGGCGAGGTGGCCCGGATGATCGCCGACTCCGGGTCCCGGTTGGTCGTGACCGACGGCGACACCGTGGCCGCGGTGCGTGACGCCGTACGAGCGCTCCAGGAGTCGCGGGACCACGAGTATCCCGAGGGGTCCGTCGAGGGTGACCTCCTGGCCAGGCTGGTGGTCCCGCGGGTCGTCCTGGTGAGCGGCGAGCCCGAGCCGGGCGAGCGGTCGTACGCCGAGCTCCGCGCCGACATCGCCCGCGCCGTACCGCCGCTGCTGGATCCCGAGAAGCTGGCCGCCCTCCTCTACACCAGTGGTACGTCCGGCCGTCCGCGCGCCGCGATGCTCACCCATCGGGCGCTGCTGGCGAACATCGAGCAGGTCGCGGCCGTGAACCCGCCGATGATCCACGGCGACGACGTGGTGCTCGGGGTGCTTCCGCTGTTCCACGTCTACGGCCTCAACGCCGTGCTCGGCGTGGTGATGCGGCACCGCGCCAAGCTGGTGCTGTCCGGACGGTTCGAGGCCCAAGGGACCCTCGACCTGATCGAGGACGAGGCGTGCAGCGTGGTTCCGGTGGCGCCGCCGGTCTTCGGCTACTGGCAGGGCGTCGACGGTCTCGAAGAGCGGCTGGGTCCGGTTCGGCTGATGCTGTCGGGGTCAGCGCCGCTGTCGCCGGAGCTGGGCCAGGAGTTCACCGCGCGCACCGGCATCCCGATCCACCAGGGCTACGGCCTGACCGAGGCCGCGCCGGTCGTGACCAGCACGCTGTGCAGCCAGGAGCTGCAGCCGGGGTCCGTGGGCGCGGCGCTGCCGGGCATCGAGATCCGGCTGGTGGACGAGACGGGCCACCCGCCCGAGGGCGAGGACGCCGGGGAGATCCAGATCAAGGGCCCCAACCTGTTCAGCGGCTACTGGCCCGACGGCGCCAACGCCCCCGACACGGAGGGTTGGTGGTCGACCGGCGACGTCGGCTTCCTGGACGCGAGCGGCGACCTGTTTCTCGTGGACCGGCTCAAGGAGCTGGTGATCGTGTCCGGTTTCAACGTCTACCCGGTCGAGGTCGAGGACGTGATCCGCGAGGTCCCCGGTGTCTCCGAGGTCGCGGTGATCGGCGTGGACGACCCGCAGACGGGCGAGGCGGTCGTGGCGTACGTCGTCGGCTCGGGCGAGTCGCTGGCGGACGGCGTACGCGCCTGGTGCGAGGAGCGGCTGGCCCGGTTCAAGCAGCCGAGCCGGATCGAGGTGGTCCCCGAGCTGCCCGTGGGCGTCACCGGCAAGGTCCAGAAGGGCCGGCTGCGCGGCATGGAGCGCCGCCGAGCGCTCGGACTGCTGGAGTGACGACCGGCATGACCGCCCGCGTCACCCTCTACTCCAAGCCTGGCTGCCACCTCTGCGACGACGCCCGTGCCGTGGTCGAGCGGGTCTGCGCCGACCTGGGCGAGTCCTACGAGGAGGTCTCGATCCTCGAGGACCCGGCCCTGCAGGAGCGGTACGCCGAGGAGATCCCCGTGACCCTGGTCGACGGGAAGCAGCACGACTTCTGGCGGGTGGACGAGTTCCGTCTGCGGGCCGCGCTCGCCCCGCCGGCTCCGGGGTAGCTCACCGTTCGTCGGCTTCTGCAGCGTCCGAACGCCATGGAAGCGGTCCGAGCGGTGAGTTACCCCGGGTCGGGCTGCCCCTGATCTACCCGGGAGTAGACGTGTCGGATGCCACCTCATTCTCGTTTTGTTCCCGCGTTCACAAACTCCTAGAGTGGACCGCGCCGCAGGAGTAGCAAGGGCCTGATGGCCCCTCTCCGCGGCTGGAGAGAAGGTGTAGTGGCCACCACCGGGAGCGCACGACCGACCGACAGCGCCCGGGACATCCCCGAGGCCACCGTCGCGCGCCTGCCCGTCTACCTCCGGGCGCTCACCACGCTGGCCGAGCAGGGCACGGCCACGTGCTCCAGTGAGGAGCTGGCCGCCGCGGCGGGCGTCAACAGTGCCAAGCTGCGCAAGGACCTCTCCTACCTCGGGAGCTATGGCACCCGCGGCGTCGGCTACGACGTCGACTACCTGCGCTACCAGATCGCCCGCGAGATCGGCGTGACCCAGGACTGGCCGGTCGTCATCGTCGGCATCGGCAACCTCGGTCACGCGCTGGCCAACTTCTCCGGCTTCCGCAGCCGGGGCTTCCGCGTCGTCGCGCTCCTGGACGCCGACCCCGAGCGGCGCGGCGAGCTCGTGGCCGGCATCGACGTACGCGACTTCGCCGACCTCGGCGCCATCGTGCGCGAGCACGGCGTGGCCATCGGCGTCATCGCCACCCCGGCCAGCGCGGCCCAGGACGTCGCCGACCGGATGGTCGAGGCCGGGATCAGCAGCATCCTCAACTTCGCCCCGACCGTGATCGCGGTGCCCGACGGCGTCGACGTGCGCAAGGTCGACCTCTCGATCGAGCTGCAGATCCTCGCCTACCACGAGCAGCGCAAGCAGGCGGAGGCTGTGTCGTGACCACCCCACGAACCTGCTCGGTGTGGGCGCTGCGCGCCGTCGGCTCGCACTTCCGCGGGTTGGGCCGGCGGCGGACGACTCGCGTCGCACTCGCGCCCAGCGGGAGAAGCGTGTGAGCGTCCTGGTCGTGGGGGTCTCCCACAACTCCGCCCCGGTCGCGATCCTGGAACGGGTCGCCCCCGAGGCCGATGCGGTGCCCAAGCTGGTCCAGGCCGTGGCGGCCTGCGAGCACGTCACCGAGGCGACCGTGATCGCCACCTGCAACCGGGTCGAGATCTACGCCGACGTGGACCGCTTCCACGGCTCGGTCGAAGAGCTGTCCCGGCTGCTCGTGGAGCGGTCCGGCTCGTCGACCGAGGCGATGTTGCCGCACCTGTACGTCCACTACGACGACGGTGCGGTCTCGCACCTCTTCCAGGTGGCGGCCGGGCTCGACTCGATGGCGGTGGGCGAGGGTCAGATCCTGGGGCAGACCAGGGACGCACTCCGGCTCGGGCAGGAGCTCGGCACCGTCGGGCCCGCCCTCAACGTCCTCTTCCAGCAGGCGCTCAGGGTCGGCAAGCGTTCGCGGGCCGAGACCGACATCGACAGCGCTGCTCCGACCCTGGTCGGCGCGGCGCTCGACCGCGCCGCCCGGCACGGCGGAGACGTCCGCAACCTCCGGGTCGCCGTGGTCGGCGCCGGCACCATGGCCGGGCTGGCGACCGCCACGGTCTCCCGCCGGGGTGCCGCCGAGGTCGTGGTGGTCAACCGCACCCCCGAGCGGGCCGAGCGGCTGGCCGCCGAGTACGCCGGCCGGGCCGTGGCGCTGGCCGACCTGCCTGCCGTCCTGGCCGCGACGGACGTCGTCATCACCTGCGCCGGCGCCGCCGGGCTGCTGGTCTCGCGCGGCATGGTCGAGGCAGCCCGCACCGACGACCGGCCGCTGGTCTTCGTCGACCTGGCCCTCCCGCACGACGTCGACCCGACGGTGACCCAGCTCGCGGGCGTGACCCGGATCGACCTGGCCGACCTGGTCGAGGAGCTCGAGGCCTCCCACGTCGGCGGCGAGGTGGCCGAGGTCCGCCAGATCGTGACCGAGGAGGTGGCGGCGTTCATCGCTGCCCGCCGCTCGGCGAGCGTCACGCCGACGGTCGTCGCGCTCCGCTCGATGGCCACCTCGGTCGTCGATGCCGAGATGGCGCGGCTCGACCATCGGATGCCCGGCCTGACCCCCCAGGAGCGGGCCGAGGTGCTCCAGACCCTGCGCCGCGTGGCCGACAAGCTGCTCCACGAGCCGACCGTGCGCGTCAAGGAGCTGGCCAACGAGACCGGCGCGGTGTCCTATGCCGCCGCGCTGGCCGAGCTGTTCGCGCTCGACCCCGAGGCGGTCGACGCGGTCACCCGGCCGGAGGGGTTGGCATGACCCGGCCGATCCGGATCGGGACCCGGGCGTCCCTGCTTGCGAGGACCCAGGCCGGGCTGGTCGCGGCCATGGTCGGCGAGCGCCTTGGACGGGGGGCCGAGCTGGTCGAGGTCACCACCGAGGGCGACCGCACCCAGACCGCAGGCACGCCGCTGGAGCAGGCCGGTGGCACAGGCGTGTTCGTCAGCGCGCTCCGCGACGCGCTGCTGCGCGGCGACGTCGATGTCGCGGTCCACTCGCTCAAGGACCTCCCCACCGCCGCACCCGACGGCATCGCGCTGGCCGCCGTACCCTCCCGCGAGGACCCGCGTGACGTGGTCGTCGCCCGGGACGGGCTCACGCTGGGTGAGCTGCCCGCGGGCTCCCGGGTCGGCACCGGCTCCCCGCGCAGGGTCGCCCAGCTGCACGCACTCGGCCTGAGTTTGGACGTGGTGGGCGTTCGTGGCAACGTCGACACCCGGATCCGGAAGGTCCGCTCGGGGGAGTACGACGCAGTGCTCCTCGCCCGCGCCGGGCTCGCCCGGATCGGCCGGCTGGAGGAGGTCACCGAGGTGCTCGACCCGCTGCAGATGCTGCCCGCGCCCGGGCAGGGTGCGCTGGCCGTGGAGTGCCGGGCCGGCGACGACCTCGTGACCGCGCTGGCCGTGCTCGACGACCACGGCACCCGGGCCGCGGTCGAGGCCGAGCGGGCCTTGCTGGCCACTCTCGAGGGAGGCTGCTCGGCTCCGATCGGGGCCCTGGCCGAGGTCGTCGAGGGCGACGACGGCGAGGAGCTGTGGATACGTGCGATCGCGCTGTCCACCGACGGCGGGTTGTCGGTGCGGATGTCCGCCACCGGCGACCCTAAGGATGCGGCCGGGCTCGGAGCCCGGCTGGCCAAGGAGATGCTCGCGGACGGAGCGGGCGATCTCGAAGCTGCAGCAACAGAACCAGACAGGGTGCACGACGCATGACGCGAAGCAAGACCGCCACCACCG
>Ga0136846_1242794_pt1 | contig 10782 bp, 6 predicted proteins | sample HopSoiMetagenom2_FD_96841 | JGI IMG/M metagenome (GOLD analysis project Ga0136846, IMG submission 96841) | Grasslands soil microbial communities from Hopland, California, USA - 2 Assembly 2016 (version 4) | ecosystem: Environmental > Terrestrial > Soil > Grasslands | place: USA: Hopland... | reverse complement strand
TCGTCCATTCATTACGGCTACGACCTTGTCGGCAACCGGACAACCAAGGCCGACGCCAGCGGGACGTCGACCTACACCTACGACGCTGCGGATCAGCTTACCTCTGTCGCCATCTCCGGCGGGGCGACCACGTCCTACGCTTTCAACTCATTGGGCAACGAGACTTCAGACGGGACTTGGACCTTTGCATGGAATCTCGCAGGCCAGCTTGCGTCGGCGACGAACGGTTCAGCATCAGCAACCTACTCGTACGACGGAGATGGCAACCGCTTGAGCACGACGACAGGAGCGGGAACCACTAGTCTTGCGTGGGATATCAATGGGGCGCTACCACAACTCACGACGGAGCGCACTGCAGCCGGCTCAACCATCCGAAGCTACGTCTACGGGCTCGGTCCGTTGTCGATAACGAACACCGCTACGACTGCCTACTACGGCAGCGACGCCACCGGTTCGATAACGGCGTTGACGTCGCCGAGCGGGGCATCCCTCGGAACGTATGACACCAACCCCTTTGGCGACGGGCTGGTAGCGACTGGTCTCGATCCAAACGTTGCTGACAATCCCCTTGGGTTTGCAGGCGAGTATCGGGACCCGACCACGGGCCTTTACAACTTACGGGCGCGCCAGCTCGATACGCAGACCGGGCGTTTCCTGGCGGTGGATCCGCTAGGTCCTCAGGATGCGGCTTCGGTCTACACCTATGTCGCTGACAATCCGCTCACTTTTAGCGACCCAAGCGGGATGAAGCGGGAGCCGTTAAAGCCGCTTGTTACGACTATGCCCGACGACTGTATCTCGGTCAGCTGGGGTGGCCGCGGGGGTCCACGCAGGATTTGTCCAAGCCCGCGGCCGCGCAAGCCAATCTGCAGCAGCATCTATTGTTGGTTCAGAGATGGCACGCTCAACGTCACGGACTGTTTCGCGGTGTGCCTTGGGGTTACCGGCCACGACGGACACCTCTGGCTGCACGGAGGGTGCTGCGGCTTGACGGAGGGTCCGACGGTCAATTGGTCACCAACGTCGCCATACGAAAACTCGCACACCGTGGGCGCCTGCTACGGCGTATGCGTCTCTCATGAGTGTGAGGATGAAACCGGGGACTGCACTAACGGCTTCGGGATCGGCGGACCAGGGATATTTGGTGGCCCGACCAAGAATCGGAGGCCATGAGACGGAGCGTGCCTCCGAGCATTCGCCGCCTGTGGCCAGCGATAGCCTTAGTAGGGCTGCTTGCTGTAGGTTTCGTTAGCGTAGCCGCGGACTCGGGTAAACCCATAGCGGCCGTCGCGCTGATAGTCCTTGGTGCCGTGCTCAATTTCGTCGGAGTAACCAGGATCCTGAATCCAGGCTGGCGTGCGACAACATGGTGGCGCGAGCATCCGATAGTTCGGTTTGCTTTTTCCTGGAAGTCGTCGACTGCGCGTCCTAACCCATGGGCGGAGCGCATGTCTGGCCTCTATGAGATCGCGTGTGGGACGGTCTTTATCGTCGCGGGGATCGCTGTTCTGTAGCGGCGGCAATACCGGAAACCCTAGTAAGAGGTTTGTGGCCTGAGCCGAAGGCGGTCATCGCGAAGTCGACACCTCCGAATGACCACGCCTCGATCCTGCCCGGCTATCGCGCCGGGGTCGCTACAACTAAGACCTTCGCCCAGCTCGACAGGCCGACGCATCAGGGACGTACTTAGGTACTCCCAGCACGATCGAACGCCACTGGCCGTCAGGCGTAACGCGTATCGGACTCGCCGTAAAACCTCCGATCCACGGAGCGCTCGTGCATACCGGTACGCGCATTGTCATCGAGCGACCGCTCGGAATTCGTGCCCGCACGTGGTGATTGACATCTCCGAAGACGATCGTGGCGTCTCCAACGACGATCGGGGCAGAAGCTTCGACTACCACGTAACCCTTCATCGCCTGGCTACCGCCCCAGACGCGCATGTTGCCGTGCGGCCGGATTCGGCCATCGGGTAGCCGGTTACTGACTATCGCACCCAAGTGCGCTGACCCGTCCAGTTGCCACAGTGTTGCGGGGCCCCACTCCTCCACGCTACGGGCCCTGAGCATCGAGACGGTGGACAACGGAGACGACTCGGTCACGATGCGGCCGTAGAGCGCGTCTCCGCCGATGGTGAGCCGTCCTGAGCTCGAGACGTCCGCAACGGGCGACTCCAGCTCGTCGATCTTCGCGCCGTGTTCGGCGCGGACAACACGCGTTACGGAGCGATTCCAAAACAACGTCGCGAGGGCGTGACCGCGCCACGCCGCGCCGACCACGAGCATCGTCGCGTCACCGCTCGAGGCATGATCGACCCACTCTCGGTCTGCGGGCAAGTAGCGGCTTCGCGCGTCACGTGCCAAACCCGCAGACCATGTAACGGCCCCAAGGAGCATGAGAAGCGAAGAGGATGCAGAAAGTACGAGTGTCGTTTGCCGAGTCCACCTACTACGCGCCGTCACGATTGGTGTAAACGCTAGTGCCGTAACACCTACGGCGAATATCGCAGCCGTCAGAGGTACGCTGTGCAGCCGAAGCTGCAACGCCTCGAACGCGTAGAGAGTTGGTGCTAAAAAGCGCGCCGCGTCGATAGCTTGTGCGGTCAGAGGTAGCGCGGCAGCGACTGCTGCGAGCGCTGCGGCCACTGTTAATTCCCCAATCAGACGGCGCCGACGTTGTGTTTGTCGCAGCGCAAAAGCGACTCCGAGGAGTGGGACTAGATAGGCGAGATAGCGCTCTTGGACGCGATGCACATCGCCCCATAGGACGCACTGTGCGACAAGCGCCAAGGCGATGAAAGTCGTCATCAGACAGTAGAAGCGCTCGCGATCGGTGGCGGGACCGCCAACGCCGCGCGCGAGTGCAGCGAGCGCGGAAGGAATAGTCGCCACTCCGGTTGCGACTATCAAAACGTAGGCGTCGACACCTGCAAGGCCAGCCGCACCTGAAAGCGACGTCAGAGTGGGTAACACGTGGTAATAGCCGAGCCCGTGCACGAGTATCAGTAAGGCCCCGGCGAGCGTGGCGAACAAAACGGAGCTTAAGAACAGCCAAAGCCGCCGCAAGACCATCCCCAGGCGATGATCGAGTGCTCCGCTAACGATTAAGGCTACTGCGACGCAGAGGGGGAGCACGGCGAGCTGGACTCTCGCGAACGTCGCCAACGCCGCGAAGCCAGTCAGAGCGACCTGCGAACGAATGGTCATCAACGTGAATGCTCTTAGGGCGAAGAAGACCACCCAAACCGAGAGGGGATAAGCGAAGGGCTCAGAGAGGATCATCCCGGCAAACATCATCTGAGGACCAACCACCGAGAGTGCCGCGACAGCGCCTGCGAGCGAACGGGTCGCCTTAAGTGTCCTCGCTAATAGGTACGTCGCGGCCGCGGCCGAACACATCGCGACGACGTTCTCGGCCTGCACGAGGCGAAATCCTGTCTCGACATCACCGATGAGCCAGAGGGGAGCAGTCATTATCGGCTCCAGAACGGGATAAAAGTGCGCCGGTACGCCGCGGACTGTGAAGCGTCCCGTGGTCGCGAAAGACCTAGCTAGTTGCGAGTACAGGTACTCATCTGGGAACACCGACGGCGTATTGAGCCGCGATACAAGAAAGGCCTGAAACGCAGCGATCGCCCCTAGGGCTGATGCGAGCGGCAAATGGCGACTGCTAAGCAGCCGTCGGAACGCGGCGGCCGGCCGGCCCGAAACCGGACTGAGTCCTTCCTTCTAGAGAGACCGTTGACATCAGGGAATCTATCGGCAGCCAAAGTCCAAACCCAAAGATGTCATTTGGCGTTCGAGGAAGATTCGAGAGGCCGCCCGAGGTCCCGCCGTGGCTGCCGGGCGGCCCGTTGAGGAAGATCGTTCGGCCCCGAGGGGTGGCGGGGGTCTAGACGAAAGGCGCTGAGGAGGTCAAGTTCGACCCCGTGGCCTGGGTTGCTTCATTGCTCGTTCCGTGAGATTCTGAAGGAGGATCACGAGCGCGGCCGGAGGGTTTGAAAGCTGCCCAGTTAGGCCCACCAAAGTTGTCTGATTCAAACCCAGGGGCCTCTTCGAAGGCCTCTGGTTCGTTGAAGAGGTTTCCCAGGTCCCAGTCGATCTAGGGGGCCCATGAGGCGGCGAGCTGTTTCACGGGGGCTCAGGAGGGTGTCGAAGGGTTCTCCGAGCTCGGGACGTCGCCGGACTGGTCGACGCTTCTTCGTTTGAAGAGCCTGGTTGGTCTCGCGGCGCAGCTGCGCCCCGGTCTTTGGTGTACATCGCGTGTCTGTCCTTGAGGACGGCGAGCGGAAGGGTGAGATTCCTTTCCACAACACCGAGGACCTGCTCTGTTGTGCCGAGGCGCTCGTTGATCTGTGTGAGCGCGAGGAGGATCGCTCTTGCTCTTCTCGGCTCGCTGCAGACGCACTGCTGCAGGCCACCGAAGGGAGTCCGCGCACCGACCAGCGAGTGCCGGCTTGAGACGCGACATTAGGCGGTCACAAGGCGCCTCAAGCCGCCGGGAGCTTCCGAGTTCAAGCCATTCCGCGGCCCGTTGCTCGACCAGGGACTGCGGTCCAAACGCGAAAGCTCCATAAACGGCTCCATACCCACCGCACGTGGCTGATTCTGCAAACCGGCCTGAGCGGCAAAGCGCCGATGTGCGGCGCCTTTGCAGAGCCCTCTGACGGACTCGAACCGTCGACCCCCTCCTTACCATGGAGGTGCTCTACCAACTGAGCTAAGAGGGCGAGAGCGCCAGTTTACTTGCTCTCCTGGGCCTCCGATTCGCTCGGCCGCTGCGATTTGGTCCGTCGAGATGTTGGTGCTGGTCGAGCAGCCGCGGATACGGCAGAATTCCGCGCCGTGTCACCACGCGTCGCCGCCTCAGTCGCAGTCGCCGTCCTTGCTCTCGTGGCCGCCGGCTGCGAGGAGGGGGAGAAGGCCGTCGCATACGTCGACGACACGAAGATCACGCGCGAGCAGCTGGACGAGGCGGTCGAGCACTTCGAAGAAGAGGCCGCGCGCGAGGGGAAGGAGTTCCCCGAGGACGGAACGCCGCAGCGCACCGCCGCGCGCAAACGGCTCCTTGGCCTGCTCGTCTATAGAGCGGAGCTCGCGACGAGCGCAGAGAAGCTTGGTGTGGCCGTTTCGGACGACCAGGTCGAGAAGCGACTCGATGCGGGAGGCGACGCGGAGGAAGATGAGAGCGGCGACGCCTTCGCGAAAGACTCCGTCCGGGCCCAACTCGTGCTCGAGGCGGTCGCCACGCGGATCACGCGCGGCGCGAGCGTGCCGCTATCGGACGTAACCGCGTACTACCTTGCGCACAAGGACACGTATGAGGGGCAGACACTGAATGAAGCCGCGCCCGCGATTCGAAGCGAACTGCTCCAGACGAAGCGGAACGCGCTCCTCAATGCATGGATCGCGAGGGCGCGCCGCAGCGCCGACGTACGCATAGTCGCGAAGTGATGTGCGGGGCGGGGGCGTGCACCCCGCCCCGCACATGGATCAGCAGCCAGTCGCGCTCGTAGCAGACCCGAGGACGTAATCGAACGACGGCGCCGCATCGACGTCCGCGTACAGATCGGTCGAGTCGTTGTTACGGCCGACCGCGAGCGCGGTGACGCTGTAGAGACGGCCGCCCTGCACCGGCTGCCCGAGCCCGTTCAGCGGGACGTCGACACTGATCGTGTTCCCGCAGATGCGCCCTGTCGCCGGACGCTGCGCCGGATACTGGAGCACCTTGCAGTTGCCGGGGTCGGTGTTCGTGCACGTCGTGCTGCCGGCGAAGTACTGCGGTGCACCGCCGGCAGTGGACTGCGCGCCGACGTAGAAGATGCGGTAGGTCTCCTCCCCGTGGTCGCCGACCGACAGCGCCTGGAATCGCGTCAGCCACACGGAACTGGTGCGCCCCGCCGGCGGCAACAGTGACGCCAAGCTCGCGACCGTCATCTGCACACGCAGCGTCCCCGGCGTCGGCTCCGCCAATTGCACCTTCGTCAGGTCGAGCTGCGGGAGGTTCTGCCCTGCCGCCGTCGGCCCGTAGTGCGGGAACTGAGCGTCGCCCGCGGCGTCCGGCATCGGGTTCGACGGCGTCGGCTTGTTCAAGGTGCCGCCGGCGATCGTCCGTCCTTTGATCTGGCGCACCTCGTACAGGTGCGCGCCGTGGTGCGGGCTCGTCGTGTCGTTGAGGACGATGCGGATCGCGCCGTCGCGATCGACGTTGAAGCCGAAGTAGTCGGCCATCGTGCGATCGCCGCTGCTCGCCGTGCAGCCGATCCCCTGGTTGCAGATCTGGCCGTAGTGCATCGGCTTTTCCGTGAACGGCTGCTGTGCGAGCATGGGCTTCTTCGACGCTGCCCCGGTGATCAGCGACAGATAGCCGTACCACTTGACCTTCGTCGCACCCTGCGGATCGACCTTCCAGCTCGGGAAGCTGTCCGGCTGTCCCGCGACGTCCGTTGCGATCCACGCGAACGACACGGTGCCCGCGTCACCGCCCTGCGCCCACAGGAACTCGGTCGTCACCGCGGGGCCCGAGTTGACCTGCACCGGTGTGCTCCACGTGGTGCCCTGGTCGGTGGAATACGAGTAGTAGACGTTGTTGTCGTTTTCGTCGATCCAGCCGATGTAGACGTTGCCTGCTTCGTCCGTCGCGACGGAGGGGAAGAGATGCCCGACGTCGCCGCCGCCCGGCGAGGTCGGCGCGTTCACGTTCCGGTACTGAATTCCCGTCCGCTGGCCGGTCGCGACGTGTCCAATCGTGAGCCGGACGTGGCCGCCCTCGGCGCACGCGTAGTACAGGTTGCGGTTCACCCGATCGAACCGCAGCTGACCGCACGTCGCGTCGGCCGCCAGTGGCAGCGGCGCCTTCGCAGACGAGTTCTGCCAGACCAGGCCACCGACAGGGTCGGTCGAGCCGGTCGAGCCGGGCGTCGAGTAGATGAATGTGCCCACCGCCGACTGATGGAAGGCCATGAAGACCGTGTTGTCGGCGGTGGCGGCACTCGTCCCGTTGTCGACCGCGAGCCATTGCCGGTCGACCGCGACGTTCTCGACCGTGAGCGGATTCTTGCGCCAGGTCTTGCCGCTGTCGTTGGAGACGGAGTTCCCAAGGTTGACGAGTCCCTCGAGGTCGGTGAAGTACGCGTAACCCTGGTCGTCGACGACGATGTCGGTGTCACCGCCGCCGGGCGGGAGATCGGGTCGTAGCTCTGCGGGACTGTCGACGTGGTAGTCGAGGCCGTCGACGGAGCGGTGGATCCACGAGTTCTGCGTCGTCGTACCGAACGGTCCCGACTCCCAATAGTTGCCGTCCTTGTCGATGAAGTTCAAGGGCTCGCCCTCTGTCCGCTGCGCGTCTACGACGGTTGCAGGCGCGAACGTCAAGCGGCCCGCGACCCGCTTCGGCGTCGGTGTAGCGCCGGCCCCGCCGGCGATCGAGCCGGGTGTCTGCACGTCGGTGACAGGGCCGTTCGTCACGCTATAGGTGCCCGTGTACGTCGTCGGGTCGACGACAAGCGCCCCTGGGAACGGGCAGACCTGCACGTGGTAGGTACCCGGGGTCAGCACCGCGGAGTAGTGGACGGACTCAGGGCTCGTTGCCGTGTCCCCGCGCCGCAGCAGGAGGCCGGTCGGGTCGTACAGATCGAGGGTGATGTCGTTCGCGCTTACCGTGGCGGCGGCCGTCGCGTCGATCGTCGTGTCCCCGGCGGTCACCGGTACGTCGTGCATAGGCCCGCACGTCGTCGACGTGAAGCTGCCGCTGTACGGAGCAGCAGCGACGCCGCGCGCTGATCCCGGGACGAACGCCACGACGGCCGAGGCGGCGACGACGGCGAGGACGGCGACGAGACGTGCGCGCATGTGAGTTGCCTCCTGGTGGGGCTTCCGGGACGACGACCCTTCCTGATCCCACGGCCCGCTCCAATCCAAACGCCGCGTTCGTCACCGGCAATTGATTGACGGTCCAGTCGACGTGGCGCCGCAAGAGGGAGTGCTTCAGGTCGGCCTGTAGCCGACGAATGACCCGGGCGCCGCTGGGCGCTCCGTGGGCCAAGATCGTACGGATAGGACGAAGCGATCGGGCCGCCCCTGTGGTCTCGTCGTACACATCGCTTCTCGAATCTCGTTCCCCCTTCTCGCGGCTGCGGCCGCGTGCCTCCTGGCCGCGGCCGGCTGCGCGGCGCAAAAAGGAGGCTCCGCCGGCACCGACTTCAAGCCGGTCAAGCCCGGAGTCCTCACCGTCGCGACAGCGTTCATCCCGGCGCCCGGCTTCTGGCAGGGCACACCGCCAACGGATGGGTTCGAGGCACGCCTCGCGCTCGCGCTCGCGCACCATCTCGGGCTCGAGCGCGTCGAAGTCGTGCAAGTGCCATTCGCGAAGATCACCCGCGGCGACCTCGGAGGCGCCGACATCGCGATGTCACAGCTCACTCCGACGAAGGAACGCGAGCACGACCTCGACTTCACGACGCCGTACATGAGCGCACCGCCCGCGGTACTCGCGCTGCGCGCCGTCGACGCGCCCGACGTTCACGAGCTGCGCGCGCTTCGCTGGGTCGTCTCGATTACCTCGACCTTGACGCCGATCGTCGAAAAACGCGTTCGACCGGATCGGCCGCCCGACGTCGTCGAGGATCGCACCGCTGCGATCGACGCGCTTCGCCCCGGCAGCGCCGAGGCGCTCATGCTCGATCTTCCCGTCGCCGCCGGGCTCGCGCACGCCGACCCGGCGCGCTTCCACGTGATCGGCCAGTTGACCGGGGGCGAGGGCCTCGCCGTCGCGCTCCGCGACGGCTCTCCGAATCTCGAGATCGTCGACTCGGCGATCCGCTCCCTTCAGGCGGACGGCACCATCGACCATCTCCAGACGCGCTGGCTCGGCGAAGGCCTAGACGACATCCCGCTGATCCTGACGGAGGACTGACGTGCACCCGCTGGCGACAATCTCGGCACCGCACGGTGTCGTGCTCGAGTTCTTCGTCGTCTTCCTCGTCATCTTGCTCGGGCCGCTCGTCTTCAGCCGGCTCGGGCTTCCAGGCCTGATCGGCCTTCTCCTCGGCGGCTTCCTGATCGGGCCGCACGGGCTCGGCCTGGTTCACGCCGGCAACCAGACGGTCCCTGAGCTCGGGCATCTCGGGATCCTCTATCTGATGTTCGTCGCCGGGCTCGAGCTCGATCTCCGCATGCTCGAGCGGTACCGCCGTGCAGCCGTCGCGCTCGGGCTGCTGGCGTTCGCCGTTCCGTTCGGGCTTGGCCTCGGCATCGGCTTCGGCATCCTCGGCTGGTCCGCACCGGCAACGCTCCTCCTGGGCGCGCTCTTCTCGTCGCACACGCTGATCGTCTATCCGACGCTCCGCGATGCGGGCCTCGGCGGGAACCCCGAGGTGGCGACCGCGGTCGGGGCGACCGTCCTGACCGATGTCATCGCGCTCTGCGTGCTCGCCGTCGTCGCCGGCACGCAGACGGGCTCGGGCTCGCCGCTTCTGATCCTCGCCGAGATCGGGATCGGCCTCGTCGTGCTCGGCATCGTCGGCCTCGGCGCGCTCCCCCGGGCAGTCGACGCGTGCCTGCGTCGGTGGGGCTCCGATCCCGTCGCGCGCTACCTCGTCGTCTTCGTCGCATTGCTCTTCATGGCGATGCTCGCCGAGGTCTTCGGGATCGAGGGCATCGTCGGCGCGTTCTTCGCCGGCCTCGCACTGAACCGGCTCGTCCCGAACGAAGGGCCTTCGATGGAACGTGTGGAGTTCTTCGGCGCGGCGGTCTTCGTCCCGATCTTCCTGGTCTCGATCGGCCTGCTGCTCGATCCGTCCGTCATGTTCAAGGGCGAGACGCTCGGGATCGCGGCCCTCATCTGCGTAGGGGCGATCGGCGGCAAGGCGATCGCCTGCTGGATCGCCGGCGCGCTTCTCGGCTTCGGCCGGCCGCAGCGCGTGACGATGTTCACGCTGACCGTTCCACAGGCCGCCGCGACTCTCGCGGTGACCCTGATCGGCTTCGAGATCGGCCTCTTCGGCGCGTCGCTCGTGAACGCGGTTCTCGTGCTGATCCTCGTGAGCATCGTGGTCGGGGCGCTGCTCGCGCAGAGGGTGATCACCTTGGTGCCCGCCCATCCGCACGAGGACACGCCGCTCGCGGAGAACGTTCTCGTCGTCACGCCTTCCGCGTGCCCGTCCGACCTCGCCGTGCGCACGGCGAGCCTCCTCGCCCGTCCGGACGGAGGACACAGCAACGTTCTGATCACGCGCGGGGAAAACGACCCCCGCCCCGACCGCGCCGCGCTCCGGGTCATCGAGAAGCAGATCTTCAGCCAGGGCTTCGACGGGCACGTGCGAACTGCGGTCGACGCGCTTCCCGACGCGGTCGCCAAGGCCGTCCTCGCGGCGGAGACGTCACTCGTCGTCGTCGACGACCCGACCTTCCAGATGTTGCCCGGCGCGATTCCCGTGGTCGTCGTCGGCGGCAACGGATCCGGCGTACGAGTCATCGCGAACGGCGACAACGGCGCCGACGTGACGCACGAAGTCGAGCGCCGCCTCGCTCGCGCGCCGAGGATCCGCCTTCGGCGTCCGCGGGCCGGGGTTACTGGCTGACGGGCGGCGCGGCGCCGGGCGGCGCGTTGCTGTGCCGCCTGCGGACGAACCAGATGATCGCGAACGCGATCACGCCGACCGCGAGGATGGCGAACGCGATCCAGCCCCACTGCGTGTCGCTCGTGTCCTCGTCGGCCTGAGTTGCGGCAGCTGCTCCCGCTGCTGCCGCGGCTGCCGGAGTGATGGAGCTGCTCGTCGTCGTG
>Ga0136846_1227824_pt1 | contig 10782 bp, 6 predicted proteins | sample HopSoiMetagenom2_FD_96841 | JGI IMG/M metagenome (GOLD analysis project Ga0136846, IMG submission 96841) | Grasslands soil microbial communities from Hopland, California, USA - 2 Assembly 2016 (version 4) | ecosystem: Environmental > Terrestrial > Soil > Grasslands | place: USA: Hopland... | reverse complement strand
TCGGCCTCGGTGCGGAACCAGACCTGGGGTTTGGTCCGGCCGTAGTACGGCGAATCGGGCGTGTGGAACAGCATCGACTGGGTGTTGCCCTTGATCGTAAACCCGTCCGGCGGCCCCTGGTGCGGCACCGCGTCGGCCGAGCCCTCACCGTAGCGTCCGGGTGGCACAGCAGCGGACGGTTCCGGACGCATCTCGTCGGTCGCCTGGATGTGGTCGAACAGCGTGGGCTCCGCGGTGTCCATCAGTTGCGAGAACACCGGCTGCGGCGCCTCGGGCTCGGCAACCGGCGCGGATGGCTCCGGCGCTGAGGACCTGGGTGACGACGGTTCCGGCTCGAAGGACCTAGGTGCGAATGGCTCTGGCTCGGAGGACCTCGGCGAAGAGGGTTCCGTCGCTGGCTCGGCGTACGTCGGCCGGGATGGCTCCGGCTCGGACGACGTCGGTCGGGACGGCTCCGGCTCCGGTGCGGAGGACGGCTCTGGGAGCGGATCGGAGAAGCTCGACTGAGGTGGTTCCGGTCGCGCCTTGTGGCCGACGGCCGCACCGACCAGCGCCTCCTGCTTCTCCTCGACCGGCTCCTCCACCGCTCCCTGATCGGGCGAGGGCGCGACAGCGAGCCGACGCCGATCCAGCAGAACCCAGGTGATGGCCGCGCCGATCAGGAACGCGACCATGGACTCCGGCCAGTTGTCCCGCAGTAGCCAGCTCATCAGCGGGCCCCTCTCGCCGGATTGCGCACCAATCGGTGCACCAGCCAGCCGGCCGCGCTTCCCAGCACGAACGCGACCAGTAGCAGGATCCAGATCTGTGCGATCAGCCAGCTCATTCAGTTCCCCTGAACTACTCGGAGCTCGGCCCGGCGGTTCGCGATCCGGCCGGTGGCCGTGGAGTTGGACGCGATCGGGAAGGCCTCGCCGTACCCGTGCGCGAGAATGCGGTTCGGGTTCACGCCGAGCCGGACGAGCTCGGCCTTCACCTCGGCGGCCCGCCGCTCGGACAGCGGCAGGCTGGTTTGTGGTGAACCCAGCGAGTCGGTGTGCCCGGCGACCTCGACGCGCACCGTCGGACACGACTTCAGCAGTACGGCGGCCTTCCGCACCGAGCCCTTCGACGCGTCGTTCACGATCGAGGTACCGGACAGGAAGTTGATCTTGTACTGCCGGCTGAACTCGGACAACCGGCTCTGGAACGTGCGGCACGGCTCGCTGACCGTGGACTTCGGCGGCGCCGGCAGCTGCAGCTGGTCAGCGATCACCGCGCCGGGAACCGCCTTCGCCGCCGCGCGGCCCACGGTCGCCTTCGTCGCCTGATCCGGCACCGCACCCGACAACGTCACCGTGGACCCGTCGTAGCGGACCGAGGCATCGCCGGTGCCGATCGCGATGGCGCGGAGCAGCGCGGCCAGCGTGGTGGCGTCGCGCAGGCCGCTTGCAGGATCGATGGTCGTGCGATCGTCGTACTCGCGGTCCTCGCCGAGCACCTGATCGACCTCAGCCGCGATCGCCTCCTTGACCGCCTGACTCTGCACCGGCGCCTGGACCCGGATCGCGCGATCCGTCCGCCCGACCTCGAAGGGCGCGACCGCGGTCGCGTCCGGGGGAGCCGCACTCGTCGACGGCGCCGGTGTCGGGGTCGTCGCTGACCCACCTTCGACGCGCACCGACCGGACGCCGTCCACGCCGGCAACCACGTCGCGCACCTCGGCGGCATCGACGCCTGCCGGTACGACGATCTTCGCCTCGCGGCCGTTGAAGTCGATCGAGCGGGTCTCGATGCGCCGCGCCTGCAGAGCGGCGAGTGTGCGGTCGTGGAGGTCGTCCGCGGTGGTGCCGGCCTTGGCGGGAATCAGCACAGCCGTCAGTAGTACAGGGACGGCGAGAGCCGCGAGCAACCAGATGACGAGCGGTCGCCGAACCAGACCGGGCACTGTTCCTCCGTTGGTGCGGTCAGAGTGACCGTGCGCCAGGAGATTACTCCGCCTGGCGCCCGCTTCGCACACCACCCGGCGAAAGATCGCGAAATCTTGTCCTGTCGTGGACAGGTCGCATATGTGCCAGCCCATCGTGCAGGGAATCCCTTGACTTGGTTCGCGTCGTGAACCGTACTTGTGCTGCCGGGTTTGACTGGGGGAGGGGCTCGCCATGGAGAGGCCGTCTGATTCGTCGTTGATCATCGGTGTGGCCGCGTCCGCCGCGGAGCGGGTCCAGCTCGCACGACTGCTCGGCGAGGCCGACGCGCTGCTGCTGGTGTCGAGCGCGGACCAGGCCCGCGCGTTCCTGGAACTCACCGGGGCGCGGCCGGCCGTGAGCTCGGCGGTCCTGACTCGGACCGAGGTGCCGTCAAAGGTGCTGCCGACGATCCCGCTGCCGGCACCGGCGCCGCGTGCCCCGATCAAGGCCGTACCGGAGCCGGTGGCCGACCTGCACCTCGATGTGGACCGCCGGGTCGTGCGCTGGAAGGACCGCGAACTGCCGCTGACCCGGCTCGAGCACGACTTCCTGCACTGCCTGGTGGAGGAGCCGGGCCGGGTCTGGACGTACCAGCGCCTGCATCACGCCGTCTGGGGCAACGAGCACCTGGGTCACGGGTCGCACATCCACTCCGTGGTCAAGCGTCTCCGCCAGAAGCTCGCTCACCTCGGCGCCAGCGTCACCATCCACGCCGTCCGCGGCGTCGGCTTCCACCTGCTGCCGACAACCTGACACCGGTTGACCCGCACGCGGGATCGGCAGGACGCGATCTCCGGAACTTCACTGCCGACTGGTGACCGGAATCCTCCGGAAAGCGCACTGGGTGGGCCGGTAACCACAGAAGGGCCCGGCCCCGGACGTGGTCCGGGGCCGGGCTGTGGTTCAGATCCTGCGGTGTTACGTGATCCTGCGGTGTTACTTGATCGACTTCAGGGCGAAGTCTTCGGTGACGGGTGAGCCGGCGACCAGCTTGGTGGTGCGGGTCTGCGGCTTGTACCCGTCCTTCGCGGCGATCAGGGTGAGCGGGTTGTTGCGACGGTCGAGCCAGTAGGCGTACTTACCGTCCTTGTCGGTGATGAAGGTGTAGGACTGGGCCCACGAGTCCACCTCGACGATCGCGCCAGGCAGCGGAGCGGAGGCGCCGGACGAGCTGACGCCCGTGACGGTGCCCTGCAGCTTGCTCCACGTGGTGGGCGGCGTGACGTTCATCGTGACGCCGACCGGAGCGACCGAGTAGGGGGTGTTCTCGCCGATCGTCACGGCACCGCTGTAGGTACCGGGCTGGTCGACGTTCGCGGTGAGCGTGACCTTGACCGTCGTCGACTGTCCCGGGGCCAGGGTGGCCTCGGTCTTGTCGATGGACAGCCAGCTCACGTCCGCCGACGACTCGGCGCAGTCCTCGAGACCCGGCAGGGCCTCGCTGTCGGCCGTGGCGGTGAAGCCACCGGACGAACCACCGACCTTGTAGAAGCCACACGCCGCACCACCGCGGTACCGCGGCAGGTTGGCGTTCGGCAGCGCGGTCCAGGCGTCGGCCGACGGGTCGTAGGAGAACCCGGCGTTGGTCACCGCACCGGCCTGGACACCACCGACGATCAGCAGCTTCCCACCGGCGACGGCGTACGACGCCGCCCAGTGGTCGGCCGGAGCATCGGCGATCGCCGTCCACGAGTCCGCACTCGGGTCGTAGACGTACGCCGACTTCAGCGAGTTCGTGCCGTCGTTACCACCGGCGCAGTACAGCTCGCCGTCGATGGCACCGCAGGACGCGAACGCGACCGACTTCGGGTAGTTCGCCAGCGTCTCCCACGCGTTGGTCCCCGGGTCGTAGCGGACCACCGTGTTGCTCATCGGCAGACAGCTGGACGTGGTGCACCCGCCGACGGCGTACAGCTTGCCGTCGAGCACGGCCTGGCCGGCCGCGGCCCGCGGAGCCGGGTTGGCCGCAAGGGCCGTCCAGGCGTTGGCGGCCGGGTCGTAGGACCAGGTCTCCGGAGCCGGGCCGGCATCCGCCCAGCCGGAGCTGGCGATGATCTTGCCGCCCACGACACCGACGGTGATGGCGTTGCGAGCACCCGGCAGCGGGGCGATCGCGGTCCAGGCGAGCGACGCCGGGTCGTACACGTAGCTGTTCGCCGTCGACGCGCTTCCGTTGCCGCCGGCAATGGAGTAGACCTTGCCGTCCAGGTTGACCACCCGGTTGTCCATCACGGTCGCCGGGTAGTCGGCGATGTCGGCCCACGGAGCCGCCTGCGGCTTCGCCGCGACCGGCGCGGTGCCGGTCTTGCCCGACAGCATCCGGGCGAACGAGGTCGGTACGGCGATCCGCTGCAACGGAGCACCCGGCCCGCTCTCCACCTGCGCCTTGGTGGTCTTGGTGCCGTTCGCGTTCTCCAGGACGAAGCCGCTGTCCTTCTCACCGAACTTCACGTCGACCGCCGCGCCGCCGGTGTTGGTGACCTTGAACGACTTGGTCACCGCGCCGCTGGGCAGCTTCAGGTTGCCGGTGATGCTGGTCGGCGTAACGGCCAGCTGGCCGGCCTTCAGGGCCCAGTCGGCCACCGTGGTCCAGTCGGCCTCGACCGGGACGGTCGCGGTCGAGCTGACGTAGTTGCCGGCCTTGGCGGTGAAGCCCTGGTTGCCGTCAGCCGACGAGTACAGCCAGTAGAAGCCGTCGTTCAGACCGGTGTCCTCCGGCGTCGCCACGGTCGTCGCGGACTCGCTGCTGCCGTCACGGGTGACGACCGCACCGTTCACGAACCCGCTGGTGTTGGCGTCCTTGACGTTGCCGACGACGATGCCGCCGCCGGTCGGCTCACAGGTGATCTGGCTGCCGATCAGGACGTTGTCGACCTCCCACCACCATTCGTACGACGCGTCCCAGTAGTGGAACCGCACCTGGACGGCGGACTTGCCGGCCGCCTGCGGAATGGCGATCTCCTTGACGCCGCGGGCGTCGTTGATCTGGGTGACGAGGGTGCTCCAGGTGGCCCCGCCATCGATCGACAGGTCCACGTCGGCCTTCTCGCCGCTCAGCCAGTTGAGGTCCTGGTTGAACCGGACCACCGGAGCGGTGACCGAGCTCAGGTCCACGACCGGGCTGACCAGCGAGGTGTCCTGCAGACCGCCCGGACCGTACTTGTCACTGTCGATGACCGCGAACTTGCCGCTGCCACCGGACAGGTTGCCCCGGTTGCCCGGGTCGTCGAACTTCCAGACCTGGCCGTTGCCCTTGTTGTCGACGACGGTCCAGCCGCTCGGGGTCGCACCGGAGTCGAAGGTCTCGTACACGCCGTCCGAGCCGTACTTGTAACCCGGCGCGGTGGCACAGGCGTCAGAGCGGACCGGGACCGCGATGTTCTTGGTCAGGTTGCTGCTGCCGACCGTGATCGGCTGGCTGAGCGTCTGGTAGCCCGGGTACTGCGACTCGACCTTGAGCGAGTACGCCGCACCGGCCGGAACCTTCAGGCTGTAACGGCCGTTGCTCGGGGTCGTGTAGTCGAACACGCCACCCGGGCCCTCGACCGTCACCTTGGCGTACAGCGGCCAGCCGTGGCCCGAGCCGTCCGAGACGGTGCCGCCGACGCTCACCTGCGGGGTGCTCTCCAAGGCGAAGTTCTTGGTGGTGGTCTGACCGGTGGTAATGGTGACCGTTGCGGTCTGGGTCTTGTACCCGAAGGACGCGACCGTCAGGTCGTAGCTGCCGGCCTGCAGTACGGACTGGAAGCCGCCGTTGCTGCTGGTGGTCAGCACCTTGTCAGGCTGGCCCGCGGCCTTGATGGTCACGCTGGCACCGGCGAGCGGGGCACCACCGGTGGCGGCGGTGACCATGCCGGCGAGCGTGCCGGTGTCGCCGATCGGCGCGGCGTTCAGCAGCGCCAGTGCGTCCAGACGGCCCTGCCCGAAGACGTTGTTGTTCTCCGGGGTGCCGCCGCACTGGCTGTCCGGCGCGTCGGTCGCGGTCTGGTTGAGCAGCGCCCGGGTGGCGGCGACGTCACCCTTCAGCGCCGGCGAGGCGGACCACAGCAGCGCGACCGTCGCGGTGAGGTGTGGTGTCGCCATCGACGTACCGTTGAACGAGCCGTAGGTGTTGCCCGGCAGGCTGGACCGGACGTTGACGCCCGGGGCCGAGATGTTCGGCTTGATCGTCCCGTTCTGACCGGCACCACGGCCGGAGAACGACGCGATGTTGTTGTTGATGTCGTAGGCGCCGGCCGAGTAGTTGCTGGTCAGGCTGCCCGGCGACCCGCTGCTGTTGCAGGACGAGCCGCTGTTGCCGTTGGCGAACGCACCGAAGATCCCGGACGCGGTCCAGGCCAGGGTGATGTCCTCCATGAACGGGTCGTTCGACGGCAGCGTGGAGCCCCACGAGTTGTTGATGACGTTCGGCCGCTTGCTCGCGTCCGGGTTCTGCCCGGCGAGGTCGGTCGGCTCGAGCATCCACTGACCGGACTCGATCAGCGCCGCGTCGCTCGGGCAGCACCCGTTCGCCGCGATCCACTTCACACCCGGGGCGACACCGATCTGGTTGCCGGCGCCGTCGTCACCGACCATGGTGCCCATTGTGTGGGTGCCGTGGCCGTTGCCGTCCGACGGTGCGTTCGGCGAGGTGCCGGCCGCGTCGAACCAGTTGTAGTTGTGGTCGAACTGGCCGTTGCCCAGGTTGCCCCGGTACTGCTTCACCAGTGCCGGGTGGTCGTACTGGACGCCGGTGTCGATGCTGGCGACGACGATGCCTTCGCCCTTGTCGCCGAACTGATCCCAGACCTGGTTGGCCTTGATGTTCGCGACGCCCCACTCGACGGCCTGGATCTCCTTCTCGGCTTGGCCGGGCGTGACCTTCGGCACCTCGATCTGGACCGGGGCGTAGAGACCCTCGACCTCGGTGTGGGTGGCCAGGTTCTGGGCGAGAGTGAGCGAGCCGCTCTCGATGCGGATCGCGTTCGTGCCCCAGAACGCCTGGTACTTCACGTGCTGCGCATCCAGCTCGGCGCGGATCTTGGCCTGGCTGTCCGCGGCGGCTTTCTTCAGCGCGGCGGCCACTGCCGTGCCGCGCTCGTTCCAGTTGGTGATCTTGCTGGCGGCGGACAGGTCGGCCTTGGCGGCGAACCGGACCCAGTAGTCCGTCGCGGCCTTGGCGTCCTTGCCGTCGAGCTTGGCCAGCAGTTCCGGCTTGATCTTGGCGGCCGGCGACGGTGTCGCCTCCGGCTTGGTGGGCGGTGACGCTTGCGCCTGGCCGGCGGCGGCCAGGCTGGTTGCGACGACTGCCACCGTCGCGAGGGCACCCGCCAGCGATCTGGCGAGTCCCTTTCGGTGATGTGACATCTCTGCAGCCCCTCACTTGAAACGACCCCGAGTCGACTCCCCCGAGTCACTGCTGCAGGAGGGCGTGAGAACTGTGCGTGCCCCCCAGCTCGCGATCTGTGACACTGCGAGCTTGTCCTGGACCTTATGTGTCAGAACAACGTGGTAACAAGCACACTTCGTGAGCAAGATGTGACTAACAGTCGTGCCGATCGAGGCAAAATGGGCAAAGGTTGGCAGTTCGTTGACGATCCCGGTCAGACGTTGACATCGTGATCAAATGGTCACCGCCCGTATCTCCGCTGTGCTGATGCCACGCCTCCGGCGTGGTGGATCATGGGGCTCTGACTCCCGCCCTTCCCTCGTCACTCCGGTCGCTACGCTCCCTGCGCTCCTCAGTCCAGGCCGGGAGGCCCCATGATCCGTGCGGACGTCGATCTGACCACGAGTGGACGTGAGAGTGAGCCGTTTCCGTTGTTGATCGCGGTTGCGGCTTCCGCCGAGCAGCGGGTCAGGCTTGCCGAGCTCGTCGACGACGTCGCGCCCTTGTTGCTGGTCTCGAGTCTCGACGAGTTGCGCAAGCTGCTGGCGACCGCGCCGCAGCCTCCGCCGGCCGCGCCCGAGCAGCCGGACCCGTCGGAACCCGAGGAGGTCGACACCACCGCCGGCCGTGCCGTGGCCCACGGCGGCGACCCGGACGCCGACGTCCTCACCATCGACCGGGCGCGCTCGGTCGCGCGCTGGGGCGGTGACGAGATCCAGCTGACCGAGCTCGAGCACGACCTGCTCACCCGGCTGATGTCGGCGCCGCTGCGCGTCTGGTCGTACGACGCCTTGCACCACACGGTCTGGCGGAACCGGGAGCTGCGCGGCACGGCGGACGTGCACTCGGTGGTGAAACGCCTGCGCCGCAAGCTCGACGAGCTGGGGACCACCGTCACCATCGACGCGGTCCGCGGCGTCGGCTTCCGGCTGACCGATCATCAGCGGCCGATGATCACCGATCTGCGCGCGGGGTAGTTTCTGAGGCTGTGACGTTCTCAGCCCTGAGCCATCTCGAATGCCCTCGTTGTGGATCCGTCCACGACGCCGACCAGATCATCGGCCTCTGCCCGTGCGGATCGCCGTTGCTCGCGCGGTACGACGTACCCGCGGTGACGCTGACCAAGGAGCAGCTGGCCACCCGCGCCCCGGACCTCTGGCGGTACCACGAGCTGCTGCCGGTGCGGTCGCCGGAGAACGTGGTCACGCTGGGGGAGGGGATGACTCCACTGCTGCCGATGCCGAGCTACGGGCGTGAGCTCGGGGTCGACCGGCTGCTGATGAAGGACGAGAGCCTGATCCCGACCGGCACGTTCAAGGCCCGGGGCGCTGCGGTCGGCGTGTCGCGCGCGTACGAGGTCGGCGTGCGGAAGATCGCCATGCCGACGAACGGGAACGCCGGCTCGGCCTGGGCCGCGTACGCCGCCCGTGCGGGGATGGAGGCGTTGATCGCGATGCCGATCGCGGCGCCGGAGATCTGCCGGCGCGAGGTGACCGTGGTCGGCGCGCGGCTGGAACTGATCGACGGGCTGATCGGTGACGCGGCGGCGTACATCCGGGAGCAGCCCGGGTACTTCGACGCGTCGACGTTGAAGGAGCCCTACCGGATCGAGGGCAAGAAGACGATGGGGCTGGAGATCGCGGAGCAGCTCGGTTGGCAATTGCCGGACGTGATCGTCTATCCGACCGGTGGCGGCGTCGGGATCATCGGGATCTGGAAGGCCCTCACCGAGTTGCGTGAGCTCGGCTGGATCCAGGGACCGCTGCCCCGGCTCGTCGCTGTGCAGTCGACCGGTTGCGCCCCGATCGTCCGGGCCTGGGAGAAGGGCCTGCCGGAGAGCGAGCCGTGGGTGGACGCGAAAACCGTTGCCTTCGGCATCACTGTGCCGAAGGCGCTGGGCGACTTCCTGGTACTGCGGGCGATCGCGGAGACCGGCGGCTGTGCGGTAGCCGTCGAAGACGAAGACATCCTTGCCGAGCAGCACCGGGTCGCACAGCTGGAAGGCACCTTCGTCTGCCCCGAGGGCGCGGCGAACTTCGCAGCCATCCGTCAACTGCGCGACTCCGGCTGGATCCACGCCGGCGAACAGGTCGTCGCCCTGAACACCGGCGCCGGCCTCAAGTACCCGGAAACAGTTCCGCTCTAGGTCCGGACCCAGAACCGCTGGAGGTGCTACGCCTGGCCGCGGCGGACTGCGAGGACGTGGGCCGGTTCGCCGTTGGGGTCGAGCTTGACGTAGTTGCTCTGGCCCCAACGCCAGGTTGCGCCGGTGATCTCGTCGTACACGGTGAAGGTGTCTTCCGGACGCATGCCGAGGACGGCCATGTCGAGGTGGACCATCGACTCGCGCACCGAGTGCGGGTCGGTGTTCACCACGACGATCACGGTGTCACTGTGCCCGTCGGCTCCGGTGGTGCGTTTCGAGTAGCACATGATCGCGTCGTCCTCGACCGTGTGCAGGCTGAGGTTGCGCAGCTGCTGCAGGGCGGGGTGACGGCGGCGGACGTTGTTCAGCAGCGTGAGGTACGGCGCGAGCGAGCGCCCCTCCGCCTCGGCGGCTTCCCAGTCGCGCGGGCGCAGCTGGAACTTCTCGGTGTCCAGGTACTCCTCCGAACCCGGCCGCAGCGCGACGTGCTCGAACAGCTCGTACCCGGCGTACACGCCCCAAGCGGGTGACGACGTCGAGGCGATCGCCGCGCGGATCTTGAACGCGCCCGGGCCGCCGTACTGCAGGTAGGCGGTGAGGATGTCGGGCGTGTTGACGAAGAAGTTCGGCCGCAGGTAGTGGCCGGTCTCCTTGGTCAGCTCCTGCAGGTACTCCTCGAGCTCCCACTTCTCGTTGCGCCAGGTGAAGTAGGTGTACGACTGGTGGAAGCCCACCTTCGCCAGCTCGCGCATCATCGGCCGCCGGGTGAACGCCTCGGACAGGAAGACCACGTCCGGGTCGGTCTTGCGGACCTCGCCGAGCAGCCACTCCCAGAAGTTCACCGGCTTGGTGTGTGGGTTGTCGACCCGGAAGACCGTGACGCCCTTGGAGATCCACAGCTTCACGATCCGCAGTACTTCGGCGTAGATGCCTTCAGGATCGTTGTCGAAGTTGATCGGGTAGATGTCCTGGTACTTCTTCGGCGGGTTCTCGGCGTACGCGATCGAGCCGTCCGCGCGGACCGAGAACCACTTCGGGTGCTCGGTGACCCACGGGTGGTCCGGCGAGGCCTGCAGGGCCAGGTCGATCGCCACCTCGAGCCCGACCTCGCGAGCCCGGCCGACGAAGAACTCGAAGTCCTCGAAGGTGCCGAGCTCGGGGTGGATCGCGTCGTGCCCGCCGTCCTCGGAACCGATCGCCCACGGCGAACCCGGGTCACCCGGCTTCGGGTCGAGGGTGTTGTTCGGGCCCTTGCGGAACGAGTGGCCGATCGGGTGGATCGGCGGCAGGTAGAGGATGTCGAAGCCCATCTTCGCGAC
>Ga0136846_1238001_pt1 | contig 10783 bp, 4 predicted proteins | sample HopSoiMetagenom2_FD_96841 | JGI IMG/M metagenome (GOLD analysis project Ga0136846, IMG submission 96841) | Grasslands soil microbial communities from Hopland, California, USA - 2 Assembly 2016 (version 4) | ecosystem: Environmental > Terrestrial > Soil > Grasslands | place: USA: Hopland... | reverse complement strand
TGAACATGCATATCTTCGGGCTTAGCTGCCTTTTTTGATTTTTATGAGCACAGCAAATAATGGATTCAGCACTCTGCAGCAATTTGACCTTGGCGATGGACGCAAGGGCGCGTTTCATTCGTTGCCGCAACTCGAGAAGGCAGGCGTAGGCCCGGTCTCCAAGCTCCCGGTTTCGATTCGCCTGGTTTTGGAATCAGTGCTGCGCAATTGCGACGGCAAACGCGTCACCGAACAGAACGTGCGCGCGTTGGCCAACTGGAAAGCGAACACGACGCGAACGGAAGAAATCCCGTTTGTGGTTGCCCGAATCGTCTTACAGGATTTTACGGGAGTTCCGTTGCTGGTGGATCTGGCAGCCATGCGCTCGGCCGTTTCCCGTCTCGGCAAGAACCCCAAATTAATCGAGCCATTGGTGCCGGTGGACCTGGTGGTGGACCACTCGGTGCAAGTGGATTTTGCCGGCACCGCCGATGCGATGAATCGCAATCTGGCGATCGAATTTCAACGCAACCGCGAGCGGTACCAATTCCTCAAATGGGGCATGCAGGCTTTCGAAACCTTCAAGGTCGTTCCTCCGGGGATTGGGATCGTCCACCAGGTGAATCTGGAATACCTGGCCAAAGGCGTGTTGTCCGCACCGCTCGACGCGAATGGACAATCAGAAACGCTCTACTATCCGGACACATTGGTCGGGACGGATTCGCACACAACGATGATCAATGGCCTGGGTATTGTCGGTTGGGGTGTCGGTGGGATCGAAGCCGAGGCGGGCATGCTCGGTCAGCCGGTTTACTTCCTCACCCCGGATGTGGTCGGCGTTCATTTGACCGGGTCGCTCCGTGAAGGGGTAACGGCTACGGACCTCGCGCTGACAATTACCCAGATGCTGCGCAAAGCGAAGGTGGTGGGCAAATTCGTCGAATTTTACGGGCCGGGCGCGGCGGCGCTGCCGGTGGTGGACCGCGCCACGATTGCCAACATGGCGCCGGAATACGGCGCAACCATGGGCTTCTTTCCGATTGATGGCGAATGCGTCAATTATCTGCGCGCGACCGGCCGCACGGAAGCACAGTGCCGCATTTATGAGAACTATTACCGCGCGCAGGAGCTTTTCGGCATGCCGAAGAAGGGCTCGATCAGCTACTCGACCGAACTCGAACTGGAACTTGGCAGCGTCGTGCCGAGTGTGGCGGGCCCGAAACGTCCTCAGGATCGAATTGAACTGCCAAATCTGAAGCGTGAATTCATTACGACTTTCTCGAAGCCACTCACGGAAAATGGTTTCGGTAAATCGAGTGAGGAGTTGAATCGGCGCTTTTCGATTGAGGCAGTCGCGGCGCTGAAGCCGGGCGGCGGCAGCCAGGAACCGGTATCGCGCGGCACGGCGGCGGCACGAAACACGAATCCGCACACGGAATTGGAAATGGCGAATAATCGCCCCACACCGGACCGAGTCCCGGCGGCTGCTGGCGGCGAGGGCGGCCAGATCGGGCATGGCAGTGTGGTGATCGCGGCGATCACCAGTTGCACAAATACGAGCAATCCATCCGTCATGTTGGCAGCCGGTCTGCTGGCGCGGAAAGCCGTCGAGCGCGGGCTTTCGGTAAATCCGCTAGTTAAAACATCTCTCGCTCCCGGGTCGCGGGTGGTCAGTGATTACCTCGCCAAGGCGGGCCTGCAGCCTTACCTGGACCAACTCGGATTCAATCTGGTTGGCTACGGTTGCACAACCTGCATTGGCAACTCCGGTCCATTGCCGGGCCCGGTGGATGAAGCCATCGGCAAGCACGATCTGGTCGCGGCATCGGTGCTTTCCGGCAATCGCAATTTCGAAGCGCGTGTTCACCAAAGCATCAAGGCGAACTTTTTGATGTCACCGCCGCTGGTCGTGGCGTTTGCCCTGGCCGGGCGAGTCGATATTGACCTGGCCCATGAACCAATCGGCAAGGGCAGGGATGGACAGCCGGTCATGCTGAAAGAGCTCTGGTTGACCTTGCAGGAAGTGCGCGACCTGATGCAGACAGCTTTGCAGCCGGAAACATTTCGCCGCCTGTACCAGGATTTCGCCGGCCAAAATCCGAAATGGAATGAAATCCCTTCGAGCACTGGCATGGTCTATCAATGGGATGCGAAAAGCACATACATTCAGGAACCGCCGTTTTTTACCGAATTCAATTTGAAGCCCGGTCAAATTCAGGAGATCAGAGGCGCGCGACCGCTCGGGATTTTTGGCGATAGCGTCACGACGGATCATATATCCCCCGCGGGCAGCATTAAAAAATCTGCTCCCGCCGGCAAATATCTCATGGAGAACGGCGTCACGATCGAGGACTTCAACAGCTACGGCTCGCGCCGAGGAAATGATCGGATAATGACGAGAGGCCCGTTTGCCAATGTTCGCATCAAGAACCTGATGGGTCCCGGTACCGAAGGCGGAGGGACTAAATCTTTTGCAGCCGGGGCGACCGGCGAAACGGTATCGATTTACGATGCCTCAATGGCTTATCAGGCGAAGGGCATTCCATTGATTGTGATTGCGGGACAGGAGTACGGCACCGGCAGTTCTCGCGATTGGGCCGCCAAAGGCACGGCCTTGCTGGGTGTGAAAGCCGTCGTGGCCCAAAGCTTCGAAAGAATTCATCGGTCAAACCTGGTCGGCATGGGTGTGCTGCCATTGCAATTCAAGGAAGGCATCACAGCACAGTCGCTGAAGCTGGACGGCAGCGAAACTTACGATGTGCTCGGGCTCGGTGCGGCGCTCAAGCCGCAGCAGGACCTCACATTGCGGATTACGCGGGCGAACGGCGCGTCCGAAAATGTCCCGGTCGGCTGCCGGATCGATACGCCCATCGAGATTGATTACTACCAGCACGGCGGCATTCTGCCCTACGTGCTGCGCCAGTTAATCGCAGGTTCGAAGTGACGCCATATCTAATCGGTCTCGCGCAGGGGGTGGTTAACGCGGCTTCGCGTGAAAAACCCGCCGATGCCCTGCTTCGCGAGCAGCTGAAATCGCAGGGCCGCCTTCACCCACAGGATGCTGCCGATGTGACCCACGCGGTGTTCAGCTATTACCGATGGCTGGGGTGGCTGGACAGCAAGAAAACCCTCGACGAGAAAATTCTGCAGGCCGCTCGCTTCGCGCTGCAGTTTCATGAAGCCCCTCAACGGTTTCCCGACGCTGAACTGGTCTCGCGCTCCGTGCCGCAATGGATTCATGAACAAATGGAAGTGAGCGGTGCCTGGGCACGAGCGCTTCAATCCGAACCTCGCCTTTGGCTGCGCGCCCGGCATGGCAATGGCCAACGCGTGGCACAGATATTAGGCCACTGCAATGTTTTCGGTTCCGGAAAGCTCTCCGATACGCTTGAATATACGGGACACGATGACCTTTTCCTGACGCCTGAATTCCACGCCGGTGAATTTGAGCTGCAAGACCTCAACTCGCAGGCTGTCGGTTTCGTCTGCGCGCCCAATCCAGGCGAAACCTGGTGGGACGCTTGCGCCGGAGAAGGGGGCAAATTGCTGCATCTTTCGGCGCTGATGGGGAACAAAGGATTAATCTGGGCCAGTGATCGAGCGGAATGGCGTTTGCGCAAATTGAAACGGAGGACGGCCCGCGCCGGCGTTTATAATTATCGTTCCGTGATGTGGGACGGCGGTCCCAGACTTCCCACTAAAACAAAATTTGACGGTGTGCTGGTGGATGCCCCCTGCGCCGGTGTCGGCACATGGCAACGCAATCCGCATGCGCGCTGGACAACCACGCCTCAGGACGTGGCGGAGTTGGGCGAGTTGCAAGTTCGGCTTCTGAGTCACGCAGCCAGCTCGCTGAAGCCGGGCGGCAAACTTATTTACGCCGTGTGCACATTGACCCGAGGGGAAACTGTCAATGTGGCTGATGCGCTTACAAAGAACCTTCCCGAGCTTGAACCGCTGGCGATTGCAGATCCTCTGCAGCGGGACTCTGTTGCCGAATCCAGCCAGCTTGTCCTTCAGCCTCAGGACCACGGCGGCAATGGCATGTTCATCGCCGCCTGGCGCAAAGCCGCAGCATGAACCTGGATGCGACCGGCAATGGTTTTGGTTATGGAGTGCGCCGGCACAGCGCAGCGGCGACGGCGCTATTCCCTTTTCGATCGACAGCCAAAAACATGATGCCTACTCGACCTGTACCGAAAGCGCCGTCGCCGCTGGCGCTCTGCCGGCGCACTCCACATGGCGCTCCCCGCCGCGTGAAGTTTCAGTTGCGCGCAAGGGATTGCCGCCCCCAGCCGACTCGTATAGCTTTCGCCAGATATGAACCCTCGAACGCAACTTGCTCTGCTCCTTTCCCTAATCTTTCAACTGACCATTTGCCCCGTCGTCGATGCTCAGACGCCGCGCCCAGCTGAACGCGCGCGAGCCGGCGGCCCGCAAATTATTTCGCCCGAAGTCTCGGCGGACCGGCACGTCACGTTTCGCATCGTGGCGCCTAAAGCCGAGCGAGTGCGGCTCAGCGGTGGTGATATTCCGGGAAACGGACCCGGCGCGGAGTTGACGAAGGGCACCAACGATGTTTGGGAGGTTGTGGTCGGTCCGCTACCGCCCGGCGCCTACCGGTACAATTTCAACGTGGATGGACTGTCGGTAATTGACCCGCGCAATCCTGCAACAAGCGAATCGAACAATAATGTTTGGAGCCTGGTACCCGTCCCCGGAGATGAATTGATCGACACGCGAGAGGTGCCGCACGGGGCGGTCTGCTCGGTGACCTACTATTCGAGTTCCCTTAAGAAATTCCGGCGGATGCACATCTACACTCCGCCTGGCTACGAATCGGGCCATGGAAAATTCCCGGTTTTCTATCTGCTGCACGGCGCGAGTGATTCCGATGATTCGTGGTCTTCGGTCGGGCGCGCCGGGTTCATCGTGGACAATCTGATCGCGGCGAAAAAGGCGAAGCCGATGCTCGTCGTGATGCCGGCGGGTCATACCTCGCCATTTCGCTTTGGCGGCCCGCGCTCCACCACGGACGAATTCGTTCAGGATTTCGTCACCGATATTCTCCCTTATGTCGAAAAGCACTATCGCATCAATGCCGACCGCAAAGAGCGCGCGATAGCAGGCTTAAGCATGGGCGGCGGCCAAACACTCAATATCGGCATACCGCATCTCGACCAGTTCGCCTACCTGGGCGTTTTCAGCTCCGGAGTTTTCGGAATCACTGGTGGTGGACCTCGCGGCTCGACCAATGCGCCGAGTGGGCCGTCGTTCGAAGAAAAGAACCGGTCAGTGCTCGACAATGCGAGCCTGAAGAAGGGGCTCAAATTATTTTGGTTCGCGACTGGCAAGGACGATGGGCTCATTACGACCACGCGCGCTACGGTGGACATGTTCAAAAAGCACGGCTTCGAAGTTGCCTTTAAGGAAACCGAAGGCGCGCACACCTGGCTCAACTGGAGGCAGTACCTGCTCGAGTTTACTCCGCAGCTTTTCCAATAGCGCGATTTGTTCCGCGGATGAGATCGTACCTGGTCAGTTATGTCCTGAATAACTCCGGTAAGAAGTACGAGGACCTGCTCAGCGCCATCCAACGCTTTCCGCAGTCCTGGCGTCATCATGAAGCGCTCTGGCTCGTGAAAACCGATTGGACGGCGCGGCAGGTTCGCGACTATCTCAAACCCTGGCTCGATTCCAGTGACCAGCTTCTGGTAGTTGAACTGACGGGCGAAGGCTCCTGGAGCGGTTTGAATGACGAAGCGATTACGTGGTTGTCAGAATATCTTTAGCGCGGAAGGCGACTTGACTTTCGATTCCTGAATCGCTACCCATTGCCGGTCTCCCGGTGTTGGGTTGCAGTCCTGTTGCTGCTTGTTACCACGACGATCTGCCGCACCAGGTGACGAAAATTCGGAACTTGCATCAATTCTGATTATGAGGAACCCCCTGACTTCAAAAGCTCGCGTTGGAATAAGTTGTTTCGCGCACACCCGCCAATTTCATGAGTCCATGGTGTGCCGGTGGCACCTGACGGCAATAGCCGTTGGTTTCGCGCTCGTCCTATCCTGCGGCCTCACGAGAGCGGATGTCCCAGCCGTTACCATAGTTCCGCAAGTTTCCGGCGGGCTGCTAAATCTTCAATGGAACGCCGTGCCGGATGCCAGTTACAAGATTCAAAGCAGCTTCAGCCTCGACGCACCCATCACCTGGACGACCGAGGATTCGGTTGTTCCCACAAGTAATGGACCGGTGCGTTGGACGGCACCCGAATCCTTGAGCAACCAGAAGTTCTATCGAATTGCTTTGCCTCGTCCCCAGATTTTCAGCCTGGAGCCTTCCATCGTCCCAACCAGCGGCGGCATTACGGTTTATTTGCTCGGCCAGTGTCTAGGCACGAATGCATTAGTTCGTATCGGCGGCCTGGTGATTCCGGCGGCCACATTGACGCCTGGTTCGGTGTATAGCTTCGTTTGCCCTGCCCTCCCCGAGGGAACTTACGATGTGGATTGGCTCGAGGGCGGGCAGGTTGTGGCAACCGGCTCCAAACTGTTCTCGGTTACTGCGGAACTGCAACCCGCCGGGTTTATCCAGCAGCCCTTGGGTCCGCCGGATCAGCCTCCCGCCTCTCCCGTCGTCAACGCGGCCATCAGCGCCTATCTCGGGAAAGGCGGATATGACTATTACCAGGCGCAGGGTGCCCGGCGCATTTCCGCGGAAGTCCTGCTCAGCACTGGCGAAGTCCGCGACCAGGAAACAGATTTGTGCGTCAAGGGTCGCGGGCTGGATTTCTGTTGGGTGCGCACGTATTGCTCGCGCACAGGCCGCGCCACGGGCATGGGGAACAATTGGGATTTTTCATACAATGTTTATGTCCAACAGGATTCGGCAGGTATCGCAGTCAACGACGGCGCGGGTCGCCGCGATGTTTATTTTGCCGGGACGAATGGAATTTATTCTCGCAACGAATTCTTCAATGAGGGACGGCTCAGCAACAACGTCTTCACGCTGACCTTTCCAGATACCGGGCGCTGGGAATTCCTCGCGTTTGACGGCTCTCCCCTCGCCGGCAAGCTTTCCCGCATTGTTGACCGCAATGGCAACGCGCTGACTATGAATTACGACGCGGCGGGCCGGCTGAACTGGGTGGTGGACACATTGAACCGGACCAACAACATCACCTATACGGCCTCAGGAAAGATACAAAGCGTAACGGACTTCTCGGGTCGCACCGTTACATACCAGTATTACACGAGCGCCGATACCGGCGGTGGTGATGGCGACCTCGCAACGGCAACTTCGCCACCGGTTACCGGGACACCAACCGGCAATGATTTTCCCACGGGCAAAACGATTACTTACACGTACTCGCGCGGCTTCGCTAACGACCATGAGAACCACCTGCTTCTCACCATCACTCCACCGAACAAACAACTCACGCATACTCATATTTATCAGCACAATCAAACCGACCTGGAATTCCTGCGTTGCCTGAGCGTTCAATGCGGCAAGAATCCGCCCACGATGACGCATGCCATCGTTCAGACTCCGAGCCCGTCCAATCATTTTGCCGTCATTCGCGTCATCATGAACGACGCGTTGGGCAATGTGGCAGAATGTTATTTTGATTCGCGCAATCGGCCGCTGACGGTTCGCGAGTTCACGGGGCGCGCAATTCCCGGCGTCACGACGACCGATACGCTCAACCGTCCGACTGGCAAGCTGCGAAGCACCGATCCGGACTATTTCGAAGTGAGCCGGGCTTGGAACAACGATTCGCTTTGCGTTCGCGAAACGCATCCCAAAACTGACGTCTGGTCATTCGGATTTGCGCGCGATCTTGACCCAAACACGAGTCCCCGGCATCGCGGTGATTTGTGCGTCTTCCGGGAGTTGGCTTGTTGCGACGGCGCCGATACGGATGGCGATGGCCTGCCGGACGCCGCTGCCCGGGCGTGGTACTTCAAATACGACCCACGATTTGGTTCACCGGCTTATGACTGCCGGACGACCGGCTCTGGCCACGTGCGCGGCGGCATTGGCAGTCCTGGCGAAGACGTCGGACGATTGGCCGCCGGCGTTTCAAAAAAAGGCTGGGACGGAACCATCAAGGGCGTAATCGTTCGCGGCTGGGATCCGGAGAAAAAAGAAGGGATTATTGGAGACAGCACCGGAGCATCGCAACGCGTAAACAAAGTCGAGTGCATTTCGATAAAACAAAAGATCGTCGAACATGCGGTTGGCGAAATGCGCACTTATTGCGTGTCCACCGTTGATCCCCGTCATTTCGTCACCGTCGCGAGCTTCGACAGTCATGGCAACTGCGTCGAAAGCCGGTCGGATGATTATTTTCTGGACCCGCAAAACAAACCGCGTCAGACCATTTCTTACAACGGATTTGGCCAGGTTACCGGCGTCACCAATGCCGCGGATGTGAACGGCCTTCGCCGAGTGGATGCTTTCACGTATTACAGCTCGGGCCCGCAGGCAGGCTACGAATTTACCTGGACTGTGGATACCCAGGCACCAACCGTTTCACTGACCACTTACGAGTACGATTCACGAGGCAATATGACTCGGTGCATTGACCCACGTGGCTTTGACACGCTCATGACGTATAACGCGCTCGACCAGTGCGTCCGATTCCAAACCCCAACGAACATCAATTCCCGTTGTATTTCTGATTTTATCTACGATAGCGACGACAACCTCGTTCAAACGCTCCTCGAAGTGCGCGACGATACGGATACGAAGCTCGCGACAAAGTCACGAGCATGGTCGTACGATTCGCTTGATCGCTGCACTAGTTTTGTGGAACAGGTCTCGCCTAGCCATTTCATCACCAACAAGTTCGATTATGACGCGGGCCACAACTTAATCACCCATTACCTGCCGGAAGCTGTCAACGGCCACGACCCGAGCAATCTGGTGTCGTTCCGCTATGACGAGCGTGGGCTGCTTCTCACCGAATGCCGGGCGGATGGCTCCGGAGGGACCAACGAGATTTCGTATGATGGGAACGGAAACGTTGCCGTGCGCCAGCATCATTACATCAACTTGGTTGCTCCGACTTTCTTCACCTATGACGGGTTCGACCGCTGTGTCGGGGTTTTGGATGGGATGGGCAACCAGGAAACCCGCGCTTATGACCTTAACGACAATCTCGTTTACCGTCGGCTCGATGGCGAAACCAATGACGTGGCCGGCAACGCCCTGAACCAGCGGCTCGCCTTGGAGCGCTACGAATATGATTCCTACGATCGCCCGACCCGGACGCGTTTTTCGTTCTTCGACATTTTCACCGAGTTGCCGATTTCCGATGGCGAAATTACGACCACCTACAGCTACTCGCCGAATAACGAGTTGCGCTCGGTGACCGACGACAATGGCCATACGACCTCATACTCGTATGACACCGCCGGGCGCCTTTCGATGCTCACGGATCCAAAGACGAATACACTGCAATATTTCTATGACCCCTGCGGAAATGTAACAAACGTCACCCAAACGGATCGCTCGGATCTGGGCGGCGCGCCGCAGGTCTTCAGCCGGTCATTTGTGTTTGATTCAATGGGCCGGACAACCCGATGCTCGGATAACGTCGGCAACACGACTCTCTACAGTTACGATTCGCTGGACAATTGCGTCCGCTGCGTTGATCCGCGCACCAATACAACTTTCTATGCATACGATTACCTGGGACGCCGCACCATAGTGGTTGCCGACATGGACAGGGACGGTTTGCCTGACTATGCCGCCGACGTCGCGCGGACGTTCGTTTGGGACGACGACTCGCGCCTGGTCGCGATCACGGACGACAACACCAACACCACGGCGTATGCCTACGATTCGATGCATCGTTGGACGCTGAACACTCGGCCAAATGGGTCGGTAGCGCGCCGCGCTTATGATTCTCGCGACAACGTCACCACCAATATTGATGCTAATGGGACGGTCGTTGCCTATTCGTACGACCTGTTGAACCGTTGCGTACGCAAAGACATCGCGCCCGGTTCAGGTGTCGCCGCCACCACAACGCTCGAAACTTTCGCTTACGACGGATGCTCGCGCATGACTGTGGCTGCCAACAACGGTGTGGCTCATACTTTCCTTTGGGATTCCGCTTCGGATCTGGTCCGCGATTCCGATGGTTCACTTTCGGTAAGCGCCGCCTACGACGGCGTAGGCAATCGGTTGTCGCTGACGTACCCCAGCGATACTACCATGAGCTATACTTACGACGCTCTCGACCAGGCGACCTCCGTCAATCGGCTGTCCGCCGGGCGTCTATCTCAGCTTGCGACGCTGGCTTATGAAGGGCCGGGGCGGCTTGGCCGCGTTCAGCGGCTCAACACCGTCGCGACGCGGCTGACCTGGGATGGCTTGCAAAACCCTGCCAACAGTCCGGGCGATGCCGGCTGGCGTCACGTGTCCAGCATCAACCATCAAAAGGCGGGCGGTGGAACAGTCGTTGATCGCAAGGTGTGGACCCCCGACCAACTGCAAAATATAGCTTTGCAGGCCCAGGCCTCGCCCTATTTCCCGGGCGGTCAAATGGAAACCAACCGTTTCACGTATGACGCCCTGAATCGCCTTCGCACTGCTGTCACCAGCAAGGGAGGAACGAGCACGCGCAACGATTATCTTCTGGATGGCAACGGGAACCGGCAGGTCGTGACCAATGGCGGCGTCGCGCAGTTTTACGTCATGGACCCCACCCTGCCGCCGGGAAATTTCCAAATGGACCAATACAGCTCTACCCCCGCCGGAATGGAACATTATGATGCGAACGGCAATCTCATCT
>Ga0136846_1214100_pt1 | contig 10783 bp, 11 predicted proteins | sample HopSoiMetagenom2_FD_96841 | JGI IMG/M metagenome (GOLD analysis project Ga0136846, IMG submission 96841) | Grasslands soil microbial communities from Hopland, California, USA - 2 Assembly 2016 (version 4) | ecosystem: Environmental > Terrestrial > Soil > Grasslands | place: USA: Hopland... | reverse complement strand
CGTCGTCGGCGACGACTGGCGGGTCGCGGTGGTCGTGGTGGCCGCGCTCGCGCTGACCGCCCTGCTGGTTCACGCGGCCGGGGTCAACGCCTGGTGGCTGGTGCCGCTGTGCGTGTTCGCCGCGCTGGGCTGGTCGCTGCGCCGCGCCACGTCGGGCCCGCGGCCCTAGCCGGCCCGCGGCCCCGGCCCGGGCCGGCCGACTAGGCCGTGGTCGTAGGCGAACACCACGGCCGCGGCCCGGTCGCGCAGCCGCAGCTTGGTGAACAGGTGGTTGACGTGCGTCTTGACCGTGCCCTCGCTGACGAAGAGCTCGGCGGCGATCTCGCCGTTGGTCCGGCCGCGGCCGATCAGCGCCAGCACCTCGAGCTCGCGGGCGGTCAGCGCGTCCAGTTCCTGGTCGCGGCCGCCCGTCCCGGCGGCCGGCGCGGACCGGTAGATGACCAGCACCCGAGCGGTGACGGCCGGGTCGAGCCAGGCGCCGCCCCCGGCGACCGTCCGTACCGCCCGCTGGAGGTCTTCGGCGGGCACGCCCTTGAGGACGAAGCCGGACGCGCCCGCCCGTAGCATCCCGGCCAGTGCCTCGTCGTCGTCGAAAGTGGTCAGGGCGAGCACCGGCGGGCTCTCCCCGCGTTGCCTGAGCCGCAGGGTGGCCTCCACGCCGTCGGTGAACGGCATCCGGACGTCCATCAGCACGACGTCCGGCGCGGTGGCCTCGACCGCGGCGGTGACTTCTCCGCCGTCCGCGCACTCGCCGACCACCTCGAAGCCGAACGGCGCGCGCAGGATGCCCCGCAGCCCGGTCCTGACCAGCTCCTGGTCGTCGACGAGCAGGACCCGGATCATGCTGCCCCTCCGGCCAGCGGAAACCGGGCGCGCACCAGCCAGCCGCTGCCGCCGGGCCCGGCCTCGCAGCTGCCGCCGAGCGATTCGGCCCGCTCCCGCATGCTGATCACGCCGAGACCGGTGTCCCCGGCGGGACCGGGACACGTCCGGCTGTCCGCGGTCAGCGTCACCTCACCGGGGGAGACGGCCAGCCGGATCACGGTCGGCGCGCCGGGCGCGTGCCTGACCGCGTTGGTCAGCGCTTCCTGGGTGATCCGGTAGACGGCCAGGCCGGTGGTCGCGGGCAGTCGCGCGGTGTCACCTTCGACGGTGAGGGTCACGTCGGCGCCGGCGGAGCGGAACCGCTCCACCAGCCCGGGCAGCCCGTCAGTGCCGGGTAGCGGCGCGTGGTCCGCCGCCCGGCCGGCGGTATCGTCCTCGCGGAGCATCCCCACCGTGGTGCGCACCTCGGCCAGGCACTCGCGGCCGAGCCGCTCGGCCTCGGCCAGGGCGCGCTCGGCGTCGGCTGGATCGTGCTGCACCGCCAGCCGCGCGCTCTGCACGTGCAGCAGGCTGACGGTCAGGGTGTGGCCGATGACGTCATGCAGCTCCCGGGCGATCCGGTTCCGCTCCTGCGTCCTGGCCTGCTCGGCCAGGCCGGCCTGGGCCTGCCGCAGCTGCCCCAGCAGGTCACGGTCCCGGCTGATCAGCAAGCTGAACACGACCGTCAGGGTGGCACCGGCCAGCCAGGCGCCCCAGCCGGGGTCGGAGCTGACCCTGAGCCACTCGGCCGTGAACAAGACCATCAGCGCGGCCCAGTAGGCCAGGCCCTCGCGGCGGCTGGCGGCCAGCACGCACCACCCGGTCAGCAGGCACACCGCGAACCAGCCGATATTGCTGGACCGGCCATTCCCCAGCACGGCGATCCCGGCCGTCGCGACGGCGGCGTACAGCAGGGCGGGGCGCCAGCGCAGCACCAGCGGCACCGCCGCGCCGACGGCCACGAACGCGCCCGCCACCGCGGCCGGCGCGTTCGGGTTCAGCGGGATCACCCCGACCGCGGCGACCGCGGCGAACACGATAATGGCCGCCCACCGCACGCCGGCCTCGGTGAGCCCGGCCGGTTCGCCGCTCATGCCGCGGATTCTATGCATTGTGCCCTGGCTTTCCTCAGCAGGCGGCGCGCTTTTACAGGGCGGCGCGGCGGGCCGCGACAGCGGTGGCCGCCACCGCGAGGACCACTACCCCGATCAGCGAACCGGTGGCCGGGCCGAGGCCGAGCCACGGCGCGCGCACCGCGTTGGTCAGCAGCGTCAGCGGCAGCGGGCCCGCCACCTGCCGGACGACCGAGCCCATCACGTGCGGCGGCGGGCCGCCCGCCCCGAGCAGGAAGGACGGGAAGAACAGCAGGAGCCCTACCGCCTGGGCGGACCGGGCCGAGGGCAGCAGCGAGCCGAGCAGCACGCCGAGGCTGACGAAGGCGACCGCCCCGAGCGGCAGCGCGACCGCCACCCGCCAGGCGTCGTGCACCGCGGGCACCCCGTACACCGGCGCGGCCACGGCCAGCAGCAGCGCGCAGGCCACCGCGGTGGTCAGCAGCCCTACCACGAGCTGGGCGATCGCGAACGACCAGCGCGGGAAGCCGGCCGCGGCGAACCGGCGCAGCACGCCGCGCTCGCGATAGGACGCCAGGTGCACCGGCAGCATCACCAGCCCGGTCGCGGCGATCACCACCGTCAGGTAGGACGCCACGTACCAGTGCGCGGGGTTGACATTGCCGAACGCGGGATCCGGCGCCGTGCCGAACGCGCCGCCGATGATCAGCATGGTCACCACCGGGAACGCGAAGACGAACGTCAGTACCAGCGGATCGCGTGTCATCAGCCGGAGCTCCGTCCGGATCAGCCGTCCTGCTGCCGTGCTCATCGCCGTCCTCCGATCAGTTCGCGGGTTTCCGTGCCGGCCTGCTCGCCGTCGGACTGGCCGAGCAGGCCGAGCAGGGCGTCCTCCAGGCTGGGCAGCCAGACGCTCAGGTCGGCCGGCACTGGCTCCCAGCGCACCAGGGCGGCGCCGACGTAGGCGACGATGCGCCGGTCGCCGCGGACCGTGACCCGGGCCCCCGTCCGGGTCACGGCCTGCACGCCGTCGAGCCGGCTGATCTCGTCGAGCAGCGCGGCCGGCGGATCCGGCCTGCTGAACCGGATCACCACCGCGCCGCTGTGCCGTTCCACCAGCTCGGCCGGCGCCCCCGCGTCGAGGACATGGCCGGCCCGCATCACCACCACCCGGCCGCACAGCGCCTCGGCCTCGTCCATCTCGTGGGTGACCAGCAGGACCGTGGTGCCCTCGTCGTTCAGCTGGCGGACGGCGGCCCAGACGTTGCGCCGCGCCGCCGGGTCCAGGCCCTGGGTCAGCTCGTCCAGGATCACCAGCCGCGGCCGGTTGAGCAGGGCCAGCACGAGGAACAGCCGCTGCCGTTCCCCGCCGCTCAGCGACGAGAACACCGAGCGGCGGCGCGCCGTCAGCCCGAACTGCTCGAGCAGCTCGCCGCCGTCGCGGGCCCGCGACGTGCCGAACAGCTCGAGCGCCTCGCCCACCCGCAGCCGGTCCGGCAGCGCGGACTGCTGGAGCTGGCTGCCTACCAGCGGCCGCAGCTGGGCGGCTTGCGTCGCCGGGTCGAAGCCGAGCACGCTCAGCCGCCCGGAGTCGGGCTTGCGCAGCCCCTGGATGCATTCGACGGTGGTCGTCTTGCCGGCCCCGTTAGCGCCGATCAGGCCGACGATCTGGCCGACCGGGACGTCGAGGTCAAGATCGTCCACCACCACCCTGGTCCCGTATGACTTACGCAGCCCCCGGACGGTCACTACCTGTGTCTCGCTCATGCCACGAGAGTGCCGGTCCGGCCCCCGCCCGCGCGTCAGCCCGCGGTTAGAACCGCGCCTCTACCCCTGGGTAGAGGCCCGCGGGGCGGCGCCGGTCAGGCGCCCAGGAACCGGGTCTCGAGCCGGGTCTCGGTGCCCCCGGGCCCGACCCGGTAAGCGCTCGCGGCGGGCCGGTCCGCGATCAGCTCGGCCAGCTCGTCGTCGGCGAAATGCGCCGCCGCGCCGTCGTCGCACGCGATGCCGGGCGCCAGCGTCCGGTCCGCGATCAGCCGGTGATACAGCGGCCGGCGGCCGGGCTCGGAGTCGTAATGCGGGCAGTAGCTGCCGCCCAGCAGGCCGAGCCCGTCGGTGAACGCCCGCAGGTCGCGGCCGAATGAGTCCGTCGTCCCGCCGTCGAACCAGCAGATCGCGCCGGCGCTCGACCCGGCCAGGACGATGCCCGCCTGCCACGCCTTGCGCATCACCTGGTCGAGGCCGTGCACCCGCCAGACGGCCACCATGTTGGCCACGCTGCCGCCGCCGACGAAGATGACGTCCTGGGACAGCAGCAGGTCCTCGGGGTCGGCCACGTTCGGCATCGGGAACAGGGCCAGGTGGCTGAGCCGGGCCGGGTACCCGGCGAACCGGTCGTACATGTGCAGGGCCCACCGTGGGTCATCCCCGGCCGCGGTGTTCAGCACGCAGATCCGCGGCTCCGCCCGCCCGGCCAGCCGTATCGCGTAGTCCATATGCACCGGCACCTGGCCCTCGGGGACGCGCATACCGCCGCCGATCGCGATTACGTGCCGTCGCCCGTCCGCTGCCATGATGGCACGCTAGCGGCGTGCACTGCCTGCAAGCAAACCCGCGCCCGCTTTGCACTGTAAGTAACCTTCCGGCCGCAATATGAAAGCTTTTTTGACCGAACGGGGCAGGCGATTGCGCCGGGAACGCTTACGTAACAGTCGCCCGGCCGCCCGGTCGGGCCCGGGCGGAAGCGGATGAATTCCCGCCGCGATGTATCAGCAGCCGCCCGTGGCCCTCCTTCCGTTAAACCCCGGGCTCACGCCCGGCCACATCGCCATGAGGGGAATCTGATGACCGTTACCGCCATCCCGGTCGCATCCGCGGGGGCCACGGGCGCCCGGGTGCTCAGGGGATCCCGGTCGGCTCCGTACACCACGGCCAGCGGGCACCGGGTCCTGCCCGGCTGCTACGGCATCAGCCACGGCGGGAGCATTACCGGCGACTTGATCCGGCCCGCCACCGGGGCGCGGGCCGGTCACGCCTTCATCTACATCGGCAACGGCCACGTGGTCGAGGCCGCGCCGCCCGCGGTGCGCATCTCCGCGGCCGCGTCGCATCCCGACGCGATCTGGAACGTCCGCTGCCCGCTGACGGCCGCCCAGCGCGACCGGATCTGCGCGCGGGCGCTCGCGCTGGTGGGACGGGCGTACGACTACCCGGCCTACACCGGTTTCGCGCTGCGGGTGCTGAAGGTCCGCGACGGCGCCGAACTCGACCCGGTCTTCAAGGCCGACCACTGGCGGGTGTGCTCCGAGCTGGTCGCGGACTGCTACGCCTACGCGGGCATCCGCCTGCAGCCGGGACTGCGGGACCTCAGCCTGACCGGCCCGGCCGGCCTGGACACCTGGACCGGGCGCCCGGCCCGCTCCGGTGAGCCCGAGGCGCCCGTCCGCGCGCTGGCGTCCTAGCCGGTTCCCGCCCCTGGCCTAGGACGGCTTGCGGGCCAGCACGAACGCCTGCGGCGTCACCTCGGCGAAACCGCCGTCGTCGTCGGGCGCGCGCAGGACGCTGGCGCGGACCGGCAGTCCGGCCTGGCCGAGCAGTTCCGCGACCCGTTCCGGCCGCCGGCGGCGGAAGACGAGCGAGATGGCCTGGCCCATGGCCTCGGTCCGGTGCAGCGGCTCGTCACCGGCCTGGAACGCCAGCAGCAGATGGCCGCCGGGCACCAGCACCCGGCGGAACTCGGCCAGCGCCCGCGGCAGCTGCTCATCCGGCACGTGGATGGTCGAGTACCAGGCCAGTACCCCGCCGGCGGAGTCATCCGGCAGGTCGAGGGCCAGCATCGACCCGACCTCGAACCGCAGTCCCGGGTGCGAGGCCCGCGCCACCTCGATCATCCCCGGTGACAGGTCGATGCCGAAGGCGGTCACGCCCCGGCCGGTCAGGTACGCCGTCACGCGGCCGGGCCCGCACCCGATGTCCGCGACCGGCAGCTCGCCGGCGCCGCGCGCGTACTCGGCGAACGCGTCGAGCACCGCCCGGTCCAGCGGCTTGGCGACCTCCACGCCGGCGAACCGCTCGGCGTAGCTGACGGCAATGGCGTCGTACGACGAGCGGGTGTCGCGCAGGAACTCCGGTTCGGTCACTTCCGCGCTCCCCTCTGCGCCCCCGGCGTCCAGGGCGGCCAGCAGCGCCTGGGTGCCATGCCGCAGCCCCGCGGCCTGGCCGGCGTGCCCGGCGCGCTCGTACTGGCCGGCGGCGGCCTCGCGTTCGGCGGCTTCGGCGCGGACGATCGCGGCGACGTCGGCCTCGGTCAGGTGGCGGCGCTCCGCCTCGGCGGCGCCTGGTCCCGTCCCCGCGCCGGCGAACGGGACAGCACCGGCGACATAGTCACTTCCGGTCACGGCCGGCCGGCCAGGTCCAGGCTCCCCGGGGTCGGCCGCCTCGGCGTTCCCGATCGCGCTCAGCGCCGAGCGCAGCGCCGACACGGCGTCTTTGTCCTTCGCTTTGAGCGCCGCGGTGAGCGCCCGGCGCAGCCGGGTCCCGAGGTCGGGCCCGGAGTCGCCGGGGTGCCCGTCCGGCCGGTTCGCGTGCATGCCGGCCACTTTACGGTCAGCGCCTAGGATGGGCTCGTGTGCATGGACGACAGCCCGCCTGACCTGAGCGCCGCGGTTCGTCACGACGTGGACCCGGGCATCGAGATCGACCTGGAGCCGGTCGACTCGGTGGTGGTGACCACGCTGATGGACAACGTCACCGACAACCTGATGGCCGATCAGGGGCCGGCCAGGCGGTTCGGCTTCGGGCGCGGCCCGGTGCGGCCGTCCGCGCTGATGGAGGCGGAGCGGGTTCCCGACGCGCTGATCGCCGAGCACGGATTCTCGGTCCTGGTCACGGTGACCAAGGCCGGGGATGAGCACCGGTTCCTGTTCGACGCGGGCACCAGCCCGGACGGCGTCACCGAGAACATGCGCCGCCTGGACATCGACCCGTCCTCGATCGAGGCCATCGTCTGCAGCCACGGGCACTTCGACCACACGACCGGGCTCGACGGGCTGATCCGCGTGCTCGGCCAGGTGAACATGCCGGTCCTGATCCACCCGCATTTCTGGCGTCGCCGCCGTTTGCAGCTGCCCGGCCGCGAGCCGCGGGAACTGCCCACCACCAGCCGCCGGGCCCTGATCGAGGCGGGTTTCGACATCATCGAGGAACGCCAGCCCAGCTTCCTGTTCGGCCGGTCCGTGCTGATCACCGGGGAGGTCGCCCGGTCCACCGGATACGAGCCGGGCTTCCCTCCGCAGCAAGCCTGGCTCGGCGGGCACTGGCAGCCCGACCCGCTCGTCCTCGATGACCAGGCGCTCATCGTCAACGTCCGCGGCCAGGGACTGGTGGTGATCACCGGCTGCGGTCACGCCGGGGTGGTCAACATCGCCCGGTACGCCCGTCGGCTGACCGGCGACCAGCCGCTCTACGCCCTGCTCGGCGGCTACCACCTGGGCGGCCCGCTGTTCGAGCCCCTGATCCCGCGAGTGCTCGACGACCTGGCCGCGCTGAACCCCGCGGTGCTGGTGCCCGCGCACTGCACCGGCTGGCGAGCCCAGCACGCGATGTCGGCCCGCTTCCCCGGCGCCTACATCCCGAACGCGGTCGGCACTAGCTTGCTGCTGTAGCGGTGATACGTCCCCAGGCCAGGTCGGCCGCGACCGGCAGGTCGAGGGGACCACGATCGGCCAGCCTAGCCGGGCCCGCCAGTGCCCGCGCGAGCATCACCGCGATCATCGGGCCGGGCGCGGACCGGGCGCCGTGACGGCGATGGTCAGAGTTCGTCCTGGCGGGCCGGGGAGTCCCGGCCGAAAAACTTGTCGTCTTGCTCCACCGCGGCCACGTCGGCCGCCGCGGCCTCTTCGAGGGGCTCTTGGGCCGGGTCCTCATACCGGTACTTGATCAGGCTGTGCGATCCGCCATCTTCCCCGGCGTCGGCGGACCTGAGTGAACGGAACCAGGAACGGATACCCATAACCGACTCCCCGATAGCGATCGCGGCCTGTCGGCCGCCGTCACGGCCGCCATGTCGAGCCTACGCCTGGGGGGCCTGAGGAACTACGCCCGGCGGCTCGTCCGCAGTTCTTCGCGCACTGGCTTGAACCCCAGCGCCGCGCCGTCCGTGATCCCGGTAACGGCGAGCGCCGCGTGGAAGGGTCTGGTAGCAGATGAGGAAACTGTCATCGGACGGGGTTTCGCCAGACTTGACTGGCCGCGGTTGCACCCTGGGCATGCCGGTATCCGGCCGTGAGCCGGCGGCGGCCCGCGGCGCCTGCGCCCGCTGGTACCGGGCCGGGGCGGCTACGGGAAGGCCGGGATCCCTGCCCCGCTGCGCCGCGGCCCGGGAAGCCGCGGCCGGGGGAGGAGCCGCCCGCCACCGCCGGCGGTAGGGCCGCCCGCCACGGCCGGCGGCGGTTCGCGTGCCTAGCCGCGCCGGACCGGATAATGGCCAGGCGCTGAGTTTCGCGCTGGAATCCGGCCCGGGTCCGCGGTCGCGGCGAGGCCGCGGGACTACACCCGGCCGCCCGTCCGTTTCAAGATCATCATTGCCGCCGTCCGGGTCATCACTGCCCAGCCGGGCCTATTCGCGGCTTGCTCGGGTCCCGATATATGTCACGTTCGCGTGGATACGTGCCATTAATCCGTGTACCGGAGGATAACAGTAACTTATGGCGTGGTACCCGGTTCGTTTTCGCGCTTACCGGCGACGCCGCCAGGCCGATGATGCGGCGCACGTATAGCTGTGCCTGCCGTGATGCATTGGTGCCGAAAGGCGTGAACCCGGCCCCGGCTCCGGCGGCGTTCGCCATTCGCTGCCCCGGGCAGGACAGGGCTCGGCCACGGCATACTGAGGCGGTGGCCGAGCTGCCCCGCTTCGTCGTCCAGCTGCATGACGCGACGACATTGCACTACGACTTCCGCCTCCAGTCTGGCCAGGTGCTGCGCTCGTGGGCGGTGCCCAAGGGGCCGTCGCTCGACCCGGGCGTGCGGCGGCTGGCTGTTCCGGTCGCGGATCACAGCCTGGCGGCGGGCGAGTTCGAGGGAGTGCACGACGGGCAGGCGCGCGGCAGCGGAGCGGTGATCATCTGGGACGAGGGAACCGCCGAGATCCGCCGGGACGAGCCAGGACACATCTCGTTCGCCCTGCAGGGCAGCAAGCTCACCGGCGGTTACGCGCTGACCCGGACCGGGGAGCGCCGGTGGGTCCTGGTCAAGGTCCGCGACGAGGCCGCGCGCCCGGGGTCGGACATCGTGGCGGAGCGCCCGGCCAGCGTACGGAGCGGCCGGACCTGGCGGGAGCTGGCCGGCCAGTAGCACCGCATCCGGTGCGGCCGGATGACTCAAGCGCGCGGGCCTGCCTGCTGGTGACCCTCCGGGTAAAGAGCTGTGCAGCGCAATTGCGTGTCAGCGGAAACGCGGCCGAATAGCACCGGGCGAACGGCTGCGGTGCCTCGGAGAAGGGTTTCCGAGGAGGAAGACATGACTGGCCAGGTCGATAGCGAACGCAATCTGAACATGGGCCGCCGGTGGTTCACAGAGGGGCGGGGCAGGGATATCGCGCTAGCGGATGACATCTCTCGGTCGATATCGAGGATATGTTCTCAGTTGACGATAAAACCGTCACGAGGCTTGCCTGGCGCGGGACTCGTACTGGCTCATATGCGGGCATCAAGGCCAGCCGCAAGCGAGTGCAGGTCCGGACTTTGCCGGCTGGCGTTGCGAAGACGGCGAAATGGTTGAAATATCAACGATACCGGATGAGTCCGCCTTGCTAAAGCAGGTCGGATATTTTCCGGCGACGTCTGCGCGGCGTAGCCGCCCGGGATGAGCCGGGCTCGCCGGCCGCCGCAAGGCCGCCCGCACCTGCACCGGAAGGCACCGACCGGGGCCCGGCCGCGCCCGCGATAGCGTAACGCCCGGTGCGGCGCGCGCCTCCTATTGGCCGGGATGGGCGATAATGAGATGTCTATCTCATTCCGGCCGGGAGAATCCGGCTAACCTGAGAGCATGCTGAGATTCAGCTCAGTGAGACGTCCCGGCCGTGATGCACGTGCATCACGGTCACCGTAATGTTGCCAGCAGCTCAGTGCCACCGCTAACCGGTCCGCCAGACCAGGCTTAAGCCGAGGTGAGCCGGGCAATGCGATCACCGGGCGCGGCATGCGGACGTTTTCGGAGGCTGGGCCGTATTGAGGCAAACGATTTCATATCATAGCGGAGTGCCGCCCCGCTTGGTGCCCGTTACCTGCTTTGGTGCGCGGCTGCGCCTGATGCTGACTTCATCACCTGCCCGTGCTCCGTCAAGGCTCGCAATAGAAATTGAGGACTGCTGCGAGCTTATAGACTGATGATCGTCTACGCTTATGCGTTATTCAACGAGTGGAACGGAGTACACGTGGCTCAGAAGATACAAACCCTGTTCATCGACGACATCGATGGCAGTGAGGCTGAGGGGACTGTCCGCTTTGCGCTGGATGGTTCCGACTACGAGATCGACCTGAACGCGAAGCATGCCGACGCTCTTCGCCAGGCGCTGTCGCGGTATGTCGAGGCCGCCCGGCGCAGCAGCGGTCCGGTGCGCAAGCCGGCGCGGTCATCCGGGCGCCGGGCGGCGGCCAGCGGGCTGAATACCACGGAAGTCCGTGAATGGGCCAAGGCTCAGGGTATCGAGGTTAAGGACCGCGGTCGCGTGCCGGCTGAACTGGTCGTCAGGTTCCGGGCGGCAACGGGGAACTAATGCCGCGGCACGGCTCGCAGCCGCGGCTCATGATCGGACGAGAGGCCCACGTGCCACATGGCACCAAACCGGG
>Ga0136846_1223791_pt1 | contig 10784 bp, 13 predicted proteins | sample HopSoiMetagenom2_FD_96841 | JGI IMG/M metagenome (GOLD analysis project Ga0136846, IMG submission 96841) | Grasslands soil microbial communities from Hopland, California, USA - 2 Assembly 2016 (version 4) | ecosystem: Environmental > Terrestrial > Soil > Grasslands | place: USA: Hopland... | reverse complement strand
TACGAGACCTGGTCGGGATCGTTGCCGGTGGCCGGGCGCAGGTTGATCGACTTCGGCAGATCCGGCGGCGAGACGTCTTTTTCCGTCTCGCGGAACGGGCTCACCTGCGCGCTCGACAGGACGTTGCCCGACAGCGTCCGCGTCTGGACGAACAGCCCCGGCAGCGTCCGCGCGAGCGCGAGCAACCTCCCAGGCCCGCCCTCGCCGCCGCGCAGCTGCGCTTCGACCTCGCGGTGCTGCGCGGCCAGCGTGTTGTCCGTTCGCTTGATCAGGAACGAGTCGAGCGACGTGTAGGTGACGATGTCGGCCGTTGCGAGGCCGACGAGCGCCAGCGCGAGGACCGAGAGCAGGAGACGTGCGCGGAGCGAAAGGGAGCGGAACATCTACGGTGCGCCGTCGAGCATGTAGCCCGCCTGCCGGACCGTTTTGATCAGCGGTGGACCGGTTGAGTCGAGCTTCTTGCGGAGGTAGCTGACATAGGTCTCGACCACGTTCGAATTCCCGCCGAAGTCGTAGCGCCACACGTTCTGCAGGATCTGCGTCTTCGAGAGCACGCGCCGCGGGTTCAGCATGAAGTAGCGCAAGAGTGAGAACTCCGTCCCGGTCAGTGGGATCTCCGTCTCGCCGCGAAGAACCTCGTGACGCCCCTCGTCGAGCATCAGGTCGCCGAAGCGCAGCACGTCGCCGGGAAGCTCACCGCCGGACCGGCGCAGAATCGCCTGCACGCGCGCAACGACCTCGGCCAGGCTGAACGGCTTCGTCACGTAGTCGTCGCCGCCGGCGCGGAGCGCTTCGACCTTGTTCTCGGTCCCGTCCTTCGCCGTCAGGAAGAGGACTGCGGTCTTGAACCCCTGCGCGCGAAGTCGCCTGCCGACCTCGATTCCGTCCAGGTCGGGAAGCATCCAGTCGAGCACGACGAGGTCGGGCTCGGCCCGCGCGATCGCGCTCAGCGCGGTGCGCCCCGTCGTCGCCTCCTCCACGTCATAGCCCTCGTACCGGAGGGCCGTCGCGACGGCGTCGACGATCGACGGCTCGTCGTCGACGACGAGGATTCGCTGCCCGCTCACCGCTGCATGGTGGCAGCGATTCCTGTGAGCCGGCTGAGAAAGCTACTTGTCCGCGCGAAGCCGCTGGGCGAAGCCGGTATTCGGCGCATGGACGTTCAGCAGTCGGAGCTCGCCCGCCCCGGCATTGCGAAAACCGTGGACCGTCCCGATCGGCGCGGCGACATAGGTCCCCGGGCCGCCGCGCACCACGTCGTCGCCGACGGTGAACTCGGCCTCGCCCTCGAGCACGTAGAAGGAGTCGACGTGGTCGGCGTGCGTATGCGGCTCGACCACGATGTCCGGCCCGAAGTGCAGGTCGATCACCTCGAGCTCCGGAAGCTCCGCCAGCACGCGGTGGTACCGCGGCCCGCGGGGGACGCGCTCGCCCCCATCCGGTGGGACGTGGATGCCGCTCATCGCGCGATCCTCTCACGCGGCCCGAAAGCGCGGTGTCGAGAGCATGGTCCCGTCGTCGAGGATCACCAGCGCGTCGTACCCGTGCAGACGCGCCGCCCAGCGCGGACCCGCGGAACGCGCCGCTACGAGCGGCGCTCGATGAACTCGAGCGTGCGGCGCCACGCGTCGCTGGACGCGTCCGCGAACTCCTCCTGCTTGCGGTCGAAGAAGGAGTGCGGCGCGCCGTCGTACGACACGAGCTCGTGCTCGACGCCTGCGGCCGCCAATGCGTGCTCGAACGCGGCGTTGTCCTCGGCCGTGATGTTCTGATCGGCGCCGGCCTGAAGCGCGAGGATCGGCGCCTGCATGTCCCCTGCACGCTGCGCAGGGCCGTCGGAGCCGTCCTGCGCCGGGCCGGGACGACCGTAGAAACCGACGGCGCCGGCCAGCCCGTGCCCCGATGCAGCCGCGAGCCACGACTGGCGGCCACCGAAGCAGAAGCCGACCGTGAACAGGGAGCGGCAGCCGAGCTCCCGCAGCGCCGCGACCGCCGCGCGCGTATCGGCCTGGACTCCTTCGGTCGTCGTCAACGGAACGTGCTCCATGTACTCGAAGTCCTCGTCGCGCTTCGCCGCGCCTGCCGTCCGTCCGAAGTAGTCGATTGCGATCGCCGCGTACTCGCGCTCGGCGAAACGGAGCGCGACCTCCTCGTAGAAGCGATACAGGCCGCGGACGTCGGGGAGGACGACGACGCCCACGCTTGCCTCACCGTCCGGCGTCGCGACGAAGGCGGCGAAGCGGTTGCCGTCGGCTGCCTCCAGCTCGATGTCGTCGTGTGAGACGGCTGCGCCGACGATCCGCGGGATCGGCGGCTCGGAGTCGAGGTCGAAGCACATGCGCGACGACCTTACTCGCAGATGCGACGAGGGGCCGCAGGTGCGGCCCCTCGATCGTCGATGGTCGTCGCGTTCAGCAGCCGGCGACGACGTAGTTCGCGTTCGGGCCGCCGCTGTCGACCGTCTGCAACGAGCCGGCGAGGACGCCCGCGCGGATGTACGACGTCGCCGCCGGGCTCTCGAGCACCTGACCCGCGGTCAGGGCGCCGACGTTCGCGACGGGGACGTCGACCTCGACCGTCCCGTTCGGGCCAGGCGTGATGACCCCCTTGTCGACGTGGAGCTGCTGGAAGCGCGTCTCGAGCGACACGTGCAGCACTTCCCCGTCGTATGCGTTCACGACGCCGCCCGGGAGGACGGCGAGCTGGGTGAAGTACTGCACGCCGTTCAGCGACCACACGAAGTTGTAGTCGTTCTCCGTCCCCGGAGCGGGGATGTCGGTCGTCAGGTTGCGGACGGTCAGGATCGTCCGAAGCGTCGTGCCGTCCGGGGTGAGCCGCATCTGGCCGTCCAGGATGTCCAGCTGCGGCTGCGCGCCCTGGGCACCGAGCGTCTGGTTCTCGACGATCAGCTTGTCGTCGCCCGACGCGTCCGTGAAGAGGCTCGTGCATGACGTGGTCGGCGTCGGAGTCGCCGGGACCGGGGCCGCGACGTTCTTCGCGGGTGTGAGCCGGCCGGTCAGGTCCTGCATCAGATGCGCAACGTCGGGCGTTCCCCAGCCGGTGACGTTGTCCCACCCAGGCCCGGCCGCGTACGGGACATTGTCCCCGACGGTCACGTCGAAGAAGTCATTGCCGTAGGCCGAGCTCTTGCCGGCCTTGTAGAGGCTGTAGTTCGCGAACCCGAGGCCCTTCTTCGCCGCCGCGGCCTGGATCCGCGTCCACATGCCGAGCCAGAGCGGCGAGGAGAGGCTCGTGCCGGCGCCCTGCTGGTCGGCGCCGTCGCCGTCCGTGATCATCATCCCGTTCCCGGTCGCGACGTCGCCCGAGATCGCGGCAACGTCGGGCGTCGCGCGGCACAGCGGCGCCGTTCCGGGGACGTACGGGGTGCCGGTTGCGTCGGTCGCGCAATGCGTCGGGGCGACGCCGGTCTGGTAGCTCCCGGCGGGAATGACGGTGCTGTTGCCGCCGCCCGTGAACTCCCAGCCGGTCTCGCTGAACCGCTTCGGCGGGTTGGCGCCGTCGCTGTTCAGGACCGTGCCGCCGACGGCGACCGCGTACGGGCTCGCCGACGGATAGTTGAGGCCCGGATACGCCTGCGTGGCGACGCCGTTCGTGTTCGCCGGGATCACGGGGCACGACGACCCTGTGTCGCCGGTCGACGAGAACAGCGTGCGGCCCTCGATCGCCGCCTGCTTCAGCGCAGCATCGCCGGGCGCTTCCATCCCGTCGGTGCCGATCACCGGCTGCGCCGCGGGGATGTTCTCGCACTCACCGTACGAGGCGCTTCCCTGCGACGGCCCCTTCCGGTCGTTCACCCACGCGACGATCGACGCGAGGACGTCCGCGTCCGTGTTGTGGTGGCCGAAGTAGAGCGTCTCCGACAAGACGTCGGGCGCCATTCCGGTCGATGCGTCGACGTCGAGGTCCCACTCCGTCTGCGCGCCGTCGTTCGTGTCGGGCGTGTCGGTCGCGCCGTAGTAGTTGATCGAGACGGGGACCTGCGGCAAGCCGAACTCGCTCTCGTACGCACGCAGGTGCGTGATCGTGTCAGGCGTCGTCCCCCACCCGAAGATCGCCATGCTCTGGCCGTTGCCGCGGTTCGTCGCGGGCTGGTCGTAGATCGACCACAACGCCTTCGGGCTCAGCAGGCCCGTGACGGGGACGTTCGTCGCCGACGGAACCGGTTGCGCGGTCGTCGACGGCTTGCCCGTCGCCGCGACACGCGGCGTCGTGAAGAAGTTCAGGTTGTTGAGGCCGAGCACCGTGAGCACCTGCAGCGACGACGGAACCGCGGGCGCCTGCGCGTTCGCGTAGAACGTCCGGCCACCCGCCGCGTAGCGGTTCAGCGGCGTCGCGAACAGCGTCGACACCTGCGCCGCCGTCCCGGACGCGAGCAGGTAGTTCGTCGCCCCGCCGACCGTCGCGACCTTCAGCCCACCGCCGGCGAGCCAGCTCTGCGCGGCCTGGACCGTCGCGGCGGGCACGCCGAACTGCTGGTTGAACGCGTCGGGGTCGAGGAACTGCTGGTACGAGGGGCTGCTCGGGTCGTAAAGGGCCTTCAGATAGGCATCCTCACCCGCCTCGTTCGGATTGCGGAGCGACACGCCGACCGTGATCTGCTGACCGCTCGGAACGGGGCCGAGCAGCGTGGCCGCGTCGAGGTGATGCACGACGTCCTGCGTCAGCCGGACCGTCGCATCGGCGCCGGCGGGCGCAGACGGTCCTACGAGCGCGGCGACGAGGACGCCGAACAGGGCGAGCTTACGACGCATTGATTGTCCCCTCCTAGACGAGATTGACCCGGAAACAGCGGGCGGCAGGATGCCACGTCATTTCGCCCTTCGCAACAAAATACAAACGAAAAATCTCAACCTACTTACCGACGGGTTATTGACTGACCATTCAATCGCGAATTCTCGCGCAGGTTCGTGCGCCGAAGCTGAAGAAACCTGTCGTCAGCGGCGCAGGAGGCCGCCGACGACGCGCGGGATGCGTCTCCGTGCAGTCGCGAGCGCTTCGCGAAACGGTGCCTCTGCCCCGCCGAGGACGCCCTCGCCGTGCCCGCAGAGGACGACCTCGGGATCGACGCCGCCGAGCCGGCGGCGCGGCGGGATCGGCCGCAGCAGCGGGTGGACACCGAGCCGCTCCCCGGGTGCGACGAAGTAGCCGACCGTGCCGAGCGCGTCGCCGACGACGAGGACGCGGCGGGCCGGCCACCACAGCGCGACCTCCTTCCACGTCCAGCCCTTGCGGACGACGAGGAACTCGAACGGTGCGTCCTCGATCAGCTCGACGGGAACGACGTGCAGTGGGACGCGAAGCCGGTCGGCGACCGCGCGGCAATCGCGATTGTGACGGTCGAGCAGCTGGATGACCCCGGCGGGCTCGCCCGCGGCGCGCATCCGCTCCTCGACGGTGTCACCGTCGACGGGGTCGACGACCCAGACCCGGCCGTCGACGACGAGTGCGTGGGAGCAGCGCTGCAGTCGCTCCGCGACGATCCACCCGAAGCCACCGTCGAATTCGTCGCAGAAGCGGATGTTCACGCGGTCCGCCACTTCCGCGCGAAGTCTTCCGCGTGCGGCATTCCACTCGCGCGCGTCGCGGCGGCGACGGAGCTCGCATCGAACTCGACGCGGCGAAACTCGACGCCGAACCGGTCGTCCGTCGCCGTGAGCACGGCGTATTCCGCCCACGGCTCGAACGGCTGCGCATCGTCCATCCGCCGGTGGTCGTAGACGAGCCCTGCGCTGCCCGCGCAGAACCACAATGAGGGGCCGACGCGCGCGAGCCACTGGCGATGGACGTGACCGCACGCGACCACGTCGGCGCTGCCGAGCGCTTGCTCGAGGTTCTCCGCCGGCGTCTCCGGCACGATCACCTCCTCGTTCGACGTCGGCGTTGCGTGGCAGCAGACGACCGTGCGCCCCTCGACGTCCAACGTGATCGTGGGCTCGAACGCGTGCAAGAAGTCGAGCCTCTCCGGCCCGAGTTGTTCCGCCGACCAGGTCAGGACATCGACGATCCGCGCCGCCTCCGCCGCGTCGACCTCCTCGGCGCCGAGGTCGAACGTCAGGAGGAGCTCGTCCGAGTTTCCGAACACGCAACGCCAACCGAGCGCGCGGAGCCGGTCGACGACCTCCGCCGGTTGCGGGCCGCCCTGCGCGACATCGCCGAGGGAGACGACCTCGTCGACGTCGTCGCGTTCGAGATCCGCGACGACCGCGTCGAGCCCGATCGCGTTCCCGTGCATGTCGGCGACGAAGGCGATGCGCACGGACGGCAGCCTACGCGGCGACGGCCGCGCACTCCGCCGCGTCGTAGCGCGCACCCAGGCCGTCGAGCGCGCGCGGCAGCCAGAGCTCGAGCGGTCGCGCATGCGATGCACGCCAGCCCTGCTCGTGCTCGATCACAGTTCCCCAGAGGAGCACGCGACCGAGAACGCGCGCGACGGTTCCCGGGTCGTTGCGGCCGCGGAGGTACGGCAGCGCGGGAGCCGGGTCACGCGCGGCGTGGATGCCGCACAGGCACGTCTCGTGCGGCGCCGAATGGCGTTCGCGGCACGCGGCGACCGCCGGGGCGCCGACCTCCCACACGTGGTCATGGATGACGGACGCGAGCCGGAGACCGGACGGTGTGTCGACGACGCACCAGACGCGCCAGCCGGTCAGCGCGTCGGCGTAGTCGGGAGCGCGCACGGTCGCGCAACCGGGTCCTTCGGGCTCGCGGGGGAGGCGTGCTTGCGCGGCTCGACCGGCTCGACGACCACGCGGCGCAGTGGCTTGCCGAGCTCCATCACGCGACCTGCCGCGGCAGGCTGCGCGGCTGCATGATTCCGTCGGCGAGGCCGTAATCGACCGCTTCCTGCGGCGTCATGAAGCGATCGCGGTCGATGTCTTTCATCACCTGCTCGAGCGGCTGACGGGAGTGGCGCGCGATGATCTCGCCCATCCGCTGCGTCATCTCGAGGATCTCCTTCGCGGCGATCTGGATGTCGGCGGGCGTGCCGCGGAACCCGCCCGAGCCCTGATGGATCATCACCTTGGCGTTGGGAAGGACGTAACGCTTCCCGGCGGCGCCGCCGCAGAGGATCATCGCGCCGGCCGACATCGCCATCCCGATCGCGTACGTCGCGACGTCCGCATGCACGAACTGCATCGCGTCGTAGATCGCCATGCCGGCGTACGACGATCCGCCCGGCGAGTTGATGTACAGCGAGATGTCCTTGCCGGGATCCTCCGCGTCGAGGAACAAGAGCTGTGCCGTGATCAGGTTCGCGATCTGATCCTCGACCTCCTGGCCGAGGAAAACGATCCGCTCGCGCAACAGACGCGAGTAGATGTCGAACGAGCGCTCGAAGCGTCCGTCCTGCTCCACCACCATCGGTACGAGCGGCATGTGACCCTCCTGGTAAAGTGCAACCTTCTGGTTGCGCTCAGTATACGCAACTGAACGGTTGCGGATTGGAGGTCATCGTGGAGTTCACGCGCGAGGTCGATTTTCCCGCTTCCCCGGACGAGGTTTGGGACGCACTCACCGATCCCGACCAGCTCGAGGAGTGGTTCGCGAACGACGTCGAGCTCGACGCGCGCGAGGGCGGCGAAGGTGTCTTCCGCTGGGACGACGGCGAGGAGCGCCGCGCCACCGTCGTCGTCGCGGAGCCTCCGGAGCGACTCGTGATCGACTGGGACGACGAGGGTGAGACCGAGTTCACGCTCGAGCAGACGGAACACGGGACGAAGCTCCACGTGCGGGAATCGACGCCGCACTTCTCCACCGCGCTCGCACTGCGCGCGCTCGCGTTCGCCCACGCGTGACGGACGCAACCGGGCGCGTCTTCGACGCGCTTGCGGATCCGAACCGCCGCTACGTCGTGCAGGCGCTCGCAGAGCGCGGCGCGGCAACGGCGACCGAGCTCGCGTCCGAGCTCCAGGTCAGCCGACAGGCGGTCTCGAAGCACTTCGCGGCGCTGAGCGAGGCCGGCCTCGTGGAGTCGCATCGCGAAGGACGCGAGACGCTCTACGAGCTGACGCCGCAGCCGCTCGCCGCAGCGCTCGACTGGATGGCCGACGTCGGCGGGAAATGGGACCGTCGCCTTTCGGCGCTCAGGCGCCACCTCGTCAGCGGCGGATCCCGTACCGACGCAGACGAGACGAAGCGCCGGGGATGACGCGGTCGAGCTCGTCGAGCAGGTTCGAGGGCTGCGCGATGGCGTATGCCTCGCGCGCGGCGTAACGCCGCAAGGCGCAATCGACACGCCGCGGCGCCCGCAACGACGTCAACGCCTGGAGCCCGCCGCCGTACACCTCGCGGAAGTAGTCGGACTGGCGCCCGGCGAAGAACGACATCGGCGAGCCAACGTGCCTCGGCCGGGCGCCCGTCACGGGTGCTCCGGGAAACCCGCTACGGAGATGCACCTGCGCCCACGTTGCGAGCGCCTCGTCGAGCCAGGGGTCGCGCTCCTGGTCATTCCCGACGAGCGAGTAGAACCACTGGTGCGCCGTCTCGTGCTGGACGATCGTCGTGATGAAATCGCTCCCGCCGATGAAGACGAGCGTCGGATACTCGATGCCGACGTCGTGCAGGTCCGGCGAAACGACGAGCGTGTACGTCTTCCACGGATAGGCGCCGTAGCGGCGCGAGAGCGCGCGCAACGAATTCGCCGCGACGGTGAGGATGTCCCGCGGAACCTGTGTGTGCGGAGCGGCCTCCACGCGCACCGTGACGGCGTTCGGCACGTGCACCGTTCCGACGGCCGGCCGGAAGCGGCCGACTGCAACGGCGACGTCGCGGACGGCGCGCGCGTGCCACCGGCCCGGCGACGCGGGCGTCCCCGAGACGACCGCGGTGTAGCCGGCCGGTGCCCGAACACGGACGTCGAAGTCGGCGGTCGGCGATGTCGAGCTTTCCCCGAGGATCCGCGCGGCGGGGTCGATGAGCCATCCACGTTTCGCGTCCCACGGAAGGATCGGGAAGAACGAGCCGAGCCGAAGCCCTGTCTGCCACCGCCCGATCCTGTCCGCGCTCCTCGCGACGCGCAGGCGCCACGCGAGCCGGATCGTCGCGGTCTGGTTTCGTGCGACGCCGTGCGGCAGGACCATCGTCGTCGGCGACGGCATCCGTCCGCGCACGCGCACGCCGTCCACGCGCACGCTGCGCACGTCCAGGTTCGACCCGTAGTGCGGGCTGTTCGCCCAGAGGCGGAAGACGATCCGCTTCGTCGGGCGATTCGCGGTGAAGCGCACGGACTCCGTGCCGTCGACGATCGCGAGGCCGGGGCGGACGCGAACATGCAGCGCGTAGCGCGGCCGGTGTGCGGGCGGCGATGGAGACGGCGGCGACGGTGGACATGCGAACACGAAAGGAATCGTGCCCGACGCTCGTAGAATCGTGCGGTGGAGCATCGAGCACTCGTCGAAAGCGGCGTCGAGTTGTCCCGCGTCGTGCTCGGCGGCGGCAACTTCGGCGGCGTCGGGTCGGCGCCCGAATGGTTCGGCAAGGGCGAATCCGACGAAGCCGCGTTTCGGATCATGGATGCCGCGTGGGCGCTCGGGATCACCGCGTTCGACACCGCCGATGCCTACGGAGGCGGGCGCAGCGAGACGGCGATCGGCGCGTGGATGCGCTCGACCGGCAATCGGCCGACGCTGACGACGAAGACGTTCAACCCGATGAGGAACGGCGGCGACCGTGGCCTCTCGCGCCCGCGGATCGTTCGGCAGATCGAGTCGAGCCTCGACCGGCTCGGCGTCGAATCCGTCGACCTGTATCTCGCACACGACTTCGATCCGGACACGCCGCTCGAGGAGACCGTCACGACGTTCGAGGGCCTCGTCGGAACCGGCTTGGTCAAGGCGTGGGGCGTGAGCAACTTCGACGGCGCGCGGTTGCGCGAGACGCTGAAGGTGGGCCGGCCCGCCGTCGTGCAAAACTCGTACTCGCTGCTCGACCGTCGCGACGACGCCGACGTGATCCCGCTCTGCGTCGAGTTCGGCGTCGCGTACGAGGCATACAGCCCGCTCGCGGGCGGCTGGCTGACCGGCAAGTACCAGCGTGGCGAAGCGCCTCCGGCCGATTCGCGGATGACGCAGCGGCCCGAGCCGTACGAGCATCTCCGCACGGGCGAGGTGTTCGACGGACTCGAGGAGCTCGGCAAGCGCGCCGCCGCGAGGGGTGTCGAGGTTGCGGCGCTCGCCCTGGCGTGGGTCCTGTCGCACCCCGCCGTCGCCGCGGTCGTCACAGGACCGCGCCGGCCCGAGCATCTCGCTCCCGCAGTGGCGGCGCTCGCGACGTCCCTGTCGCCCGACGAGCGGGCCGATTTCGCCGCGTTGCTCCCCGGATAGCCGGCGAGGCTACGGAGAGAGACGCTCGATCAGCCAGCCGTCGCCGTCGCGGCGGTAGCGCAGCCGATCGTGAAGCCGGTTCTCGCGGTGCTGCCAGAACTCGTACGTCTCCGGGCGGATGCGGAAGCCGCCCCATGCCGGAGGCACCGGCACGTCGCGGCCGTCGAGGTCCGACTCGAGCCGGGCGAACCGCGCGTCGATGTCGTCGCGCGACGCGATCACGCCGCTCTGGTTCGACGCGAGCGCAGCGATCTGGCTGCCGCGCGGACGCGAGTGAAAGTAGCGCTCCGTCTCCTCGGCCGACGTTCGCTCGACGGGGCCTTCGATCCGAATCTGCCGCCCGAGGGGGTCCCAGTAGAAGAGCAGCGCCGCGCGCGGGTTCGCCGCGAGGTCGTTTCCCTTGCGGCTCTCGTAGCCGGTGAAGAAGACGAAGCCGTCCGT
>Ga0136846_1215443_pt1 | contig 10784 bp, 8 predicted proteins | sample HopSoiMetagenom2_FD_96841 | JGI IMG/M metagenome (GOLD analysis project Ga0136846, IMG submission 96841) | Grasslands soil microbial communities from Hopland, California, USA - 2 Assembly 2016 (version 4) | ecosystem: Environmental > Terrestrial > Soil > Grasslands | place: USA: Hopland... | reverse complement strand
GGCGACGGCGCCGCACGCGATCAGGGCGATGCGCGCGCCGGTGCGGGTCACCCCGCGGCCTCGCGGATCTGCGGCTCGTCGACATCGAGGTCGGGCAGCGTGTCGAGCGGCGGCAGCCCGAGGTTGCCGATGAACCGATCGTTGAAGTCCTCCACCCCGGACAGCTCGATGTACTCGACGAAGGTGGGGATCTCCCAGGCGACCTCACGCTCACGGAACGACATCAGCGCCATCTTCGCGCCTTCGCTCGCCGTGTTGCCCACCGCCTTGATCTTGTCGACCGTGACGGCCGGCACCAGGCCGATGACCTGTGCGCTGCGCGGATTGATGTACGAGCCGAACGAGCCCGCGAGCATCACCTCGTCGAGGTCCTCGGCGCCGAGCTGCAGGGCGCGCATCGCGGTCTCGATCCCCGTCGAGATGGCGCCCTTCGCGAACTGCAGCGCACGCACGTCGGACTGCGTCAGCACGATCTCACCGGCGAGCTGGAACGCGCGGACCTCCTCGCGCATCACGATGTGGCCGGCCAGCGGATGGCCCCCGGCCTCTGCGTCCTCGCGGGTCATCATCTTGCCACCGTCGTCCAGCAGCCCGGCGAGCCGCAGCTGCGCGACGATGTCGATCAGCCCCGAGCCGCAGATGCCCTTGGGTTCGACGTCCCCCCCGATCACCTGCAGCTCGACGCCGCCGTTGGTCAGGACGACGCCCTCGATCGCGCCCTCGGTCGCCCGCATCCCGTACAAGATCTCGCCGCCCTCGAAGGCCGGGCCCGCCGGCGCGGCGGTCGCGACCGAGCGCTCGGCGTTGCCGCACGCGATCTCGCCGTTGGTGCCGACGTCGACGAGCAGCCGGGTTTGCGGGTCACGGACCAAGCCGGTCGCGACGATGTCGGCGACGATGTCGGCGCCGACGTAGGCGCCGATCGATGGGTAGATGGCGACCCAGCCGAGCGCGTGGATCTGCATCCCGAGCTGATCGGCGCGGACGTCCTGGGCTTCGGTGAACGTCGCCACGTACGGGGCGAGCGCGATCGACTCGGGGTTCACGCCGAGGAGCAACGACATCATCGTGGCGTTGCCGGCGACGACCGCCTCGTAGATCTCCTCCGGCTTGACGTCCGTTTCCGCTTGAACGCGCTCGAGCAGCTCGTTGACCGTTTCGATGGCCGCGGCCTTGAGCTGGTCGATGTTGTCCTGGCCGTGCATCGCCTTGGCCATGCGGGCGATGACGTCGGCCCCGTACGAGGCCTGGTGGTTGATCGTGCTCGCGACGGCGACCGTCGAGCCGTTGCGCAGATCGACCAGCGTGCAGACGCACGTCGTCGTACCGATGTCGAAGCTCGCGCCGAACATCCGCTCGCGCGTGTCGCCCTCCTCGCAGTCGACCAGGTATTCGCCGACGAGCGTCGCGGTCACGTTCGAACCGTTCCGGAACGCCTCGGCGACCTTCGGCAGGACCTCCCAGTCGTGGTTGGGGGTGTAGCCCTCTTCCTCGAGGGCGTCCATCACGCGGCGCACATGCGAGCGGTGGTCTTCCAGCGATGGCGGCGGCAACTCGAGGTAGCGCTTGACCACGTTCGGCTCGAGCAGGACGAACCGACCGACGCCCATCGTGGCCGCTTTCGGCATCTTCATCAGCCGCGGGACGTCGACGGTCATCGGACCGTTGACCGGGCACTGGCACGACAGCCTCCAGCCAGCGTCGAGCTTGTCCGCAAGGTGACGGTAGTCGGCGAGCGAAAGCTCAGCCTCACCCTCCATGACCTGAACCCCACACTTGCCGCACGTGCCACGCCCGCCGCAGGTCGACTCGATCGGCAGGCCGGCCCAGTGCGCGGCGTTGAAGAGCGTGGTGCCGGCCGGAACGCGCGCGGTCTTGCCGCTCGGGAGGTAGGTGACCTCGATCTTCGCGCCGGATCCTGTGGCGCTCATCAGACGGTCGCCGCCTCCAGCTCCGCGCGGTGGTCCTTGATCCATCCCGTGCCGAACTCGTCGTGGCCGAGCAGCAGGTCGGCCGCGAGGATCGCCTTCTTGACCGGCCGGTGCAGCGGATTGGTGATCGCCGTGTTCATGCCGTTCGCGATCATCACCGTGAGGAAGGCGGCGTCGATCTCGTGGCGTCCCGGCATCCCGAACGAGATGTTCGACGCGCCGCACGACACGTTGACGCCCAGCTCGCTTCGGATCCTCGCGATCGTGCGAATCATCGCGGTGCCGGCGTCCGGCGCCGCGCCGATCGGCATCGCGAGCGGGTCGATGATCACGTCCTCGCGGTGGATGCCGTGCCTCTCGGCGTTCTCGACGACCTTCGCGGCGGCCGCGAAGCGGACGTCGGGGTCCATCGAGATGCCGTCCTCGTCGTTGGCCATCCCGATCACCGCGGCGCCGTGCGCTGCGACAAGAGGCAGCAGCCGGTCGCACGAGTGCTGCTCCGCGGTCACCGAGTTGATCAGAACCTTGCCGCCGGCGAGCGGCACCGCCGCTTCGAGCGCCTCCGGGGTGGACGAGTCGATGCAGATCGGCACGTCGACGAGGTCGTTCACGATCTTCACCATCTCGGAGAGCATCGCGGCCTCGTCGAAGCCCGGGATCCCGGCGTTCATGTCGAGCACGCGGGCGCCGGCGGCGACCTGCGCGATCGCGTCCGACTTCACGGTGTCGTAGTTGCCGTGCTTCAATTCCTCGGCGAGCTTCTTTCGACCGGTCGGGTTGATGCGTTCGCCGATGATGACGAACGGATGCGCGTCGCCGATGACGGCCTCGTGGCCCGCGTTGGAGCGTAGGACGGTTTGGGCTACTGCGTCGGTGGACACGGGCTTGCTCCTACTGACGGTGGTCGATTCACCCTGCCAGGGTCTTCGGCGCGGACGGTAACGGCGCTGACTCGCGGTCGATCGACGGCGAGCGGACGCTCGCGCTCGAGGATAGGGCCGCACGAACCGGCGGGGAACCGGCACCAGCCGGCGAGATGTGACTTCGGGTCAGCGCGGGTGGACGAGGGTGACTGGGCCGAGCGCGCCGCGCGGGCGCTCGGCGTCCTCCTCTGACCCGGGCACGATCGCACGCGTGACGGGAAGCTCGATGTGCTTCGGCATCGACGGACCGGCCTCGAACCGGTCGCCGAAGCGCGGCTCGGGGGTCTCCTCTTCCAGGGGCGTGCCGCGGGACAGGCGTCGGATCAGGTCTGCGGCGATCCACACGCACACCGCGATCGCGACCGGATGGCCGAACGGCAGTCGAACGGAGCGGATGGGCTCGGGCAGATGCGAGTTCTCCGTCACCAGCTCGGTCACCGTGAACGCCAGGCACAGGAGCACCAGCGTGCGGCGCGCGACGCGCGGGAGCGCCCACGCGACGGGCAGAACCCAGACGAGGTACCACGCGCCGAGCATCGGGGCGAGCAGGATCGTCGCGATCAGCGCCCAACCCCACGCGGCGGCGAGCGCGGTCGGTTGTCGAGCGGCAGGGTCGGTCCAGATGCGACGCGCGATCAGGAACACGACGACGAACGACGCGCCGAACAGCAAGACGTGCGCCGTGATCATCGCCGGCGTCTCGGCGGCGGGGCCTCCGATCGCCTTGCCTGCCCACGTCAGCGCCGAGACGAGCAGCTGGCCCGGCGCCTTGCCCGAGTCGTGCCCCGACAGCTCGAACATGCCAAGCGTCGGGTTCGACGATTGCAGGAAGGGGGCGGCGAGCAGCAGCCAGACGCCACCGACGACGGCGGCGTATTTCGCGAGGAGGCGGGCGCGGCGCTCGGGATCGGCGTTCGCCGCGATCGCGACGATCAACAGGATCAACGGGACGATGGCGCTCGCCTTCACGGACATGCCGAGCCCGAGACACAACGCGGCGGCGAGGTCACGCTTCGCGAACACACATGCGATCGCGCATGCAACGAAGAACGCGACCAGCATGTCGTTGTGCCCGCCCCCGACCACGTGGAATACGACGATCGGGTTGAGCCCGATGACGGCGACGGCGAACACCGCTCGCTCGGGCCGGACGCGCTTGACGAGCCGCCACACCACGAACAACGTCCCAAGGCTCGCCATCGCAGCGAGGATCTGGAACCCGCGGATCTGGCTGGTCACGCTGCGTAGGAGGCCGGTGGTCACGACCGAGACCCAGGTGAACAGCGGGCCGTACACCGACGGTGTTCCCCGCCAGCCGGGCCACGTGAAGCCGAACATCGCGTTCAGCCGGAAGTGGCTGGGCGTCGCCACGTAGGGGTTCGCACCGTAAGAGTTCCATATCCGGCCGTAGTACGCGTAGCTGTAGACGTCGCGCGAGAACAGCAGCGGAAGCGTTAGCACGATCAGGTGGAAGACGACGGCGATCAGCACGACCATGCGGACCGACACGCGCCCGTGCCACGCCTCGCGAAGGATCAGGATGAATCCGACCGCCGCAGCCACGACCGCGACGAGGCCGACGAGCATCAGCCCGGCGTCGTCGAGCCGCTGGAGCTGCAGGAGGTCGGCGATCCACCGCAACGGTCCCTCGGCCTGGACGCCGTCGGGCAGGATCGGGTAGTACGGCGAGTTCGGCGTCGAGGAGACGATCGCGACCGCCAACATGCCGACCACCGAGGCGGCCGTCGCCCGAACTGCGCTCGGGGGCAGGGCGGACCGCGTGGTCGTGCGCATGGGTTAGCCGAGCGTACCTGAGCTGCTGCGCGCGAGGCGGGGGAGGCTCACGTTCAGCGAGAGGCGCAACCGTATCTCCATGGGTCCTCCCGGCCGGCCTACCGTATCGCCGCGTCGTGCTTACCCGCAACACGCCAGAGCACACCCGTATCCTGCAGCGATGGGGTTCCTCGAGCTCACCGACGTCGCGTACCGGCTGCCCGGCGGGTGGACGTTGTTCGAAGGCGTCACCTTCCGGGTCCCCGACGGCGCGCACTCGGCCCTGATCGGCGCCAACGGGATCGGGAAGACCACCCTGCTCAGGCTGATCGCCGGCGAGGAGCAGCCGAGCGCGGGCTCGATCAGGGTGGATGGCCGTGTCGGTCTGATGCGCCAGTTCATCGGATCGAACGAGCGTCCGACGACGGTCCGCGAGTTCCTGCTCGCGTACAGCGACCCGGCGGTGCGCGAGGCCGCTGCCCGGCTGCAGCGCGCCGAAGAGCGTCTGGCCGCCGACGACGGTGAGCGTGCCCAGCTCGCGTACGCCGAGGCGTTGGCCGCGTGGGAGACGGCGGGCGGCTACCGGGCCGAGGTGCTGTGGGACCGCTGCGCGGGGGAGGCGTTCGGCGGTGGCTATCCGGAGTCGGCGAGCCGCCCGATCGAGACGTTGTCCGGCGGCGAGCGCAAGCGGCTGGCGCTCGAGATCGTGCTGCGGTCGCCGTTCGACGTCGTGGTGCTCGACGAGCCGGACAACACGTTGGACATCGCCGGCAAGGAGTGGCTCGAGTCACGCATCGCCACCGACCCGCGCACGATGCTGTTCGTTTCGCACGACCGAACGGTGCTCGAGCGCGCGGCGACCCAAGTCGTGACACTCGAAGGACGGGCAACCTGGACGCACCCGGCCGGGTTCGCGACGTACGGGGACGCGCGCGACGCCCGGATCGAAAGGCTGGACGAGGAGCACCGGCGCTACGACGACGAGCGGCAGCGGCTGACCGACATGGTCAAGGAGATGAAGCGCAAGGCCGCCTACAACGACGGATGGGCGTCGAAGGCCCGCTCGGCGGAGCACCGGCTCGAGCGCTTCGTCGAGCGGGAGCAGCCGCCGGAGAAGGCAGAGGTGCAGGACGTGCGGATGCGCGTCGACGGCGGCCGGACCGGCAAGGTCGCGTTCCGGGCCCGCGGTCTCGCGGTCGCGGACATCATCGCGCCGTTCGACGCCGAGGTGCGGTTCGGAGAGCGGATCGGCGTCATCGGGCCCAACGGCAGCGGCAAGTCGCACTTCCTGCGGCTGCTCGCCGGCGAGCCGATCGCGCACGGGGGCGAGTGGATGCTCGGGGCGCGCGTCGAGCCGGCCTTGTTCGCGCAGCTGCACGAGCGACCCGACATCGGGGACCGACCGATCCTCGAGGTTCTGTTGAAGCGCGGGCTGGAGCGGTCGCGCGCCCACTCGGCGCTTCGCCGCTACGAGCTCGATCGTGCCGCGCAGAATCCGTTCGAGCTGTTGTCGGGCGGGCAGCAGGCGCGGTTCCAGATCCTGCTGATGGAACTCGACTCGCCGACGATGCTGCTCCTCGACGAGCCGACGGACAACCTCGACGTGGCATCAGCCGACGCCCTCGAGGCGGCGCTGTCGCGATACGAGGGGACGGTCCTGGCCGTGACGCACGATCGGTGGTTCATGCGGATCCTCGATCGGTTCCTGTTCTTCGACGAGGACGGAACCGTCCAGGAGCTCCTCGCGTCCCCGTACGACCTCGCGGTGCGATGATCGACGCGGTCGCGATGGCCGGCGCCGAGGTACGGATCGGCGGGCGGCGGATCGCCGGCCCGATCGACCTGGTGATCGGAGTCGGCGAACATTGGGCGCTCCTCGGCCCCAACGGTAGTGGCAAGACCACCGCGCTCAGCTTGATGGGCGCGCGGCGTCAGCCGTCCGCGGGGACGGTGGACGTGTTGGGAGAGCGGCTCGGCCGGACCGACGTTCGTCGCTTGCGACCACGGATCGGGCACGTGTCGCATCGCGTGGCGGATGCGCTTCGCGGTGACGCGACGGTGCTCGACACCGTCCTCACCGGACGCGACGCGACCCTCGTGGGGTGGTGGCAACGGTTCGATGACGACGACGTCGCGCGGGCGCACCGGCTGCTGGCGTCCATCCGATGCGACGAGCTCGCGGCCCGGCCGCTCGAGACGTGCTCGCTGGGCGAGCGCCAACGCGTGCTGATCGCGCGCGCCTTGTTCGGCGAGCACGAGCTGTTGCTGTTCGACGAGCCGGCCGCCGGGCTCGATCTGCCGGCTCGCGAGCGGCTGCTGTCCTCGATGACCACCGTCACCGAGGCGACGACGGTGCTCGCGACGCATCACCTCGAGGAGGTCCCGCCGACCACGACGCATGCCGCGCTGCTGCGCGAGGGGCGGGTCGTCGCCGCCGGCCGGATCGACGATGTGATGGTTACCGATGCTCTGTCAGCGTGTTTCGAGATGCCGATCGTGGTCGATCGTGACGGCGGCCGCTGGCGGGCGCGAGCGCCGACCGCCTAGGCGCGCTCGTCCTGGGACGGCGGCAGCGTGAGCTGCTCGCCGTCCTTCTTCGCGCTCTTGCGCGCGTACCGCATCGGCTTGCTGATCAGGTAGATGCCAAGTGCCAGCAGCACCGGGTAGACGCTGACGAGACCGACCATCATCACGAGCAGCGTCGTCGCGCTCGGGTGATCTTGCGGCGAGCCGATCCATTTGACGATCGCGTACACCGTGATCCCGCCCCAGAGCATCACGGCGAAGACGCCACCCCAGAGAGTGAACGCGAACGTCGAGATGCCGCCGATCGCGATCGAGGTGCCGCTGTGCTCGCGCATCGGCGTCAGCGTATCGCGCGAGCGTTCGCTGGGAACATGGTCGGATGACCGAGGACCGGCTCCACCGTCGGGGCGTCGGCGCCGTCTGGCTCGCCACGTTCATCTGGGCGTGGGGCCCGGTGCTCGTGAAGTGGAGTGCCCTGTCCGGCCCCACCTTCGCCATGTGCCGCCTGTGGGTCGGCGTGTGCGTCTCGGCAATCGCGCTGCTCGTCACCGGCCGGCGGATGACGTGGACGGCGTTCCGCGCGTGCGCGGTCGGCGGCGTTCTGTTCGCCGCCGACATCGGGCTCGGCTTCACGGCGATCAGGGCCACGACGGTCGCCGACGTGGCGTTGATCGGCGCGCTCGCGCCGGTCGCGATCGTGCTCGTGTCGTCGTACCGGCTGCACGAGCCGGTGAGCGTTCGCTCCTGGGTGCTCGTCGGCGCTTCGTTCGTCGGCGTCGTGATCGTGGCGGTCGCCTCCGCGGGTGCGCCGAGCTGGACGCTCGGCGGCGACCTCCTGGCCGTCCTCGGGATCGGCACGTGGTCGGCCTACTGGTTCTTCTCGCGGCACGTCCGCGAGCGGTTCGATCCGATCGTCTACTTCGCGTGCGTGATGCTTGCGGGTGCGTTGACGATGACGCCGTTCGCGTTGCTCGTCGACGGCGTGCCCTCCGCGCTCGCCGGCCGCGACGTCTTCGCGGTCGTGACCGTCGCGATCTTCCCCGGGTTCATCGGACACACCCTCGTGATCTGGTCGCACAAGCACGTCGCGTCGTGGCTGTCGGCGTTGATCACCCAGGTATCGCCGGTGATCACCGCGGTACTCGCGTGGATCGTCCTCGGCGAGGCGATCGGGCCGGTCGCAGCGCTCGGCGGCGCCATCACGGTCGGCGCGACGATGGCAGTGATCGCACTCGACGCCGGGGAGGCCGACGAGCAACACCTCGAAGAAGCCGCCGAGAAGGTCAGCTAACGGGGGCGGGCGGAGCTGGCGCGCGCCGCTCGGACGATGATCCAGGCGCCGGCGCCGAGGAGGGCGATCGCGATCCCCAGCAGCACGAACCGCAGCTGGCCGAGGATCGGCAGCGTGACCGAACCGGTTGCCGTCACGTCGACGGACCGATGCGGCGGCGTCGCCATCACGACGAGCGTCCATTCTCCGGGCTCCGCCGTCCACGAGATCGACGGCGCGTCGCCCGTCGCGGTGATCGCCCAGAACGGCTGACGCGCGGGGGGAGCGGGCCTGGCGTCGCCGGCGACGCTGGACGTTCGCGCCGCACCGGGCTCGTCGAGCTGCTCGATGACGTCGATCGGTACCTGGTGCAGGTACGCGTTCACGGCCGACGTCGGGCCGACCCCGAGGAACATCGGCCGGCCGTCCGCCTGCAGCGCCACATCGAGTCGGACATGCTGGCCGCCGGGAAGGCTCGGCACGTCCAGCTGCGGCAGCGTGATCGCGTAGCCGGTTCCGACCAGGCGGGTCGGCGCCAGACCGACCGACCCGTCGCCCGCGACGAGCACCGCGAGCGCCACGCCGGCGACCGTCGCGAAGAGCCCCACCACGACGAGCCCCACGCCGATCGCGATGCGCGCGCGCCGCCCCACCCCGCACATCCTCGCAGCCGGTCGCTCGGCTGGTGGCTCCAGCGACCGCTGATCACCGGGGCCTCGGCGGCGTTCATCGTGGGCCTGATCGCGGTCTTCGGACGCTTCGAACGGCCGCCCGCGCAGCCGAGCTGATCCGGCCGACACGGGTTCCGGTGGTGGTGTTACCGTCGTTCAACCGTGCGACGACGCGACCCGCAAGGCGGCACCACGAGGGAAGGGTGGCGTGCGCTTGCGCTCGCGGCGGCAGGCCTCGTCGCGATGGCCGTCGTCGGTGCAGCGCCGGGGTCGCCGTACCAACCGCTGCTGACGCCCAACGGCCAGCCGACCGGTACGGTGACGGTCATCGCAGAGCGGCTCGGACTCGCGAGCATCCCCGGCGATCCGATCCTGCTGGTCGCCGTCGTCGTCTCGACGTTCGCCGTCGTCGGTTTCCTCGTCCTGTTGCGGTCGGCGTTCCGCGGTGGGATCGGACTCGCGCCGGCCGCGCTGTTGGTAGTCGGAGCGCACGCGCTGTTGCTTGAGCTGCCGCTGCTGTTCTCGCGCGACGTCTACTCCTATGCGTATTACGGGCGGATCGCCGGCGTCTACGGCGGCAACCCCTACGTCCAAACGCCTCTGGACTACCCGACCGACGCCCTGTGGCGATTCGTCGGCCCGATATGGGTCAACACCCGCGCCGTGTACGGCCCCGCGTGGTCGGCGCTGTCGAGCGGCTTGTCGACGTGGTTCGCCGCGCGGCCGTCGTCGCAGGTCGAGGCGTACCGGACGCTTGCACTGGTCGCGAGCCTCACGACGTGCGCCTTGATCGTGTGGACGGTGCGCCGGCTGTGGCCCGAGCGCACCACGTTCGCGCTCGTCGCCTTCGGGGCGAATCCGGTCGTGGTGTATCACTCCGTCGCGAGCGGCCACAACGACGTGCTCGTCGCGCTCACGATCGCCGCCGCGTTCGCGTGCGTCGTGTCACACCGAGAGATGCCGGCCGTTGCACTCCTCACCGTCGGCGCGCTGGTCAAGGCGACGGCCGGGTTGCCGTTGATCTTGCTGCTCGTGTGGTGCATCGCGCGCCGACCCCCCGAGCAGCGTTGGCGGCCGGCGATCACGCATGTCGGCCTGGCCGTGGCGATCTCGCTGGCCTTCTCCCTGCCGTTCTTCCAGCTACAGGATCCGACGCTCGGGATGCTCGATCTCGCCAGCCACTCCGGCTGGCTTTCGCCGGCGGCGGTCGGTTCGCACGTCGTCGACATCCTGACGTTCCACACGCTCGGCTGGGTGGTGCGGGTCGTGGTCGGGATCGTGCTGCTGCGATGGATCTGGCGGCTCTCGGTCGCGGTGTGGCGCCGCACGACGGGCACCGACGTTGCAGGCGCTCCGGTGATGAGTCCGCGCGAACAGGCGGCCACGTGGGGATGGGTCCTGATGCTGCTGATGCTGCTGGGACCGGTTCTCATGCCGTGGTACGTCACATGGGCGCTGCCGCTCGCGTGGGTGCTGCCGCGCGCCGCGCGCACGACCCTGATCGCGGTGAGCGCGATCCTCGGGGTCACGCTGTGGTCAACCGAGGCGATGCGCTATCCGGGCGCCTTCCGCCTGAACGTCTTCGTCGGGAACTGGATCGCCGTGCCGATCATCGTGGGGCTGTTGATCTGGCTGGTGCGTGATCTTCGATCACGCATCGAGGGCGGCGGCTTGTTCGAGGACGAGGCAG
>Ga0136846_1242107_pt1 | contig 10786 bp, 7 predicted proteins | sample HopSoiMetagenom2_FD_96841 | JGI IMG/M metagenome (GOLD analysis project Ga0136846, IMG submission 96841) | Grasslands soil microbial communities from Hopland, California, USA - 2 Assembly 2016 (version 4) | ecosystem: Environmental > Terrestrial > Soil > Grasslands | place: USA: Hopland... | reverse complement strand
GACGCGCAGGCGGCCCTGGGCGTCGGTGTGGGCGGCGCCGGCGACGCCGCGCGCCACGCCCTGCAGGGCGACCGCGCGGGCGCCGCCGGGGAGGCGGACACTCTCGGCGACGCGGGCGATCGTGCCGACCTTGGCGTACTCGCCGTCGTGACGCGGCACGAGCAGCAGGCGCTCGTCGCTGCCGGCGTCGATCGGAAGGGTGACCTCCATCGTCGGGAAGACGACGGTGTCATCGAGGGGGATGAGGAGGAGGGTCTGAGCCATGAAGAGGAGAAGTTGTTGAGAAGCTCAACTGTTGTGAGAGCAACATGGTAGCGCGATCTCAGTCTCCGCAACGTAGATCTGCCCAGCTCATCCCCCCGTGGCCGGTGACCCTCCTGCGGTCGCGGCCACCGGTCGTGGTGGCGGCCCGGGCGCGCGTGCCGCCCGGAGCCCGCCGCCCTCGACGGCGCGCATCCCGGGCAGCAGGAGGCCCGCGAAGGTGATGACGCCACCGAGGATCCCGGCCGCCACCAGCGTGGTCCGCACGCCCAGGACCGCGCTGACCGGGCCGGTCAGGGCGAAGGACAGCGGCAGCAGGCCGATCGAGATCAGCCAGTCGAGGCTCGAGACCCGCCCGAGCAGGGCCGGCGGCACCTCGCGCTGCTTGACGGTCGCCCACACGATCGTGCCCGCCGTCTCCAGCGCGTTGAAGGCCAGCGAGGCGAGCATGAGCTGCCAGACGGCGCCGGCCAACGCGTAGCCGGCGACGGCCAGCGTGGCGGCCGTCCAGGCGAGGTACATGAGCGTGACGTCGCGGCGCGGCAGCCCGCGCTGCCCGAGCACCAGCGCGCAGCCGACGGAGCCGACGCCGCCCGCTCCCAGCACGAGACCGAGCTGGGTGGCGCTGCCGCCCATCTCCTCCTTGACCAGGAACGGGAGCAGCACCTCGGCCGGCCCGAGGAAGAGCAGGTAGGCGACCGCCGCGCAGGCGAAGGTCCCCCACAGCCACGTGTGGCGGCGGATGAAGCGCCAGCCCTCGGCGAGGTCGGCCAGCAGCGACGGACGCTCGACGGTCAGCGCCGCCCGCCGTGGCGGCGGGCCCATGATCAGCAGCGCGGCCGCCGAGCAGGCGAAGGACAGCGCGTCGAGCGCGAACGCGCCGCCGCCGCCCACCCCGTCGACCAGCATGCCACCGAGCGCCGGACCGGCCAGGCGCAGCGCCAGCGGGCGGACGACCTGGTCCAGGGCGTTGGCCTGCGCGAGCTGCTCGGCCGGCAGGACGTCGGGGACGATCGCGTCGAAGGCCGGGTCGAAGAAGGCCTGCGCCGCGCCATACAGCGCGACGAGACCGACGATGTGCCACAGCGCGAGCGCGCCGGTCAGCGACAGCGCGGCGAGCGCGGCCACGACGAGCCCCCGGACGGCGTCGGCCGCCAGCATGATGTTCCGGCGGTCGAAGCGGTCGCTGACCACGCCCCCGAACAGCAGCAGCACGATCGTCGGGACGGTCATTGCGATGCCGACGAAGGACATCGCGGTAGGGGCGCCGGAGAGCGCGTAGACCTGCCAGGCCATGGCCACCAGGAACGCGCCGTCGCCCATCAGCGAGATGCACATCCCGCCCCAGAGCAGGCGGAACTCGCGCCGGCGCAGCGGGGCCAGCGGCCGGACGCGGCTCAGCCCGCCGGCCCGGTCCAGCGCCTCATGGCTGTGGAGCATGGCCCTCGCCGACCGCCTGCGGCGACCAGTCGCGTAGGCACTCCAGCGTCGCGGCGGCGTCCATCGGCCTGGCGAACAGGTAGCCCTGCCCGAGCGCGCAGCCGAGGTCGCGCAGCGTCGTCCACTGCTCGCCGACCTCGATGCCCTCGGCCACGACCTCCAGGCACAGCGTCTCGCCGAGGGCGACGACCGCGCTGGCCAGGCCCGAGGCCTCGGGCGCGGCGCCCGAGTCCAGGAACGAGCGGTCCATCTTGAGGATGTCGACCGGGAAGCGGCTGAGGTAGCTCAGCGACGAGTAGCCGGTGCCGAAGTCGTCCATGGCCAGGCGCACGCCGAGCCCGCGCAGGTCCTCCAGGCGCCGGATCGCGACGTCGGTGTCGGTCATCAGGACGCTCTCGGTGATCTCGAGCGTGAGCAGCGACGGGTCCAGCCCGGTCTCCTCGAGCGCGTCCTGGACGTCGGCGACCACGTCGCTGTGCTGCAGCTGCTCGACCGACAGGTTGATGCTCATCGCCAGCGGCGGCTGAGCGTCGGTCTCCCGCTGCATGACCACGGCCTGGCGGCAGGCCTCGCGCAGCACCCAGCGGCCGATCGGCACGATCAGGCCGCTCTCCTCGGCCAGCGGTATGAACTGGTCCGGGGTGACGAGGCCGCGCTCCGGGTGGCGCCAGCGCAACAGCGCCTCGACGCCCGCGACCGAGCCGTCCGACAGGCGCACGACCGGCTGGTAGTGCAGCTCCAGCTCGCCCGCGGTCAGCGCGCGCTGCAGGTCGGCGCGCAGCTCGAGCCGCTCGAGCACGCCGTCATGCATGGCCGGCTCGAAGAGGCGGTAGCCGCCCTTGCCGTCGCGCTTGGCGATGTACATCGCCGCGTCGGCGTCGCGGATGAGGTCGTCGGCGTTGCCGGCGTCGCCGGCCTCGACCAGCGAGAGGCCCAGACTCGAGCGGATCACGAGCTGCTTGCCGCCGAGCGTCACCGGCTGAGCGATCGCCTCGAGCAGGCGCTCGGCGGTGTCCGCCGCCTCCTGCACGCCTTCGACGCCCTCCAGCAGGACGGCGAACTCGTCGCCCCCGAAACGCGCCGCGGTGTCGCTGGCCCGCACGCACGAGGCCAGGCGCTCGGCCACCGTTCGCAGCAGCTCGTCGCCGGCCGCGTGCCCGAGGCTGTCGTTGATCGTCTTGAAGTCGTCGAGGTCGAGGAAGAGCACGGCCAGGCCGTTGTCCTCGCGGCGGCCGCGCGCGATCGCGTGACGGACCCGCTCGACGAACAGGGCGCGGTTGGCCAGCCCGGTGACCGGGTCGTGGAAGGCCTGATGCGCCAGCTGCTCCTCGAAGGCCTTGCGCTCGCTGACGTCGCGGGCGTTGAGGACGATGCCCCGGACCGCCTCGTCGGCGAGCAGGTTCGTCTGCAGCACCTCCAGCTGCCGCCAGCTGCCGTCGCTGTGGCGCAGCGTGCACTCCAGCGCCTCGGCCTCGCCCGCGGCCGCGCCCGCGCCATCGGCCAGGATGCGCCCCACGCGCCCGCGCTCGTGGCGCGGGAGCAGCTCGTCGAACCGCCGGCCGAGGATCTCCTCCGGCCGGTAGCCGAGCACGCGCTCGATCGAGGGGCTCTGATAGGTCACCGTGCCGTCGGCGGCCACGACCGTGATGAGGTCGCTGGCGTGCTGCACGAGCGAGGCGAAGCGCGCCTCGCTGCGCCGCCGGTGGACCTGCTCGGTCAGCGACGTGCTCTCGAGGGCGAGCGAGACCTGCGTGACGAGCGCGCGCAGCGCCGCCTCGATCGGCTGGGGCATGCGGCCGGGGCGGGCGACGACCATGACGCCCCGCGTCTCGTCGCGGATCAAGAACGCGAGGCACAGGACGTGGTCGTGGGCGGCGGGCAGGCTCAGCTCCGCGCGCAGCGCGGCGGCCGCCTCGACGTCGCCCGCGCCGCGGTCGCCGGCGGCCAGGCTCAGGAGCGCAGCCGCCGCCGCCGGCGAGAGCCGGACGTGCTCGCCCGCCTCCCCGTCGTCGCCGCGGGCGACGACGCACAGCCCCTGGTCGTCGCGGCGGCAGACCACCACGGTCGCGGGGCCGTCGAGCATGCGCCCGGTCGCGTCCAGCGCCGCGCGCTGGATCTCCTCGCGGCTCGTGGCCGCGACCAGCGCGGCGCCGGCGGCGGTGAGCACCCGCTCGCGGGCGACCGAGCGCTCCTGCTGGCGGACCAGCCCGGCCATCCGGGCCACGACCAGTGCGAAGAGCACGACGGAGGCGGCGATGATGACCAGCAGGTCCAGGTCGCCGCGGCGGAACTCGCGCTGGAACTCGATCACCGGCGCGATCAGCGACGCGCTGGCCAGCAGCGCCAGGCGCAGCGTCGTCAGCTTGGGCTCGCGGTCGGGCGAGGGCTGGTCGAGCTCGCGCATCGACGGGTGCAGGGCCGCGGCTCCCCACAGCAGGTAGAAGGCGATCCAGCCGACGTCCAGGCTCAGCTGGTGCGTGTAGGCGCCGTCGAGCGTGATCAGCCCGTAGGCCCAGTCGGTGACGAGCAGGCCGACGATGCCCGCGCTGAGCAGGTAGAAGGCCGGCTGCCGGCGCCCGGAGTCAAGCGCCAGGCGCACGGCGGCGGCCAGCAGCAGGATGTCGCCGAGCGGGTAGGCCACGGCCACGAGCTTGGGCAGCACGGACATCGTGTCGTCGTGCAGGTAGGGCGCGATCAGCGCCACCCATGACGGCAGGGCCAGGCCCAGCGTCAGGATCGTCGAGTCGATCGACCCGCCGCGGTCGTGCTCGGGGTTGCGCCGGCGCAGCAGCAGCACCAGGCCGGCCATCAGCACCGGGTACATCAGCAGGTAGATCCCGTCGCCGATCGAGGGGAACGGCACCTCGTGGCCGAGCAGCTTCGGGTAGCTGTAGGTGTAGATGTCGCCGAGCCAGAAGAGGAACAGGCCGGCGGTGAACGCCCACCACGGCGCGGTCGCGCCCGGGCGGTTGCGGGCCGTCCCGAAGGCGGCGGCCAGCACGCCGGTCGCGCCGAGCAGGTTCATGAGCGGCGCGTTGCCGGCGAACGGCGGCACGGCCGCATAGAGCAGCGTCGCCAGCGCGCCGGCCAGCAGGTAGAGCAGCCAGGCGCGGCGCAGCGGCCGCCCGGCCCAGAACGGCAGGCTCATGCCGCACGCCCCAGGACCGGCGCGTGGGCCGGCTGCAGGTCGTCGCGCTCGGCGAGCTCCTCGAGGGCGCCGATCAGCAGATCGATCTCCTCGTCCGTGTTGGCGGCGGTGAGCTGCACGCGGAACCCGACCTCCGCCTTGGGCACGAGCGGGTAGGCGGCGAGCGTCACGTAGACGCCGCGCTCGAAGAGGAACCGCCCGACGGCGTCGATGCGGCGGTGGTCGCGCAGCGGCACCTCGACGATCGGCAGGCCCGAGCGGTTCGGGGTGTGGACGCCGAGCCGGTCCAGCGCGTCGAGCACGCGTGCGGTGCGCGCGTGCAGGACGGCGCGCACCTCGTCGCCGCGACGCTCGTTGACGTCGAAGCCGGCCAGCACCGTCGCCAGCGAGGCGACGGGCGACGGCCCCGAGTACAGGTACGGCGGCGCGGCGACCTTCAGCAGGTCCTTGACCTCCGTCGGGCAGGCGATGAAGGCCAGCAGCGACGAGTAGGCCTTCGAGAAGCCGCCGACGAGCACGATGTCGTCGTAGGTCTCGCCCGCGTGGCGCACGACGCTGTTGCCGCGGCGGCCGTAGGAGCACGGGTCGTCGTCGGCGCGCTCGCCGATGACGCCGAAGCCGTGCGCGTCGTCGACGTAGAGCAGCGCTCCGTGGCGACGCGCGACCGCGGCGAAGGCGCGCAGGTCGGGCGCGTTGCCGGTCATCGAGTTGACGCCGTCCATGCAGACCAGCCGCGTCGGGTCGCGCTCGGCGCGCAGCAGCTGGTCGAGGTGATCGGGGTCCTCGAAGCGGAAGCGGCGCACGGCGGCGCCGCGGGAGCGCGCGACCTGGCAGCCGTCGTAGATCGTCTTGTGCGCCCGCGCGTCCAGGAAGATCGTCCCCGAGGCGGCCAGCAGCGGGATCACCGACATGTGGATGTGGGTGATCGTCGGCAGGACGAGCGCGTCCTCGCTGCCGAGCAGGTCGGTCAGACGCTCCTCGATCTCCTCGTAGATGACGGGGCTGCCGAGGAGGCGCGACCAGCTCGGATGCGTCCCCCACGCGTCCAGGTAGGCGGGGACGCTGTCGATGATCTCGCGATCGAGGTCGAAGCCGAGATAGTTGCAGGACGCGAAGTCCGCCAGCCAACGGTCGCCGATGCGGATCATGCGGCCGTCGACCTCCTCGATGACGGCATCCATCATCGGATGGCGGGCCTTCAGCTCGGCCAGGTCTCCGACGGTGTCCAGCCAGTGATCGATCCAGGGACGGCCGCTGCGCTTGGCGGCCGGGGCCTCGGCTTGCAGGCGTGGGCTCATAGCGGCACGGTCGGCCGGCGGCCCCGCGCGCTTGAGCGCCACGACACGAAAGGCCGTCATTCATGGACGTCCGTCCGGTCGAGAGGCCGCTCGAGGGCGACGAGCGTCAAGTCGCGGCCGCCGAACGGCGCGGCGGGGCGGCCGCGTCGGCCGCCAGCAGCCGGCGCAGGCGCCGCGCGTTGCGCACCGCGAAGCCCTCCCAATCGTTGTTGAAGTAGGCGAACACGTCGGCCTGCTCGCGCAGCTTGCGCAGGCGGGCGGCCCACTCGTCGAGCTCCGTCGCCGAGTAGTTGCCGCGCCGCCCGCGCTGGGCGTAGTGGAAGCGCACGAAGGCGAAATCGGCGGTCAGGACGTCGCGCGGCTGCCACGGTCGCTTGGGGTGGTCGCCGACGACCAGCGCCGCGTTGTAGGCGTGCAGCAGCCCGTAGACCTCCGGCACGAACCACGACGGGTGGCGGAACTCGAAGGCGTGGCGGCCCGGCGGCCGGGGCGCGACCGCCTCGAGCGCGGCGGCCAGCCGGTCGTCGTCGCGCCGGAACCACTCGGGCAGCTGCCAGAGCACCGGCCCGAGCTTCGGCGAGCCGACGAGCGGTCCGATCGACTCGTAGAAGCGCTCCAGCCCCTGCCCGAGGTCGGTGAGCTTCTTCATGTGGGTCAGGAACCGGCTGCCCTTGACCGCGAACAGGAAGCCGGGCGGCGTGGCCTCGATCCAGCCCTGCACGGAGGCCGGGCGGGCCAGCCGATAGAAGGTCGCGTTGACCTCGACGGTGTCGAAGACCTCGGCGTAGCGCGACAGCCAGCGCCTCTGCGGACAGGCCTTGGGATACAGCACCCCGCGCCAGCTCTTGTACTGCCAGCCCGAGCAGCCGACGCGCACCTCACAGGGCATCGCGAAGCCCCCGCGCGTCGGCGTGCAGCGTCTCGCGCAGGCTCTGGTTGTGCAACGCCGCGGCGGGGTGGAACCAGGGCAGGACCCGGTGCCCCTCGGCCTCCACGACCTGGCCGTGCGCCTGCGTGATCTTTACGCCCGGCACGAAGAACTCGAGCGCGTGGCGCCCGAGCGGCACGATCAGCTCGGGCGCGATGACCTCGAGCTGCCGCTCGAGCCAGGGGCGGTAGTGCGCGACCTCGTCGGCCCGCGGGTCGCGGTTCTTGGGCGGCCGCGCCTTGACCACGTTGGTGATGAAGACGGCCTCGCGGGTCAGGCCGGCCTCGGCGAGCAGGGTATCCAGGAAGCGCCCGGCCGAGCCGACGAACGGGTGGCCGGTCGCGTCCTCGCGCGCGCCGGGAGCCTCGCCGACGAGCACGACGCGCGCGCCGGCCGGGCCGTCGCCCGGCACGATGTTCGTCGCCTGGCTGCAGATCTCGAACGCACAGGGCCGGTGGCCGACGATCTCGGCGGCGATCGCGTCCAGGCGCGCCTGACGGTCGTCGGCCATCGCGCTAATCGGCCTCCGACGCGCCGGCGGCGACCTGGCCGAGCAGCTCGCGCAGGCGCTGCGCGGCGACGGGCGCGTCGTCGAGATTGTTGTTGTTGAACATGATCCGGACCTGGTCGGCCTCCTCCGAGAGCTCCTGGGCGCGCCGGCCGATCTCGCGCAGCTCGTCGTCGGCGTAGCGGTAGGCGAAGCGCTCGGCCACCGAGCGCCCGCGCGTGTACGCGTCGAGGTCGCGCCCGTGCGCGCGCAGGTAGGCGACGTGCGGATTGGTCACGGCGTCGACGAGCGGCAGCACGGTCGGGTTGTTCCCGTCGTGCGGCGCGTCGACCGAGACGAGCGCGGCGCCGTGCTCCTCCAGCCAGCCGAGCGTGTCGCGCACGCGCTTGGGTGCCAGCCAGCCGCGGTGGCGCACCTCGAGGGCGACCGGGACGCCGGCCAGGCGGTCCAGCAGCGGCGCGAGCTCGTCGAGATCGTGCTCGCGCGGCTTGAAGGCGGGTGAGAGCTGCAACAGGAACGTCGACAGGCGCCCGGCGGCGCGCAGCGGCTCGACCGCTTCCAGCACGGCGTCGGCCAGCGCCGCCTGCAGCGCGTCGGTAAGGATCACGCGTCCGCGCGGCGTCGTCTCGGCCCGGTCGCGCAGCTCGGGCGGCAGCGTCTTGAGGTCGGCCGAGTGACGGGAGAGGAGGCGGTGCAGCTTGACGTCGAAGGTGAAGCCCGCGGGCGTGGCCCGCACCCACCCCGCCACGGAGGTCCGGGCCGGGACCGCGTAGAAGCTCGAGTTCACCTCGACCGCCTCGAACCATCGTGCGTAGTAGGGCAGGCGCTCGCGGGCGGGCAGCCCTGGCGGATACCAGGCCTCGATGAAGCCGGGGTCGGCCCAGCTGGACGTGCCGATCACGATCCGCCCGGGCATGAGACTGTTCGCTACCCGCTCATCTGCGCCATGCGCCTCCGCCCGCTTCTGCTCGCCCTCGCCGCCGGCGTCGTCCTGGCCGACGCCTCGATCGTCACGCTCGCGCTCCCGGAGCTGCTGGGCGACCTGAACACGACCGTCGAGGGCCTGGCCGCCGTCCTCGGCGTGTACACCGCGGTGCTGGCCCTCGCGCTCGTGCCGGCCGGCCGGCTGGCCGGCGTCGTCGGCGTGCGCGAGCTCGGCGTGGCCGGCTTCCTGGTGCTCGCCGCGGCCTCGATCGCCTGCGCGCGGGCCGACACGCTCGCCGGGCTGCTCGTCGCCCGCGGCGTGCAGGCCCTCGGTGGGGCGGCCGGCCTGATGGGCGCCTTCGCGCTCCTGCACGCCGGCCCGGCCCATGGCCGCCGGTTGTGGGTGGCGGCGGCCGTGGTGGCAACGGCGGCCGGCCCGGCGCTCGGCGGCCTGCTGACCGAGCTCTTCTCGTGGCGGGCGATCTTCGTCGCCCAGATCCCCGTCGCGCTGCTCGGCGCGGCGGCCGCCGGCACGGCCGCGGCCCCGGTGCTGCGCGAGCACTGGGCCGACGAGGAGGAGACGTCGGTCGGGCCGCGGCGGCTGGACGCGCGTCCGGCCGCGGCGCTGGCCCTCGTCTCGGCCGCGCTGACCGCGGTGCTCTTCCTGCTCGTGCTGCTGCTCGTCGCCGGCTGGGGCGAGTCCCCGCTGCACGCCGCGCTGGCCGTGACCGTGCTGCCGCTCGGCGCGGTGGTCGGCGCGCGCATCGGCGGCGAGCCGTGGACCCGCGCGGCCTGCGGCTGCGCGCTGGTGGCCGGTGGCGTGCTCTCGCTGGCCTGGCTGCCCAACGCGCACGTGGCCTGGACGTTCGTGCCGCAGGCGCTGGCCGGCGTCGGCATGGGGCTGTCGCTCACCGCCCTGGCCGGCGGCCTGCTGCCCGAGCGCACCGTCCGCGACGCGGCGTGGACGCTGACCCTGCGCCATCTCGGGATCGCCGCCGTGCTGGCCATCCTCGCGCCCGTGGCCTCCGCCCAGCTGGACAGCACGACGCGGCAGGCGCGCGAGCGCGGCGTCGCGGTCGTCCTGGACGCGCGCCTGGATCCCCAGGAGAAGCTCGTCGTCGCCCCCGCGCTGCTGCGCGGCGTGGACACCGACCGCCCGCGCAACGGGCTGCGGGCGTCCGGCGCGCGCGAGCGCCGCAGCGTCAGTCCCGGCGACCGGCGCCTCTACGACGCGACCCTGCAGCGCATCGACGAGGTCATCGTCGACGCGATCGGCCGCGCCTTCCGGACGCCGTTCCTGATCACGGGCGCTCTGGCGCTGCTGGCCGCCCTGCTCCTGGCGACCGCGGCGCGCGTCGTGGCCGCGCTGGCGGCCGCGGTGGCGGTCGCGATCGCCGCCCCCGTGATCGGCAAGCTGATCTACGACGCCAAGGCGCCGCCGCAGGTCGCCCTCGCCGATCCCTGCAAGCCGCGGCGGCTGCCCGGCACGGGCGGGATCGGCGGCTTCCTGCAGGATCGCGTGCTGCAGGCGCTGGACCGCGCGGCCTGCCAGATCGGGGCCACGCGCGAGGAGCTCGTGCTCGCGCTGGCCGACAAGCAGGACGCGCGGCGCTTCGAGCAGAAGTACGGCAAGACGCCGCGCCAGGCGATCGGCCTGCTCGCGCTGCTGCTGCCCGACCTGGGCGGCTGACGCGCGTCCGCCGCCGGTGCCCCTTGCCCGCCGTCGTCGTCGCCCAGTAGACCTTTGCGTATGCCGACGAGCGCCAGCGCGTGACCACCGTCGTCCTCAACGGTCATCTGACCGCCGACGACGTCGCCGCGGTCGCCGGCGGCGCCCGCGTGGCGCTCGACGCCGGCGCCCTGCTGCGGGTGGCCGCCCACCGCACCGTGCTCGAACGGCTGGTCGACGAGGGGACGCGTGTCTACGGGATCACGACGGCTTCGGCGGCCTGGTCTCACGGCGCGTGCCCGGCGAGCTGCACCGGCGGTCGCAGGTCGACCTCCTGCGCTCGCACGCCGGCGGCAGCGGCGACGACCTGCCGCGCGACGTCTCGGCGGCGCTGCTGGCCGAGCTGCGCGCGCTCGACCACCCGGTCAGCGTCGCCTCCGTCCCGAGCTCCGACGATCAGGAGGACCACGTCTCCATGGGCATGACGGGCGCGCTCATGGCCCTCGACGCCGCGGATCGCCTCGAGCGGATCCTCGCCGGCGAGCTGCTGTGCGCGGCGCAGGCGCTGCACTGCGACGCCGCGTACGGGCCGCCGGGCAAGCTGGTGGTG
>Ga0136846_1227977_pt1 | contig 10787 bp, 9 predicted proteins | sample HopSoiMetagenom2_FD_96841 | JGI IMG/M metagenome (GOLD analysis project Ga0136846, IMG submission 96841) | Grasslands soil microbial communities from Hopland, California, USA - 2 Assembly 2016 (version 4) | ecosystem: Environmental > Terrestrial > Soil > Grasslands | place: USA: Hopland... | reverse complement strand
GATCATCAAGGACACGGTGAAGGTGCGCCTCGTCGGCAACACGGTCGACATCCAGGCGCTCACGCGCTTCATGAAGCAGCTCGAGACCTCCCCGTTCCTCGCGAACGTGACGCTCAACAGCTCGCAGCGTGCGAACAGCAGTGGCAAGGAAGTCACCCAGTTCCAGCTCGACATGCTCTACACGCGTCCGAGCGCCGAAAGCGTGCGTCGCGTACCCCTCGCGGTCTCGGTGAGGTAATCCCATGGCACTCATCCCTACCTCCCAGCGCGACCAGAAGATGCTGCTCGTCTGCATCCTCGCGCTCGGCCTCGCCGGCGCCTACTGGTACGTGGTCTGGTCGCCGGCCAACACGGAGCTCGACGCCACGGAGGCGCACATCGAGTCGCTGCGCTCGGTCAACCAGACGGCCAAGTCGGAGCTGGCGCAGGGCAAGACCGCGCAGCTGCGCGCCGAGACGGAGCACTACGCGCAGGACCTCGAGGTCATGCGCGAGCTCGTGCCGACGGCGAACGAAGTGCCCGTGCTGCTGGAACAGGTCTCCACGGCGGCCCGCCGCGTCGGCATCGACATCGCCGACGTGCAGCCGCTGCCGCAGCTCAACGGCGACCAGTACGACGCCTACAAGTACCGCATGAGCGTGAAGGGGACGTATCAGGAGATCGGTGATTTCCTGACCAATGTCGGCACGCTGCAGCGCATCGTCGCGCCGATCAACGTCACGCTCACGCCGTCGTCGATCGATCCGCGCAAGATCAAGGCGCCGCGTCAGCAGGCGCTCGATGCGCGGTTCGAGATCCAGACGTACGTCGCCCGTACCGCGCCCGTGCCCAAGGCGGCCCCCGCCGCCCGGCTGCAGCCGGAGCCTTCGAAGCCAGGTGAACGATGATCGCCGCCCTCAAGCAGTACGGTGCCAACTACGCTCGCCGCACGGTCCGGCGGCAGCTCATCAACTACGCGGTCGGTGGCGCGCTGGTGATCACCGGCGGCGTGTACTACCTCGTCACCGGTAAGCCGTATCCCGGCGCCGAGTCGAGCGAGCCGGAGCCGGCGCCCGTCGTGCACCATGCGCACGTCCCGAAGCCGGCGGCGGCGAAGCCCGCACCGGCCGCCGCGACGCCTGCAACGGCGTCATCGGCAGCAGCGGCGTCGTCGACGCCCGGCGCACCGATCACGGTGCAGGGCATCGACATCAACGCGCCGAAGCGTGCCGCGCTCAAGGCGGTCGCCGCCGAGAACGCGCAGCTCGCCGCGCAGACGGGGCAGGACGTTGCCGCCGCGCAGCCGCTCTCCGGGCCTGGTAGCACGCCGAGTGGCGTGCTGCCGGCGCCCGCCGTCGCGGCGCCGCGCGCGCTCGATCAGAGCGGAGGCGCGGTCACGCGCGAAGTCTACAGCTACGCCGGCATCGGACGCCGCGATCCGTTCTACTCGCTGATCCTCACCGACGAACTCCGCCCGCTCCTCGCGGATCTGAAGCTCGTCGGAATCCTCTATGAGCCGTCGGGACGTCGCACCGTCGCCGTGATGCGCGACCTCCAGACGAATGCACAGTACCGCGTCACGAACGGGCAGTCGTTGGGCCGTATGCGCGTAACGCAGATCCGTCAGCGCGCCGTCTTGTTCACGATCGAAGAGTTTGGACTCAGCCGTCAGGACTCGCTGGTCTGGACCGATACACTCAAGGTGAGGAACTGATGAAGCCAGTGCTGGCCGTCATCGTCGCTGCATCGCTCGCGCTCGGACCCATTGCCGAGCCGGTTGCAGCCTTCCCCGCTGACGGGGCGGTTACGTCCCTCAGCGTGGTGCCGGCGTCTGGCCGCGCCGAGCTCGTGATCGGTGTCGCAGGCGGCGTGGACGTCTCCGACTTCACGCTCCGGTCACCCGACCGCATCGTGCTCGACGTCTCCGGCGCCTCACTCGGCTTCGGCGCGCGCGGGTACGATCACGTCGCGCGCGGTGGCATCACGGACGTGCGCTTCTCCCAGTACCGGAAGAACACGGTCCGCGTCGTCATCTATCTCGACTCGCCGCGCAGCTACGAGGTGAGCAAGCAGAATGGCGAGGTGCACGTCAGCGTGACGACGGATCCCGCGGCGAAGTTCGCCGGGTGGCACGTCGGCAGCCAGCGCGCCGAGCAGGCCGTCGCCGATCGCGCGGCGCCGCGCGCCGAGCAGGCCGGTGCACCGGCCAGGCAGGTGGCGGCCGCGCCGAGCAGGTCGGCCACCGCCGCAGCGAACAAGCAGGCACCCGGCACGCCGAGCACGGAGTCGGCGCCGATCGATGAACCGGCCGCCGAGCCGATCGCCGATGCGCGTCCCGTCGAGCGCGTCGCCGAGCGTCCGCGCCGCGACCGCGACGACCGCAGCATGCGCGTCATGCAGCAGGCGCAGCAGCGCCCGCAGCAGCCGCGCATCACGGTGACGTATCAGCAGGCCGACATCCGCGACGTGCTCGCCGCCTTCGCCGCGTTCTCGGGACGCACGATCATCCCCAGCTCCGCGATCCCGCCGGTCCGCGTGGACGCCGAGATCAAGGATCAGCCGTGGGACGTCGCGCTCCAGGCGATTCTCTCCTCGCAGGGGCTCGCCGCCACGGAAGACCAGAACGGCATCCTCATCGTCGACACGCAGGACCGCATCGCGCAGCGCGCGCAGACCGAGCCGCTGCAGACGCGCGTCGTGCGCCTCAACTACCAGCGCGCCACGCCGGTTGGCGATCAGCTCCGCACGCGTCTGCTCCAGTGCATTCCCGCCGAGCGTGGCGCCGCGTACTCCGGTGCGGCGCCGGGCCAGCCCCCGGTCGTGGGCGCGCCGCCGGCGCAGCCCACCATGGCGGGCGGTGTGAACCCCGGCCCGACGAGCCCCAACGGCGGCTCGGCCGACGGCCAGTGCCACGGCCGCGGCAGCATCACCGCCGACGAGGTCACGAATGCGGTGAGCATCACCGCGCCGGTCAGCCTCCTCGGTGATCTCGTCGCCTTCGCCGAGTCGCTCGATCTCCGTCAGCCGCAGGTCAACATCAAGGCGAAGATCGTCCTCGTGAACCGCACCGACCTCGACGCACTCGGTGTGAAGTACGACCTCGGCAGCCCGAACCAGTTCTTCAACACGGTCATCCAGCGCGTCGATCCGGTGAGCGGCAAGGCGTCCAGCCCCAGTGATCCGCCGACGGTCAACCTGGGCGGCAACACCGTCTCGGCCATCGCCAACGCGGCGGGTGTCATCCCCGGCTCGGCGCTCAAGCTGATCTACTCCACCGCCCTCGGCGGCTTCGATTTCACGACCTTCCTCGACGCGCTCCAGGAAGTCTCGCTCCTCGACATCCAGTCCGAGCCGAGCGTGACGACGGTCAACAACAAGACGGCGGAGCTGGTGTCCGGCGTCCAGGTCCCCTTCGTCCCGCTCATCTCGAGCGGCGGCGCGGGAACGTCGATCAACGCGCCGATCGCCGTCGAGCGCATCCAGACCGGTGTCACGCTGCGCGTCACGCCCAGCGTCACGAACAACGGTCAGATCATGATGCGCGTCGAGACGGTGAACTCCGACGTGAACTTCACGAACAACGGCACGCTGATCGACAACAACAGCAACAAGACCGAGCTCCTCGTCGGTGATGGCGAGACGGTCGTCATTGCAGGCTTGACGCAGACCAGTGTCCGCGTCTCGAAGTCTGGTATCCCGGTGCTCGTCGACCTGCCGCTGATCGGCCGTCTCTTCGGCTTCACCACGCGTCAGGAACAGCGCCGCGACCTGCTCATCCTGCTCACGCCGCACATCATCGACGAGGGCGAGCAGCCTTCGGACGGTGGGCGCCGCTAGGACCGGCCGGATCCTCCCATGAATCTCATGCGTCACGTCGCGCGGCTCTCCGCGCTCGCCACTGCGGTCACAGTGATCTGGAGCTGTGACTCGCGCATGCCCACTGCCTCGACCGGGAACGCGACGGACGACGTGCAACGGCCGGACATCACGTTCGCGCTGTCGGCGGGCAACAACAACATCGTGGACATCGGGGCGAACCTCTCGGTGACCGTGACCAGCACCGACGACTTCGGTGTGGGTTACGTGTTCACCCGCATCAGCAACGGTGCGCAGGTCCTCGCGATCGATACCGCGACCATCAAGCCGACCCAGAAGAGCGTCGTCCGGACCGTGCCGATTCCGCTCGGCTCGGTCGCCAAGGGCGATCAGCTCACCATCCGCGCCACGGCCGCCGACGGCGCGACGAACGAGACGACCGACTCGCTCGTGATCACCGTCGCCGACACGTCGGGACCGACGCTCGTCGTCTCGTAGTCGAAGGCGAACCGTCCGGTGACCGGCGGCGACACCCTCGACGTCCGCGTCACGGCGAACGACAGCTCGGGGATCGCGTACGCCGGCTATCGCCTGTTCCGCGTTCGCCCCACGGACAGTGTCCTGGTGCGCGCCGAGAGCACCGTCGTGCCGGCCAACGTCCGCGTCGGTGTCTTCCAGACGCCGGTGTACACGTGGATCGTCCCCGACACGTTGCTCACCGGCAACTACGCCATCGTCCCCTTCGCGCTCGATCGCTCCGGCGTCTACACGAAGGCGGGCAAGCCCGGCGCGAACTTCAACCTCGTCGACGGCCAGAACCCCGTCCTTCAGTTCCTCGGCCCGATCACGGGCGCGAAGCTGAACGTCGGTGATTCGCTGCTCGTCACGGCGCACCTCACGGACAACATCTCGCTGCAGAAGGTGTCGTTCGTCGGCATCAGCACGCGCACGCCTTCCGCGGGCATCGACCAGGAGATCATTCGCTATCCGCAGGTCACCGCGCCGAGCACCACCTTCCGTGCGGGGCTGCGCGACACCCTCATCCAGCGCTACCTGCGCGTGCAGGCGCCGGTCGACACGGTCACGGATACGCTCGTCGTCACCGGTGTCGTCACCGACCTCGCGAACAACGTGGACACCGTGAAGGTGAAGGTGAAGATGGTGAACGGCCCGGCCGTCACCTTCCTCACCCCCGTGATCGGTGACAGCGCCACCAACGGCGCCAACCTCGCCGTGGCCCTCAAGGGCGTCAGTGTGCTCGGCGTGACACGGCTCGGCTTCCGCATGCAGAGCGCGGCCGGCTGGCCGACCCCGATCGACACCACGATCATCGTGAACTACGCATCGCCGGTGAAGTCGACGACGATGCAGGCCAATATCCCGATTCCCGCCAGCGCACCGGCGAAGGGCATCCTCGTCATCACGCCGATCTCGACCGACGTCGCTGGCCAGGACGGCTCGTCGAATCCGCTGATGCTCGCCGTCCGCGCTGGTGCGCCGCCGGCTCCGACGGTGATCCAGTCCGTCGGCACGCGCATCGAGACGAAGGACACCCTCTTCGTCACCGCCACCGGCAGCACCATCGTGACGGTCGGCTTCGAGGCCGTCGACGACGCGACCGGTACGCTGATCAAGCGTGACAGCATCAGCGTCAACAACAGCACGCCGTTGCCGTACACGCTGCTCCTCAACTTCGCGCCGACGGTGCAGGGCAAGAAGGTCCGCCTCCGCAGCTTCGCGTACGATGGTGGCGGCCGCCTCGGCTACTCCGTGCGCTCCACGGGCGTCGCGCTCACCGGCATCGTACCCGCCATCGACACCGCGCTCGTCGTGTACGGCCGGACCTACTCGCTCCCGGTGAACCGCAACGGCAGCATCGCCGATCTCGCGGTCGACCAGGCGCGTGGCAACGTGTTCCTCTCGAACCTCAACTACGGACGTCTCGAGGTCTGGCAGAAGGGCACCCAGGCATTCGATGCGACCGGTGTCGTCGTCGGCTCGCAGCCGTGGGGCGTCACGATGTCCCGCACGGCACCGTCGGGTGACACGCTGTACGTCGCGAACTCCGGCGGTACGAACCTCAGCCGCGTGTACGTCGGCGCGGCCACGGCGTCGGGCATGAAGGAGGATCTGAGCAACCGCCTCCTGACCCGCGTCTCCTTCATGTACAAGCTGACCGAGGTCCGCGACCCGTCGACCGGTAAGATCCGTCTCACCGTCTCGGCGCCGATCACGTACTCGGATCGCCCGCAGTACGTGCAGCAGAGCAGCTCGGGCCGACTGTACATCTCCACCAAGCCCACCTCTGCAGCGCCGCTCGGCACGGTGCGCTACATGGATCCCTCCGCACCAGCGCCTGACGAGCGGTTCATCCTCGCCTTCGCCACGCCTGGTTCGGATCCGAACTCCTGGCTCATCGCCAACGTCGACAACGCGACGGTGACGCCGGCTTCGGCCACCAGCCTGGCCAACGATGCGCTGACGCTGTGCGACCACCCGTCGGGCAGCACGGCGGCGGCGACCTGCATCTCGACCACGTCGGGCATCCAGGCGACCATCAATGCGCTCGTCGCCGCGGTGCCGCAGAGCGACATCGAGTATGGCGTCAACCTCGACGAGAACTCGCTCGGCCTGAGCGACACGACCTTCGCCGCCGCCAGCGGCGACGGGAAGTGGATCACCTTCGGTGAAGGCAACACGAAGCGCGCCTTCGGCCGCGATCTGCTCCTCAGAGACGACGGCACCGTCCCGGGCCGCTACACCTATGCGTCGCCCGCCATCAACGTGACGGACCTCATCAACAACGCGGCCGACAAGATCTACGGCGTCGCGCTGGACAAGACGGGTCAGACCCTGGGCATCCATGGCGCCGAGTCGTACTTCGCCGCCGTCGCCCTGCCGTTCACGCAGCGCCTGCAGGGTAAGAAGAGCACCTTCGCCCAGGGCGCCGGCATCACCTTCCATCCGAACGCGGACGGTACAGGTACGCCGCAGCAGAATCGACTTGCCTTCGTCGCCTCGGCGAACGGCTCGATCGAGATGATCGACATCGCCTACTACGACTACCAGCGCGGTTCGCTCGCGACGAAGTACAACCTCTATGGACCGCTCCGCGCCTCGCTCCCCTTCCCGGGCGACGATCCGTCGGTGTTGTTCAAGCTCTTCGGTGTCTCGAGTGCAGGACTGGTCGTCATCGACGTCACCGCAGCAGACATTCTCCCTGGACCCTGACGCGATCGTGAAGGGGTGATAGGTTGCATTGAAGCGAGCCCGGCGCGTTGCCGGGCTCGCGTCTTTCCCTCCGTCCCGCCGCCTCTCCCGTCATGCTCCGCTTCACCACCGCAGGCGAATCGCACGGCCAGGCCCTCGTCAGTATCCTCGAGGGAATGCCGGCTGGCCTTCCTCTCCTCGCAGCGCACGTCGACGCCGATCTGGCGCGACGGCAGCAAGGCTATGGTCGCGGACGCCGCATGCAGATCGAGCGCGACACGGCGGAGATCCTCTCCGGTGTGCGCGCCGGCGAGACGCTCGGTGGGCCCATCGCGATGCTGATCCGGAACCGCGACTGGTCGAACTGGCAGGCGATCATGGATCCCGCGCCTCACGAGGGCGACGCAGCGGGCACGCTCCGCCGCCGCGCCGTCACCCGCGTTCGGCCCGGCCACGCCGATCTCACCGGCATCCTCAAGTACGATCGCGAAGACGCGCGCGACATCCTGGAGCGCGCCTCGGCGCGTGAGACGACGGCACGCGTCGCCGCGGGCGCCATCGCCCGCCGCTTCCTCGAGGAGCTTGGTGTCTCCATCGGCAGCCACCTCGTGCATCTGGGCGGCGTGGACGCCGTCCGCCCCGAGCCGATGCCGGAGAAGCTCAACGAGGCCTCCGACGCTTCCCAGCTCCGCACCCTCGACCCGAGTGCCGAGGCGCAGATGATCGAGCGCATCGACGCGGCCAAGCGCGCCGGCAACACGCTGGGCGGCGTCTGCGAGGTGGTCGTGGACGGACTGCCGGTCGGACTCGGCTCGCACGTCTCCTGGGACCGCAAGCTCGACGGCCGGATCGGCGCGGCGATCATGTCCATCCCGGCCGTGAAGGGTGTCGAGATCGGGATGGGCTTCCAGGCTGCACGCCTCCACGGCTCCGACGTGCACGACGAGATCTCCCCCGCGCCGGGCCGCACCCGCACCGGCAATGTCCGTCGTGCCACCAACAACGCCGGTGGCCTCGAGGGGGGGATGACGACGGGAGAGCCGCTCGTCGTCCGGGTCGCAATGAAGCCGATCAGCACCCTCATGCGCCCGCTCGGTACCGTGGACGTCGCCACCGGCGAGGCCGCGGCAGCCACCGCCGAGCGGAGCGACGTGACTGCCGTACCGGCGATGGGCGTCATCGCCGAGGCGATGGTCGCCCTCGTGCTCGCGGACGCCATGCTCGAGAAGTTCGGGGGAGATTCCCTCCCCGAAATCCAACGGAACCTCGATGGCTACCTTTCGCACATCGCAGCCCGGCTCGGCGGCTGACCCTTCGGTTCCACACCTCATCCTCGTCGGCTTGCCCGGGGCGGGGAAGAGCACGGTCGGCTCCGCGCTCGCGCGCGAGCTCGACCGCAGCTTTCTCGACTTCGACGCCGAGATCGCGCGCCGCGAAGGGATGACGATCTCCGAGATCTTCGCCCAGAAGGGGGAGCCCTCGTTCCGCCTGCTCGAGCACGCACTGACGGACGAGCTGCGAGCCCACGGGGGAATGGTCCTGGCCCCGGGCGGAGGATGGGTCGGGCGCCCCGAGACGGTGGCTCTCATCAGGCCGCCCGCCCGGATGATCTACCTGCGTGTGCGTCCCCGGACCGCGATCAACCGGATGGGACGCTCGGTGGCGACGCGCCCGCTACTCGGTCGGCCCGACCCCGTCGGCGAGCTCGAGCGCCTGCTCAAAGAACGGCGTGGCGCCTACGAGTCCGCGGACTACGTTGTGGATGTGGAGCGCGTACCGGTCAACGAGGTCGTGCGTCGCATCGTAACGGCGTTACAGCAGTAGCGTCCGGTTGCTGGACCAAGGGGCGGTTGACTTGCCCACTACCTTAGAGCGATGATCGCCGCTCGGCGCCGCCCCACATTCGTGGAGGCGCCGAGCCGCGCACCGGATCGGGGCACGGAGAAGGACCTCACGCCCCAGAACGGTGTCGTACGAATCACGTTGATGCCGGTCGTCGCGCGAGCTCTCCTACCCTGCGTCGACCCTAGAGGAAACATGACGATTCGCGTTCTCGGACCACATGAGCGTGGGCGCTTCGCCCCCGAAGCCTGGGGGCATCTGCTCGCGCTATCCGGCGCCGGAGCGCTCGACCCCGCGGAGCTCGAGCAGGTCATCGAGCGGGCGATGCTCCAGTTCGACGGGCGCATCGCGCTGGACGACCTCCGCTCGATGATGGAAGGCGCCGGCTACGATGACCCGGGCGCCTCCGCGGATTCCCAGACCGTACACTGAGACCAATGGCAGCCAGAAAGTCTGGAACCAAACGCGCCTCGCCGGCGGCCAAGAAGAGCACCGGCGCAGCCGCGAAGACGGCGGGGAGGGCCACCGCGAAGTCCGCCCGGAAGACGGCGGCGCGCGGCCGAGCTGCGCCCGAGGAGGACGAGGGTCCCCCGCCCGCGGCCGGCACCACCTCGCTCGTGATCGTGGAGTCCCCAGCCAAGGCCAAGACGATCGGCAAGTACCTCGGCCGCGGCTATCGCGTGCGCGCCACCGTCGGCCACATCATGGACCTTCCCGAGAAGAAGCTCGGGATCGACATCGACAAGGGCTTCGAGCCCGAGCTCGTGCCGATCCCCGTGAAGGAGAAGACCATCGCGGACCTCAAGAGCGCGGCCAAGGATTCGCGCGAAGTCTTCATCGCCACCGACCCTGACCGCGAAGGGGAGGCGATCGCGTATCACGTCGCCGAGCAGATCCGCCCGAAGCGCGGCGTCTCCTCGGTGCCCGTGCGGCGCGTCCTGTTCCACGAGATCACCAAGGACGCCGTCCAGCACGCCATTCAGCAGGCCGGCGAGATCGACGACAAGAAAGTCGAAGCGCAGCAGGCGCGACGCGTTCTCGATCGGCTGGTCGGTTACAAGGCCAGCCCCGTCCTCTGGAAGACCGTCAAGAAGGGAATCTCGGCGGGCCGCGTGCAGACCGTCGCGCTGCGACTGATCGTCGAGCGCGAGCGGGAGATCCGCGCGTTCAAGCCGGTGGAATACTGGACCGTCGAAGCACTCCTCGAGAAGGCGGGGCAGCGGTTCACCGCCAAGCTGCATCAGATCGACGGCAAGAAGGCAGAAATTTCCAACAAGGGAGAGGCAGACCGAGTCCTCTCCGACCTCAAGGGCCGCAAGACCTTCGGGGTCACGGAGGTCAAGCGTCGCGAGCGCCGGAAGAATCCGAGCGCGCCGTTCACGACGTCCACGCTCCAGCAGGAAGCGGCGAAGAAGCTCTCGTTCGGCTCCAAGCGCACGATGCGCATCGCGCAGGATCTCTACGAGGGGATCGACGTCGGCGCCGACGGCCAGCAGGGTCTCATCACGTACATGCGTACGGATTCGACGCGTGTCGCGGAGAGTGCGGCGACGCAGGCGCAGGAGTATCTGCGCGTGCTGTTCGGAAAGGAGTACCTCGCGTCGGGGCTGCAGCTCTACGGCGGCGCCAAGGCGCAGAAGACCCAGGACGCGCACGAGAGCGTGCGTCCCACCGATCCCACGCGCCGGCCGGACGACATCCGGAAGTATCTCTCGCCCGACCAGTTCAAGCTCTATCAGCTGATCTGGCAGCGCTTCATGGCGTCGCAGATGGCTCCCGCCGTCTTCGACACGACGACGGTCGACTTCGACATCCCCGCGAAGTAGCAGCCGCAGATCGGCCGGCGCAGCTATCTGTTCCGGTCGACGGGGAGCATCATCAAGTTCCCCGGCTTCCTCGCGCTGTACCGTGAAGCGCGCGAGGAGGGCGACTCCAAGGCG
>Ga0136846_1226793_pt1 | contig 10787 bp, 10 predicted proteins | sample HopSoiMetagenom2_FD_96841 | JGI IMG/M metagenome (GOLD analysis project Ga0136846, IMG submission 96841) | Grasslands soil microbial communities from Hopland, California, USA - 2 Assembly 2016 (version 4) | ecosystem: Environmental > Terrestrial > Soil > Grasslands | place: USA: Hopland... | reverse complement strand
TGTATGAGGTTTTCTTTAGTCAATGCAAACCTTGCCCGTAACCCGCAAGCAGGTTCAGTGACATTACTGCACACTATAATTTTTAACAGTGGATCAGGCAAAACCGTAGCTGGTTATATTATTGAACGTGTCAATAACATAACAAGACATATCCGTTAACAGACAGGGAGAATGCTGTACTGCTTGCGGGGGTTATCTTATAAAACCGGATTGTTTACAAATGGGCTGCGTATGCAGACATTTGATGTCGGAAGGAGACACGCAATTTATAAACTAAAATCAATTATTCGGTTACGCGAAGAGGAAATTAATTTCACGTTGTCACAAAGGTAACATTGGAAGAAAAAGAGAAGAGGCTGTCCGCCAAACCTGGCGAACAGCCTCTTGCATAAGGAAGCTATTATTTGAGCAGCGGTAGTTACCTGGCGATCCTTATTTTCCGGGTGGTGAATGTTTTTCCATCACCGATCTGCAGTATGTATATATCGGGTTTAAAGCTTTCCACATGGATGTTAGCGCTGGTTGTTCCGGCAGGGAACGACTGTTTGCGTAAAAGCTTACCGGTTTTATCGATGATCCTCACTTCACGAATGTCTTGTTTTTCAGAAGCCTTTAAAGCGCTATTAGTAGTGTGTGCAGTTATCACCACTACATTGGAAGCAGGGTTCGGTGATACTGCTACTGAAACATTTCCGGATTGCGATGCTGCTACCGAACTGCATCGGTTTACAGTGAAATCGAAACTTGCTGTATTGCTTTGACCGCAGGCATTTACAGCATAGACATAAATCGTATGAGTACCAGCACCGACCTTTTGTAAGATCTCGGCAGTATGCTGGGGCAAATCGCGGATGGGGCCGCTCCCGTTTTGCAACGACCAATTGTAGGAGTCTGCACCGGGGGTCGCATCAAAAGTTGATACCTGCACTAACCCGCCTTCCTGGCAAACAGGTTCGCCCCAAACGTCAATATTTTTCGGCTTGGTCAATACGGTTACCGGCTGGGAGAGCGTTTTAGGGAGACAGGTGGTAGCTACGTTGGCATACACCGTGAGGCCCTGGTTTTGCGCTGGCGTGGTTAGGGTAGTGGTGGTACCTGTAGTGTTGCTCAGGGTGCCGATGGCTCCGGGCGACAGGCTCCAGGTTACGTCGCCACACGTAAGGTTACTGACCGTGTAAGTGGAGGAGCCGCCGCAGCTTTGTGAAGGACCACTCATGGTAACAGGGTTGGTGGTGGTTATCACGGCAGTATTGGAAGTATAAGTTCCACCGGGCCGCGTTACCCTTACGACTATATTGGAGTTCGTTACTGAGCAGGCATCGGCTGTAAGGGAAAGCGATGGGGTAGCAGTGTGTATGATCTGCGGTGCCGGCGCGCCGTTATATAACCAGCCATTGTTGCCGGATCCCAGATCCCATTCATAAGAACTCACCTTGCCCGAGTTATATACATCAGTGACGGTAAACGTTTGTGAAATGGGAGTACCGCACACTTTGTTTATATTGGCGGGCGCCAGTGTATAGGTAGGCGGTGTTTCATTGATGGCGATCTGTCTGATAAACGCCCATGAACCGGCGGCATCCACTGCGCCCTGCCATGCCAGCACGGTTAAATAATTATAAGCCTGATCGAAGGTAGAATTAACAAGGTAACGGGTACTTTTATCTTTGTTAAGGTATGTTGCTGCCAATGGGCTGTTCAGTAATGACACCCAGTGATCCTGACTTACGGGGCCATTGGTAACGGGATCACTGTCACGAGGGTCGGGCCGTTGGTTGATAAGAGAAAAAACTAATTGAATCGCCCCCTGTGAAGGATCTGTTTGCCAGGCCACGGCCTGGATAGTATAATGGTATCCTTCCTTAAAGGGATACTTAATGGCATAAGCCGTGCCCAGATTGGGAGCATTTGTACTGGCAATCTGGGTTTGCAGGGAGATTGCGCTATCGTTATGATTATAAAGCACACCCCCGGAATAAGGATAATGTTCAACCCCACCTACTTTGAACGGTCCTCCACCCGCATTGAATGTATTGCGTATCTCGGGAAGTCCGGCATTAATGTAACTAATATTTGCGCTTTGTGAAAAGGAATGCAGCGAGAAGAGTATGCCCATGACAAGGACATGCAAAAAGTACTTCATTTGCATAAGATAGAGTTTAAAAGTTTTTGGTTGGCTCAAAATGAGCGTAACAAATCTATGGGTTTTACGGTTACCTGTTTTACATATTTTGCAACATAATATAACGGTAACACACATGTATTATTAAGAATGCATATGTGGTCGAAAAATATTTCCGTGAAATAAAAAAGGCTGTCCGGGACAGCCTTACAAGAAAAAAACAGTGCTTTTTTTGTTAGAATTTTACCGTTACACTAGCTGTAACCGTGCAAGGCATTTGCGGGCTCAATACGCCCTGGCCAACAAAGTATTTTACGTTAGTGGCGTTGTCTATTTTAACCCCGAGGCGATATCTGAGCGCATCATAGAAAACGGTGCCATTTAATAAAGTGTAAGAAGGCAGCGTGAACACACCGGTTGCAGCAGAGTTAGCCGTAAGGTGTTTGTCAACATAATTGCCACCTACACCAGCGCCCAGTCCTTTTAATTTACCGGTTGGTAAGGTATAACTGATCCAGGCATTGGCCAGGTTAGCAGGGCCGGCCGCAGCAGGACGTCGGCCATTCAACGCCGGAGCTGCCTTTGTTAATTTGCTGTCATTATAGCTGTAGCCAGCCAGTACGTTCAACCCGTCAATGGGGGTTGCCTGTACTTCCAGTTCAAAACCTTTACTACGTTGCGTGCCCTCCTGAACGGTTATATTATAGTTACGTCCATCTTTTACATACACATCTGTGAGGGTCATATTGTCGACCCTGATGTCGTAATAGCTGGCGGTCACTCTCAGGCTGTTGTTAAACAGGTCTAACTTAACGCCGCTTTCAACCTGGTTAGCCTGTTGTGGTTTCAATACACCAGATACTTCAGGGACAGGTTGGGTAACGGGGGCTACGTTGCTGAACCCGTTCATATAGTTGGCGAAAAGGGAGACTTTGTCTTTAACTACCTGGTACACCAACCCGAATTTGGGTGACACCGCCGTTTGCGTGTAACGGGTGTTGGCCAGCACGGTATCTACCGAGTGGTTACGGGTGCCCTTGCTTTCAAAACGATCTACGCGAACACTCAACAGGGCCATTAAATTTCCGGTCACATTCACCTCGTCAGCAACATAGGCGCTGTAAATACCGGATGTAGTATGGTTACGGGTTGGTGCATCCGTGCTGGCGGCTATTTTCTGATCCACTGCATAGCGGGAGATCTTTGTAAGATTTCTGTCATCATTATATGTGCCATTCACAAAATCAAAAACAATATAAGGAGAGTTGTCGTTGTTCACTCGTAAGCGAACATAATCAAGCCCCACCAGCAGGCGGTGTTTGATGGCGCCGGTGTTGAAGTTGCCGGTAAAGTTCTGCTGAATGTCTACAGTGGTATTAATAGTGTTCTGATAGGTAATGTTACGCTCCAGGGAATCATCGGTAGCTTTACGGATGAATTCATACTGGTAATAACCGTCTGACTTACGCGTATTGCTGGATAGGATGGTTTGAGATGTCCAGTTATTGTTTAATTTATACGTACCAATGGCCCGTATATTCGCCGTGGGCGTTTTCATGGTAAGGTCGTTGGTAGTATAGGAACGGTTCCAGGTAAAACCCAATTCATGGGGGGTATGCGCAACGAACTGCCGGGTGCGGTTCAGGAAAATAACCGACGGACTGGTCATTTCTGCGCTATAAAATTCACCTGTTAGGTTTATTTTAAATTTATTGCTGGCGCGTAATTCAATAGCAGGCGCGAGCAACAGTGATTTTCTGGATCCGGCATCCTGCCAGCTTCCCTGGTTCTGGTAGGCAGCATTCAAACGGAATAAAACATTTCCTTCTTTATTGACCGGGCCATATATATCGGCTGTAACCCGGCTAAGATTGTAGCTGCCTGCGCTATAGGTGATCTCGCCGCCAAAAGTATCAATTGGTTTTTTCGTTACAATATTAATAAGGCCGCCAAAAGATGTTACAACCCCGCCGAATAAGGTAGCCGAAGGACCCTTCAATACTTCAATTCTTTCTACGTTTATGGGGTCCATTTCACCATTTGTTTGCGCCGGTACTCCATCTACCAATGATACTTCAGTCCGGAAACCGCGCAATGAATAATAAGTAGCGCCATCGCTATTAATACCCCGGTTACCCTGAATTTTATATAAGCCAGGCGTGTTCTTTAAAATATTCCCAAAATCGGTAGTGATCTGTTCTTTTATCAGGTTATTGGAAAGAGAAGTGTATACCTGAGGATTTTCCAAACGGCTCAGGGGCATTTTGGCCACGGTTTCACTGCCATCAGTAAGTGAACGTTTACTCGCAGCGATCACCACTTCCTGCAGGGTCGCGTGATTTTCGGTCAGCATGAAATCAGTTACTAAAATTTCTCCCTCATTAAGGGTAACGGTTTTATCAACGGATTTTAATCCAACTGCTGTAACCCGAATGGTGTAGCTGCCCGGTTTTATGCCCGTCAGTTTGTATTCACCCTGCTGGTTGGTAGCAGTTGCCCATTTTTTATTGGCAATGCCTACCGTAATGCCTTCGGCCGGTTTACCATCGGCCGTCGTTACTTTTCCCTGCAAACTGCCTTGCTGTGCCATCAATGCAGTTTGCAAACCGGTAACAAAAAATAAGAACAGGGTGAAACGTAGCATGATCTTCATTGTTTTTCATTTAATAAGTACAAATGCTATAGGGTCCTATATTTATTTTATCTAAAGCGAATGGGAGGTTTGGGTGGTACCAATAAAAAGAACCTGTTTATACGTATACTACACCGTTTTGGTTCTCCTTCCGTTACAGTGCAGGTACGACAAACAGGTAAATAGTTGGTAAGGTTATAATAGTTTTTGCTAAAGCGTTATATATACATTGTTATGGTGGAAGGAGAATTAAATCGTGGTGCAAAGAAAGGGCAGGAAGGCGTTAACGGATTTACGCAATCAGGAAATTGATTTACGAGAAGGGTAACATAACGGATAAGCGAAAGGTATTATTAGTGATTTTTATATGATAAAGAAAAATCGTATTTTTAATTATGAAATTGTCAGCAAAACATATTCATTCAAAAATGCGCCTGGCAGCCACGATCATCACTAATTCCACTTTCTTCCCTTGCTATTCTCTTACTATTGGCTTACTATTCCCTTACTATTGTCTTACCATTGGTATGCTTCATCCTGGGAGTATCTATGCTTCATCTACGGTGCATCCTGCCTTCACCCATACTGTAACTATACTGCAAACTGCCTGAGACTATACTACATATTGCCTGAGGCTATACTGCGGCACTTTCTGTCATACACTATAAACGTACGGGTGCCAGAGAGTCACAGGCCTGTATAAACAGGGCGACGATCAATTTCGTTCGTTTATGGCAGCAAATTCAAAACTTTAATGAAAAAGTTGAAGAGCTTATCACTCTTGTAGAGGATATTGGGGCCGAAGTTTATTAAATGCACATCCATGACTAACTATGCCGCATTTTGATCTGACATTGAGCTATTGGTGATTCACTTTGGGGCGTATGTAGCCAGTTATGGGTCATTGTTGCGCAACTATACACCAAGGCTAACTATTATTGTGCGTTTTTGTTGCAACTATACGTCAAATAAGGTTAAGCTTTCGACCAATGTTTGTTACTGATAGGTCATCTAAGCTACTTATGAGTCAAAGTCAGCTACTGATGAGTCATAGTAAGCTATTGATGAGTCATAGTAAGTTACTTATGAGTCATAGTAAGCTACTTATGAGTCAAAGTTGGCTACTAATGACTTTTAGTAAGCTACTGATGAATTATCGGGAGCTACTGGTGAATGATAATGGGCTACTGGTGAATGATAATAAACTACCGATGAATGATAGTAAGTTACTGATGAATGATAATGAGCTATTGGTGTGTGATAATAAGCCATTGATGAATCTTAGGGAGCTACTGATGCAACATTGTTGCAAAATGTAAAACTTTCCCTACATTTGTACCACACTTAGACTAAAACTCAATACTATGGCAGGAAATAACAGGTACGATGTGATCATCGTAGGGGGAAGTTATGCCGGTTTATCAGCCGCAATGTCCCTGGGCAGGTCTTTACGTAAGGTGCTTATTATCGATAGCGGTTTGCCCTGTAACCGGCAAACCCCGCATTCGCATAATTTCATTACCCATGACGGCGAAACGCCAAAAGCGATAGCTGATAAAGCCCGGGAACAGGTACTGAAATATGCAACCGTAAGTATTCAAAGCGGCCTTGCTGTGTCAGCCACCAAAGTGGAGAACGGTTTTGAACTTACTACAGCCGACGGGGCTGTGCTTGCTACCCGAAAATTGTTATTTGCCACCGGCGTGAAAGACCTGATGCCGGCTATTCCCGGTTTTGCCGAATGCTGGGGCATTACGGTTATCCATTGCCCTTACTGCCATGGGTATGAAGTAAAGCAGGAGAGAACCGGCATCATGAGCAATGGCGATATCGGTTTTGAATTTAGTAAATTGATCAATAACCTCACAAAAGAACTTACCCTTTTTACAAATGGCAAATCAACCCTATCTTTAGAGCAGCAGGAAAAACTGCAAAAGCATAATATCGCGGTGGTGGAAACGGAAATTGCAGGGTTTGAACACCGCAATGGTCAATTGGAACAGGTATTGTTGAAAGACGGTTCCGCCATGCCGTTAAAAGCGATGTACGCGAAACCCTCGTTTGAGCAACACTGCGATATCCCCGTTCAATTGGGTTGTGCGTTAACTGAACAGGGATATATAGCCGTTGATATGCTGGGCCGTACTTCTGTGCCCGGTGTATATGGCGCCGGTGATAATACAGCTATGATGCGGGCCGTTTCGCTCGCAGTAGCGGGTGGGGGCATGGCAGGCGCAGGCATCAATAAAGAACTGGTAGAAGAATCATTTTAAATATGGAAATAGTAGCCAACATATTGGTGGGCCTGGTAGCCCTGGAGCATTTGTTCATTTTGTACCTGGAAATGTTTGCCTGGGAAACAAAGGGCAAAAAAGCATTTAAGGGTTCCCTTCGCCCCGAGTTATTTGCACCCACCAAAGTGTTGGCTGCTAACCAGGGTTTGTATAATGGGTTTCTGGCCGCCGGACTCATCTGGTCATTCTTTATTACAGATCCAACCTGGAGTACCCATGTGGCGGTTTTCTTCCTTGCCTGCGTAATTGTCGCCGGGGTTTATGGCGCTCTCACCGCTACTAAAAAGATCTTCTTTATTCAGGCATTGCCTGCCTTGTTAGCCCTGGGCGCGGTGCTGCTGAAATAAGATAATGTGCCGCCATTATTCGTCAATTTGTTGATTAAATGACTGGGCATGATCTATGCTATATATAATCATCGATAGCTATTTAAACAACAACCAGTGGGAAAAATCTATTTTACCTGTTCCTTCGACGATGGCCACATTGCCGATCTGCGCCTTGCAGAATTGCTTGCCAAGTATAATATAAAAGCCACATTTTATATTCCGCGATCATGTGAGTGGTGCTCTAAAAATTTGTCTGAAAACGAGATCCGTACGCTGGCTGATCTGATTGAAGTGGGGGGACATACCATGACCCATTCCATTTTAACAAAGGTCTCTTACAAACAAGCCCGTACAGAAATTTTCGATTGCAAGCAATGGTTAGAGGATGTTACCGGAAAAGCAATTCGCTCGTTTTGTCCACCCGTTGGGCGATTTAGCAAAGAGCATGTAGCCCTGCAACGGGAAGCCGGATTTACTTCTATGCGAACTGTGGAAATGCTTACCCATTCAATGGACAGTGTAAAAAAAGTTCGTGATTTTATAATTCTGCCCACCACCTGCCAGGTGTATAATCATTCCAACATCTCCTATTTAAAGAATAATGTGAAGCGAATGAAATTCGTAAGTTATCTCTCTGCTTTGCGGTTGTTTGATTCCAACTGGGAAGCCATGAGCCGGAATTTTCTCCATTACCTGTATGCGGTTTCCCTCACCCAAAAAGAAGATCATTATTTTCATTTATGGGGGCATAGCTGGGAGATCGGCCAGTATTCCTTATGGCAATCTTTAGAACATTTTTTTAAATCCTTACAGGAGATCGGTGGCTTTGAATTCATCGACAATTCCACGTTGGCGGAACTGGTAAGGCAGAAGAATAAAGATATCGCGGTGAATGCATATTGATAAAGCGATCACGCGCCAGCAAGATTTTATATATCTTAAAAACGGTGTCTCAAGAATACGAGACGCCTTTTTTTTATGGTTCAGTACAAATGGTAATGGAATATTTTCGCAGGCCTTTCAACAAGTCCAATTCATGATCACAAGCACTTTAAAGCAGGTGATCTTTTCCAGCGGGGTAAGCAGCCTTGAATCAGAAGAACTTTGCACCTATACGTAATGTGTGGAATTTGTCACAAATCGCTTTAGTTACTATTTTTGCCTAAAGGAGAGATTGAAGTAGCTTTAGCATTTTTTCAAAATACACCTTAAAAAAATGGTAATCGACTATAAAAAGTTTGATCTGTTTGGAAAATCATTCATTCAAAAAGTGGTTTTGAAACCGCCTTTTGAATTTGCATTCCCTGTTTCGGAACAAGCCTGCTTTTTATATATGCTGGAAGGCGAGATGCAATATCGGTTTGATGATGAACATATAAATATTCCAACCAATTATTCATTATTTCTGAATTGCATCAACTCCGGAAAACAAATTCACCATTCAAATTCAAACAGTAATGGTGAAATTGTTATAGTTACTTTTCATCCCGATACGTTAAAGAAAATATATGACAGAGAGCTTCCTCAGTTGCTTCAAAAGCCACAAAATAAAGTATCTAACCTGTCAAGTGAAAAAATAAATAACGACTTTCTGATACAAAAATATATTGAAGGTCTCCTGTTTTATTTTGAAAACCCCTCTCTGGTAAATGATGATATTTTGATTTTAAAATTGAAAGAAATCATCCTCCTGCTAGCACAAACACGAAATGCTGAAAACATACAAGTTGTATTATCTCAACTTTTCTCGCCGGCTAAATATACTTTCAAACAAATAATTGAAGCACACCTGTTTTTACAAGTTGGGGTCGAGGAACTGGCACGCAAAACCAATTTAAGTGTTTCATCATTTAAGAGAGAATTCACAAAATTGTACCATGACTCGCCTGGCAATTATATTAAAACCAAAAGGCTTGAAAAGGCTGCCGAACTGCTTTTAGCTTCTGATAATCGCATAACGGATATTGCCTTCGATTGCGGATTTAATGATCTGGCAAATTTTACTAAGAGCTTTCGCGATAAATACAATATTACGCCAACCAATTACCGGTTAAAGTCAAATAACACATCCTCTAAAAATCTATAGAAAAATGCAGCCAAACCCTGTTGGCGCTTTACCGACTACCTAATCAATAATCCTAAAAACGCCCCTGATCTTTTTAAGATTCAGGGGCGTTTTTTCTTGAACCCAATTACCAAATAATTGACCTGATTCACAAAACCCAGCTGTCTTTTATATTTCAATTTTGCCTTGTCAGGCCTGAAGCCTGGCGGTATTACCCATCTTGAAAGATAAAATCTAACAATGAAGAAGATCATCTATTTCAGCTTGCTAATGCTGTTCAATCTTAGCGGCTTTGCCCAAAATGAAAAATCCGCTAAAGGACATGATAACAATCCATGGTACTCAGCTTTCGGAAAACAAATAAGTTAATACAATGAAATTATTAAAAACTAGTCTTCTCGTATTGAGTTTACTGGAATCATTTTGTACAATGTCCCAAAATATGATCAGTATGAATTCAGTACATCCAATAGCTGATACGGCAAGCGCCAGTAAACAAGAACTGGCCATTCGCTATCCGGCACTTAGGCAATTCAATGTAGTGACCTATGGCTATGGAAATTTCGATGCAAAAATTAACGATCAGGATTTTGCCAGTGGGAAGACAAAAACTTTTCGTACAAGCTCTTTTATTAATACGCCGGCTCTGCAATGGAGTGGTAATGCCCTCTCAGCGACTATATTTTATACTTACACTTCCACCCGGCTTAAAGATAATATCAATTATCTGTCTGATCCTAAAATCACTCCGTTAACATCTGATAGAAGCACCTTTGATCTGGCTTTAAATTATTCCAGATCTGATAAGATATTCCATCACCCTATTATTTATTCAGCGATTGTAAACTTTATTTCCGACCATTTAAGAAGTGCCCGCCGCTTCAACTTTAACGGAAGTTTCAGCCTGCCGCTGATTAAAAAAGAGAATACCTCGCTGTCTGTTGGTGCACTGTTTCTAATAGATCCTTCTTCGCCATCACCGGTGCTGCCCATCGTCAATTACTATCATAGATTTACTTCGTCGAACATCGAATTGATTGTTGACCTCCCTACAGGTATTAACCTGAAAAAGCAAATCGTTAAAAACACCTGGGTGTCGGTTGGTTCCAACCAGAATTCGTATTGTACGTTTTACAACAGCCATGAAGGTTTGTTAAATGGTAAGGTGAGTTACAATACAATTGAGGTAAGAAGCGGACTGCTATTTGAATACCTGTTTGCAAAAAAGCTTATCCTGGGGTTAGGCGGCGGTATAAATAATACGGTCTCCTCCAGATTGTTCAAAGATGGAGAACGCTATAATAACGCCACTGTAATGAGTAATAATAGATCTGTTCCTTACGTA
>Ga0136846_1218196_pt1 | contig 10787 bp, 6 predicted proteins | sample HopSoiMetagenom2_FD_96841 | JGI IMG/M metagenome (GOLD analysis project Ga0136846, IMG submission 96841) | Grasslands soil microbial communities from Hopland, California, USA - 2 Assembly 2016 (version 4) | ecosystem: Environmental > Terrestrial > Soil > Grasslands | place: USA: Hopland... | reverse complement strand
TAAGGGACTAAAGCAACCGCCAGTTTCTGATAACCAGCTTCGTTTGGATGCAAGCCATCGCCAAAAAGCGACTCGTCAATATTACCGGCATTATTAAGCAGTAGTTTCCCAGGGTTAATAAAACGAACCCCGGTTTGGGTAGATAGCTCAGAAATTGCTTTGTTTAAACCTTTCACCCGTTTTTCCATGGCTCTTCTGGGCAGCAAGCCCGACAAAAGAATTTCAGTTGCCGGTTGGCGTACTTTTACTGCCTGTACCAGCAATTTCAGCCCTTCTATTATTTCCCGGTCATTATTGCCAGACAGGTTATTGGTACCGATCATAATCATTACCTTATCCGCCTTAAAGCCGTCTATTTCTTCGTGATATACGCGCCATAATACATTCTCTACCTGGTCCCAGCCAAAACCAAAGTTTTTTACACCTAATGGCTCAAGGTATTTATCCCATGAGTCTCCTCCCCTTGCTAACGGAGCCTTTGGTAAGCCGCCCCAGTAATTCAAAATTGAGTTGCCAAGAAACACAATTTTTGGTGAATCAGTTTTAATAAGCGTTAGTATTTCACTATGCCTGTTTCGCCAGTCATAATAGCCATCTCTGCTTTGTACAACAGGTTGAGTAGTTGAATATTTACCAGTTGGTTCGTTGATAATTGTGCGTATAGCTTTCTCATAGGCATCGGCATATTTTTCCATGCCAATATCATTGGGGTGCAAACCATCAACTGTTGAATTGATATCAAGACCAATTTCCTTATTGGTTAATAGATAAACGTTTTTCGCTCCTGCGGTAATTAGCTTTGAATAAGTACTATCAAGAATTTTATTTACACGGTTATAGTTAGCATTCCTGCCTGTATCTAACAGGCCATCAACATTACCCCCACTATGTTCTACCAACAGGATAGGAACTTGTGGATGTTTTTCATTTAAACTTTGTACTGATGCTAATAAACGCGTTTCAATTTCCTGATCAGAAAAGCTTATTAAATTGGGCGTGCAATCAAGTACATATATTTTTGCATCAACCTCTGCCATCAGGTCAATGACCGATTTTTCAAGCAGCCCGGAACCTGAAAACCCAAGGTTTACCAGCGGACGGTCAAGCGCGCGTTGTAAAATCGCGGTCCATGCCAAACCTGGTCTCGACGCGCAGCCACCCTGCGCAATGGATGTTCCATAAACAAGCACTGATTTTTCTTTAGATAAAGGCATGAAATTAAACATATTACCTGCGGGAACTCCTATTTCAAGCCAGGATACTGAGTTATATAGCGGCAGAAACAACCTGTACTCATAGCTTCGTCCCGGAAAAGCGGCACTCACTTTTAAGTTTGAAAAACGATAGGTAATAGTGTCTTTAAATGAAAAACTACCGGGAGCCAGGCACCATTTGCCATTAGGATCAAGCGCGTAAAGATCCAGGCCGCTCACCCCTGTAGCCGGCATATGTGACATTGCAAAATCACCTTTAACCTTGTAGCGAATAATTAAGTTAGATGCATCTGTTTTAAACTTAATATATAAGCCGGCACTACTGTGCGAGATGTTCCACACATTAGGATTGAGGCTCTTTTCTGCACGCGCGGGAAACCGGTCATAGGTATTTGCCGTTTCATTTGGCCACGGCTGTCCCTCTATAACCGGGAAGCCTGCTTTGGAGGGGGCAAGCCATTTGTAGGTTGCCGCGGTTTGGGAAAAGGATGCAGTATAGAAAAAGCAAAAGAATAATAAAACTAATATTGATATCCGTTTCATTTGTGATTTATTTAAAGGATAACAGCCATAAAAGTGGGAATCTGCCAACATATTTTGCAAACATATTGTATTACAATAATCAGGTGGCGCACTATGTCTGCGCACACATAAATTTAAAATTCTACTGTATTCAATACTGTATTGGCAAAATCTAAATAACGCCGTCAATGAGCAGGCCTGGCATTTAATACCATCACCTCAAATGGCTTAAGCTTAACCGTATAGACCTCTCCTTTAAATAAACGAGTTGTCGCTTCCTTACTGTTAAGCTTAGCATTATAAAATTGATAACTGCTTTTACTATTTAAAGGCAATTCAAAAACTTTACGCGTATCAACAACAAAGGTTTTTGTTTTATTCGATGGATTTCTTAAAGTGAGAATCGCTTTTTTGGGCGACCAGGCCGCAAACCCATAAATATCCCCTTTAGATGGATCACCACCTACCCAATGCGTATCGGGCATGATGTCTGCATTTTTATGCGACCATTTTATGGCAGCAGCAAGACAGTTCCAGTTAGCGGTATTTAATTTATGAGGATTGATATATAACTCCTGCAAACTTGTTCCCGATCCAAAGAACGACCATATCTCATCAGAAATATCTTTATCATTCATATCAAATTTGGCAGGTGCGCCATTGTCCGCAATACAAACTCCATGATACATCAGCGAGCTTAAAGGATAAAGAGAAGCACGTTGAACAATATTTTTATATGCTTCTCCGTCACGATAATTAAGCCATCGCTGCCGGTTATCTCCTTGTCCTTCAGTACTGGTATCCCAACCATTTCTCCAGATCACATCACCATATTTGAGCCAGAAAGGTGATGGCCAGGTACCTATAGTAAGACTAAAATAAAGATCTGGCTTTACCCCACGCAGCGTTGACACCAGGTTTAACAGCGATTCCATATCCGTTTGATACTCGGGTGTAGCACCTGTTGATTGATCTCCTGCCCCTACACCATCAAATTTAAACATCGAGATACCGTATTTGGTAACAAAATTTGCGGCGGCATCTTTAAACCTGTTTGAATAAACAGCACCTGAAAGGGAAAATCCATGCGAATTTGTTTCAAATGGAGGATTTTGTTTCCGTCCATATTGCAACCTTTGCTCCTTGGCTTCCTCATATCCACCCCATGGCGACATCCATACACCCAAGGATGCGTTATACTTATTGGCCAGCATTTTAATATTATCAAAGCCGGCAGGAAAATTAGTTTTACTTATTTGCCACAATGTTTGGTTATCATCCCAGCCATCATCAAACAAAAACGCGTTTAAGGTAACGTTTCGTTTTATCGTAAGACTGTCTACAAAGGTTCTAATGCGGTCAAGACAGCCGGCCTCTGTCAATTTACGGTCGGCCCATGATAAATCATACCACGAATTATAATGCAGCATTTGCCGGTACGGTACTGCCCTTTCCCGTTCCAGGTAATAAAGAAATCCCCGGCGTAACTGACCCTCCGGTGCAATACCCCAAACGGCAGATGCTGTCAGGTCCAACGTTGATTCCTGCCGTTCAATGTAACTACTTACCCACCCATCCTTAGCTTCATATTTACTAATGGGACTTTCACACGCAAAAAAGAAATCCTTTGATATTATCGGCGATCCATCAACAATACCTGACGACTTTACACCCGCTACAGCTGGGAGCTTTATAAGATTTAATTTACTGATCCTCAAAGAATCCGTAACACTATTAAAGGCAAAAACCTGCCTGATATAATTAGAGTTATCTTTTAAAATAGCCTCCCACCTTAAATGAATACCATATTTTATATTCAAAAACTCGCCTAAAACCTTGCTCCCATTTTCTCTTTCCGAAAGTTTAACCGCTTCCCTATTTCCTTTTATCTGAACAATTTTCGGCGGGGCACACAATTCAAAATCATCAGAATTAATTACAGCGCCCTCCTTTAGCTCCAGTTCAAACATAGGGGCACCTTTTAAAGCAATCTGTTGATGCTGTGCAACAAATTCGTTTATTGTAACCTTTTTTTTCCCGGTAAGCCATTTTACAAACAAGCTATTGTTTTTTAAAATCACAGATCCCTTATCCGCTAATGCGACCGCTTCGCCTGGCTTTATATCAGCAAGAAAAATATTTTGAGCCTTGGAAACATTTGTGAGGCCGAGGCAAATTAAAAACAACAGTTTTTTTAGCATGTTTAGCGAATTATGAAGAAAAAATAGTGAACAATTATTTGCGTGTGCGCACACAAATATAAAAGATAATTTACAATTGAAAAACCGCCCAGGCATTATTAGCCCTTTGAACAACCAGAAAATACGAAGACTATGTGTCTATGTTATAATATTGGGTCAAACAATCGTTTGCGCTATTTTTCAGAAGCTGACACAATATTAGGTTACTTTCAAGCGGGGAAGATATATACCGGCAAATGAAAGATGTATCTCTACTAAAATACCGTTAAAATTGCATAATAGTTTCGCCGATTACCTGCTCTGTAACCATATACACGAGAGCAAATAGGCACATGATCGCGATAACCGCAGATGCTTCTTCCCTGATACGCTAACGAGCATTTAGACTGATCTTTTATACCCAATACTGCTTTGAAATTGATCAAAAATTTTGAGTCCTTCTTTTGTGGGACCAAGTGGTCACAAGTTACTGGTTGTTTCAACTTTTCCGGAATACTACAATTATAAAGTGTTCAAAGCATCAGGATTCGTGGTGCCCCTCTAAATAAATAGCTTAAGCTTAAGCCGAAACCAACTTACCGCTGCAGAGAATGTCCGTCGCTGGTTCACTTGCTTTTTAAAAAGCCGTCCAGCTCAAGCCGGAATTCTCGCCATACTGTTATTTACTTTGCAAATGACTTTATAGGAACTATTTGTTCTATATCAGGCATTTTCAGACAATTCCAGGTTCATGTTTAGCAATGCGTAGCTTAAAGTTTTGCCATGGGTATCCATCACCAAAGAAGTGGTAACCCCGCCCGCAAGAGCCTGCTGACATACAAACTGCAGGGCTGAAATATTGGGTAGCTCATACCGCACAATTTCTCCATGTATGATCTCTTTGAAGTGTTCTTTTACTTTATCGACAGTTATCAAATTGCGCAGAAGTTCATAATCTTCTTCCTTATAAGGTATCAGCGATAAAATTAACGTATTGCCTTTATCTCCGGCGCGACTGTGTGCTATATCATAAAGTTTCATGTTCATAATTTTTCACTATTACTGATGGCTTTGTTTTGTTCCTGTCAATCAGGATCGATACAATGCCGATCACTTCATTTACATGCTTCCGAACTCCTCCCCCTCCGGCCGGGCCATTAGTGTAAAGTGCTTCCACTTCTTCACCTATAATAGCTGCTTCATTAGCGGTATTAGCCTTGCCGGCCATGCGCAAACGTACTTCGTAAGGTTGATAACCGTTTGCCAGTGAAAGTGGATGAACCGACGTATGACCAATAAAGTCGACTCTCAGGTCTGGGAATTGATTAGCTAACCTTTGTTGAATTATTTCACCCGCTAACCGGGCTCTTTCCAACGCGTTAGCACCTGCATAAGTAATTTCGCCTTCTCCTGTAAAACCTGCTTTATACCCGATACTAACTTTTAGTGTCGATGGCTTTTTGTTGCCGTTGCCGCCAGTCACCGTGATACGATCTTTCCTGTCCTGTTTCAAATAAACTGTGGTGAAATCTGCTGACACATCGGGCGTCATGTATTGATGGGGATTTGTCACCTCGTACAATAATTGTTCTTTAGCCGTTGCTAAGGTTATACTTCCTCCCGTTCCATCAACTTTGCTTATTGTTGCGCTGCCGTCGGGATAAACATCTGCAAAAGGATGTCCTAATATGCTCATATTTTCGATTGGCTTTTTAACAGGGTCGGCAAAATAACCGCCGGTTATTTGTCCCGCGCACTCCATCAGGTGTCCAATTACAGTTCCTTTGGCAATGATATCGGCATCAACCAAAGACCAGCCAAACTCATGTACCAATGGCGCGACAAATAAGGATGGGTCGGCAACACGCCCGGTTATGATAATATCGGCGCCTGTTTCCAGTGCCGGCAAAATAGCATCAGCACCCAAATAAGCATTGGCTGAAATAACCTGTCCTGCCATGAAAATAGGGTTCCCTGTTTCCATGGCAATTTCATCGCCGCTTATGTTTTCCAAAACATCGTCGCCGGTAACCGCCGCCACCTTGATGGTGATACCTTGTATTTTTGCAATTTCAATAATTTTATCAGCGGCAGCGACAGGGTTTGCTGCACCCATATTGGTGATGAGCCGAATTTTATGTTTTTTAAGCAAAGGCAACAATAATGTTATCCGACGCTCCAATAGCGGATCATAACCCTGTGCAGGATCAGCTGCTTTTCGTTTTTGGGCCAGGGCAATGGTGCGTTCGGCCAGGCATTCCAGCACCAGGTAATCCAAATTTCCCATTTCGGCTAAGATGACAGCTGGTTCGAGCCTGTCTCCTGAAAAACCAGCACCGCAACCTATACGCACTTTATCTTTCTGCTTCATTTATATACTTATTGCTCCGGTTAGTATTGCTATTATGGTCATGATTACGGTTGTACCGAATGCCCATTTAAAAGTGAATTTTTGATGGTCTGCCAGTTCTACTTCCGATAATCCTACCAAAACAAACGTTGAAGCAGTTAACGGGCTTAGCGGGAAACCTGTTGTCATTTGCCCTAAAATAGCCGCCCGCCCTATTTCTATAGAATTCAATCCATAATGCGCCGCGGCAGTTTTTAAAACAGGGATCACACCAAAGTAATAGGCATCGGGTGTAAATACCAAACTCAATGGCATACTGGTAACGCCGACTAATGCCGGCAGGTAACCCGCATGTGCTTTGGGAATAATAGAAACCATAGACAATGCCATCGCGTCGATCATCTTAGTTCCTGTAAGGATACCAGAAAATACCCCCGCTGCAAAAACTATAATGGAAACGGAAAATACATTGGCGGCATGTGCCTGTATACTTTTTCTTTGTTCGGCCTCGGATGGGTAATTGACCAGTATAGCTACTGCAAAACCTATTAGGAATAAAACTAATGGAGTAGCCAATGACAAGATTAGTGCTGCAATCAAAACAATGGTTAATACTGCATTAAACCAGAATAATGCGGGCCTGCGACTTTCTTTTTGTTCATGAGAAAGTTCCTGGTGATGGTTATAATCCAGGTGAACGATACCTAACCGCTTACGTTCTTTTTTGCCAAGCCAGAACGCCACGAACAGCACCCAAAGTATTCCACCGATCATAGCGGGCAGGATGGGGATGATCAGATGTGCCGGATCTGTTTTCATCACATTTAGTGCTCTTGCTACTGTACCCGACCAGGGCACCAGGTGCATCACCCCTACACTGAGCGCCACAATACAGGGCAGGATCAGTTTTTTCATCCCCAACTTTTTATAGACAGGCAATAAGGAGGTGATGATGATCATAAAAGTAGCGGTACCATCTCCATCCAGGTGAACCAGCATGGTTAAAATGGCGGTACCTAACGTAATTTTAAGCGGATCGCCTTTGGCAATGCGAATGATGCCGCTGATGAAAGGATCAAAAAGCCCGGCATCTATCATCAGGCTAAAATATAATACGGCGAACATGAGCAGGATACCGGTTGGCGCTACCTGTTTGATTCCGCTCAATACCATTTCACCTATCTCCTTTGGCCCAAAACCAGCGATTAATGCAAACAGTATAGGGACAAGGATCAGGGAAAGCAGTACTGACAAACGCTTCGTTAGGATCAATCCCAAAAAGACGCAGATAGTTAAAAAGCCAAGGAGTGATAGCATGGATTAAAGCATTACGCCATTGGCTTTTAAACGTTTGCTAAAATACAAAACCTGGCATGGCAAGGCATCCTGCCAAAACTCCCAGGTATGGCCTCCGGGTCTTTCCGTATAATCATGCGGGGTATGGTTGTAAACCAACCGCCGGTGCAGCTCCCGGTTCGGTTCAAGCAGAAAATCTTGTACCCCGATATCCATAACAATTGGTAACCCGTTTTTCCTGATTTGATCAGCCATATTGACCACGGAGTAAGGCAGGTAACTATCCGGCGTCATGGGACCCATTATTTTATCCAGAAACTTGGTAAGACCATTAAATCGTTCCGGCGTGAGGTTCCAGGTAGACATGTTGGGGTCCAACGCGCCGCTCATGCTTCCGGCTGCGGCAAATAACTCAGGGTGGCGGGTAGAAAGGTAAAGTGAACCATAACCTCCCATTGATAAGCCGGTGATCACTCGGCCCTTTTTGTCTTTTACGGTGCGATATTTATTATCGATAAATGGGATAACCTCTTTAATGATGTAGGTTTCAAATTTGCTGTTGGAATCTACCGGGCTATCGATATAATAGCTGAATATTTCGCCTTCCGGCATTACGATAATAATGTTATACTGATCAGCCAGGTTGCGCACCAGCATTTTATCAGGTGTTTTGAGCAGCCAGTCATTAAAGTGGCCGAATCCGCCATGCAACAGGTAAAGCACCGGAAAATCCTTTTTACTTTTTGCATAAGCATCCGGAAAAGCGATGGCAGCTTTATAAGTTTTATTCATGGCTGCGCTGGGGATTTCGACAGTATCCACCCTGGATGCATAACACAAAGTGCAGCAAAGCATGAAGCAGACAAAAGTACAGCAGAGTTTTCTCATAATGTGATATTTATTATTTTTTTGAAGCATTTACTATTTTCAGCAATTCGGTATCCGGATGACTGCGTACTTAGCATTGATTATCGAGGATCATCATTGCGCCATTCGCAGACGTATACGCGGGCCATTTTGGCAAAATGCAGAAAAGTTAAAAAAGCAGATTACTACCAGCGGTAGTAGTGTTGTTTTTGTTATCATAATTAATTGGTTTTATAAGGCATGACAAATCTATATTTACACCTTCAATTCCAACTTTTTTTTAATTGCTGAATTGTATATAAATTTATTGTTCATTTCCGAAAAGTTTCCGAAACCGGATTCAACACTAAAATGCCTTTAAAAACCATATGAAGCTCAAAACGGGTAAGGATGAAATTGTATACCTGCTGACGAAGGTGGCGCTGAAATACGAGGCGGAAACCGGCCAGGGTATCAGGCGAAATACTAACAGGAGAAATTATGAAGACCTGGCCCGGATGTTAAGCATGATCAGTAACCGTCTCCCCGATACCAGTGAAATACTTTTCCATAGCCATTACGCCCGCGATGAAAACAATGCGGCTGCCGTTTACCCATTCCGCAAATATGATATAACCGGTGGCCAGATAAAAGATGCCATCAACGGTATCGTGTCTAACCCGCGCCCATTTTTGGTTGATGCTTGTTACATTTATTTATATGAGCAGGGCAGAAAGGGGTTTGCACAAAAACCTGTAGACGCAGGGTTGCTGGAGGAGCAGCCGACCGGCGAAATGCCGGATCTTGGTAGACCGTCTCCTAATAGTAGTATCTTATTGCTGTCCGCAAAAATTAAAACCTATCGGGCAATTGTCGTTCTGCTTTGTATCATTTTATTAACGGCAGGCTTTTTTTGGGCCAAAGAAAATTCAAAGGAAAAAAAACTCATCAGTGATCTAAGCATTTTACCTTACCAGCCGTCAATGAGCGAGATCGACAGCCTCGAGGGAATCTGGCTATGCTATACGGGATCGCCACAGGCGCGGACCTACGATGCCGGGCGGTTCCATAAAATTGTTTCTAATATCATGGATGTGAAATACCGGGATGGTTACTTCAAATTCATCCGTTACGGATCCAATTTCGAGCATTCCGGCTACATGCAGTTTGAATCACCCTGGCTGGTTTCCATTCACTCGCATGTTGTTAATGGCCGGGATAGCATTGAGTCTCCCAAATTATCGTTAATGCGTTTGGATGAAGGCGGACGATATGTCAATGTCATATCTGCTTCATGGAATTTTGACCAGGGAAAGAAAAACACGATTATAGGTATACGGGAGCTTTTCATCAAGCAAGGGAAAGGGGGCAGGATTGAGGAAATTATCAATACGCCTCAAAACGCAGCTTGCAGTTGTAAAATAATTAAATGGCAAGTACCCGGCAATACGATTCGCTTTTTTTATTTAAAAAATGAACTGCTGGATACGATTGGTGACAAAAGATTGAAACAGACACTTGATGAAAAAAGTATTTTACTTTCTCAACCGGGTGATACCACTTTGTTGGTTCCTAAAAACTTTACAAATATTTATTGAGTTATTTAAATTTACAAATGTCCCGGACGCTGATCGGCACTTTCGATTCTTATAAACGGCGATTCAAGAGCGTTTGCACGGAGGCCCGCTTATCATTCAGACGATAACACCCCAAAAGGTATATGGAAGCTATGCCATACATTTTAAGACATCGAAAGTTGCCTATTCTCATCGGAGATGTACCGGGTAATAAGCGAAGGCTGCTACGATTTCTGTAACAATGCAAGACCTCCCTCCATGTTTCGTCAGTAATCCTGCTAAAGAACGAAATAGAACCACGCTGATGTCCATGTCTGGATGATAAATCGGCATAGATTATAGATTTCAGACACGGATCCACGGCGCTTTATCACGCGGAACTTTCGCAGTTGACTAAGATCTCACTCCTTCTTTAAAGCTCACTTCATTTTAGCAAACCATGTTAAGAATAACTGGAGTCAGCAGCCATTAACACGGCTATGTAAATGTTTTCGGAAATCATAATTTATAATGTTTCTGAATTTATACAATATTATACATTTTTTGTATTTATGGTACGTAATTGGATTATATTTGTTTTGAAAATTCAACGACCTCATTTTTAGATGCAAAAGGTTAAATCAGATCATAACAGTATTTCAGATGCAAAACCTTCCGTAGCAGTGATCGGCTCTGGATTTTCTGGTTTAAGCGCAGCCGCATATTTAGCCAATGCAGGATATAATGTCAATGTGTATGAAAAGAATAGCGAAATAGGTGGCCGCGCGCGTCAACTGACCAGCAACGGTTATACCTTCGACAT